>JAABUQ010008093.1_pt1 | contig 14890 bp, 15 predicted proteins | sample 5560001 | NCBI WGS metagenome assembly JAABUQ01 (sample SAMN10711888, study PRJNA513371) | rock metagenome | isolation source: Antarctica rocks | place: Antarctica: Victoria Land, Finger Mt nord | collected 2015-12-18 | reverse complement strand
CTAGTGGTCGTGCTCGTGATCGTGACCCTTGCGCCCGATTCGAATCGTAAAGGAAACGAGACCCAGAATGCAGCCGCCGAGCAGCGTGAAAGCGAGCGCGGAGTTCGCGGCCATGCCATGCGTATCGAGTAGCGCGTAAGCAACCACGAGCACGAACAGCCCGAGGGAAGCGAAGAGGAGCTTTTGCGGAGCGCGCGTCACGATTCGAGAAGCCCTCGCAGAGAAAGGAAAGCACTGGCCGCGTTCAACGCGCTAGGCAACGTTCCCTGACGCATACGAAGAGCGCCTGCGTCGCTGAGCAAAGAAAGAGAGCGGCCGATGCCACTCTCTTTTGCCTTGCGGACGAATCGACGGTTCACATCTCTTTGCGTAAATCGCGCTTGGCTCGGTCCACATCGGCGAGAACGCTTTCCTTGCCTTCATTTGCGACCGAGCCCACTTTCTCGCCCGGGCTCATAACGTCGCCTGATACCTCTCGATTGGCATGCTCGGCATCGGCGTTGGCACGATGCCCGGCTTCGCTGAAGGTGTCGGCGACATTGTCGATCGTCTTCTTGAGTTCGTCTTTCATGCCCATGCCGCGGCTTTCCCGAACGGAGGTCCGCCGAAACGTTTCGAAGCGGTACGCTCTCTCTCGAAGACATTTCTGCAACAGCCATAGCGAGGTACTTTATGCGTCGTTACAGGATCGTTACCGTTCTGCTAGCCGCGTTCGCTCTCGCCGCTTGCGGCGGCTCCACCAACAACACGACGCCGACCATAACCTGTACGCTTCCCGCAGGTACGGGGGTGAGTTTGATCTACCCGATCGCGAACGCGACGGGGGTGCCGGATTCGCTCAGCAGCGTCATTCTGGCCGTCGCCCCGCCGCTGCCGCCGGGCTGGCAGATCGTGCTCGGGTCCTCCTCGACGACGTACTTCGGGGGAACGCTTACAACGGGACTTCCGGTGCCCTTACCGGCGCCGGTCGCCCCGACGCCGTCGGGTGCAACGCCTCAATACTCGACGTTCGTGGGCACGGGCGGCCTCAGCGGAAAGACCGTCTATCAGGTCGGGCTCAACAATACCAACGCGAATTGCAATAGTTTTCCGACCTTCGGTTCCTTCACGACCCAGTAATCGCTCTGCGGCAAGTCCGCGTTTCACCGACCGGCCGAGGCTTCTATGCTATACGGACGAATCAACGTCGCAGCGTGATCCGTTTTTGTACGACCCGCCTGCCGTTCATCGTAGCGGCCGCGCTGATTGCGGCCGCACTCGGTGATTTTTTGGTCGAGTCGATCTCGAACAGCGGTGTTTTCGGTACCCGTTATTTCGATCGGAATCACCTCAGCGTCGTCCCGACCTTAATCGCCGGGCTCGTGCTGATCTTGGACGTGAGCGGTGCGCGCCGTCTGGCGTCGCATTCTCGCTGCAAAGATATCGAACGCGACTGGCTGCTCGACGTCGCGACCCAGATTTCCGTTCGCCCCGCTGCGTCCGATCTTCCGTACGTCTTTGCTATGCAGCTATGCGCGCTATTCGCGATGGAGAGCGTCGAGCAGTTGACGTTCGGAGGACGGCTGCTCGGCGGAACCGTCTGGCTCGGCGGCCCGGTTCTCCTGAGCTTGCTGGTGCATGCCGGTATCGGCGCTCTATGCACGTTCTTGTTGGATTCGCTCATCCGTGCGGTGCTGCGGACCGTCGCTTCACTCATCGGGAACGCGCTCGCTTTCGTCTGGCTCGCGATCGAGCGCGCGTCCTCCGCCGTATTCGTGAGCGAACGCGACGGCCCACCATGTTTTCGAGCCCAAGCTCCGCACGTTCGGCAAATAGGCTGCCGGGCTCCGCCGCTGCTCCCGGCGCCGGTTTAAGCTTTTACAGCTAACGGCGCGAAGTGCGTACGCGCTTCGCGAAGGAGCCTGATGAAACAGTCTATCGCGCTGCTTGTGCTTGCAAGTATGCTCTTCGCCGAATGCGAAATAGCCCCAGCCGCGGAAGCGACGACTGGAACGATCGCGGGCTCCGTTTCGGATTCCGGCGGCGCGCCAGTCGTAAACGGGCGCATATCTGCGCTCTCACCGTCGGGACGCTATTTCGTGCTGAGCGATTCTCGCGGACGCTTCATGTTGCTGGGTCTGCCGCCGGACTCATATACGCTCTCCGTCGAAGCGGCGGGATTCGAAGCGGTAAACGAGAGCGGCGTCGCCGTGCTGCCCGGTCAGACCGCGCAAACGTCGTTTCGTCTTGCAAAGGCTCTTCGCACGCTGGCTCGCGTGCGCGCGAGCAGCGCCTTCAACGTCGGATCTACGACTGACAGCTTCACGGTGTCGGGCGGAGCCGCCCGGGCGATCGCGCCGCCCGTGTCGTCGTCCGGGCTTGGAGCCTATTCGGCCGGCAGCGTCCAGGGCGCGATCGCCTCGGTCCCGGGCGTTAATCTCGATTCCTTCGCCAATGCTATTCTACGAGGCGGAAAAGTGGACGACGCCGTCTTCAATTTCGATTCGGTACCCGTCCCGCAGGGGCTTATTGCAGAGCCGGGCGGTAACATCGTCGGCGCGCAGCTTCCCACCACGGGCATCGCTTCGACGACCGTGACGCTCGCGGGGTATCAAACGCAAGGCGACAACGCGCTCGGCGGCGTTATCGATCAAATTCCGGCCGTCGGCACGTATCCCGGCAGCTCGACGCTGGAACTCTCCGACGGCGTGGGCGCTCGCTATCAGCTTGCGAACCTGCAAGTTCTCGGGGCGACCCGCGATCTCAAATGGCGTTACGCTTTGGCGAGTACGCTCGCGAGCGAAGACTTTTCTTACGGCGACGGGCATTCGTTTTACCCGGTCGAAGCTGCGACCTACGGCGTCGCGCTCAAGAATCGCGGCCAATTCTCGACGACGGCGAACGTTCATTACCGGCTCGACCAAAAGAACGATTTCTCAGTTCTGAGTTTGGTCGGCGAAGCGAACTACGACCAATACGGGACGCCCTTTAGCGGCGAGACGATCGGGCAATTTAACGGTTCGCGCACGCCGTATCCGGGCGAGGCGAATCAAGCCGCGCCGGTGACGTTCCCTTCCCGCGTGCGTGGCACGTACGATATTGTAAAGGCGCAGTGGCTGCACACGGGCGCGCATGCGCTGTCCCGGGTGCAACTCTACCAGTCGCAATTCGGGTCGACGGCCGGCGGCCCATATTGGGACGAGAACGGCTTTCCCAACGGCGCCTTCTCACTGTTGGGCCGTCAAGGCGGCCGTGAAGAAGGGCTCGGTTACGACGGTGATGATGCACCGGGCGACCACCATCATCTGCGCTTCGGCGCCGAATACCGGATCAACAATTCGTTCCTCGATCAGGTCGTGCCCACGGCCGACGAACGCGTTCGCTCCAACCCGACGTTGTTTTCGGCGCTCGCCTATTTCGGCGACACGTATAGCCCGTCGTCGCAGCTCGACGTAACGGGAACCGCGCGCCTGACGCGAACGCATGTCGTTCCGAGCGACGGTTTCATCTACGACGTCGCCGCGCTCGATCCGCACTTCGGCGCGACGTACAAGGTCGCCGGCTACGCGTTGCGCGCGACCTTCGACCACACAACCGTCGCGCCGAAACCGCTCGAGGCGGACCGCAGCGATTCGAGCAACGTGGATCCTGCTCACCCGCAACAGCCGGCTTCGTTCGTTCCCCTGGCCTCGGAAACGGCGAACGTCTTCACGTATTCGTTCGAGGGTGGCCGCCGAACCCAGTTCCGCGCCACGTACTATCAGGAATTCGAAAAAAACCGAATCGACGTTTTGCCGGTGAATTACCGCACTGCCGCCGCATCCGGCGCGGCTCCGAGCGCGATCGGCGTTCCGGCGAACGTCGGCCAACTGCGCGCGAGCGGTGCGGAGCTCTATCTCAAAAACGGCGGCTTCATTCTAGACACGAATCTCGTTCGTGGCTTCTCATCGAGTGCGTCGCAGTTCGCGTTCAACAGTCTGAACGCGGCTGCGATTGCGGCGAACCATCTTTTCCCGATCGGGTACGTTCCGGATTTCACAACGACGCTCTCTTACGAGTTCGACGCGGCCAGGCGGCGCTTGCGTTTCACGCCGTCGCTTTCGTACGCTACGGGCTATCCCTACGGAAACGGCCGCAAGATTTGGATTTTCGATCCGGTCACGAACAAGCCGATTCAAGTTCCGAACGATAACAATCGAAACCCGGGATACAATTACTACTTTCTGCGCGATCCGTCGAAGCCGTACGACGCCACCGCTAATCCGTATATCGGAACCTTGGGCACGCCCGAAGGTGACGATCCCAATACGCTGCGCTCGGCGCCGCAGACATACGTCAATCTGCATCTCGAAGGCGACCTAACGCCTCGCTTGACCGCAATCGTCGATGTGGCCAACCTGTTCGGAAATTTCTCGCCGACGGCGGAGCAAGGTAATCCGTATCTTATCGGACCGCCCGGGTACGCCGGAGGCAATCCTGCCTACGCACGCTGGTATGGGCAGCAGATCGGTAGTCCGGTATATACGCTCGGAAACGGGGTCCCGACGAATAATGGCGTCACCTCCGCCGTACCGTGGGCGTACGGACGCGCCGGCTACGTTCCGCAGAGCTTCCCGCTTGGACGAACGTTACAGGTGCGGCTAAGATACCGGATCTAACACGGATGCGTGACTACCTACGCGCGCTTGGGTAGGACTGCAAGGAAGCCAGATCCCATCGATTGGAGCGGAAGGCTTGTACGGAGGAATGCCGTACAAGATAGGTTATGAAAGCGACGAGTGACGACCGCGTCGACCTGCGCCTCCCTACCTCGCTCAAGGAGCGGCTCCGGAAGATCGCGGCGTTGTCTGGACGCTCAATGACCGACTTCATTGTGGCTGCAGCCATGGAAAAAGCCGATGAGGTCGCTGCCTCTATTGAGCGCTGGGAGCTGGACGCCGAGGATAGCCAGATCGTCATGGACGCACTGCTCCATCGCCGGGACATTCCCGGTTTGCGCGCGCTACTCGCAGAGACGAGTGAGCACGCCGGCGACGAAAAAGGGCTCATCAACGCCTAAAACTTGCTCGCCGGGTTCGAGCTGCAGCTTCTCGCGCCGCTTCATCAACGTAATCGATTCGATTGCGCGAGCGCTAGCCTAAACGAGTTCATCCGCAAATACGCGAAAAATCAAAACAAGAACGACACGACGCGCGTGCACGTTTACGCCGACGCGGAAGGCCGGATCGCCGGCTTCTTCACGCTTTCCGCCTCGGCGCTCGATTTGACCGGTCTCCCGGAGTTCTTTCAGAAGGGACGAAGCCGCTTGCCGGTTCCCGCGACTTTGCTCGGGCGGTTCGCCGTCGACAACGCATTCGCTGGCCGCGGGGTCGGGAGATTCCTTTTGTCACGAGCGCTCCGCGCGGCTTTGGAGTCCAATAGCATCGTCGCTTCCGCTGCCGTTATGCTCGACCTAGCCGACGATGCTTCGTCACGCGCGGAAGCTCTTTATCGAGACGTCGGCTTTATAAGCCTCGCCTCGAATCCGCGACGAATGATCCTGCCCATGGTCGACATTGACCGGCACTTGAGCTCCTAGCCTACGCCACTCATTCTACAACATAGCCGTCGTTGTCGTCGACGCCGTGACATGCACATTCCCGTAACGCGTGGTAACGGTCGGATTACCCTGACCCCTCCGGCACGATTAAAATGACCCGGCGGCGCGATTACCCGGTCTTGCTGGATCTCCCTGCGGCATGGCGGGTGCGCAGGCGGTGGCTCTTGCCGCCTCTTCACGAGCAAAGCGCATTGCAATCGTCTCATGGTGGACGCTATGCTCTCGCGATTGATCCATCTCGCAAAATGTGGCTAAGGCGTCGTTTAGGTCGGCAATGGAGTCAAAAGCGGGGATGGGCGTAAAGACATTGTCTTGTAAGTAATGGTTTGCGCCCTCAACGCCGCCCTTCTCGTTGCCCTTGGCCGGAGCTGCAAACGCGATGGGCAGCGCGAGCGCGCCGCAAAACGCTCGGAATGTTGCGTTCTCGTCGCGCGAACGACCTCGCAACACACGCGTGACCGCCGTGCTTGCGTTGTCGAAGAGCGCTTCTTTTGACACACCGCCGAACGTACCGAGTGCCTCAAGTATACCGGCAAAAGCGCCGGTTGATCGCAACGCCAAGACGCGCGCGCAAAGAGCCGGCCACTGTAGCTCAATCGCATCACAAAGAGTTGCAGCACGACAGCACGCCGGCAATAATTGCCTTGACCGGTGTAAAGTCGAATTGTGCCTGATCGCCAGGACCGTATTGTGCCCGAACGAACGCTTCCTTCGGGACGAGAACGCGGCGACGACCCGCGACGTAGCGGCGCAACGCTCGCTCACCGATTGTGATGTTCGCGTCGAGGCGTTGTTGAAAAAGCGCGCCGATTCGCCTTGCCGTTATTCGTGGATTATTTGTAACAAGGCATCGATATCAGCGCGGTACGGCTCCACTTCCGAAGCGCGATTAGCGATCTTTACCTGCGGGACGCACTTGCGACTCCATGTACTTCTTGACAGTGTTCTTCGAAATTCCGAGTTCCCGAGCTACGAGTTTTCGCGGCTCGCGATCTCGCACGCAACGGATCCGAATAGTCTCCTAAACGTCCAACGTGACCAACCTCCTCGAGCTCCTTCCGGCGGTCCTTGATTACGGAAGACCTTCGGGAGGAGCGACCTTTTTTCAGGGGGTCAAATCTCGACGACCGCTACCACCTCGAAATTGGAGGTTATGAGGGGTGAGGTCGGGCTCGGCCAACTGGAACGGGCCGTTCGCGGACGGGTGGACGACGTCGAGATTTCCGGCCAGATCGCAAGACGATGAACTTCGGGCTTGGCATGAAAGGCGTGGCCATTCATCTGAGCGGCGACGGCAAGGTCGTGGTAGTGTCACCGTCGATTGCGCCGCGAGATAGCGTCACCGGCATGCGGATGGAAGACGACGTCGAAGATCTGCCCTTTGCGACATATGACCTTGAGGGCTCGACGGTGTTGGCTGCGGCCGATATGATCGCCGAGCATCTGACAAGCGAGATGCCAGCTGACGGGCCGCGCACGTTGCGTGACGGATATTGGACGCTGGGCGCCCTCAACGGTTAGAAGAACCAGGAGCAGGTCCAGCGTCATGAGGCTTAATTCCCATTAACCGGCGTATGGCGTGAACCGTCGGCAGGCCGCTCTCGGGCGGCGAACTGCGTCGTTCGTTTCTTACGGATTGACGTGAAGACTTTGGCGCCAGGGCGACCACCCGCTAAAGAGCGACCGTTTCGTCAGGAGGCGATTTTGGACGCGGCGACCGCAGTATTTCTGAAAGAAGGTTACGCCCGCGCCAGCATGGAGAAGATTGCGCGATACGCCAGCGCATCAAAACAGACAATCTACGCGATTTACCCGAGTAAGGCCGAACTCTTCGCCGCGCTAGTAAAACGCCGCTCGGAACGTCTCGTCAAGCCGGTCGCTGTCGCCCTATTGCGCGATGGCGAGGCCGCTAACAAAACTTTGTACCGGTATGCGACTCAAGTGCTGCGCTCGGTCATTAGCATCGAGGGCAAGCAGTTACAGAAACTATTGGTCGCTGAATCTTCCGCTTTCCCCGATCTCGCCATGGCTTTCTGGCAAAACGGGCCGGGCCTCGGCAGACAGCTACTAAGACAATATCTGGCGTCCTTAGTCTCGCGGGATGTGCTGGTAATCGACAACCTCGACTTTGCGACCGAGCAGTTCTTAGGCAGCATCCTCGGCGGCGCGACGCTCCGCATTGGCCTAGAGCTTCCGCCGATGTGGCACGATGACGAAGGACAAGCGCTATGGGTGCGGAGTTCGGTTGACGCCTTCTTGCGTGCTTACAACTACAAGAAAGGAGGGCCGCGCCGACCCTAAAAGTACCGCCCGGTACGGTACCATCGTCGTCGAAACCCGCATCCGTTGTGCTGTTATGATCTGCTCGCGGCACGACGCCGCCTATGTTTTTACTTTCATGTTGCAGAGTTGTGATGACGACGTACGGGCGCTCTGCCGTTCGTCATGCTGCCGCTAGGACACTCCGACCGGTGGCTTATCGGAGAATAGCTGCTCGACGCCCAGCGGCGCACCGTATTCGTACTTTCGGGTCTCGCCCCAAGGTTCGCTGTGCATCTGACCGTTTCGATCGACGACGTTGTACGTCGAATGCAGCGGTTTGCGCGCCGCCCGATCGGCCAGCCAATCGGCGATGATGAGAAAGAATGGAGCGCCGAGCTGTGAGGAGCGGGAACCGCCCATGCCGTGTTCTTCGCCGGCGTACATGACGAGCGTCTTCGGTGCAGGGACTGCGTTGAGGTGCTCGACCGTGCACGCCACATCGCTCAGCGAGTCGTCTTCGCCCGCCATGACGAAGTAAGGCATGTTCAACTTAGCGCTCAGCGGCCGAACATCCATTTTCGGCATGACATTCTCGTCGAACGCCGCCTCGTCGCCGACACCTGTCATGTACATGAAGCGTTGCTTGAACGACGGCGAGGCCATTTGATAGAGCGGCCAGTTATGCGGTTGAAAGCATGTGTACATGACCGCGCAAGCGGCGAACCCCGGTTCGGCTGCAGCAACCTGCGTCGCCCAAAACGAGCCGAATGAAAGTCCCCAGACCATGATGCGCTCGGAATCGACCTCGCGACGCTTTCGCAGAAAATCCATTGCAGCGGAGCCGACCTCGCCATACGCTTCTGGCTCGTACCAAATCTCGCGTACGAGCGACGTTCCCTGGCCCGGGCCGTCGAGGCATAAGCAGGCGAATCCCCGCCGTAGAAACCGGTCCGACGACGCGCCCACGGTCAGCTCTTTGAACGCGTCCATTCCCGAAATCATGAGCAACGTCGGTAGCTTCCCGCCGCTGTAGCCGGGTGGCAAATGCAGGTAACCGGCGAGAGTCTTACCACGATAGGGAATCTCTACGGCTTCGACATGGTGATCGGCGCGCTTCGCATACTCGAAAAAACACGCGGTCTTCTTCTTTTCAAGCGCGATGTTGAGTTCGGTGTTCGCAAAGATCGGCCACTGCGCGCCGCCGTACATGACCGACGCTGCGAAGAAGTCGTCACCGGCGGTAACCTCGTGACCCTGCTCAACGGCACCGCGTGCTTGCAGTTCGAAACGACGCGCGAGCTTTGCAAACTCTGGTGCGATATCGTCCCAGCGTTTGACGAGTGATTGCAGACCGATGACCGCCCCCTGGTGATCGGTGCTCATAGGCGCGCTCAGATAGTGCAGCCGGCTCTGGTCGAATTCGGGGCCGACTAAACGGATGATGGCGTCAAGCAACCAGCGTTGATCTTTGAAACGCCCAACGCGCTGCTCCAGGTCATAGGAGACGATCGGCATTATTGTTCCTTTCCCGCAGCGCACACGGCTGTGGACCTAAGTCGAAGATGTAGTGCTGTAGTTCCGCCGAAGTGTGACCATGTCCGACTCGTTCGACTTTTTTGTCGGAGCTGCGAAGAACGGGTAGTCGCATTGTCGCGCAATCCGATGCTGGATTGGCCGCGCTGAGGCGGCGGTCGTAACAGCCGTCGACTCCCTCGTTGTCGATGATGGAGGGCGCATCAGCCCGCTTGGCGCCTCTGAAGCTCGATCAGACGGTATCCTTGCGGCTCGATCCGCAGCGCCACGCTAATCCTGCAGCGCTGTCGGCCCCCGCTACGTCGTTCGGCCAATGCTGCATCACTAGAACGTAGTTTTAGCGATCGAGCGTGCTAGAAGGAAACCAGCGCCGGACGTCGTCGACTGAGGCGGTCGGCCCTTCGTTGAAGCAGAACTTGGCTTGCGGTGCGCACTCGTGCACAGCGTTGACGACTTTCTCGAAAAGGCTTGTATTCTCCGAAACTAGGCGAACGCCGGCGCCGATACTGACGCAGTCGTACGGCTTCTGCCAAGGTGCTCACGGACGACGGTTTCGGCGGTCTGTCCGAAGTCGATCGGGCAAAGCGTAGCCTCGTAGCCCAGAGAGAGCAATTCGTTTTGGGCGCCCACCATGGCGGCCATAAGGTCCTTGGCGTTAAGTCCCTTGAACGCGGCGAAGGCCGGCGACGAGTAATCGATTACGGCGGGGTCCAGCCCGATGATGATAACTCTGAGTGATGCCATGTTCATCTCCGAAGTTCGAAAGTCGGTTACATCAGTGCTCTAGCGGCAAACACGATGCGACAACGCACACGCCGTATCTCGTTCGCAGCATGTTGCGGCCGCCGCACATGCTGAGACCGGAAATGCGGACGTTGGCGGTGCAGCGGCGAAGGAACGGAATCCCGTTCCTTCTGCGTGAAGCTCAGTAAGGTTATGCCGAGACTGGCTGGGCTCGACGGGCGGTCACCGGAAACCAGCGATTGAGCCAGTCCTGCAATGCGGGCACGCTGCTTGCGCCCGCCGCAAATCCGATATAGGCATCGGGACGCACGAGGAAGATTCCCGGCTTCGAGCCGAACGTGGTCAAGAATTCATCCTTGGCCGCCTGCCGGTCGTTCGGCGCGATGAGTGTAACGTCCATCAAGTCAGACCATGGTGCGATGTGCTCGCGCCAAGCGACGGATGTCTCGCCGTCCGCATCGAGATTCGTTAGGAGTAGCGTAAAGCGCGACGGGTCCAAGGCGTTGTAGAGTTGGGTATCGTGCCCCACCGAGCCGTTTTCGATTATCTTTATGTCGAGATCCGGAACGCGATCGCCGGCATGGAGATTAGCGTCGGAATGATGGTTCTCCGAAAGGGAACTTTTGCGATAGTTCGCGCCCACTTGTCCGAGCATCTCGGTGCTAAGATGGTGAACGAGCGGCGAGTCGAGCAGGACCGGTGCGATGATCGTAATGAGCTGATGCACGACCGAACTTTGCGAGTTAACTGCATTCGTCGCGGTCTCGGTCTTCGTCACAACGCCTCGAATTACGGGCAGACGATCTTCTTCGTAGGTGTCAAGCAATGCCGGCGCCGCCTTACCTTGGAGAACCAGTGCAAGTTTCCAACTGAGGTCGATCATGTCTTGAATGCCGGTGTTCATGCCTTGGCCGCCCGCCGGGCTATGGACATGCGCCGCGTCTCCGCCAAAGAAGACCCGACGTTCTCGCAGCGCCTTGAGCATGCGGCTGTTGATATGAAATCGCGAGGTCCACGTCGTGTCGCGCAACGTGGCTGGAACCGACGTCGTGCGATCATACAGGGTCTGCAACTCGCCGAGCGTCGGGTCGCCGTCGCCGGGATGCGGATTCGGATCCGTCGACATGAATCGAAAGTGCCGATTCCCCAGCGGGAAGACGGCGAGAAAGCCGTTTTTTCCAAGGAAGATTGAAAGTTCGTCGTCCGGCAGATCGCCATCGATGTAGAGATCCGCAAGCGCGTAGCTCTGGTGTAGCGCGCGTCCCTCAAACTGCAAATCGAACGTGTGCCGGAGTGAACTGTGCGATCCTTCGGCGGAGATGACGTACGCGGCGTCGACCTCTTCGAGCGTGCGATTGGGATGCCGCAGTACGACGCGCACGCCGCCTTTTTCCATTGACGCTGCATCGTAGCCATCCATCTGCGCGACAGCAACGAGCTCCGTACCACGCTCGATTGTGACGTTCTGTCGCGCAAGCTGCTCTCGCAGCAGGCGTTCCGTTTCGGATTGTGCCAGGAGTAAGACGTAATTGTAGCGGCTCTTGATCTCCGCGAGGGGCACTCTACCGAGAGTTTTCCCATCGCTGTAGATCGTCGTCGCGTTGGCGCGATTACCAAGTTCGACCATCTGCCGACTCAGACCGCGCTGTTGCAACAATTCGAGCGTGCGCGCTTGCACGGCGAGAGCGCGAGACGTCGTTGACGGTTCGGTCAACTTGTCGACTATGCGCACCGGAACGCCGAGCCGCGACAGCTCCATCGCTGCCGTCATACCGGTCGGACCGGCACCGATGATCAATACGGGTCGCGTTTCAGGTGTCATTTGGCCTCGTCCGGCTGTAAGAACATGTATTGATGGTACCGTACCGGACAGTACTTTTAATTCAGCCAGTAGGTTCCTGCTTATAACCGTTGCACGCAGGAAGGCGTCCACCGCGCTGCGGACCAAACGTCGCTGCCCTGCGTCATTGCACCACATCGCCGAAGGTTAAGTCTCACGCGAAGTGCCGGACCGCCAAGAACGCTACCCGAGAACTGCTCGGTCGCAAAGTCAGGCTCGTTATCACGAGACGATCGCATGCGACGAGGGAAGCCAAGTATTTGCTTAGCAACTCTCTTCCAAGACCCGGTCCGTTTCGCCTAAAACGCCCCCTGTAGGCCGACTGCGGAGGGCCTACCTCCGTCTCTCACGCGGCTTCTCGCACCTCGACTTAACTCGTTTCATTGCGAGTCCCCGTCCGTGCTGCAGTAGCACACTGATATCGATGCCTGAATATAATCCGCCGCATTTCGCCGTGACACCACGCAACAGATACGGATAAATCCGGTGCTGCAAGGCGCGCCGGCTAAGATTAGGCGCCGGAAAAACCGCTGCCATGCCCAGTTACTGCATGTGGCGCTGCACGGCTTTACGATTAACGGCCAAACTGTGGCGAGCGAGTTCGACGGCGATTCGACGAGAGTATGGGCGCCGCGTATATGTTTCGTCGTTTTTATTCTTTAGCGTAACCTCCTTTGGATCACTAATCGCCGGTCGGTAGTAGAGCGTAGAGCGGTTGACGTCATGCAACGCCGCCTAATGCGGGAGCGCTCAGAGCGCTTCGCGCTACACGGACATCCGGAGAAAACACGCATCGTTGAGTTCGGCCGCTAGGCGGGCGAACGACGCGCGCCGCGGTTTGAGGAAACCGGAATCGTTTACGTTTGGGTTTCGTTCACATCTGCCGTACGTCGAGTAACGGCAAATTTATGCTGCTTCGGCGAACTCGGCGTGATCGGATGCGAGCCACGTTGCATTCCGTAAAGGAGCAACTATGGCGCCGGATGCACGATTCAATACCGGAAATTGGCCGATGGCTCGGCAGTATCATGCGTGGCTACTTTGTGCTGAAAGCGAATGTCACCCGGCCCGTCTTGCTTTAAAGGTGCGACGCTCGACCGTTGTCTTGAGGATATAGGCCTCGATGCCGATTCCCATGGCCGATCAACGTAGGGCTTGGCGCAGCTGTGACCGATTGCGTGGCTCCCTTGTCCTGTGATCGGACGCTCGCTTTGCGTGCCGATGGTGCCGCAAGCGAGTTCGTCCTTCGCATCAATGATAGGAGTAGAGTATGGCAGATCTGATTACAGGAGTTTTCTACAGTCGGGGGGCGGCTGAAGCCGTTGTCGACCAACTCGAAACGCTCGGTTACGAGCGTGAAGAAATCAGCGTGATGATGCACGACCAGACGCGAGCTAAAGAATTTGCCGAGATGACCGGCACCGCCGCCACCGGAGATACATCATCGAGAGGTGCTAAGATCGGCGCTGGTGTGGGGGGCGCGCTTGCAGCGATTGTCTCAGGCATCGCGGTGAAGCGTAATGAGTCGAGCGACTACGATAGCGTCGTCATTCCGACGAGCGTAGCCGATAGCAGGACAGTCCGCCGCGACGCCTCCGCGAGCGACCCCGCGACAGATGCCGTCCAGCCGCAGGTTTCGTCGTCCCCAGGCGTCTCTTCTGCGCAGGAAGCGTCCAAGCCATTCATCGCGGGTCCGCTCGGAGCGACGCTTGCCGGAGCTAGTCTTGGCGGATTGATCGGAGCCCTGGCTGGGGCCGGTGTAGATAAAAAACTGGCGGAACGCTACCAGCAGGACCTCGCAGCCGGCGGCATCGTGATCGGAGTGGCGTCACGTCCTGACTCCGCGGCTCGTGTTCGCGACGTGCTTCGTAACGACGCGAACAGCTCGTCGATGCCCCGTACGGGACGCGTCTAAGTGATACAACGACAATTGTTCGGAGCTGTAAGATCCGCATGTCTTGGCGTTGCGCTTATGGTCGGCGTCTCAGCGGCATCGGCGTCGGCGCAGACGGCTACGTCCGCTCCCACCGACGCGGCGACTACTAGCGCTCAGCCCGAGCGGGAGCATCACGATTGGGGTTGGCTTGGTTTGATTGGGCTCGCCGGTCTCGCCGGACTGCGACGTCAGCCAAGAGATCCCGAAATACGGACGACGTCAACTCGATAGTTAGGCGGTGGTAAGGGCCGTCGTAAAGCGACCGCCCTTTCTCTTAACTTCGTAAGGAGCTTCAGCATGTTTGTGTTCTTTAATAACCGCATGGGTTGTTTAGGTTCGCTCGTTATTAGCGCCATCGTGACGTTGGTGTTACTCGCTATTACCGGCATCGTGCACTTCCACTAATAAGACGACCCCCCGGCGGTAAAGATGCACTGGAGTCGATAGAGCCCTCGAATCTTCGGTGCGGATGCATTGCGGGGAACGGGTATGATCGTCGTCGCGCTAGTGACGTAGTGTTTATCGAGCAGAGTTCGGGGGCCGAATCGCTCGTAGTAGGCGGCGACACGTTCGAATCTCAAGCCAAAGACTTTGGGCCTGCGCCGCTCCGTCGAACGGGGCACCGCGTGCCGTCAACGCTTCGGAGAAAGCGCGGAAGCTCGCTGACGCGCCGCTGTGGCGAAGTAATATTCGACGGCGCCTCTTCCACTCGATCCTCGAGAGGTCGAAGATCGAGTGGGGATCTAGTGTGCCGACCGGTAAATGCCGCGACAGTCGCTCCGCGCTTTTCCGCCGTCGCTGCGTCGCTGCGTCGCTCATCGCTTAAATTGCTGCGCAATTCTGCGCTCTTCGCTCCTTGCGACGACGAAAAATCGCTGTCGCTTTGTGTCACGCCATTTACCGGTCGGCACACCAAAAAGCCCGTAATCGCGAACTTTTTCGGGTGGTGGAGATGAGGAGACTCGAACTCCTGACCCCTTACATGCGAAGCAAGTGC
>JAABUQ010008090.1_pt1 | contig 14895 bp, 2 predicted proteins | sample 5560001 | NCBI WGS metagenome assembly JAABUQ01 (sample SAMN10711888, study PRJNA513371) | rock metagenome | isolation source: Antarctica rocks | place: Antarctica: Victoria Land, Finger Mt nord | collected 2015-12-18 | reverse complement strand
CGCCGTCTTGCCAAAGATTATGAAGAGCGGCCTGCATCCAGCGAGGCCCTCATCCAGATTGCTATGTCTGCCCTCATGGTCAGAAGATTAGCACCTGCTTAACTTTCTATACAGTCTCTTAGTGGTGTTGATGCCTATATTGTATCGCCTCAATAAATCACGCGAGTATCCAGCGAAACGACCTGCGATTCCCTTTGTTCTGCCTTCTTCTACTACATGGTGAGCGTCGTAATCACCCGTGGGCTTGTGTTCTCCGGCTGCTTCAAGTGTGTCGCCAAGAATTTTAGATGGGCAGGCATTGTGAACCCAAAGTCCACCGCTCGTAGTTCCTACGAAGTAAGTGTGATCATCGCTAACGGTAAGGTTATAGACCGTAAAGCCATGCTTTTCATCGCGTTGCCATGTGATAACCCCTACTTTAACTGGATCTCCGGTGAAGGTTGAGACTAGGTCGCCAGGGGTTAACATTCCCGCAGGAACCCAACCTTTCTCCTGTACAAAAACGGGGTGTTCTGGTGTACATCTGATAATCTCAGTAACTTTGTTTGTTTCGGGATTATCAAATGCCACTGTTACAAGGACGGCTGTTTTGCGCGAGGTTGTCTGTGTCACACGCTCCGGTTCGGTCTTGCCTGTTTCTGGATCGCGCGAAATGACAAGGTCATTTGGTTGCAATGTTTCGATGGTCTTGACAGTTCCGTCAGCCATCTTGATGATAGACCCAGCAACTAAGCATAAGTCACAGCTGTCATTGGAACCAGATATTTCACTGTCTTCCTCGCTCGATGCACCTTGCTCATCAGTTTCACCAGCAAGAGTGGCTAATCCGTCATCACTAGAACTTAAAGCTTCTTCAAACTTGCTGAAGGGTGGATTAGCATGGACCCGCCCAATGGCTTTGCCCAGATCGGCGATGTGGCTGCCAACCTGGAAAATGATCAAGGCGATCTCAAGCCGCTGGATGCTCTCCTGGATCGGCCCGGTCCACTCGTTGCCCAGCCCCAGGTTCCCCGTGATAGTGGCCGCAATGACCTTCTCCTGCGAGATGTCCACACCCGCCGCCGCCGCGAACTGGTCCTTGATCGCGAACTCCGCCGCATCTAGGATGCCGCCCAGGCTGCTGGCGACACCCGTTGCCGCCAGCACGCCGCTGAGGCTGAAGTCCTCCCGGCCACCGGGGTCCATGCGGTTGACCGGGTCGCCGCTCGCGTACAGGTAGCGGTGCAAAGAAGCCGGGTCGGAGTCGCTGCCCATCAGCGGGTCCTGGCTGAGGAACCGCCCGTCGCCGGGGTTGTAGTACCTGGCCCGCAGGAAGTACAGGCCGGTGCCGTCGTTTGCCTGCCCGTTGAACTGGTAGGGGTTCGGGGACGAGCCGAGGCCGTGCGACGTGTTGCCGAAGGCGTCGTAGGCGTAGGTGTCCGTCACCGTCCCGCCCACGTTGGTCAGCGCCCGGGCGCTGCCCAGGCCATCGTAGACCTTTAGTTAGTGTTGAGTAACTTCTGTTACTTATTTCGCGGTGGATTAACCTGACCAAATCTCTTTGAAGTTAATTCCTGTCATCTTTTGCGCTTCCACGAAAGCTTTGAACTCGCTGAAAGGATCTTCTTCGCGTTCAAGCGCTAGAATTTCGGCTGAACACGTCTCAGGAATCTTGAACAGCGTTGTCGTAAACCTATTTGGATGAAATACATACTTTTGTGGCCTACCAATTTTCCGATCTTTGTTAAACCAAATCGATTTTTCAGTGTTCAAGCAATTAACGCATTCAAGGATGTTTACCAATGAAAATGTTTGCCCATCGAACGGCAAGGGGAGGACTTCGCCCGCAATCTCTAAAAGACTGCCAAGTTTCGCCGTAGCTTGAGGTGTTGTGACCATTGTTCCACTACGATCCCAGTATGCCCAGAAGTCGCCAGCTTTCAATTTGGGATGCAGCGAAAATACTGTAGGTGGAACCCACCCATCTAGTTTGCGCGTACAATCGAAATCTCCATTTGAAGCGTTGCTGTTCTCTGCATCAAGAAATAATCCTTGATAGTTGTCTACATCTAAATTAACTTTGTATACTTTCATTTTTGATACCTCCCCAAAGATACCATAAGAGTTATGGCACATAGCTTCCGCTAGCAAGCTTCGACTGTATCTCTTGAAGCTTCTCCAAAACATCCTGTTTCGTTCCACTCTTAACAGAAGCTAAATCTGCATTTAGTTCTTTAAAGTAAGAGTCAGTGTATGTACGACTATGCCTAGTTACAAGGCCACTCCCTTGCATTAACGGCGGGTCAGGTAAATATATTCCATTTTCGGCCTCGTTAAGATCAATACCGAAGCCTTTCATAATATCTTGAGCTTCCTTGCCACGAGGATCGTTCGATGGAACAATGTGATGAGGCCGCCACCGCTTCCGATTGTTGCCGGGAGGCTCGATGCCATATTTGGTCTTCATATTGGCAGCTAATTTGTCTGCATTACTACAGTTGTGTACCCAAACTCCGCCGTGCACTTCTCCAACAAAGTAAGTATGGTCATCATCCACTGTCAAGTTATAGACAATAAATCCTTTTTTCTCATCGCGATGCCAATTGGTAGCACTAACCACAAGGTCATCGCCGACGCCTGTTAAAACTAAATCTCCAACTGCGATCATTCCTGCTGGAACCCAGCCTTTACCCCTCACAAACAAAGGATGTTCAGGCGTACAGGTCATTTTGTCCACAAGATTACCCGTTTTTTGCTCCGTGAACGTCAATGTTACTAGAACGGCTGTCTTGCGCGAAATTGTTTCTGTGACAAATTCTGGCTCAGTCCTACCGGTCTCTGTATTGCGTGAAATAACCCGCTCGCGCGGTTGCAACATCTCAATAGCTTTAGTAGTTCCATCGGCCATCTCGATACGGGAGCCTGCGACCAAGCACAGGGAAACTGGGCAATCACCTCCTACACCAAGTTCTTCATCAGTCTCAAGTTCTTCTTCACTTGATACGCTTGGCTCTCCATCCTCACCTGCAAGGGTATCCAATTCATTGTCACTATCTGCTAATGCACTCTCAAACTTGCCGAATGGAGGATTTGCATGAACCTGCGCTACAGCTTTAGTGAGGTCTTTGACATGGCTAGCGAGCTGGAAGATAACTAGCGCCATCTCTAAGTTCTGCACACTTTGCTGGATCGGTCCAGTCCAATCGTTACTCAGGCCAGCCGAGTCAACAATCGTGGTGGCGATCACCTTCTCCTGCGAGATGTCCACCCCCGCCGCCGCCGCGAACTGGTCCTTGATCGCGAACTCCGCCGCATCCAAGATGCCCCCCAGGCTGCTGGCGACACCCGTTGCCGCCAGCACGCCGCTGAGGCTGAAGTCTTCCCGGCCACCGGGGTCCATGCGGTTGACCGGGTCGCCGCTCGCGTACAGGTAGCGGTGCAAAGAAGCCGGGTCGGAGTCGCTGCCCATCAGCGGGTCCTGGCTGAGGAACCGCCCGTCGCCGGGGTTGTAGTACCTGGCCCGCAGGAAGTACAGGCCGGTGCCGTCGTTTGCCTGCCCGTTGAACTGGTAGGGGTTCGGGGACGAGCCGAGGCCGTGCGACGTGTTGCCGAAGGCGTCGTAGGCGTAGGTGTCCGTCACCGTGCCAGTGGAGTTTGTCAGCGCCCGGACGCTGCCCAGGCCGTCGTAGACGTAGTAGTACGCCCCGCCCCGGTCCATCCGCAGGCGGTCGGCCCCGTAGTCGTAGTGGGCCACGAGGGCGTTGCTGCCGTCGCGCTCCTCCACCACCGAGGCATAGGACTGGACGGTGTCCACGACGTAGTTCGTCGCCGTACTGCTCACGAGGGCCTGCACCCGGTCCCCGGCGGCGTCGTACAGGTAGCTGGAAGCGCCGGTCGTCAGCAGATGGTTCTCGGCATCGTAGGTGCAGGTCGCCCCGCCACTGGCGAGAACGTTGCCGTTGTTGTCGTAAGTATAGGTGATGTTGCCGGCGTTCAGCAGGCGGTCGTTGGCGTCATAGGTCCAGGCGACGCCGTTCAGCGACTTGCGGTTCCCGGCGGCATCGTAGGCATACAGCGTGGACGTGGCGTTCGGGAAGGTCTCCTGAAGCAGACGGCCGTCTTTGTCGTAGGCATAGCTGGTCGTGCCGGCGCTGCTGTCGGTCATGGACAGGCGCTGCCCGTTGAAGTCAAGGCGGTAAGTATAGGACGGCCCGGCGCTGTTGGTCAGCGACGTCAGCCGGTTCAGGCGGTCGTAGCCGTATATTGTAGACACGCCGTTCGGCAGCGTGAGACCGATCCGGTTCCCGACCTTGTCATAGGAGTACGTCGCCGTCTTCGTGTCGGGGAATGTCACCGTTTGAAGCCGGCTGTCCGCATCATAGGCGTACTGCGTCTTCCCGGACGGGCTTTGCACGAACGCCAGCCGGCCCAGGTTGTCGTAGCCATACGCCATGACATTGGAGATGGAGCCGTAAGCGGTTTGAACACTGGTCAGCCAGCCGCGGTTCGGATCGTACCCATAAGTGGTGATGATCTGGCTGCCGCCGGCGACGGTTCGGGTCATCATCTGAACGGTGCCGTCCAGGTTGTAGTTCGTGGTGACACCCGTGCCGTCGCCATGCGCTACCGAGTTTCCCCGGCCCGCCGCATCATAGCCGTAAGTGGTGGAGTTGCCGTTGTAATCCGTCATGGAAGCCAGGCTGCTGTCCGGGTTGTAGGTCAGCGTTTCGTACTGACCCAGCGGCAGCGTCTTCTGCACCAGGCGTCCGACGATGTCATAGGCAAACAGCGTCGTGTGCCGGTTGGCATCCGTCTGGCTGATCTTGTTCCCCATCTCGTCGTAGGTGAACGTGGTTGTTTCCGCCATCGGCGTCGTCACCGTCAGCAGGTGGCCGCGCGGATCGTAAGTGTACTGCGTGGTTCGGCCATCCTGATCCGTGACGCTGGTTCGATGACCCCGCGCATCGTAGGTGATGGCGTTCGACGTGTTATCAGGATATGTCGAGCCGGTTCCCCGGTTGTCAGCGTCGTAGGAGAAAGTCGTCGTGCGGTTGTTGGCATCCGTCACGGACAGAACATTGCCCTGCCCATCGTAAGCCGTGCGGCTGGTAAAGCCGAGCGCATCCGTCGTCGAGATCGGACGAGCCAGGTCATCGTAAGCGACCTTCGAGACCTTGTTCTTGGCGTCGGTTCGGGTCGCCACCGTGTTATCGTCGTTGTAGCTCGTCTGCGTGTAGAACGTGTTGCCGCCGGCATCCTTCAGCCAGTTCGGCTGACCGTTGATAAAGGGCGTCGCTGCAACCACCGGCCCGGACTGGACCAGTCGGTACAGGCTGTCGTACACAAACGCAGCCGTGCGCCCCGACGTGTTCGTGGAAGTCAGCATATTCCCGGCTGCATCGAACATCGTCTTGCTGAACATACCGCCGGGGTAGTTGACCTGCGTTTGGTGCCCTAGCCCATCGTAGATAAACTGGGTCACGCGCCCTGCCGCGTCGGTAGACTGATCCACCTGGTTCAGCGCGTTGTAGTGCGAGAAGGCGCTGGCGGAGTCCGGCCCGATGACTTTGACCTGATGGCCGTCGGGGTCATACTGATATTGCAGCGTGACCGTCTGGGTGCTTTGCGGGCGGGTCGCAGTCGCCTGAAGCGTACAGACCAGCGACGTAGTAAGCACCTTGCCATTATTGTCGTAGGTGTAGTTGGTCACGGACCCCGTCGGTCCGGTCGTCGTCAGGACGTTGCCCTGCGTGTCGTAGGTGTACTGCGTCACGTTTTTCAGCGCATCGGTCAGCGTCCCCAGCGTACCGGTCGGGTTGTAGGTGCAGGTCGTCGTGTTCCCCAGCGCATCGGTGGACGTGAGCAGATGCCCTGCCGCGTCGTAGTTGTTCGTGATCTCGTTGGTGTTGGTCCCCTGCTGGTTGACGTTCTGCGTCGTCAGGACTTCGCCGAAGGCATTGTAGGTGCTGGTTATACTCAGCGTTGAGGTATTGTTGTTTGGATCTTGATGGTTTTGAGAAACCCTGTTCAGGTTGCCGTTCGCATCGTAGCCGAAGTTTGTGACCCGTCCAAACGGATCAGTCATGCTGGTCGGTTTGTCCGGGCAAACTAGGCTGGACGCATTGTAGGTATACGACGTTGTGATGGGCCGGCCATTCAGGTACTTCGTCCAGTTCACGACGTTGCCATAGCTGTCGTAAGTCATCTGCACCGGATTGTTAAGCTGATCCGTCGTGACCTGCGTGTTTGCTGGTGCGGTGCCACCCGGCTCTAGAGTCGAGGGATAGTTGTAGCTGACTTTGTTGTTGTTGGCATCCACACTGTAGTTCAGCCGGCCATCCGGGTAGTAATAGTTTGTGAGAGGGTGCGAGCCGTCCGCCGTTTGGATTGCCGTGATATTGTGCCGAGCGTCATAACTGTACGTCGTCGTGTTGCCGTTCCTGTCCGTAGCGGTGCTCAGGTTACCGCTGCCGTCCTGAGCGTAGGTAAACGGATTTTTGTTTAGGTCGGTGATGCTTGTGATCAGGCCGCCTGCGCGGGTGATCTTAATATCCTGCGTCCCGGCAATGTTCTGAATGTCCGTAGGGCTGAAGTTGACGGTGTTGCCGCTCCGGTCGGTGATGCTGACCAGGCCGCCAAGCTTGTCCACGACGATCTTCGTACCGTTCGCCAGCGTCAGTTGGAACCGCTGCGGATCATACACGGAGGTCAGGTCGGCGTTCTCGTAGAACTCGACCCCACTGGAGCTCGTGTTAGGATCACCGTTGGAAAGAACAGCGGCGATATACACGCCCACCGGATTTTGGTCGATGGGGACAAGTGTTGCGGGACGCCCCGAAATCTGCTTATAAGAAACATTCGTCGCGTCCAGCGGGGAGTAGTATTGGTGGTCCGGACTCACGGTTTCCGCAAAATCGTACACATCACCGTTCGGCAAGGTGAACGTCAGTAGGTGTGGGCGAACCGCCTGAACCTGATAAGTCTGCCCGAAGCCGCCGCCGTAAACGAGCTGAACCCAGTCAAATCCGGAGACTTCGGGTTTTTGGAACTTGGCTTGGGTCGTACTGAGTGTCCATCCTACGCCAAAATCTCCCTTGCTCTTGTCCCGGCTGTCGTAGGTGCGTGTGACCGAGATCGGCATCCCGGCAATCGGAATGGTCATGTCCGTGTAGGAGAGCGTGAAATAGCCGACCTTTTGGTCTCCTTTCACGACAACTCCAATTTGGTCGCCGGATTGGTTGCCGTTGGCGTCCACGACGAGCAGGCGGACGAGGTACTGCCCGTTCAGCAAAAGGGTCGTGTCCAGCGGCCCGGAGATCGTGCCGCTCGTGGACTGGATGCCCGACGCGAACGGCGTCCAGGTCGTGTTCCCCGCAAGCTGGTAGTCCATCTCCCAGTTCATCGCCGCGCTGCCGGTGAGGCTTGCCGTCACGGAAATTGGGCCGGTGATCTCTGTGCCGTCAGCCGGAGCCGTAATATGGGCCGTCAGCGCGGCCGCCGTGCCTGCCGTGATCGTATAGGCGCTGCTGGCCGTGGCGCTCGGACTGTAGCCGGTCGCAAAGGCCTTGGCTTTCACGGTGGCGCTGGCCGTGATCAGCAGCGGCTGAAGGTAGAGCGCCGAGGCCGGGGTTGGGTCGCTGCCGTCGGTCGTGTAGAAGATCGCCGCGCCGGCCTGCGTGTCCGAGATCGTCACCCGGACCAGGCCGGTGTACGAACCCGCCGCCGGGCTGATGACCGGCGTTGCCGCTGCCGGCGCAGAAGTGACGGTGACGGAGACTGCGGGCTGGGACGTAGCAGACAGTCCATTGCTGTCCGTAGCTTTGGCCGTCAGGCTGTAGGTTCCGCCCGGCACATTTTGCCAGACAAATGTGTAGGGGCTGGCGCTCACCTGCCCGATTTTCGTGGCTCCCTGGAAGAATTCGATTTTCGTGATGCTCGCGCCGGTTGTCGTCGCCGCCGCTGTGGCCGTCAGCGTAATAGTGGCTGGAGCCGCCGCGCTTGTCGGACTGGCCGCAAGGCTGACCGTCGGCACGGTTCCAGCGGCGGTGATGGTCAGCACGGCGCTCTGGCTGCTGTAGCCGGCCTGCCCGGAGGTACCGAGACTCGCCGTAACCGTGGATGTCGCCTGCGCCGTGACCGCCTGCGTGCTAATATTAAACGTTGCGGTCGTTTTGCCTTGCAGAACCACGACGGAAGCCTGCACAGGAGCGGCGGCGCTGCTGCTGCTGACGAGGTTCACCGTCTGGCCGCCCGCCGGAGCCGCTCCGCTCAGCGTCACGGTGCCGACACTCACCTTGCCGCCCGGAACGCTGGTAGGATTTAGCGCCAGGGAAGACACGGTGGGCGGGCTGCTGATCCCGCCGGTTCCATTCAGCGTGATCGTGAACGGGTTGGTCGCAGTGGAAGTGTTGTTGCCAAGCGTCAGCGTCCCGGTCTTGGCCCCATTGCTGTCCGGCGTGAACCGGATTGTGAAGCTCGTTGTTCCCTGCGGCGGGACAGGACTGCTAGGCGACGAGACCGGGGCGAACAGGCCGCTGCTGCCGTTAAAGGACGTGATCACCAGGTCGGCGCTGCCGGTGTTTGTGACGGTGAAGGTCTTCGTCACCGGCGTCCCGACCGGCGTTGCCCCGAAGTCCACCGACGACCCGCTTGGGACATTGACAAGGGTGCCACCCACGGGAACCGAGACCGCAATGCCGGGAACCGCGCCGCCGGCCCCGCAGTCAAGCTGGACCGTGTAGGAGCCGGCGACATTCGGCGCGGAGGAAGTCACTTCCACGGTGTACGTCCCGCTGGCGTTCGCAGGCAGGGTGTAAGTGATCTGGGCGGGTTTGCCCGGAGTGCCCGCATCGCTTGAAGCCACCACAGCACCGGCCTGGTCTCGCAGCACAAGGTACCCGGCAAACGCCGAGGAGTTCAGGGACGCCGTCACGACGGCATTTGGCGTACCGGGGAAGGTGTACAGGTCGGCGAAGTGGCCCGCGCCGAGGGTCGGCGACGTGCCGCTGGTGGTGGACAGGCTGCCGATAAAGCCCTGGCCGCAGCCGATGGGCGTCACGCGCAGGCCATTGGCGACCGTGATGCTCACCGGCGCGGAGGTCATCATGCCGCCGTCATTGTCCGTCGCCACGGCCGTCAGAGTATACGATCCCGCCGGGACGTTCTGCCAAGTGAGCGTGTAGGGGCTGCTGGTTACTTTGCCTAGGGACACGCCGCCCTCGAAGAACTCGACGCGCTGCACCGTGCCGTCGCTGTCGCTTGCCGCAGCCGTCACGGTGACGCTGTCGCCCGTGTGGAAGGTAGCGCCGCCGGCAGGTGCGGTCAGTCTAATGCTCGGCAGTTGGTTCAGCGTATAGGTCGCCGAGGCGATCCCGCTGTTTGTGTTTCCACTGAGAACCGCCATGGCTTTGACAGTCGTCGTCGCCGCGCAGGTAAACGGCTGCCCATTGTAGAGCGTTGACGCCGCGCTCGGCGTGGTGCCGTCCAGCGTGTAGTAAATCTGAGCGCCCGTCGTGGCGTCCTGCAGCGTGACGGTCAGGGTTCCGTTGAAGCGGCCTCCCGCCGGGATCACCGCGCCGCTGGTATCCTGCGCCGTGATCACCGGGACGTTTGTGACTGCCACTTGCGGCGTTGCCGAGGCTTCATTGGAGGCAGGCCCTTCGCCGCCGGCGCTGGTGGCCGTGACGACATAGTAGTACGTCGTGCCGTTGGTGACCGTCGCATCCGTGTAGTTGGTGCTGATCGTCTTGCTGATGACCGTGTAAGGACCGCCGTGCGTCAGCGACCGCTTGACGCTGTAGCTGCCGGGCCGGTCAATCGCCGGGTTATAATAAGCCGCCGGCGTCGGCGGGTTCCAGGTCAGCAGCACCTGCGCGTTGCCGGCGGTGGCAGAGAGGCCGAGCGGCGCGGTCGGCGGGGCCTGGGGCGTCGCCGAGGCCTGGTTGGAGCTTGCGCTCGATCCTGCCCCGTTGACCGCTGTGACAACGTAATAATAGGTGGTCCCGTTCGTCAGGCCGCTGTCGGTGTAAGTGATGCCGGTGACAGCGCCTGCCGTGTTGATCAGCGCAAGTGTGCCGCCCGACGTGGTGCGGTAGACGTTATAGCTGAGGGCGTTGGCGGGGGCGGTCCAGGTCAGCACGACCTGCGCGTTGCCGGCAGTGGCCGTCAGGGCCGTAGGCGGCGCGGGGATGGGCGCAGGCGTGGCGCTCGCCTCGTTGGACCGGCTTCCTTCACCGGTGCCGTTGACAGCCGTCACAACATAGAAGTAGGGCGTACCGTTTGAGAGGCCGTTGTCCACATAGGACGCCGAGGGCACGCCTGTTGCAATCGGCGTCGTGCCCTCACCTCCCGCTGCCGTACTTCGGTAGACGTTGTAGCTTGCGGCTCCGTAGACCGCGCTCCAGGTCAGCGCGATCTGCGTGTTTCCGGCGGTTGCTCTCAGGCTGGTGGGCGCGGCGGGCAGGGCATTTGGGGTGACGGTGACCTGGTTGGAGTAGCCGCTTTCGCCACCGGGCGTGTTTGCGGTCACCGCGAATGTATACGCGCTGCCATTGTTCAGACCGGTCGCTGTATAGGGCGTTCCGGGAACACCCGAAGCAACCCTGTAATAGCTGGTGCTGCCCTGACCGTAGGCTTCGTAGACGTTGTAGCTGGTCGCGCCGGCGCCCCCGGTCCAGGTCAGGATCGCATTGCCGTCACCCGGCGTCGCCGAAAGGTTGATCGGACCGGCAATGGCGGCGGGTGATACGGAAACTTGGTTAGACTGGGCGCTGGACCCATCGACATCGACCGCGATGACCTGATAATAATAGGTCTGCCCGTTCGTGAGGCCGGTGTCGGTATAGGTCTGGCCCATGATGCCAGCCTTGACTGTTGTCTGGTAGTACGGCGCGTTCGAGAAGGGGCTGCGGTACAGGGTGTAGCTCGTCGCTCCGGCAATGCTTGTCCAGGAGAGAGTGGCCTGCGCGTTGCCTGCGGTGCCGGAGAGGATAGGGGCCGGCAGCGCGGTGGGGGTGGCGGAAGCTTCATTCGACTTGCCGCTCTGGCTCACGCTGGTGGTAGCCGTGACCTGGTAGTAGTACGCTGCGTTGTTCGTCAGGCCCGTGTCTGTGAACTGCGCTGTCGTCACGCCGGTTTTAATGGGAACGGCCGCTTCGCCGCCCGAATAGGTGCCTCGGTAGACGCTGTAGCCGGTCGCATTAAGTGATCCGGTCCAAGTCAGGGACACCTGCTTGTTGCCGCCGGTCGCCACCAGATTTGTTGGCGGGGCCAGCACCGTGCCGCTCGCGACGACATCGAACACGGCCGCGTCGTTGGGTGTTCCGGCGGAAACCAGCACGCTATACCCAGGCGCAACAACGGCATTCGCGGGGGCGGTCACGGTGACGGTGGCATTGTCGGCAGCCAGAGAGACGTTCCAGCCGGCGGCGCTTCCATACGCGGGGTCACTGGTCGCGATGATGCTGCCGGCGGGGTTCTGGATATACCAGCCGCCAGGCGGCACGTTCGCCTGGTAGGTCAAGGCAAAGGCGGAGCTGCCGCCCTGCGGCACCTGGGCATGGGTGCTGCTGCCGCTGCCGCTGCCGGTGAAGTTAATGGTGAACGGCGAACTCGTCGCGTCATCGCTGGTGAACACTAGGCTGCCGCTCTGGTAGTAGGTCGTCGGCGCGGTGAAGCGGACCACAAACGTGGTGGACTGCTGGGGCGCGATTGGGCTGCTCATCGGTTGGGCCAGGACGAAGCTGCTGCCGCTGACCGTGATCTGCCCGATGTTCAGGTTTGCCGTACCGGTGTTCTTGATCGTGAACGTCTTGCTGACCGGCACGCCCGCAGGAGTCGTGCCGAAGTCTACGCTGCTGTTGTTCGCGACGGCGACCGCCACCCCAGTACTGCTGATCTGGGTCACCGAGAGTAGCGGGGCCGCGCCGCCGCTGGTGCAGGAGACGCCCAGCGTGAAGCTGCCGGAGACGCCCGGAGCAAAAGAGGTGACCTCGATCTGGTACGTGCCGCTGGTCTGGAACGTGTAGGTGAGCTGGGCGGTGCCGGTTCCATTCCCGCTACTTGCGGCGACGACGTTTCCATGCGGGTCCTTCAGATACAGAACCGGATCGAAGGCGCTGGAGGCAAGCGAGATCGTCTTGGTCTCTCCCGCACTGCCGATCAGGCTGTAGTAGGCAGCGTAGTAGCCCTGTCCCTGGACCTGGGAGGATGGACTGGAAGACAAGCTGCCGGAGAGCGACTGGTTGCAGTCAATCGGGATGAACGTGATCGGCGTGCTGGGCGTGACCGTGAAGACGGCGGTGGCTGTTGCGCTGGCGAGCATGCCTGTCTTCACGGCGTAGGCTTTGACCGTGGCGCTGCCGCTCAGCGTGAAGGGAGTGCTGTAAGCAGGCGAGGCCACGGTCGGCTGCGAGCCGTCCAGCGTGTAATAGATCGCGGCATTCAGCGTAGCGACGCCAAGCGAAACGGAAACGGAGCCGGTGAACGCTCCGCCGTTTGGGGAGATGGTCGGGGTCGCGACCGTGCCGCCAATCGGCGTGGCGACCGCTTCGTTGGAAAGGCCGCTTTCGCCGAACGGCAGGGCCGCATCCACGACGTAGTAATAGGTCGCGCCGTTGACGACGGCTTGATCTTTGTACTGGGTCTGAGTCTGGCCGCGGAAAATCAAGGTGTACGGCCCGCCCCTAGTTCGGGAGCGGCCGATGTTGTAGGTAATAAGCAGGGGAGTTGTTGTGGTGGCCGCAGTCCAGTTCAAGGTGACCGCGCGGTCTCCGCCCGTGGCCGTCAAATTGGTAGGGGCCGTCAAAAGAGGCGGGAAAACAATCGACCCACCGCCGATCCCACCGCCGCCCCCGCCCCCAGAGCCGCCGCCCCCACCGCCCCCAGAGCCGCCCCCGCCTGTCCCGATGCCGCCGCCGGTCGTGGCATCCAGCACGACCACAGATGCGACGCGGTAGCCATTGTAGGAGGCCATCAAAGAAACCAGGGTAGGTGAGGAAACGCTCGTGGTGCTGAGATTAAATGTGGTGCTGGTCGCTCCTGCTGGAATGAAGACATAAGCAGGAGCGGCAAGGGCAGGGCTGCTGCTGGTCAGAGCGACATACACCCCGCCGGCGGGATGAGCCGAGTCCGAGGCCTGACCGCGCGGGGCCGGCGCGTCTAAGCTGACTGTCCCGGTGAGAGGGGTTGTTGTGCCGCCGACGACGGCGGGCGGGCTTACGATCATTGGCCGCAGGATGGCGGCGCTCGGCAGTGCGCCGGCAGATGCGACGGCGAAGGAAGCGGAGCCGGACGCCTGGCCGAGGAAGCGCAGCTCGTAGTTTCCGGCAGCGGCGCTGGCCGCGACGGTCACAGTCACGCCGCCGTAGACCGTGTGATCATCCTCGGCGTCCCAGCCGTTCGGCTGGCCGGAGGAAGCGACCACCGTGCCGCTCTGCACAATGTCCCACACTCCGTTTAGCGGCGCATCGCGTCCGTTCAGAAGAATGTCCAAGCAGCGCCCCTGCACAATTTGCAGGCCGCCATTGGGGACGGCGACGAAGGTCAAAATGTTCTTCGCGGCCGGCCAGTTCTGGTGCGGCATGTCGCCAAAGTTGACGCTGCCGCACAGGCTGCTGAGTTGATCCGTGAGGCCAACTTTATAATCGTCACCGAGCTGCGCCTGAAGCTCGGCAAGGAACCCGCCCGGCAGCACCCAGGCACTCTGGTATGAAGCCGGGCTGCCGCCCGTCTGCGCTGATTCCAGGTTCGGCCCAAACGAAGGCAGGGCGACCGGCGCGGGAGATTGCGTCAGCGAGCTGATTCCCAGTTGCACATCAAATTGCCCGTTGCCGCTGAAGCTGGTTTGGCCCGCACGCTGCATTTGCGCCGCCGTCACCCTCCCGGACAGGGCCGTCGTGTCGAAGGATGCAGGCACGGTGTCCGTTCCCGTGATGGTAGACGCCGTCAAGCTGAGGGCCGGGTAGGCTTGGGTCAGGGTGCGGCTGCCCGCAGCCGCGGGGTGAGGCAGATCATCGCGCGTGTAAACCGCCTGACCAGGGGGCGGTCCGAAGGAGCCGCCAGGCGGCGGAGTCAGGCGCATCACGCGGTCGGACTGGCTGAGCAGAAAGGTGCCATTGGTATGATCCACAGAGGTAAGATCGCCGCGCGATCCGCCCGATGCAATGATCGTCTCGACGCCTGAGTTCAGATCAATCTCGCTGACGGTGCCGTTGTTGTTGTTGGAATAGACTTTGCCGGCGAGTGTGCCGCTGCCGAGGGCCACGCCATCAGGAGACTGGGCATTGCTGCTGGCCTTGAACACTTGCAGGCCGGTCGCCAGATCGTAGCCTTCGACAGGAACCCCCTCGGCCCCAAAGGAGCCAAAGGCGTAGCGGCCATCTGCCGAGACTGTGATGCCATCAAAACCCACAGACCCCAGCGAGCGGCCCACCCCGCTGACGGGGTCAATGTCGTACAGTCTCGAGGTCAAGAGATGGCCGGTAACCGGGTTGATGTCCAGGCCGTACCCACCGCCGCTCTGGCTGATCGTGCGTTTGACAGAGCCGTCGTAGTTCAGCTCGAAGACGCTGCCAGTGTTGCTTGCATAGACCTTCTGGCCGTCGCTGACCATGCCGAACGCGCCGTTAGAAACCACTTTGGCGGTGGTTCCATCCTGACCGTCGGCATCAGATGGAAAGACATATGTGTTTCCGGTGCTGAAACCACCCACAAGAACCGGGCCGCTATTGACCACGGCGCTGGAAGTTGGCGAGCTGACCTGCGTGGCAAATGTGCTGAGCGAGAAGCCCTCAGCAATGCCCGCTGCCGTTAAAGTCAGAACGCCGGTCCCGCTGCCACCAGAGCCGCCAGTGCCGCCCGAAGCCGTGCCGGCGGCCACGATGTCGAAGAAGGCTGACGCCGCTGGACTGTAGGAGC
>JAABUQ010008089.1_pt1 | contig 14895 bp, 19 predicted proteins | sample 5560001 | NCBI WGS metagenome assembly JAABUQ01 (sample SAMN10711888, study PRJNA513371) | rock metagenome | isolation source: Antarctica rocks | place: Antarctica: Victoria Land, Finger Mt nord | collected 2015-12-18 | reverse complement strand
CAGGTTGGGCGTGGGCGGTTGCGCCGACGGTGGCGCGCCCAAGGGGGCGTAAGCAGCTATCATCGGCAGTCCTCCTCCCCCAGTCTATCCCACCCGCACATACCTACCGTTGTAGTATTAGCCTAGATTATTCATGAGCGCGATGGACGCGGTTTTCAGCCGGCCCGTGTCCACTGGGAGCAGCCGGCTGCCAGCCGGCCCACGGTCGGGGCTACGGCGTCCACTAGCAGCGACACACTCGCCCACGACGGCCTGCCGGCTGGCAGCCGGCGCTCCCAGTAGATACCCCGTCACACATAATCCAGGCTAGATGGCCCCCACTAGGCACGGGGTCCGGCGAGAGGATCGCGCCCACACAGACCGTTGACGGTCCGTCCCTGGTATGTAAGAACCCTACCCACCCCGGCCGCCGCACCGCTATTTTCATCAGCGATGGCGCCCCGCAGGGGCATGGGGTCTGCCATGGTCCTTTAGGGCCAGGCCTGCGGCGCTTGCCACCACAGTCTCAGGGCGCACCCATACCCGCGACCTCGGTCGCAGGCCCACACCTTACAGTGCTATCATGAAAGCATAGCTGGGCGATAGCGAGGGTAGGGGACAGTGGAGCGGTTATGGGCGCCGTGGCGCGACGCGTATGTGTCGGCCCCGTCGGAGAAGTCGCAGGCGCGGGAGTGCATCTTCTGCGCGAAGCCACGCGAGGAGCGCGACGCGGATAACTATATCGTGCATCGCGCCGAGCGGGTCTTCGTGATCCTCAACGCCTACCCCTATAACAACGGCCACCTGATGGTCGTGCCCTACGCCCACATCGGCGACCTGGAAGAGGCCGAGCCCGCCACGCTGGCGGAGATGATGCGCGTCGCCCAGCAATGCATCCATACACTGCGCGCGACGATGCGCCCGGAGGCCTTTAACATGGGCATGAATCTGGGGCGCCCAGCCGGGGCCGGCATCGCCGACCACATCCACATGCACATCGTGCCGCGCTGGACGGGCGACACGAACTTCATGACTGTGCTGGCCGATACGCGCGTGCTCTCTCAGTCGCTGGAGAGTAGCTACGCGTTGTTGCGTAAGGCCTTCGAGGACGGGAGGGGGTAGGCCATGACATGTTCGGAGTGTGGCGCGGCCGCGGTCGTGGCCATGGGTCAGCGCTACTGTCACCTCTGCGGCGCGCTGCTTCCCCATGGCGCCCCCGGCGGCGCGCTTGGGGCCGATTCAGCGGGCGTAACAGCGCCGTACCTGGTAGTGGGCGACGGCAGCGATCGGGCCATGAGCGCGTTGTCGCGTCAACTGACGCTGGAGTGGTTCAGGGATAATAAGGGGCGTTTCGTCGTGTACGGCGGTACGGCTGCCGTGGCCGTCATCGCGGCGCTTGTGCTGGTCGTCGTGGTGGTAAGCGCCCTCATCGCGCTAGTCACTATGCTGGCGCCCGTCGCGCTGGCCCTTATCGTGATCTTCATGTTGGCGCGGCCACGCCGGCGTCGCCGCCGGCTGGCGCGGATCTATCGGTTTTGAGCAGGCAGGCAAGGGCCTCACATATCACAAGAAGCTGACGCCTGACCCCTGACCCCTACTCAGAGCTGACGCCTGACCCCTACTCAGAAAGGACATGTGGTGCTCACCCAGATCAAGCCGTTGACGACGCCGGAGCGTCTCGCGGCGAAATACCACAAGCTGCGCGCGATCCTGCGGGACCTGGGCGCCGTCATGGTCGCGTTTAGCGGCGGGGTGGACAGCGCGCTGCTGCTCAAGGTCGCCCATGACGTGCTCGGCGATCGAGCGGTCGGGGCGATCGCGCTCTCCGAAACGATCCCGGCCGCCGAGATACAGGCGGCCAAAGATCTGGCGGCGGAGATCGGTGTGCGCCTGTACACCGTCTACACCGAGGAGATGCTCAGCGCCGCCTTTCGCGCCAACGACGCCAACCGCTGCTACCACTGCAAGACGGAGCTCTTCACCAAGCTGCGTCCACTGGCCGATAGCCTGGGCATCGCGCGCCTCGCCTACGGTATCAACGCGGACGATGTGGGCGACCACCGACCGGGGCAGGCCGCCGCGGGCGAGTGGGCGGTGGAGGGGCCGCTGCTCGAGGCCGGCCTCGACAAGAGCGAGATCCGGCAGCTCTCGCGCCAACTCGGGCTGCCGACCTGGAACAAGCCGGCCATGGCCTGCCTCTCCTCGCGCATCCCGCACGGCCAGGCCATTAGTGTGGAGGCTATCCGCATGATCGGAGAGGCCGAGAGCTTCATCAAGACGCTGGGCGTGTACGACCTACGCGTGCGCTCGCACGAGGGAACAGCCCGCATCGAGGTCGACGCCGAGAGTTTGCCCTTGCTGGCGCGACCCGAGATTCGCGCCAAAGTGACGGCCAAGCTGCACGAGCTCGGCTACCGCTACGTCACGCTCGACCTCGACGGCTTCCGCAGCGGCAGCACCAACGCGGTCAACAACCCCGCGCCATCTTAATAACCCCATTGAGTACTATCGGCGGAGAACATGACATGGAATACGAGTTCACCGTCGTCGTTGAGCGCGACGAGGACGGCGTTTACATCGTGACGGTACCTGCCCTGCCTGGATGCAATACGGCGGGGGATACCGAGGGGGAGGCGCTTGAGCTTATTAGGGACGCGATTCGACTAAATATCGAAGCGCGCATGGAGTTGGGCGAACCAATACCTCACGATGTCGCAGCCGAGCGAATCCGCGTCGCCGTATGAGTTCCGTACTCCCGGTGCTGACCGCGGCACAGGTCATAGCAATTTTGCAGCGCAAGGGCTTCAAACGTCTCAGACAGAGCGGTAGCCATGTGGTCATGAAGCACGACGACGGCCGCTGGACAACGGTACCGCTGCACAAAGGGCGCGACCTCCCGAAAGGGACACTTCGTCAGATTTTGCGAGACACGAGCTTGAGCGTTGACGAATTTCACTAACATCGTCCCCACGGGCATTGGCTTAGACCTCAACGCGGCGCGTGAGCGCATCCGTGGCTGGATCTATCAGACGCCGCTGGTACGGTCCGACTGGCTCTCGACGCTCGCGGGGCGGCCGGTGCTGCTCAAGCTGGAGAATCGGCAGGAAACGGGGTCGTTCAAGGCGCGCGGCGCACTCAACTTCTTGCTCCAACTCTCTCCCCACGAGAAGGCGCGTGGCGTCGTGACCGCCTCGGCCGGGAACCATGGGCAGGCCGTGGCCTGGGCCGCGGCGCGCCTGGGCATCCCGGCCACGATCGTGCTGCCTCTCGACGCCGTGCCCGTCAAGGTCGCGCGGACCCGCGCGTGGGGCGCGACGGTCGTCGAGTACGGGCACGGCTACGACGAGGCGCACCACCACGCGGAAGGCCTCGCCGCCGAGACCGGCGCGCTCTACGTCCCCGCCTTCGAGCACCCACGCGTTATCGCAGGGCAGGGCACGGTGGCGCTGGAGATCCTGGAGCAACGGCCCGATGTCTCGCTCCTCGTCGTGCCCGTGGGGGGCGGCGGGCTCATCGCCGGTACGGCCCTCGCCGTGTCAGGCAGGGCTACGGACGCGTTGCGCGTTTCACAGGTGCTCCACGACTGGGACGACGAGCAACTCGCCGTGTCAGGCAGGGCTACGGACGCGTTGCGCGTGGGCGTCCTCGGCGTGCAGAGTGACCATACATCCGCGATGCACGACGCGCTACAGGCGGGGCGCCTCGTGCCCGTCGCGACGCCGCCGACGCTGGCCGATGGCCTGGCCGGCGAGGCGGGCCAGGCCACGCTCGACCTGTGCCGCGCGCTCGGCGTGCCCGTGCGCCTGGTCCGCGAGGAAGCGATCCTGCCGGCCATCGGCGAGACCCTACTGCGCGAGCACCTCGCTGTCGAGGGCTCGGCGGCCGTCGCCGTCGCCGCCGTCACGGCAGGTCTCCTGCCGCCCGGTGACGGCCCTGTCGCGCTTATTTTAAGCGGCGGCAACGTCGACCCGGGCGTGCTGGCCGCGGCGGTCGCCCTCATCGGAGAGCAAGAGGGCGCGTAGTCGTGCGCGATGGCGTTATGACGCCGGTCAGTTCCCCTTAAACATCCCGATGTTCTCCGCGAGATACGCGTCCACCGTGCGCGGCTGCTGCCCGGTCACACGCTCGACGGCGTCCGTGACCACGGCCCCCTCCTGCCGCCGATAGAGTTGATAGAGTTCGACCAGGCCGTCCGCATACCACTCGGGCAGGCCGGCCGCGACCATACCCTGCCGCGCGCCCTCATCCGGCACGGACACGTAGCGGATCGTGCGGCCGAGTCGGGCCGAGAACAGGCCCGCGACCTCGTCGCAGGTGAGCGCCTCGGGTCCCGTGACCTCGTATGCCTTGCCGGCGTGCCCGTCCTCAGTGAGGGCGCGTGTGGCCACGGCGGCGACATCCCGCGCGTCCACATGGCTGATGCGCGCGTCGGCGGCGGGCACGTAGAAAGCGTCCTCGGCGGCGATGGAGCCGGCGTAGGACCGCAGGTTCTGCATAAAAGAGTTGGGGCGCACGAACGTGTACGGAAGCTCCGACGCCTTGATGACCTCCTCAACTCGCGCATGCGTTCGGATCAGGCGGCAGGGTGACGCCTCGTCCACGCCCAGCACCGACGACTTCACAATGTGTCGAACCCCCGCGGCCCGCGCCGCGTCAACGAACACCGTTTCAAGCTCCGCCTGGTCGGGGCTGGAGGGCGCCAGCAAGAAAGCGCGCTCGACTTCATCTCGGACAAGTGGACGAGCCTGATCATCCGCGAACTCGCCGGGGGCACGAAGCGTCACAGCCAGTTACAGCGCGCCATCGGCGGCATCTCGCAGAAGATACTGACGCAGACCTTGCGCACGCTCGAGCGCAACGGGTTGGTGGAGCGCACGATCTACCCCGTCGTGCCGCCCATGGTCGAATACGCGCTGACTCCGCTCGGGGTCACCCTGGTAGAGGTCTTGACTTCGGTCGTGACCTGGGCCGAGGAGCATCTGCCAGACGTCGAACGCGCCCGCGCGAAACACGACGGCGCGGCCTGACCGACGATTACCAGAAATGGGATGACCACTTGCGCGGCGTCATCGCGACCGAACGTCAGCCGATTTTGACAACGCGCCCCGTCCCGTGGTAGCCTCAAGTGCCTCGACCCTGGCCCCCTTCCCATTTTATATTGCGGCATGATATACAGTTGGTGTGACTAGACGGGGCTGGGCTTCGCGCCCAGCGCGGCGTCGCCGCGAGGGACACTATGCTGGACACGCTAGGCCAGTTGATCCAGGAGATGCTGCGCCACACCTTCGTCAACCCCCAGTCGCCGCAGACCCGCGCCGTGTCCAACCTATTCTGGGTCGGCGGCACGGTGGCCACGATTATCCTAGCTATCCCGACGATCGTGTTGCTCTACACCATCACCCATTTTCGGCATAAGCCGGACCAGCAGGGCGAGCCGCACCAGGTCTACGGGTTTAGAAGTCTGGAGATCGCCTGGACGGTGATCCCGACGATCATCGTGCTCGTCATCTTCGTGCTCTCTATTCACACGCAGGGCCTCGCCGAGCCGAACACCGATCCCGGCCCATCGGGCCGGTCCGACCTGACCGTGATCGGCCACCAATGGTGGTGGGAGTTGCGCTACCCCTCGGGCGTCGTGTCCGCCAACGAGATCCACATCCCGGTGCGCACGCGGTGGCTCGTGTCGCTGAAATCGGCCGACGTGGTACACGGCTTCTGGGTACCCCAGGTCGGCAACCAGATGTATCTCATCCCCGGTCAGACCAACCACATCTGGCTGGAGGCCGACAAGCCGGGCGTCTACGAGGGCCAGTGCGCCGAGTTCTGCGGCGCGCAGCACGCCTGGATGCTGCTGCGCGTGATCGCCCAGCCGCAGGCCGCGTTCGACGCCTGGCAACACGGTCAGTCGCGCGCCGCGCCGCGCCCAACGGGGCAGGCGGGCGCGGCGCCCCCGCCCTCGACGGGGACGGGGAACACCATCGCGCGGTTGCGGCAGCCGGCCACGGGCTCGACGGCGAGCCTCGTCGCCGGCGGCGCGCAACTCTTCCAGCAGCTACCCTGCCAGAGTTGCCACGCCATCGCCGGCACGAGGGCGAACGCCGATATCGGCCCCGACCTCACGCATCTGGCCAGCCGCGCCACGCTCGCGGCCGGTCGCCTCGACAACACCCCGGCCAACCTCAAGGATTGGCTGCGCGACCCACAAGAGTACAAGGAAGGCTCGCATATGCCGAACCTGCTGCTGACTTCGAACCAAATAGACGCGCTGACCGCCTATTTAGAGAGCCTTAAATAATGAGTTCGATCACGCCGCCCTCCCGCCCCTCCCGCCCCGCGCGCCCGTCCGTTCCGCTCGTCCCCGAGTTGGAGAATCCGCTGCCGCGCCTGAGCGCCGACGAGGGCCTGCTGGCCTGGCTGTCCTCGGTCGACCACAAGCAAATCGGCATCATGTACCTGCTCTCCGCCTTCGGGTTTTTCCTCATTGGCGGGATCGAGGCCCTGCTGATCCGCTGGCAACTCGCCGCGCCCAACAACACGGTCCTCAACGCGGCGGCCTACAACCAAATCTTCACCATGCACGGCACCACGATGGTCTTCCTGGCCATCATGCCCATGCTCTTCGGCTTCGCCGTCTACTTCGTGCCCTTACAGATCGGGGCCAAGGACATGGCCTTCCCGCGCCTCAACGCCTTCGGCTTCTGGGTTTTTCTGTTCGGTGGCGTCATGATGTACTACAGCTTCGTGGCAGGCAATGGACCCGACATGGGTTGGTACGCCTACGCGCCGCTCTCGGAGTGGCAATACTCGTCCAACGTCGGCGTCACCTACTGGGCGCTGGCCCTGCTGGTCACCGGCATTGGCTCGGTCGCCACGGGCGTCAACATCATCGCCACGGTCCTGACCTTGCGCGCGCCCGGCGTGACCCTGCGCCGCCTGCCGCTCTTCACCTGGATGAGCATGTTCCAGGCGGCGTTGGTCATCGCCGCGCTGCCCGCGCTCAACGCCTCGCTGGTGATGCTGCTGGCCGACCGGCTGCTGGGCGCGCACTTCTTCGACACCACACGCGGCGGCAACGCCGTCTTGTGGCAGCACGCCTTCTGGAGCTTCGGCCACCCCGAGGTTTACATCCTGATCCTGCCCGGCTGGGGCATCGTCTCCGAGGTCATCCCCGTTTTCTCGCGCAAACCTATTTTCGGCTACAGCTTCGTGGCCGCGGCGACGGTGGCCATCTTCTTCCTCAGCCTGCTCGTGTGGGGCCACCACATGTTCACCTCGGGCATGGGCTCGACACTCAACTCCGCCTTCGGACTGGCCAGCCTGCTCATCGCGGTGCCCACGGGCATCAAGGTGTTTAACTGGACGGCCACGACCTGGGGCGGCTCGCTGCGCCTGACCACCTCGATGCTCTACGCGCTGGCCTTTATCCCGCAGTTCGTGCTCGGCGGACTCTCCGGCGTCAGCTTCGCGGCCTTCCCGGTCGACTGGCAGGTTAAGGACAGCTACTACCTCGTGGCGCACCTGCACTACGTCCTGTTCGGCGGGACCGCCTTCACCCTGCTCGCCGGGATCTACTACTGGTTCCCCAAGATAACCGGGCGCATGCTCTCCGAGCGGCTGGGTAAGATCAACTTCTGGCTCACCTTCATCGGCTTCAACATGACCTTCTTCATCCAGCATTTCCTGGGACTGGATGGGATGCCGCGCCGCGTCTACACCTACCCCGACTACGCCGGTTGGCGCCCCATGAACCTGATCAGCTCGCTCGGCGCGGTCATCCTGGCGCTGGGCATGCTCGCTCTCGTCGCCAACCTCGGGTACAGCCTGCGCCGCGGCGCGGTCGCCGGGGACAACCCGTGGCACGCCTGGACGCTGGAGTGGGCTACGACCTCGCCGCCGCCGCACTACAACTTCGACCAGGTCCCTCCCGTGCGCGGACGCCGCCCGCTCTGGGACCTGGAGTACCCCGACAAGGCCGACGCGCGCCAGGAGCGCGAGGCCAGGGGACAGGTGGAGCCGGAGAGCCAGGTGGAGTCGGAGAGCCATGCAAGCCCTGTCTAAGCCGCGTGCCCGTGAGATGTCTCGGGCCAAGATGGGTGTGCTGCTGCTGATCGCCTCGGAGTCGGTCTTCTTCCTGCTGCTGATCCTGGCCTACGTGTTCTACCGCTCCTCCCCCGCCAACCAGGGCGGTCCCACGCCGTTCAACGCGCTGGACGTGGAGAAAACCGGTATCTACAGCGTCTGCCTCTACCTGAGCAGCCTGACGGTTTGGCTGGCCGAGCGCGGCCTGCGTCGCGGTAGCAACCGATTGTGGCAGGGCTGGCTGCTCCTGACGATTATTCTCGGCGCCACGTTCGCGTACGGGCAGGCCACGGAGTACCTGCATCTGCTTGGGGAGCAGAACGTGGCGCCGGGGACCGACCTGTTCGCCAGCACATTCTTTGTCTTGACCGGCTTTCACGGGCTACACGTCATTGGCGGGCTGATCCTGCTGCTTATCGTGCTCGGCCTCGCTATGCGCGGTACCTTCAAGGGGGGCAAGCACGCGACGGCGGTGGAAACGGTGTCATACTACTGGCACTTCGTCGACGCGGTGTGGGTGATCATCTTCCCCACGGTGTATCTGTGGTCGTTGATGGGGCATTAACAGAATGACTAGTTGGCGCCTCCTTACCACCATGTGGGACCTCGAGCCCTCCATCCTGGGCGGGTGCGCCGCGCTGCTAGCCGCCTATGCGCTGCTGGCGCGGCCGGCGGCGACGGCGCGCGGGATCCTCTACGCCTGTGGAGTCTTCGTGCTGCTGCTGGCGCTGCTGTCGCCAATTGACACGCTCGGCGACGGCTACCTTTTCAGCGCGCATATGCTGCAGCACCTCCTGCTCGTGCTGATCGTCCCGCCGCTGTTGCTCCTGGGTATCCCCGCGGCGGCCTACCGCACGTTGCTGGCGTGGGCGCCGGCGCGTCGGGCCGAACACGCGCTGGGCCACCCGCTGCTCGCGGGCTTCCTGGGTCCGGGTACGCTGTGGGTCTGGCACGCGCCTCCGCTGTACGACGCCGCGCTGGCCAACCAGGGCGTGCATATCCTGCAGCACCTGACCTTCCTGGTGACGTCGACCATATTCTGGTGGCCGGTGCTGGCCCCCGCCGACGCCAGCCGCCGGCTGCACCCGCTGGGGAGCATCGTCTATTTAATGGCGGCATTGGTGGACAACAGCGTGCTCGGCATCATCATCACGTTCGCGCCCGTCGGGCTCTACCCGGCTTACCTGCACCCCTTCGACCGGCTCGGCGTGCTGCCGCTGGTACGCGGAGGGTGGGGCTTGAACCCCGCGACCGACCAGCAACTCGGCGGCGTGCTGATGTGGGTCATAGGCGGCCCCGTCTACTTACTTGCCGGACTGGGCATCCTGGTACGCTGGTTCGCCGCTCCGGAGACCGACGACGAAACGGAACAACTCGCTTACGCGCCGGGAGCGCAAGACGTGGCGGTGTCCTAACATGCGCGCCATCCACTGGGAGCGCCGGCTGCCAGCCGACATACTCCCGTGGGCGAGCGCCGGTGATAGCACATGTGGCAGCCGCGACCGGGGCCGGCGAGCCGCCGGCGCTCCCGGTAGATACGGCACGAGGGAAGAGGGATAGACAATGTGGCGTTTCCTGGTAAGCCTGGTGACGGTCGTCGGCGGCGCTATCGTCGCACGGATCTACTCGCGCCCGGCCCCACCGGCTCAACGCGCGGAGGGGCCTGCTGGTCAGGCGGCCGATGGGCGCCTCCGTGCGCCAGGAGGACCAGCGGGGAACGGCGCCTATGCCGTGGCGCGGCCCGGCGAGCCGTCGCGGCCGGGGTGGAACCAGCCGCGGCCGGCCGCCATCCCACGGCCGACCTTCTGGCCGGTGGTCGCCGCGTTGGGTGTCACCTTCATCTTTTGGGGCATGGTCACGACCATTTTCTTTGGAGCGCTGGGGATTATTTTGCTGGCCATTGGTGCGGCCGGCTGGATCTGGGAGCTTGTCCATGAATCTGAGTGACAATTTGAGTGAAGACGAACCCGCGCGACAGGACGAGCGGGGGGCTTCATCGCCGAACCGCCGCCGCTTTCTGATTATCCTGAGTCTGGCCCTCGGCGCGTTTAGCGGCGCGGTCGTGGGCATACCCATCATCGGCTCGCTGATCGGACCGCGGCTGCTCGACGCGCCCAAAGATGTGTGGCGCCCGGTCGGCCAGGCGGACAAGTTCAGGATCGGCGAAACGGTCGAGGTTGTCTACGAGAACCCCGACGCGCTGCCGTGGGGCGGCGTTACCGAGAAGACCGGCGCCTGGTTGCGTCGTGACAACGCGACACACTTCACGGCGTTCTCGCTCAACTGCCAACACCTGGGGTGCCCAGTGCGCTGGGAGACCGGCGCGCGGTTGTTCATGTGCCCCTGCCACGGCGGCATCTACTACGCCGACGGCACGGTCGCGGCCGGCCCGCCGCCGCGCTCACTGCAGACGTATCCGACCCGTATCCATAACGGGCAGGTCGAGATCCACACCTCGCCCATCCCGCTGCCCGGATTTGAATAGGAGAACATATGATTGGGCTTTTCAAGCGCGCCTGGGCGGCGTTCGACGACCGTGTGGGCGTTTCCTCGACGTTCATGCCGATCCTGGAACACCCCATCCCTAAGGGCACCGGCTGGGCCTATGTCATCGGCAGCGCGGCGCTGTTCGCCTTTATCGCGGCGGTCGCCAGCGGCATACCGCTCGCCGCCATGTACAGTTCGGCGGCCGGCAGCGCCTACCAGAGCCTGCAGTGGATCACGCATCAGGCCCCGCTCGGCGCGCTGATCCGCGGTATCCACTTCTACGCCGGCACGGCCATGCTGCTGCTCGTCGGCGCGCACGCCCTGCAAACGTTCCTGTACGGCGCCTACAAGTATCCCCGCGAGGTCAACTGGATGGCCGGCGTCATCCTCCTATTCACCACGGCCGGCATCATGTTCACCGGCCAGGTGCTGCGCTGGGACCAGTATGGCGTGTGGACCGTCGCCATTTTGGACTACCAACTCGACCGCGTGCCCGTCATCGGGCACGTCCTGGCCTACATCTTCCTGGGCGGCTACACCTTTAACGGCACCACGCTCTCGCGCTTCTTTGCCTTGCACGTCTTCGTCCTGCCCGGCGTCCTCTTCGCCATCATCGGATTCCACCTCTACCTGGTGATCCACAACGGCATCTCTGAGCCACCCAAAGCGGGGCGCCCCGTCGATCCCAAGATGTACAAGGCCTGGTACAAAGAACTGCTCAAGCGCGACAGCGAGCCCTTCTTCCCCGACGCGGCCTGGCGCGACGTCATCGCCGCCACGGTCGTTCTCACCGCCATCGTGCTCTTCGCCGCGATCCTGGGGCCGCCGGACCTGACGGGGCCACCCGATCCCTCCAACGTGATCGTGGTGCCACGGCCCGACTGGTACTTCCTGTGGTACTTCGCGGCGCTGGCGCTGATCCCCGACGTGGCCGAGCCCTACGTGATGATTTTCGGACCGTTGATCGCCATCGTGGGCCTGATCGTCCTGCCCATCATCGCCAACAAGGGTGAGCGCAGCTTCACGCGCCGTCCCGTGGCGGTGGCCGCGTCAGTCGGCATCGTCGTCTTCATCATTGAAATGACTCAGTCGGGCGCGCAGTCCGGCTGGTCGCCCCGCTTCTCGCCGCCGGCGCTGACGGCGCGCGAGGTGACGGCCACCAGCAACGTGCGGCCGACCGCCGCGATGTACCGTGGCGCACAACTCTGGCACGTCCGGGGCTGCCAGTACTGCCATATGATCGCCGGCCACGGCGGCATCCGGGGACCGGACCTGACCTATGTGGGCAATCGCCTCACCAGGACCACCATCACAGTGCGCATCCTGGCAGGGGCGCAGCCGTACATGCCGGCTTACGGCGGCCTGCTGTCGTCGAGCGAGGTGAGCGACCTCGTCGCCTTCCTGTCCACGCGCGGCACGCATGGACAGGACCAGAAGTACGAACGGCCCTCGATCACCAGCGCTGGGAGGCTCAAGCACTGAACCGAAAGGACGGCCCCATGCTCACCGACAGGGACTATCGCGCCCAGGCCGACTTCCGCTACGCGCTGCGGCGCTTCCTGCATATCTCCGAGGAGAACGCCCGCGCCAATGGCGTCACGCCGCAGCAGCACATGCTGCTGTTGGCCGTGCGCGGGCACCCCTCCTACCCCGCAGTCAACATCACCGAACTCGCCGAGCACCTGCAGGTGCGCCACCACAGCGCGTCGCTGCTGGTCGACCGCGCGGTCAACCGCAAGGTCGACGGCCAGCCGCGCCCCCTGCTGCGCCGCGAACAAGATCCGACCGATCGCCGGCGCGCCCTCGTGTCGCTGACGCCCACGGGTGAGGACATCCTCGCGCGCGTCACGACCGCCAACAGGCGCATCCTGGCCGACCTCGACGACGCCATCATCAATCTGCGTGACTCGCTCGCCCGCGTCTAAATGCTTCAATGCTTCCTAGTTGAAGGTACCAGCCTGTTGAAAAAGCCGCCCCGCAATAGCTTTCAACCCTCCTTGCATCGTACACTAGGGCCGACGGTAGCCGCGTACCGCAGATGCTACCCGCGATGGATCGCGGCCACAGTTGGCGGCGGCCTCCGCAACACCAGCCCCTCGATGAGCCGTGCGAGGTCCGCGGGCAGGCGCCGGTGGCCGGCATCGGCGCGGGGGACGCGCCCCAGTCTGGCCAACCCGCGCTCCCGGTACCGACGCACCCACCATTGGAGGGTGCGGTCGGTCAGGCCGAGGTGACGTGCGATCGGCGCGAGGGGCACTCCATCCTCCAGGTGCGGACGCAGCGCATCGAATCGCCGCGGCGCCCGCTGGCGGGCTTCGTCCGACAGGCGCTCATCGCGTCCTCCACTGCACGATGCCCCTCATCGGCGCGGGGACGCCGACGCTCGCGATGCGCCACATCATGGTCACTCCTCCGTCTCGGTCCCCCGCGAGCGGCGCGCGCCGCTCGCGATCTCATGCGTCTCGTCTTCCAGCATCGCGCGCAGGAGCACGGTCGCCCAGGTGCGATAGGGGCGCCACGCCGCGGCGAGCGCGGTGAGGTCCGTCGCGGATGGCGGGTGATCGAGGCCGTAGGCGCGCGCGACGGCGCGGCCCAGGCGCGGCTCGGCCGTCGGCAGGTAGTCCGGTTCACCTGCCCCGCGCAGCAGGATGAGTTGGGCCGAGAAATCGCCGATGCCGGGCAACTCCTTGAGCCGCGCGAGAGCCTCCTCGGGGGGCAGCGCCCGCAAGCGGGCCGCATCTAGCGCCCCGCCAGCAGCCGCACGCCCAAGGGCGCGTAGGCGTTCGACCTTCTGCATGGTGAGCCCAGGGACGGCGTCGAGGTCCGCGAGGCGCGCGGGGCCGGGGAAGGCATGCAGGCGCTCGCCGTGGACCGTGACCGCCAGCCCCAGCTCCTCCGCCATCCGCGCCTTGATCCGCGCGGCCTGCGTGATGCGGATGCGGTGACCGATGAGCGCCCATGTCGCGGCCTCGTAGGGCGAGTAGAAGAGGACGGGGCGCAGGCCGGGATAGTGCGCCTGCAGACGCCCGATCACCGGGTCGCGCGCGCCGACCGCGGGGAAGCCACTCCCGTCGACGTCGAGCGAGAGGATGCGGGCGACCTGCGCCCGCACCACGCCGGGGTCGGCCTCCCCGACGATCTCGCCGGCCACCACGCTGCCCTCGTCGCGGACGCAGACCCCGGCCACGGCCGCGCCGCCATCGGCGACGAAGGCCAGATGGAGGTGGCCGGGGGTCGCGCGCTCGTACGCGGCGGGCGCGAAGCCCTCTAGGAAGCGGACGCTGGCGGCGAGCGCGTAGGGCCCGCGCGGGCTCAACGCGAAGCGCTCCACCACCTTATCGCCCCCCGCTATGCGCCGTGAGCGGGTAGCCGTCGGGGTCGACGAAGGCGAAGGTGCGGCCGAAGGGGCCGTCGAATGGTTCCTGCGTGATCGCCACCCCCTGCGCGCGCAACTCCGCGCACAGCGCGTCGGCGTCGTCGCAGTTGAGCCAGAGCGCCACGCCCCAGCCCAGCCGGTTGGCGGCGGCGAGGTCCACCGCCGGCTCGCGGATGGCGAACGGGATGGGCGCGGTCTGAAACACGACGGCGCCGGGCGGGCTCTGCGGCGCCGGCTCCAGGCCGAGCTGTGCGGTGTAGAAGCGGCGGGATGCCTCCAGGTCGCGCACCTGCAGCGCGACGAAATCGGGACCGATGATCTTCGCCATTGTACCCTCCTCGGTCTGATCGACGCCCCCGTGCTAGAATTCATCAGGGGGCTGACATTCTTATATTATCAGGTCCCTGATAGATTAACAAGGGGGATGTCAGGATGGTGCGACAGGCGCCGGTGGAGGAGCGGGTGGGGTGGGTGCTCAAGCGAGCGCAGCAGGCGCTGCGCGGGGCGATGGACGAGGCGTTGCGGCGGCGCGGGCTAACGACCGCGCAGTACGCGGTCCTGAGCGCCCTGGAGGAGGCGCCGGGGCTCTCGGGCGCGGAGTTGGCGCGACACTGCTTCGTGACACCGCAGACGATGAACGAGATCGTGGGCCATCTGGAGGCGGGTGGCCTGGTCGAGCGGCGGCGCGGCGACGACGCGCGCGTCCTGCGGGCCGATCTAACGGCGTCCGGCCTGGACCTGGTGGGCGCGTGTCACCAGGTGGTCGGGGCGATCGAGGAACGTATGGTCAGCGGGCTGAGCCCGCGCGAACGGCGCCACCTCCTCGACGACCTCCACCGCTGCGTCGAGGCCCTGGAATCGGCGTCCGCAGCCAGTGCAGACCCGTAACGGACCGCGCCGTTGCCACAGCCGATCGCCGAGGCCACCATGTCCATGATGCAGCATGCAGATGGTGACACCGTCGCGTCAGATCT
>JAABUQ010008088.1_pt1 | contig 14895 bp, 17 predicted proteins | sample 5560001 | NCBI WGS metagenome assembly JAABUQ01 (sample SAMN10711888, study PRJNA513371) | rock metagenome | isolation source: Antarctica rocks | place: Antarctica: Victoria Land, Finger Mt nord | collected 2015-12-18 | reverse complement strand
GCACCGGCCGACCTCGACCAGTTCGCCACGCAGGTCGCCTGACGTGGCGGCTTTTCATGAAATCTCTACCGTTCAAAGTTCGCTTGACAGGCTACTAGTCCTGCACACGCTTCATGCTTGATGCCGTCAGCACGGAGCGTAGTGGCTCTACGGTTACGGTGTTGGTGGTACCGGGCTACCTTTCTCCCGCGCCTGGCGTGGCCGTGTGTGGTCTATGCGCGGCACACACGGCGCCTGGGCGCGGGAGGAAAAGTTGCTATAGTTCGTCAGATAATGTTTGAGAGCGTCGGGCGCTCGGCTGAACGGCGCATCCGCCCGTGAATTCTCATTCTTTATCTGAACGTCTATAGCCCCCTCTCACTGCGCACCACCGTCGCCCTTCTTCTCGCGTCTGGGACACTACGGGTAGGCGACCGCGGCGATGCCGCGTGAGCGAGCAGACAGAGGCATGAGCGGGGGAGGGGACGGACAGGTATGAGGGTGGAGTACATCCCGTTGGGCGGCGCGGGCGAGGTCGGAGCCTCGTGCGGCATCCTGCGCATCGGGGACTGGCGCGTGCTCATCGACGCGGGGATGCGCCCCTCCGCGCGCGCGGGACAGGACCGCCGGCCCGCCCTCGATCGGCTGGACGCCGAGCCGCCGGACGCCATCCTCGTGACGCACGCGCACATCGACCATACCGGCGCCCTGCCGCTCGCCTCCGAGATGGTCCCGACGGTGCCGATCTACTGTACGGAGACGACCCTGCTGCTGACGCGCCTGCTGCTCGCCGACAGTGTGCGCGTCATGGAGGCCGAGCACCTGGCCCAGGAGAGCGAAACGCCGCTCTACACGGCGGAGGTGGTCGAGCGCACCCTCGCCCGCGTGCGCCCGGTTGAGTGGGCGCAGCCCGTCGCGCCTCTCCCCGACCCGGCCATCGTCGTGCGGTTCCTGCACGCCGGCCACATCGCCGGCGCGGCCATGCTCCTGATTGACACGCCGGCCGGCCGCGTCCTGCACCTGGGCGACTACTCGGTGACGGCCCAGCGCACCCTCCACGGGATGGACGTGCAGAGGCTGCCCCAGGCCGACGCCGTGATCACCGAGGGGACCTACGGCGACGCCATCCACGCCAACCGCAAGGAGCAGGAGCGGGCGCTGGTCGAAACGGTGGCGCGCGTGGTGGGGCGCGGGGGGCGGGCGCTGCTACCGGCGTTCGCGGTGGGCCGGGCGCAGGAGGTGGCGCTGATCCTGCGCGCGGCGCGCTCCACGGGGGAACTGCCCCCCGTGCCGATCCACCTCGACGGCATGGTGCGCGGCGTGTGCGACCTGTATCAGGCCCAGGTCCACGACCTCAACCCGCGCCTCCAGAACTACGTGCGCAACGCGCGCCGCCCGCTCTTCGCCGACCCCTCGCTCGCGGTGTACGCCGTGACGGCGGGCCGGCGTCGCCAGCTACTGAACGACCCGGGGGCGGCCGTCGTGATCAGCTCGTCGGGCATGATGACCGGCGGCCCCGCCCCGCTCTATGCGCGCGCGTTCGCGGCGGACGAGAAGAGCGCCATCGTGTTCAGCGGCTACCAGGACGACGAGAGCCCGGGGGCGGCCCTGCTGCGGGCGCGGCAGGGCACGACCGTCGCGCTGGGGAAGGAGGAGCTAACCCTGCACTGCGCGGTGGAGCGGTACAGCCTCTCGGCGCACGCGGACGCCGGGCAGATTGAGGCAGCCGTCACGCGCGCCCAGCCGCGCACGACGGTGCTGGTGCACGGGGAGCCGGACACGCTGCGCGCCCTGGCCAAGCGCGTCGCCCGCCAGCACCCCCAGATCGCGGCCAACGGGGAGGCGGTCACGCTCATCGACGGGCCTGTGCGGACCACGGCGGCATCAGGGCGGCTGGCACCCGTCGCGCCGTTGGGGGAGGGGGTGCATCCGTCGCTCGCAGCGGCGGGATCGGCCGCGACGGCGGGAGGGGCGCATCAGAGAGACGCCGATCCCTCCCCCACCGACCTCACCGCGGTCCACCGTGCGGCGTTGGCAACGGGAGGGCTCCACCGCCCGTGGACGACGGTCGAGCTAGCGCGCCTGGCGACCGGCGCACGCTACACCCCGGCCGCGCGGGCGCACGTCCAGGGGTTGCTCGACGCCGACGTGGCCTACTTCGCGCGCAAGCGCCTGGGGGCGCAGGATGTCTACCTCCCCCGCGCGCCCGAGGAGGTGGCGACCCGCCAGGCCACGCATGTCGCCCTGGCGCCGGGCGATATCGTCATCGCGCGCATGAACGCCGGGCAGGGCGACGCGCGCCTCGGCGTCATCACGAGCGCCGTGGACCAGGGCAGTGTGGAGGCGACGATCGCGGGGTGGAAAGGGGAGCGGTTCCCGCTGGCGGTGATCCAGCTCCCGACGGGGGTGCGCCGGCCGACGTACGTGGCGCTCGCGCGCGAGGAGCGGAAGGCGGCGCTGGCCGCCGACCAGGAGCGCATCGACGCCGCCGCGCGGTCCGGCGCGCTCGCGCACGACCTGATGGCCCTGTGGGCGCGCGGCAGCCAGACGACGGCGGACCTCCTCGGGACGCAGGACACGGACGACGGGCGCATCGCGCTGGCGCGCGATCTCGTCATGCGCGGCGGCGTCCTGTTCACGCGCCAGGGCGATGTGTGGGAGCCGAAAGCGGAGCGGGATCTTGCGGCCCCCGAGGCAGTGGCGCGCCACCTGGCGCTCCTCGCGCTCGGCCCAGGGGCTGAGGTCGTGTATCGGGACGGTCGCCAGGGCCTCCTGTCCGGCCGTGGTCGCTGGGGGCAGGTCGAGGTCGTATGCGACGACGAGACGCGGGTCTGGTGGCAGGATAAAGACGTGCAGACCGTCGGGTCGTCCGTGCCTGAGCGCGCCAGCGGGGACGGGGCCGGCGACGCGGTGGCCTCCACCGCTGATGGCGTCGATGACGATGAGCGGGCGGGGTGAGGCCCGCTTTTCTCGCGCCGCGGCGCGCCTGTGTGGCGCGTCCCCTCCATGCTGTGTGTGAGAGGCGCGGCTGGTCACACAGGACCGGCCCAGGGGCCGGGAGAAAAGGAACGGACGGCGGCGACGGCAGCGACGACACCGTGAGCGAGCAGTCGGCGTGCCCGCGCGTGATCGAGGGGCAGGGGGTGTGGCGATGAGCGAGGAGACGTGGGACCGCGTGCTCGGCGACATCTTCGCGGCGCTGGATCGGGACGCCGCGGCGGAGGGACAGCTCATCGCGCTCGCGCCGCTGCTCTCCGATGAGCAGATCCTGCGGGCGTGGGCGTACCTCGCCCACGATGAGGCGAGCCGCTGGCGGGCGCGCGGCGCCCTGGCCCACGAGGCCTTGCGTCGCGTGGTGGGCCGGGCGGAGCGCGACGGTCGGGGGACGGCGGCGGTGCGGCAGCTCGCCGCTGAGTTGGGGATCGAACCGGGGCGGGTCTACCGCCTGGCGCAGATCCACGGCGTGATCGAGGGCGGCGCCCTGGACGCCGGCATCGTCGAGGTGCTGCCGGAGATGGTCTGGTACGACGAGGCGCTCGCCGCGCCGGACCCGGCCGCCGCGTTGGGCTACGCCGCCGATCAAGTCACCGCGGGCCGGCCCTACCGTCCCACGGACTTCCGGCGCGACGTGCGCAAGGTCGCGGCGGCGCGCGGGCAACCGGCGCGGGAGCGGCCGCCGTCCCCGCAGGTGCGCCTCCGCGTCACCCGGCGCGACGGGTCGCACTGGCCGGCGGCGGAGGCCGTAGCGTTCGATCTGGTCGATATCGCGGCGATCGAGGTGGAGACGCCGTGGGGGCAGGCGGTGCTCGCGATCGACGGGCAGGGTCACATCGACGCCGACGTGCAGCAGGAGAGGTAATGGCGGGTCATCGCGCGGACGGATCTTACGGTGGGCGTGAGAGCTAGGGGGCCTGCCGGCGTCGAGGAGCTGGTCGATGCCCTCTATAGACAGGTTCCAACCTATACGACGCTGGACAGGGACGCGGATCGCCTGCTTGACGCGCGGGTGCCGTTCGGCATCGTGACCAATGGGTCGCGGTATCAGACGCACACGATCCAGGCCCTCGGCCTCGACACCCGGACCTCGTGCATCCTGGTGTCGGAGCTCGTCGGCGGCCGCAAAGCGGACGCGGCCATCTTTGCGGCCGCCGAGGACGGGCTCTCAATGGCGCGGATGCTGCCCTCCCCCGATGCCGAAGCCCACCTGCTCCAGGTCTACGGAATGCACCATGTAGCGTGTGGTCAGACCAGACCTCGTCAGAGGACGGGGTACACATTCCGGTCGTATTCGTGACGGATGGGAGCCGGCTTCTGAGGTGGTAAGTACAAGTGAAGTCGCTGGTGCGACGAAAGCACTGAGTGAGGGGTCGATTCAGACTTCGAGTTGGCGGCGATCGTGCGCTGCTCGATCCGCGGCGTGTGGTGGCCCATGGGCACCGGCTGTGAGAAGGGGTGTACAGACTCACCGCTCCGGTTGACCTTTGGGTACCTGGGTTGGCACCTCGCCAGGTGGACTGAGTGGTCCGCCTCGGACGAGGGATCGGTGATAGAGCACCAATGCCGGTGCAAGGGCTGCCGCACTGGCGATCAGTGCGACGCCCGTACCACGGTCAGTGGCGAGTGCGCCAAGGAGCGGGCCGGCGATGATGCCGGCCAGCGCGCCGGCCTGCTCTCGCATGGAGAAGACCGTCGCCCGCACACTGGACTCCAGGTCCAGATTCATCCACGTGGTCTCCAACGCCCCGCGAGGGCTGCGACTTAGGGCTGTCAGCCAGAACAATCCCAGCGCCGGACCGAGTTGTCCGGCCACCGTGAACCCTACAACGAACACAAGGGTGAGCGTATCGACTGCACACAGACCCCAGATGAGGGAACGGCGGTTGTCCCAGTCGATGCGCCGCCGCGCGATCTCGGTGCCACACAGATTGGCCACGTGGATACTCGCTTCGATGAGCCCGAACCAGACCACGACCGTCAGTCCGCCGCTGGACGGAAAGGTGACGTGTTTCAGGAGATGATAGCCCCACAGCCGGTCAAAGGCGCTGGAGAAGACACTGGCACACACGGCGCTACCCAGGATGGTCAGGAGTGCCGGCCGCAGGCGAATGAGGCGCACGCCGGCTTGCACCGTGTGACTCATTTGTTGCCGGGCTGTGCGATTCGCGCGATCTGCCGGCGTAAAGTGCTGTTCAGGCATCACCAGGAGCAGGACGAGACCGAGCGCGATAAAGACGCACCCGCTCAGGACGATCGGCACGTTGAGGCGCATGCTGCCGAGCACGGCGCCGAGCGCGATGCCGGGTAACCCAGCGAGCGCGCCCACCTGCGCCGCCCGAAGATACGCGTTCCCGACCTGCTCGGCGCCCAACTCGTCGGCGATCCACGCCGCATCGGCGCCGCTCACCATGGTGTAGCCGAAGGCGCCGATGACCGTGCCGGCGAGCACGGCCAGGTACGACGCCTGGGCACCTTCGACGATATGACCGGCGCCAAGCACGAACAGGCCCACCACCACGGCCAGGCGGCGGCTGTACATGTCCGCGAGAATCCCCGTGGGCGTCTGGAAGAGGAGATGGACACACAGCAGCACGGTGCCGACGAGGACGATCTGCACGGGGTTCAGGCCGACCGCGTTGATCAGATAGACCGTTTCGACGGCCCAGAGCATCGAATTGCCGAGCGACAAGGTGCCGCTCAGCAGCAGATAGATCGGGTAGGCCCCGAGTTTGCGCATACAAAATCCCTTCGCGCTTCACTATGCACTGACATAACAGCGGCTGGAAGGGGTAGCGCGGAACATGGGCAGAGAACTCTCCGGATGGCATCCACAGACCTGACGGCTGGGTCAGGTCAGAGAAATGCACCAGAGAAGCATCGCTCTGAAAGCAATGTGAGAGGGACACCGCATCGCGCCAGGCTGTTCAGCGTGACAGCTGGCCGCGTGTACCGTACCGCCTGACGTTAGCTCACACTGGTTGCCGAACGAGCACGACATCTGCAGTCGTCAGCGCTACCCAGTGTACGGGCCATTGTCATAGCGATCCCTCCTTCAACCTGAGGCGACCAGGAATGGTCATGTGTAGTATGGTCGCAGCAGCGAAGACTGTCAAGATACCGTGGTTTCCTGACGTGCATACGACTGTGCTCTTCAAGACTGCCCCCATCCGTCACGAGTATGACCGGAATGTGTACCCCGTCCTCTGACGAGGTCTGTGGTCAGACTGAGCCGGCACGCGAGCGCCTGGAGGCAGCGTTGGCGATCTTCACACGACTGGGCGCACGCAGGACGCCGAGCGGGTGACGCCGACCCTGGTGACTCTGTAAGCGACCGTGATAGTAAGGACCACCTTCGACCCTGCAGCGGCACCGTTTATTATCGCAGCTAATGGACAATTAGGTGCGATAACTCCCCCTTTTCGTGACCAGGTGACGCGTGCGCACGACCCCGCCACGATCGTGTAGAATACGTATTATATGCGATAGGGTCGCACGGAGGGGTGGCGGATGACCATGGAGATGGCGATCACGCTTGGCCTCGTCGTCGGCGCGACCCTGAGCCTGGTCCTGCGTCACGTCGCGTGCGTGGCGCTGGTCTGATGTTGGACGCGCGCAGGGGGTGGAGGAGAGAGACATGGCCACAGCACCGGTGACACGGGTGGCTCCACTGGTCGCACTGATCCCGCCGCTGCGCGTGGCCGTTGAGCGCTTCCTGGCCCGCTCGCGCTTCAGCGCCCGCACCCGGGAGAGCTACGCCCAGGATCTGGCCCCCCTACTCGCGCACGTCGGCGGCCAGCCCGTCGCCACGGCGCTCACGCACGCCGCGGCTGCCGCCTATCTCGCCGCCCAGGAACCGCTCGCGGCGAGCACCTATAACCGCCGCTACGCCGCCCTGCGCAGCCTCGTCCGCTGGTGTCAGGCCCAGGGCTACCTCGCCGACAACCCGCTCGTCGGCCTGGAACGACGCCCCCAGACGCGCGGTGGTCCGCGCGCCCTGGACCCCGAGCGGGTCGAGGCCGTGCTGCGCGGCATCCGCGACATCCGAGACCGCGCCCTCTTCTGGCTCATCTACGACGGCGGCCTGCGGTGCCGCGAGGCCCTGTCCGTCAACATCGAGGACATCGACTGGATGGAGCGCTGCCTCCGCGTGCAGGGCAAGGGCGACAAGCCGCGCGAGATGTTTTTCTCCCGCCGCGTCTCGGGCTATCTCGACGCCTATATCAAGGAGCGCGGCGAACCGACGCACGGCCCGCTCTTCATCACCGCGCGGAAGGCGCGCAACCCGCGCCAGGCCGACCTGACGGCCGAGGGGTACGCCCGGCTCTCGTACCGTCAGGCCGACACGCTCTGGAAAGGGTACACGCCGGGCTGGGACCTGCACCAGCTGCGGCATACGGCGATCAGCGCGCGCGCCGCCAAGGGCTACACCGAGGTCGAGCTCAAGCGCTTCAGTGGGCACAGTTCGCTGCGCAGCCTGGAGGTCTACATCGCGCACAACCGCGAGTCGGCCAAGCGTAAGGCGCGCGAGTGGGAGCGTCGGGAGGGCGGGGAGCGATAGGGAGGGCGATGATCCTGACAAATGTCCCCATCATCGTGTCCGACGTGCGCGATGCCCAGGTGGATATAGCGACGGTGCCGCAGCTCGCCGGGCACGCCAACGGGACGACGACCCAATGGTACGACCGCCGCGGCGAGGCCTCCACGCGCACGGCGGTCGAGACGCTGCACGTCCCCACCCGCAGCAGCGCGATCGGTAATGAGGGTGGCGAGAGAGGAGCATGGTGTGGCACTCTACGCGGCGTTGTGCGGCGTGTTCATCGGGCTGCGCGGGGTCCAGGCCGCGCTGGCGCGTCGGCGCGCCCCGCGCACCATCATCACGGCGGCCGACCTAGCGCTGGCCCGCGCCCGGCGCTGGTGCTCCGTGCGCGGGCGTCGCGCCTCGAAGGGGGCGCGCGGCGTCTGATCGACAAGAGGTGACGTCGCCTTTTCCCGCGCGCCGCCGCGCGCCTGTGTGGGAGCGTGGGGTTGAGCGGCGTGGGCGACACAGGGCCGGCCTGGGGGGCCGGGAGAAACGCTCACGCCGCGCCCTTTGCCACGCGGCATGAGCGAGGGGTTCGACTATCATTGGACCCGTATCGTACGCTAAGCTTTTATTGCCTGAGAAATCCACCTATTCGTCAGGATGAAACGTCTCGCTCTGAGCGTCAGCGGCCGTGTCTCAGGCCAGCGTTTGCCTGATCCTGCGTATTCTCTGGCAAAATAGACCCTGGGCGAGTGCTGCGGCACGAGAAGGGAGACCAGATGCATGATGGACCTGGACGCTGAACCCCTGATCGAGACGCTCGTCCGAGACCTTCAGCAGGTGCCGGGAGTCGTCGCCATTGTCCTGGGCGGATCGCGGGCACGCGGGACGCACACCCCACAGTCAGATATCGACCTCGGGCTGTACTATCGGCCGGACCAGCCCCTCCATCTCACCCGACTAGGCGCCTTCGCCACGGAGGTGGATGACGCCCATCGCCACGACGTTATCACCGGCATCGGTGGCTGGGGACCGTGGATTAATGGCGGCGGCTGGCTCACCGTGCAGACCATCCCGGTCGACCTCCTGTATCGCGATCTCCACAGAGTCACGTCGATCGTCCAGGAGTGTATCGCGGGGCGTCCTCTGATCGTGTATCAACCCGGCCATCCCCACGGGTTCATGACGGCTATCTACCTTGCTGAGATCGCTGTGTGTCGTGTGCTCTGGGACCCGACGGGTATCATGGAGGATCTGAAGCGGATGACCGTGCCCTATCCCGCCGCGCTCAAGGCGGCGTTGATCCACCAGTTCTTCTGGGAAGCTGATTTCTCCCTGAAGGCCGCCGCAAAAGCGATTGCGCGCGCGGATGTCTCCTACGTCGCGGGGTGCTGCTTTCGCAGCGTGTCGTGCCTCATGCAGGCACTCTTTGCCCTCAACGAGTGCTACTGGATGAATGAGAAAGGTGCGACCGCGATCGCCGGGACGTTTCCCCTCGCGCCCCCACACTTGTCGGAACGGATTGATGCGGCATTCCGAGGGATGGCGCCGACAGAGGATGCTCTCACCCTAGCGATCGAGGAGCTAGAACATTTAGTTGCCGAAACAGCTCATCTACTCTCTGATGCTGGTCTGACCGCTTAGCGTACGATACGGGTCCAATGATAGTCGAACCCCAGCGACGGTGGGCAACGGCGTACACTTGAGATGGGAGGGGGACGCGAGACGATGGCGCAATGGGGCGGGACCGAGGAGGCCGACCGGGGGGCGCCGCGCCAGCCTTGGGTCTGGGAGCGCCGCACCCGCACAATCCTGATGCTCGTCGGCCTGGCCGGCGCCGGCCTACTGACGTGGAGCATCATGGGAGGCGCACCCACGAGCGATGCGCGTGCAGCCCTCGTCGCTCTCCTCGTCTATGTGACCCTGTGTATCCTCATCGTTCACGTCGATCGCGTCATAAAGGGGCACGCGCGGGCCGCGCGCGTAGCGCGCGAGGAGCGCCGTCGGCGGCTCAGACGACGACCGTACCGCGTCGTGGACGAGGCCGAGGCGGTGCTGGTCCGTGCGCAGGAGCGGAGGGAGATGCGGTGAACGCGGGCGCGGGCGCGACGGAGCGCGTCACCCTGACGACGGATAACGTGACGGGGGTGGCCGTCGAGGGCATCGCGGCGATCCTGCACGCGCAGGGCTTCGTCGTCGAGCGGCGCGCGTTCGTTGGCGTGCCGGCCGAGGAGCCACGCCGGGTTGTACTGCTTGCCCTGGAGCGCCCCCTGCCCGCGCTCGTCGCCCTGGTGGCCCCGTCGGCGGCGTTGCCCGGTCTCGGCGCGGCCCTCGCCGCCGCGCTCTATCCGGACGGAGAGGCGCACGCGCGGGCCACGGTCGCTACGCTGCAATTCAAGGGGTTAGGCGCTTTCGCCAGCGTGACGGTGGGATCGGGGTCGGAACTGGCCGATGCGTTGCTCCTGCTGGCCGGGCGGGTGCGTGCGGTGTCGTGGTGGACGCGGCCGGCAGACGGTGGCGAGCGACGGATCGCCTACGTGGGGCGTCGGTGGTACGTCGAGTAACGGTCGCCGCGGGGGCCGTGCGGCCATCGACGGACAGCGGTGCGGGGTGAGGGATAGTCCGAGGGGCACCCCGGCCGGCGTCCCCACAACGGCCCGGATGCCCCCCATCCGTCTGTAGCGTAACAGGGGTCTGCGTGGCCGCGCATGATGCGGAACTCACAAAGATGCGGGCCGGCGGCCACGCCCTTCTCCACGCAGCCGTCGGCGTCCACCGGCGCGGTACGATGGATGTATGAGTACGGTCCCCCGCGCAAGGGCCGTGACGAACGGGAGGGTTGGGTGATGCCAGAGGTGTTCACGGGCAAGGTGCTGATCCCCGGCGACCAGATCGACGCCTACCTGGCCGCCCTCAAAGAGGCCGAGGAGGCGCGCGCTCCGTTCCGGCGCTCCCTCGACGAGCTTAATGCCGCGTTCGCGGCCTCCCTTGCAAAGAAATACAGCCGGCGCACCGTCCTCAAGCATACGAGCATCGTCGAGTTGTTCAGTATCTTCCTGTGTGACTATACGGACGTGGAGCGGTTGGAAGACGTGACGCGCGGCTTGGTCAACAGCCACTTCCGGCGTTGGTACCAGCGCAAGGTGCTCGACCGCATGGACCCCGACGAGACCCGTGTCGCGCTCAAGAAGTTCTTCCAGTTCCTCGACCAAGAGAAGGGCATCCACAACCCGAAGGCGTTGGAGGCGCTGCGGTGATGGCGGCGCCGGTGGAGCGTGTCCCATGAGTGGGGTGCGGCGGCGGGACACGCCGGAGTGGGCGTGGGAGCAAGCGCTCATCGACGCCTACGACGACTACCGCTGGCATCAGGTTCTCGACCCGCTCGCCGTAGCGGTCAGGCGGTGGGAGGCGGGCGAGCTCGACCATGTGGACCTGGCGCGTGCGGCCGAGCGCGTCCGCAAAGGGATGTCCCCTATCGACGACATCTTCAGTGAGAAACGGGAGATGCTGGTGCGCATGATCGAGTTCGACGAGGAGTGGTCCGCCCCCTGGATCGCCGCCCACCCCCGGCCCCAGACGCCGGAGATGGAGCGATAGAGCATCGCCTCACTGGCACCCCTACGCGCTGCGGCGCTGGCTCGGCAACAAATATAGGTCGCGGGCGCTGTGTTACCCATCATGTCTCTATTCCGCTCGTATCAATGCGCTGGAGGAGTTGCGCCATATCAGCGCGGAGGAGGCGTGAGAGGGTCTTGCGCTCGTCGTGCGTTAGCCGTTCCACCTCCCCGTAGACACGGGCGCGCCAATCCTGAAACGGGCTGTAGAGGTCCTGCACGCGTGTCTTGGACGACACTGTGACAGCCCCGGTCGGCGGCGCATTATCAACCGTGGGTTGATATTTTGCACGTTCCTCCCTCCTGCTAACTCCTATCAACGACGGCGTATCGGTATCGATGGGCGTGTTTGTGTCACCCCCTTTGTGTGCGGCGCGGCCACCACCTTTGGCCCGAGGGTTGACGATGCCAGCGGCTTTCGCGCTGTCTCGCGCCTGCTGCACATCCACGAGTCCAACGGCTTCACCGGACTCTATACGCTGACGGATCTCCATACGCCCTTCATCCGGTAGGCGCAACGCCTCGCGCGCCACTGTCGGCGTGATTTGCGCGCGCTCGACCGCATCGGCGACGACCTGATCGGAGAGTAAGAGAAGGCGCGTGCGGATATGCTGGCCGGACTTGTGCAAGCGCGCGCCGAGCTTTTCGGCGTTGAGGCCTTCGGCGTCCATCAACTCTTGGAAGGCGCGCGCCTCCTCCAGGGGCGCCAGGTCCTGGCGCTGCACGTTCTCGATGAGTTGCATCACGCGCAGGGCAGCCCCTTCGCTCTCACGGACCAGGAGTGGCAGGCGCGCAAGGCCAGCTTGCTGCGCAGCCGCGTAACGGCGACCGCCGGCGACGATCATGTAGCGTGTGCGCCCGTCGTCGAGCAGGCCAGCCTCGCGGCCCAGGAGCGGTTGCAACACGCCGTACTCTTTGAGGGAGGCCGCAAGTTCAACGAGGCGGTCGCCGCCCATGTCGTGGCGTGGTTGATCGGGATCGGGAACGATCTGCTCGATAGGCACGAGGAGGGCGCCAACGAGCGTGCGTGGCCCGTCGGCTTGACGGGCCGTTTCCTGCGGCGCCGGCGGGCGCTCGGCCTGGACACGACCGATCGCCGCGACGGCGGGTAGCCTCTTAGGCATGCGCCACCTCCAGCATCACGACGTCGCCGAGGGCCTGGTACGCTTTAGTCGCCGCGCTCGTCGGCTCGTCCAGGACAACCGGACGCCGCCGGTTCAGTGCATGCTTGATCGCCACAGCAAGTGGGATCGGTTGGGCCACGAGCTTGCCGTACACTGCACGCAGCGCGTCCAGGTTGGGGCGATCGCTACTATCGTTACGGTAGGCGTTGGGCACAATAATGAGACGCTCGGCCACCCCCAACTCCGAGAGGCGCTCACGCAGGTCGAGGGTATCGGCCAGGGCGTCAAAATCCTGCTGGACCAACATCGTCGGCAACACGGCCGTCGACGCCGCGAGCAGCGCCGCGTTGAGCGCGAAGCCAAGCGCGGGCGGCGTGTCCAACACCACGACATCGTAGCCATCGACCGCGCGCAGCATCTTGCGCAGGCGCAGCGGCCCGGTCGGATCGTCGACGAGCGTGAAGGCTGCAGTCTCAATGGCACGGTCACCGGGGCACAGATATACACCTGGGAAAACGGAGATGGCCAGGTCGGCAAGTCCGTGCGCCGGCGAGAGGATGCGCTGGCCGATACCCTCGATGCCAAGCGCTTGCTCACCGAGGATGAGCCGCGTCAGCGACGCCTGGGGGTCGAGGTCAATGAGTAGAACCTGCGTGCCCCGCGCGGCCAGAACCCCCGCAAGGTTGAGCGCTGTCGTGGTCTTGCCCGCACCGCCCTTTCTGCCGGCCACAGCGATAATCCGCGTCATATTCTCTCCTCACTGGTGGTTGCAATTGTCGCCACAGCGTGGCGACAATGTGCGCGAACCACGATTGTCGCCATGCTGTGGCGGCAATCGTTATGCTCCATCAATCGGCCCATCACCGTCGTTATCCATGAGTTCCTCCAGGCGTTCTTTGATCTTCGTCTCGGAGGGGAGGCGCACCTGATACTCGGCGACGAAGACGCGCTCTTCCAGGCCGGCCAGGGCGTAGCGCACTTCGTCGCGACCGGCGCTCTCGCATACGATCAAGCCGATCGCGGGCTTCTCCCACTCGCGCCGGGGCACGCGCTCCCGATAGTACGACACGTACTTATTCATCTGGCCGACGTACGCATCCTTGAACGGGCCGAGCTTTAAGTCGCAAAGGACGGTCGCTGGAATGTCCTTGTTGTAGAGCTCCAGGTCGACGCTATGATACTGGCCGTCGATGAGAATAGGTTGCTGGCTCCGGCGGACATAAAAGCCGGGTCCCAACTCCTCCAGGAAGCGCTGGAAGTTCGTTAAGAGGGCGCTTTCAAGTTGAGATTCATCGAAGCCAGCGGGCAGCCCTGGTACGGCGAAGCTGTAGAGACCTCGGAACACCTCCTCGGGACGTGCCGCCGGTAGCAGCTGAGGCGCGACGACGGGTTGCCGCGCCGCTGGCATCGCGCGGTGATAGAGCCCCCCTTTGATCTGCTCGTCAAGGTAACGCACGCCCCACGCGTTGCGGATGGCCTCCGCCTCGTAGAATTCACGCTCGGCCCGGCTGTCAAGCGTCGCCAGGATCTCGTAGTGGCTCCAGGAAATCTGCGACGAGAGGGCGGTCACGACGGGATACGCCCGGTAGAATCGCACGATGCGGAATAACGTGCTGCGCGTCATGCCAATGTCGCGCGCGAGATGCTCGACCACGCGGGCACCGTAGTCGGCGCGCTCCTTATGGTCTAGCTCGGCGCGCACAATCCGCGCACCGACCTGCCAGTACGCCTGGACCTTAATGTTGTCGACGGCTTGGTAGGCCCGCGCTCGTGCCTGCTGCAACAGGCCGCGTATCTCGCCCAGGAGCGCATCGTAGTCCGCCGGCATCACGGAACGGTCACGAGCCATGAGCGGCTGCCCCTGCGCGCTCCCGCTCCATGGCCTCTTTCAGCGCCATACGTATCCAGTAGGAGAGCGTCTGTCCCTTACGCGCGGCGGCTTGCTCAACGCTCTCGGCCAATGCGGGCTCGACAAGAACAGTGAGGCGGCGATCCAAGCCGGTCGGGGGACGTCCAGGCTTACGTCCCGTGGGCTTTATCGGCATGATAGGCGTTCCTCCTACGCCAGATGATAGCAGAAATCCTTGCAATGTATCCCCCTCTATTCTAAAACAGACTAATTAATAATAATATATTATACTATAATAAGAGGGTAAGGGGCGGCGAGGCCCCTAAAAAAAGGCCAGCGCGTGCGACGAACACTCACTGGCCGGTGGGTACGGAGAACTCCACATGCACACCCGTGCCCAGTAATAAGAATAGCGCCCACTCCGGGTAGCGCTTATGGGGAAGCGTGGCTGGTATCGCGTCCAGTCCAGCACGAATTCCAGCGTCTACGACGAGACCTCAGCTAACTGTGTTCATGCACCACGCGCAAACTGTGCACGCAATAGCGGTTCGTCCGGGCCTTGACCGTGGTCTTCTTCGTCAGGACGGAACCCCTTCACACGCGTGCAGGGACAACCGCACCCCCTTTACACGAACGTCTGTCCTATACTAACAATAGAGGGATCACTGCCTACGACACGGTAAGACGTCAACTAGTACGAAGGAGATACGTATCACTCTAAAAACACGGGGGCAGGTATACTGGGGCCAATAAGTAGGCGCACGGTGGAGTAGAGCAAGGATGCTGGACGACCTGGACCTGAGCGGGGTC
>JAABUQ010008086.1_pt1 | contig 14896 bp, 12 predicted proteins | sample 5560001 | NCBI WGS metagenome assembly JAABUQ01 (sample SAMN10711888, study PRJNA513371) | rock metagenome | isolation source: Antarctica rocks | place: Antarctica: Victoria Land, Finger Mt nord | collected 2015-12-18 | reverse complement strand
ACTCGTCACTCGTCACTCGTCACTAACCCATCGTACGCGGTGGGCCTGTACGCGAAGTAGGCCTTGTTGCGCCACCAGGCAAGCAGCGTGAACGGGATACCCAGGGCCAGGGCGATCAAGCAGGGCAGCACGCTGATCCAGCCGCTTTGCTGCTCACCGGTGACCACGGCGCCGGTGCCCACGGCGAAGAGCAACAGCCCGCTGACAAAGGGCACGATCCCGGCAAAGATAAGCGTGACCATGTCGCGCCGCAACAGACGGCGGAAGTACCAGGCGCAGGCCAGGCCGGTGATGCCGTAGTAGAAGCCCACCAGCACGCCGATCCCGCCCACCAGATCGGCGAGGATAGTGCTCTGGTCGGGCGAGAACAACGTCAGGAGCAGGCCGATCGTCGCGATCAGCGCGAGGATCAGCGTCCCCACCCAGGGCGTCTTGAAGCGGGGGTGGATGCGCAGGAAGGCGCGCGGCCACACGCCGTCGCGGGCCATGGACAGGGTCACCCGAGCGGCCGGGAGCAGCGTTGTCTGCACGGTGGCGACGGTCGAGGAGAGCACGGCCAGCAGCATGAGGTCGCTCCACAGCGCCGGCACGATCTGCCGCGCAAAATATTGCATGGCGTTGCTGCCCTGGTTCACGATGGTGTCTTGCGGCACTAGCGCCTGCATGGCGCTGGAGGCGAACAGGAAGATGAACAGCAGCAGGAACATGCCGATGATGCCCGCCTGTCCCGGCGCGAACCGCGCGTCCTTGGTTTCCTCGTTGACGTTGGCCGCGGCGTCCCAGCCCCAGAAAAAGAACACCGCCAGCACGGCGCCGTTGGCCAGGGCGCCGATGTCGTGGATAGCAAACGGATTCAGCCAGTTCCACGAAAAGGCCTGCGAGCCCTTGGGATGGAGCGACAACACCTTGTTGAAGGCCAGGATAGCGAAGCCGATGACCACGGCGTACTCGATCGACAGCAACAACCACTGGAAACGCGCCGCGAGTTGGACGCCATAGATGACCATCGCGGTAACGACGGCCAACCAGGCGATGCCGGCCAGCGCGACGACCCAGGGGTTGTTCACCGTGGCGGCGTCAATCCAACCGATGGCGTTCAGGAAGCTCAGCGTGTTGGCGCCGGCCAGCGCCGGCGCCTGCACCATGAACAACAGGCTGGCCGCCGTCTGCACCCAGCCGGTGAACCACCCTAACCACGGGCTAATAGACTGCGTGAGCCAGGTGTAGGAGGCGCCGCAGTTGGGATTGGTGCTGTTCATATAGAAGTAGGCGATGGCGATGCCCAGCACCGGGAGGAAGCTGACCAGGATGGCGGCCGGCGAGGCCAGGCCAACCACCGCGACCATGGCCGCCATCGTGGCGGCGAGGCTGTACGCCGGGGCCGTGCTGGCCACGGCCATGACCGTGGAATCGCGCAACGTGAGCGCGCCGGCCTTGAGTTGCGCGCCGCTCACGTCGTCGCGCGACGCGCCCGTCGTCAGGGTTCTACCCTGCAACTCTCCTTCACCGATCAATAGAGTATCCTTTCCGCCCGTCCGCGCGGGCCAGTCCTACCACCGGGACATAACCCGGCCGTTCATCGCACCGGGAAAGCGCACCATCCATTGATGCATTATAGAGGCGTTGACGACGTTCCGCACGCGGCAGCGCGCGGGGAGCTAGGGGCTGTGAATGGCTGGTCTGGGGGCGCGGGGACGGGCGAGCAGCGTAGCGAGCGTCCCGCGCCCCCAGAAACGCCCCTCCCATCGCCGCATCGACGACAATTCACAGCCTCTGGAGGCGTCACAGCGTGAGCCTGGCCTCCAGGCCGCGCCGCGCCGCGCCAAGTAAGGCGGCCTTGGGGTTGAGGATGACGTGGACAGGCACCGCGCCCAGCAACTCGGCAAAGCGTCCCTTGTGCCGGAAGATGGGCATAAAGCGGCCGCTCTGAAGCAGCGGAAGGATACGTGGCGGGATGCCGCCTCCCAAATACACGCCGCCCGTGGCCAGCAAGGTCAGCGCGAGGTTGCCCGCTTGCGCCGCCAGGATGTCCACGAACAGATCCATGGTGCGCGCGCAGAGCGCACATCTACGTTCCCCGTGTTCAGACTCACCCGCTGCGCCAGCCGCGTCGGCGAGGGCCGCCTTGACGATGACCGGCGTGGGGTCGTGCGCCGCGGCGAGCTCGGCAGCTAGCCAGTCGGGCTCGGCGGCGACGCCGCTGTCCTTGAGAAAGGCGTAGAGGTTGGGGATGCCGATCCCCGCGCACACGCGCTCGTAACTGACGTGGTCGAAGCGTCCGAGCAGATAGCGCAACAGGTCCAACTCGAGCGGCGACGTGGGGGCGAAATCGGCATGGCCGCCCTCCGAGGCATAGCCGCGGTAGTGCGTGCCGTCCCAGGTCAGGTAGGCTTCGCCAAGCCCGGTGCCGGGAGCCAGCACGGCGATGGTGCCGGTTCTCACGGGGCGGCCGGCGTTGATGGTTTCGATATCGGACGGTTCCAGGATCGGGACCGCGTGGGCCACGGACTCCAGGTCGTTGAGCAGCGTCACCGCGTGCAGGTCCAGGTTGCGGCACAGGTCCGCCTCGTCCATGCGCCAGGACAGGTTGGTGATGGTAGCGGTCCCGTCGACGACCGGGCCGGCCACGCCAAAGGTGGCCGAGGCGACGGTCACGCCAGCGCGCGCGAGGAAATCGCGCACCAGCGCTTCGAGGCTGGGGTACCGGGCGGAGGGCAGCGTCATCTCAACCAGAGGCCGGTGCGGTCCCGCCTCCGGCGCGTAGACCGCCAGATTTGTCTTCGTCCCGCCAAGGTCGCCGGCGAGCAGCAAACTGTCCCCGCCCGTCCCTATGCCCGTCATGACCACCGTCTCCTTCTTACCCTGGCCTCTTGCCCTTGCGGTTCGCCGCGTCCTGTTGCCGCGCGTCTGCTGTTCATTCTAGCGGCTTCGACGGAGGGATGATGTCATCGTTGTCTCTATAAGACAAGGGTGTGTTTCACCGCAGTTGGAGCGGCGTCTCCCCCTCTCCCGCGCGGGAGAGGGGGCCGGGGGGTGAGGGTGTCCCCAACATAGATGAAACACACCTATGAGGTAAGGGAGGAGTGGAGGCGTCCACGTGGCCCCGTCGGGTTGCCTATCGCTCAGCCGGGGGCAATCTCTTCGCCCGCCATGGCGCCGGTCATGATCGCCACCGCGTCCGACATGCTGAAGCTGTGCGGATTGATGACCGCGACCCGCCGCCCCAGGCGGTGGATATGCACGCGATCCGCCACCTCGAACACGTTGGGCATGTTGTGGCTGATCAGGATGACCGGCAGGCCGCGCTCGCGCACCCGGAGGATGAGGTCGAGCACCATGTGCGTTTCCTTGACCCCCAGCGCCGCGGTCGGCTCGTCCATAATCACGACGTGCCGCGCGAAGGTGGCGCTGCGCGCCACCGCGACGCCCTGCCGCTGGCCGCCCGAGAGTGTCTCGACAGCCTGGCGCATCGAGCGGATGCCGATCTTGAGGTCTTGCATGGACGCGCGGGACTCAGCCACCATGCGGGGCTTGTCCATCATGCGGAACACCGAGCCCAGGATGCCCCGGCGGCGCAACTCGCGCCCCAGGAAGAGGTTGTCGGCGATGTCGAGCGCGGGCGCCACGGCCAGATCCTGGTAGACGGTCTCGATGCCGTAGCGGCGCGCGTCGAGCGGGCTGCTGAAGCGCACCGGCTTGCCGTCCAGCAGGATCTCGCCCTCGTCCGGGATGATGGCCCCGGAGAGCGCCTTGATGAGGGTGGACTTGCCGGCGCCGTTGTCGCCGATGACGGCGAGGATCTCGCCGGGGAGCAACTCGAAGTCGGCCCCGTCCATGGCGGTCACGCCGCCGTAGCGCTTAACCAGGCCGCGCGCCGCGAGGACGGGGGTGGGCTGGCCGTCCACCGCGGGAGGAGCAGTGTAGGGCGTGTCGATCACGGTCATCGCTTCCTCCCGCGCGCGAGCTGGTCGACGGCCACGGCGAGGATCACCAGGATGCCGGTGATCAGCACCTGGTAGATCGCCAGGACGCCCATCAGTTGCAGGCCACTGCGGAAGACGCCGACGATGAGCGCGCCGATGAGCGTCCCCAGCACGCTGCCGCGCCCGCCGAAAAGGCTGGTGCCGCCGATCACCACGGCGGTGATGCTGTCGAGGTTGTCCGTTTGCCCCGCCTGCGGGTCGCCAGCCTGGGTGCGCGCCACGAGCAGCAGGGCCGCGATGCCGTAGATCAGGCCGGCGATGGTGTACACGCCGAGCAGCAGCCGCTGCGTGGGGATGCCGACCAGCCGCGCGGCCTCCGGGTTGTTGCCCACGGCGTAGACGTGGCGGCCAGCGGAGGTCTGGCGCAGCACGTACCAGGCCACGGCGAAGAGCACCAGCAGCAGCACCGACCCGTAGGTGACGTCGGTGCCGCCGATGGGGAAGGTGCCGCCGAAGAAGATGAGCGGATTCGGCAGGTTATTGATGGTCTGCTCGCCCGAGTAGATGTGCGTCAGCGCGTAGGCGATGTTCAGGGTGCCCAGGGTGACGATGAAGGGGGGCAGCTTGATGCGGGTGACCAGGGCGCCGTTGAGCGCCCCGAAGGCGCCGCAGACCAGGATGCCCGCGAGGATCGCCAGGATGGGGTTGATGCCGCGGTTGACAGCGAAATCGGTCATCACGATCGACCCCAGCGCCATCACGGCGCCGCAGGACAGGTCGATCCCGGCGGTGAGGATCACCAGGGTCTGGCCCACGCCCAGGGCCCCGACGACCATGACCTGCTGGACGATCAGCGACAGGTTCCCCCCGGTCAGGAAGTGAGGCGCCTCGATCGCAAAAAAGAGGCACGCCGCCAGCAACGCCGCCAGCGGCGCGACGGCGGACAGTGTGGGCCCGAGGGCGGGGAGCGCGGCGGCGCGGTCCCCGCGTCCCACCTCGACCTCGAGCCGTTCGCGGTTGATTAACTTGCTCATCAGAGGTCCTTTGCAGCGGGGGCCGTGGCGGGCAGGTCGACGGGCAGGCCTGGCCCTGCGGCCAGACCTGCCCCGGCGCCCGGATCAAGCAAGGATGAGGGAGGGGCCGCGACCTGCTAGCCTAGCCCCAGCAGTGGGCGAGGCCGTAGGCGACGTTCTGCGACGGGACGCCGGCCACCGGCTTGTTGGTGATGAGGGTGACGCCGGTGTCGGTGTACCCGCTGGGCTTCTTGCCTGTCTTGGCGAAGTTGACGACCGCGTCGACGCCCAGGCTCGCCATCTTGAGCGGGTACTGCTGCGAGGTCGCGGCGATCTGCCCGGACTGGATGCCGCGCACGCCCGTGCAGCCGCCGTCGACCGAGACGATGGTGACCTGCTTCGCCTTGCCCGCGGCTGTGATGGCCCGATACGCGCCGAAGGCGGCCGGCTCGTTGATGGTGTAGACGAGGTTGATGGTGGGGTCCTTCTGCAGGCAGGTCTCCATCGCCGTCTGACCCTTGGCCTGGTCGCCCTGCGTGTACTGGCTGCAGACGATGCTGGGACTGTTGGTGGGGATGCCGTAGCCATTGAGGAAGCCGTTGTGGCGCAGGTCGCCGACCGTGATGCCAGGATTGAGGTCCATGGTGGCAATGCGCACCGGTTTGTTGCCCTCGACCGCCTTGGCGTAGCGGCCGATCAACTGGCCCGCCGTGAAGTTGTTCGTGGCGAACAGGGCGTCGACGGCGCTCGTCGGGTTGGTCGGCGTGTCGAGCGCGATGACGAGCACGCCCTTCTTGCGCGCGTACGCGACGGTGGGCACGATGGCCGTGGTGCTGCTCGGGACCAGGAGGATGCCCTTCACCCCGGCGGTGACCATGTTCTGGATCGCCGTGACCTGGCTCTGGTTATCGCCGTCGAACTGGCCTGCCGCGGTCATCAGCGTGGCGCCCTTGGCCCTGGCCTCCGCCTGCGCCCCCTGGCGCATCTTGACGAAGAACGGGTTCGTGTCGGTCTTGGTGATCAGGCCAATCAGGATACCGCCCGCATGCGGCGCCGCGGCCGGCAGCTGCGCCACGGTCGAGGCGTGCGAGCTGCCGACGCCGGTGACGACCGTCAGCACGGCCGCCGCGGCGGCCACAATGGCCGCGCGATGCGAGCGGCGATGAGATGCGAACCGATGGACCATTCCTGTTCCCCTCCTAACAGTGCGCCGCACGTCGGCACGAGCAGGGCGCCTCACAGCACCCGTTGGAAATCGATTTCGTAATCGATTTCCAGTATAATAGCAGGAGCGTAAGGCGTTGTCAACAAGTGCGGGGGTCCACTAGGGTAGGAGGGAGCGCGAACGGCGATGCAGGACGAGACGACAGGCGAGACGACGGGCTCCGTCCGTCCGGCGGAGGGGCGCTCCGACGCGCGCCCCCCTCGGGCACGGCCCACGGCCCGCATCGTCGACGTGGCCCGGCGGGCGCAGGTGTCGCCGGCGACGGTCTCCCGCGTCTTCAACGGCTCGCGCGGCGTCAAGACGCCGCATCGTGAGCGGGTACTCCGGGCCATCGACGAGTTGGACTACCGGCCCAACCTGTTGGCGCGCAACCTGCGCCGGCAGAAGGCCGGGATGATCGGTGTGCTCGTTACCGATATCGAGAACCCGCACTTCACGGCGATGGTGCGGGTGGTCGAGGACGCCGCCTACCGCCTGGGCTATCGCGTGCTCCTATGCAACACCGACGAGACCGCGGAAAAGCAGCGCGCCTACTTGGAGATGCTGGCCGCGGAGCGCGCGCTGGGCGTCATCCTCGCGCCGTCGAATCCGGCCGGGCGCGAGATCGAGATGGTCCTCAATCTGGGCATCCCGGTTGTTGCCTTCGACCGCCCGGTCGACGACCCGCGGGCCGACGCCGTCGCCGTCGACAATGTCGACGCGGGCCGCCAGGCGACGCAGCATCTCCTCGCGGCGGGCCACGAGCGGCTCGGCTTCATCGGCGACCCCGAGGTCGAGACGTGCGTCGCGCGCCTCTCCGGTTATGAGGAGGCCATGCGCGCGGCGGGCCTGCCGCCACGTGCGACGGACGGGCGGTCGCGCATCGAAGGCGGCGCGGTGGCGGCGGAACAACTCATGGGCGGCGCGGGCGGCGCGGGCGACTGGGCGCCTACGGCCCTCGTCGTCGCGAACAATCTTATGGCCCTCGGGGCGTTGCGAGTCCTACGAGCGCGCGGACTGCGCGTGCCCGAGCATATGTCCATGGTCGCGATCGACGACCCCTTCTGGGCGGAGATCGTCGAGCCGCCCTTGACGGTACTCGCGCAACCGGTGCGCCGCATGGCGGAGTGCGTCGTCGAATTGTTGCTGGAACGGATCGAGACGGGCCGGATGGACGCGCGGCGTATCGTCTTCGCGTGTGAGTTGATTGAACGCGCGTCGGTACGCAGACACACTAATGTAGGGCCTTGCCCGCGCGACGCGCCTTGATGATTGAATGGTCTGCGAGCGACACAGGACGCCTGCAAGACTATCGATGCAAATCTGCTGAGGGCGGAGGCAGGCGCTTATGGCGCCGCGCGCGGTACACTGCTGCTAGCGAAGGTGTGCGGGACGCGCGTCCACACGCACGTCTCGCCCCACGAATGAAGCAGGTCAATTCAGCGGCTAGGATTCCCGTGCCCACCATCACGTCTCTTACGCGGCTCCGGCGATCGTTCGCGCTCACCCTCTTTGCCATCCTTCTCGGGACCGGCATCGCCATCCCGGTCGTGCTGTTGAACGCCGCGCATGAGGGCGGACGGACGGACGGGCATGTGGCTGGGCGTCCGGCGCATGTGGCGGCCACGGCTCCCCGAGCCGGGGCCGGGCACCCCCTGGTCTACGTGGCTATCGGCGCCTCGGACAGCTATGGCATCGGCGCCGACGACCCGTCGACGCAGTCCTGGCCGGCCGACCTGGCAGCGTCCCTGCCGTCCGGCACGCACGTCGTCAACCTCGGTGTACCGGGCATCCTGCTCGGGCGCGCGGTCCAGGTCGACCTGCCCGTGGCGCTCGACGCGCACCCCGACCTGATCACGGTGTGGCTGGCCGTCGACGACCTGGCCGCGGGCGTGCCCCTCGACACCTACCGCCAGCAACTCAATGGCTTGCTCGGCGCCCTGCAACAGGGTACCGGAGCCCGCATCCTGATCGCCAACATCCCTGACCTGACCCTGGTCCCCCGGTTTAGCGGACAGCCAGGCGTCGCCGAGACCGTCGCCGACTGGAACGCCGCCATCGCCGCCGCGGCGCGCGCCCACGGCGCCGCCTTGGTCGACCTGTTCGGACAGTGGCGCGCACTCGCCGCGCACCCCGAGTACGTCGGCGCCGACGGTTTCCACCCCTCTACGGAGGGTTACCGGCAGATCGCTCGCCTGTTCCGGCAAGCCTACCAATCGGCGCGGCGCTAAGCGATCGGCCCGTGCGGGATGGACGATGTCCTCCGGTCGACCGTTTAGATGCCCGTCACGGCCGCGACGCGGCCAGACCGGACCGCCGCGACGAGGGCCGCGTGGTCGCGCTCCGTCTGGTCGGCATAGGCGGAGGCGAAGGCCGTGAGCGCACGGTCAAAGGTGTCGTCGGTCCCGAGATAGCCGGCTGATCCGGGCCGGGTCGCCCGAGCGCGCATGCGCTCGCGCCAACGCCGTGCCGCAGAAGCCGGCGTACGCCCGCAGTTCCGCGCCGCCCATGGCGTCGATGCGGATCGAGCCCTTCATGTCGCGAAGCTGGCGCAGGTAATAGAACGTGGAGGACACGCGGCCCCAGCCGAGAAAGATGTCGCTGGCGGCCTGGATCACTTGCTGGCCGCGTACCACTCGCTTACCCTGGTTGGTGTAGGCGCTGCGCCCGAGGTAGCGCTGCAGCACGGACGGCACGGCTTCTTTGATCTGCAGGAATAGCGGATCGTCGTGACCGGCGCCTACCAGCAGGATGATGTAGCAGCGCGTGCCGACGCTGCCCACGCCGACCACCTTGCGGGCGACGTCCACGACGGTGTAGCGATCAAGCAACGCGCGCCGGTACTCCGGCAACGACCGGCGGTAGCGGCGCAACAGCGTCGGCGCGCGTCGATCGATGAAAGAGTCCCGACGTGGGTTACCAGAGGCGGGTCGTCGACGATGCGCAATCGCCCGTCCATGACCTTGGTCATCCTGTCCAGGGCATGCAGATTATCCCGCCGTCCGGCCCGCGCCAGTCGTCGCCGCACCTGCTTGCGGGATCCTCCGTACAGGATGTCCAGGACGGCCACGGCGTCCACCCGCTGATACCAGGCGTTGATGTATCCCGCCTGGGCGAGCGTGGCGATGCTCTCGTGATAGGAGCGCACGGCGGAGTAGGCGGCGTCGGCGCAGGCGTTGTCGGGCAGATTGTTGGCGCGTCCCGCGACCGCCACGCTGGCGGCGAGGCGCTTGAGATCCCATTCCCAGGGTCCCGGCAGCGTCTCGTCGAAATCGTTGAGGTCGAAGACGAGGTTGCGTTCGGGCGTGCCGTAGATCCCGAAGTTGGCCAGGTGGGCGTCGCCGCACGCCTGGACGGTGAATCCGGTCGTCGGCGTCGTGGCCAGATCGGCGGCCATCACGGCGGCCGCGCCGCGCAAGAAAGCGAACGGGGACTCCAGCATGCGTCCGTAGCGGATGGGGACCAGGTCCGGCAGACGGTTGTGGTCGCCGGCCTGCAAGAGGCCGATCGGATCGGGCCGGTCGGCGCGCGGCGTCCAGGTGGCAGGCGCCGAGCGCGGCGCCCTGGCACGGGCGGCCTTACCCGCCCGCGTCTGCTCCGACAGTGGCATTGCCGACGGGCGCAGGACCGCGTGCCGGTGGATGATTTGCCGCGTCCCGCGCTTCTCTACTTTGTCCATCACCGTCCCTTCCTCTGATTGGAGCGGCGTTCGCGCCAGCCTTGTCGCCGCTGTCACTTGCATCATTGTCGGCGATATCCCCTCATGCCGGCAAGGCTCTCCTCGCGCCTCGCGTGCCGTACGCCCGCTCTCCTCCTGTCGAGGGCCGGCTGATCGAAGGCGGGGGCGCCCTCTACCCGCGAGGCGGCGGCGCTGCTATGCTGACGGGTGTGGACATCCCGCGCCAGTTCACAACACGCACCTTGCACGATACATGCGCTCAACGCGCTCCATAGCGCCGCCCCGCGCGAGCGGCTAGCACATGCGCAGGTACTTCCTATCCATCACCCAGTGACAGCCCAATCACCGTCCGCGACCCCTATCGTCGACGCGCGCGCGCTTCACAAGACCTACGGCAGCGGCAAAAACCGTTTCCAGGCGCTGCGCGGCGTGGACCTCACGGTCCAGCGCGGCGAGATGGTCGCGGTCGTCGGCAGCAGCGGCTGCGGCAAGACGACCCTGCTCAACGTGCTGTCCGGCCTGGACGAGCCGGATAGCGGCGAGGTGCTCGTCGACGGCACGCCCCTGCACGAGATGACCGACCGCCGGCGCACCGCCTATCGCGCCCACCGCATGGGCTTTATCTTCCAGTCGTACAATCTGATGCCCGTGCTCAGCGCGCTTGAGAACGTGGAACTGCCCCTGCTCGTGGCGGGCGTGCGCGGCTTCGAGGCGCGCCGCCGCGCCCGCGAGGCGCTCGACTCCGTCGGCCTCGCCCGCTGGGCGCGGCACCGACCCAACGAGCTGTCCGGTGGCCAGCAGCAACGCGTGGCCGTGGCCCGCGCCCTGGTCAACCGCCCCGGCATCATCTTCGCCGACGAGCCGACCGGCAACCTGGACAGCGCGGCCGCCAGCGCCATCATGGACATGTTGAGCGCGCTCAACCAGGAGCACGAACAGACCTTCATCATCGTCACCCACTCGCCCGCGGTCAGCGCCCGCGCCCGCCGCGTCGTGACCATGCACGACGGCGCCATTACGAGTGACGAGTGGTTAGTGGTTAGTGACGAGTGAATAGTTTCTTCGGACAGCCTCCCGCCCGCCTCGCCCTGATCCTGGCGGCGCTGCTGATCGCCGGGCTGCTGGCGCTGGCCGGCCTGGCGCTGCGCCACCCCGTCCTGTTCCGACTGGGGGCGCGCAACGTGGGCCGCCGCAAGACGCAGACCCTGCTGATCGCGCTTGGCTTGATGCTCAGCACCATGCTGATCACCGCCGCGCTGGGCGTCGGCGACGTCATCGGCGGCACTATCCAGGCCGTCGCGGTGGGCACGCTGGGGCGCACCGATGAAGTGGCCTATGCCCCCAACGGACGGCCGCCCTTCCCCCTGGCCCAGTTCGATGGGGCCGCGCCCGCGCTACGCGCCAGTGCGGTCATCGCCGGCGCGATGCCCGTGGCCGTGCAGTACAGCCGACTGCTGGCCGACGTCGCGTCGCGCCAGATCGCCACCGTCGATATCCTGGGCGTCCCAGGGTCCATCCCGCCGATCTTCGGCCCGCTGCACGGCCCGGGCGGCATGCTGATCGACCCGGCCACGCTCGGCCCCGACGACGTGCTGGTCAACCCCAAGCTGGCCGAGGCCCTTGCGCCAACGGTAGGCGACCGGCTGTACTACTTCCACGACGGCAAACGCAGCCTGCTACGCGTGCGCGCCCTGTTCCGCGCCCCCGGTATCACCGGTATCCGCCCCGTCGCGGTGATGGGCCTGGCCGCCCTGGCGCGGCTGTCTGGCTGGCCGGGACAGGCCAACGCGGTCATGGTCGCCAATCAGGGCACGGCGGCCACCAGCGCTGGCCGCACCGACGAGGCCACGGCGGCGCTGGAGGACGCGCTGCCCGGCTTCGAGATCGATCAGGTCAAACAACGCGGCGTCGACACGTTCGCCCACGCGCAGGACATCTTCACGCGCGTCTTCCTGCTCTTCACGCTCTTCGCCGGCGGCATCAGCACGCTGCTGATCGTGCTCGTCTTCAGCCTGCTGGCGGCGGAGCGCCGCGCCGAGATGGGCGTGGCCCGCGCGCTGGGGACGGGACGCGCCCAACTCGTGCAGACCTTCCTGTTCGAGGGCGCCATCTACGACCTGGCCGCCGCCGCCATCGGCGTCGGCGCGGGGCTGGGCCTGGGGACCGTGCTGACCGGCATCCTGTCCGGCCAGCTCACCACCTTCAACGTCGGCGTGGCCGGACAGGTCCAGCCCCACTCGCTGGCCCTGGCCTACAGCCTTGGCGCGCTGGCCACGGGGCTGACGATCATCCTCGCCGCCTGGTCGATCGGCCGCCTCAACATCGTCGCCGCGATGCGCGGCCTGAGCGACGAACAGCAGCGCGGCGGTCTGAGCGCGACGGTGCGCCGCGTCTGGAAGCCGTTGCGTCTGGCCGGGCGCGCGCTGGCGCGGCGGCGACCAGGACTGCTGCTGCGCGTCCTCCTACGCGACCTGCCACTGGCCCTCATCGGCCTGGCGTGGCGCCTCGTCGTCGGCGGCCTGCCGCTGCTGCCGGGGCTGCGGCTGCTGCGAATCGGCCTCGACGACGGCGACCCCATCGTCTTCTCCAGCGGGGCCACGCTCACCATCGTCGGCGCCATGCTGCTGTTGCGCCTGTTGCTGCGTCTGGCCCGCCTGCGGCCGCGGCTGGCCGACCGCCTGGCCTTCACACCCGGCGGCCTGGCCCTGCTTGGCTACTGGGCCTTGCCGCCCGCGCAATTCGACGCCTGGGGCTGGCCGCGCTTCCAGAGCGGCGTCGAGGTCTTCTTTATCGCCGGCCTGATGATGGTCGCCGGCGCCGTGCTGGCCGCGATCTATAACATCGACCTCGCGCTACGGCCCGTGCTGGCCCTACTGACGGCGCTGGGGCGCGCGGCCACGGCGCGGGCGGCGCTGGCCTACCCGTTGCAGCACAAAGGACGCAGCGGCCTGGCCCTGGCTATGTTCTCGCTCGTCGCCTTCACGCTGACCGTAATGGCCGTCATCATCGGCGCCACGGGCCGCAGCTACGGCGACCTCAACGCGGCGGGCAACGGCTTCGAGCTGCAGGCGCAGACCGCCTTCGGAGCCATCCCCCACGTGGAGGACGCCGCGGATGGGTTGCCCTACCTGCCGCGCGGCATCGTCGGCGCGGCCGCGGCCTCCACGCTGACGCCCGTCGGCGTGGTGCAACTGGCCGCGCCGCGCCCCGGCTGGACCCTCTACGCTCTCAACCGCGTCGGCACGCCCTTCCTGGCCGCGACCACCCTGCACCTGGCGACCCGTGCCGCTGGCTACGACTCGGACGGCGCGGTGTGGCGGGCGCTGCGCACGCGGCCCGACCTGGCCGTGGTCGACGCCGGGGCGGTAGAGTCAAGCCAGGGCTACGCCGCCGCGCTGCCGATCGCGTTGCCGCCGGCCTACAGCCAGGCCCCGCTGTTCAACCTGGCCACGGTGCGCGCCGAGGATCGCTCCATGGCCCCCGCGCCGCTGTGGGTCGCCGACCCCACGGCTGGCCGCGCGGTGCGCCTGACCGTGATCGGCGTGGTGGACAGCCGCGCGGCCAACACCTACGGCATCATCACCTCCCAGCGCAACCTGGCCGGCGCGGGCTTTCCGGCCGCCGCGCCCACCGCCTACTACTTTAAGGTGGCGCCCGGCGTCGACCCGCACGCCGCCGCGCGGCGCATCGAGGCCGCCTACCTGGACTACGGGCTGCAGGTGACCGTGGTGTCCGAGGTGCTGTACGACGGGCTCGGCCCCAAGCAGGTGCTCAGCGCCGTGCTGGAGGGGTTCGTGGGCCTGACGCTGTTGATGGGCGTGATGGCCCTGGCCCTGATCGCCGCGCGAGCGGTGGTGGAGCGGCGGCACAGTGTGGGGACGATGCGCGCGCTGGGCTACACTCGTCGCATGGTGGGCACGGCCTTCCTAGCCGAGGCGCTATTCACGGCCGCGCTGGGCCTGAGCATCGGCGGCGTGCTGGGGCTGCTGCTGAGCAAGAACCTGTTCGACGCGAACTTCTTCGAGCAATACAAGACCGGCCTGACCTACGCTATCCCCTGGCCCACGCTCGGCGTGATCGCCGCCGCCGCCCTCGCCGCCACCCTGCTGGCCACCCTGGCGCCCGCCTGGCAAGCATCGCGTATTGCCCCGGCAGAGGCCTTGCGCTACGAGTAGCAACAAGTAGCAATCGTTAAAGGTCCCGTACATCTGTTGTGACCATCTATCCTCGTCGCGGAAGTACATCCTTCAATACTCCTCGTTAGCCGTCTGTCAGAGCGAAGCCTGTCACCCTTGTTCTTCGCGCTCGGAGATGGTAACACCCTACCTATGGCGAGGACGTTATCAAAGTGTATAAACTTGACGGATATCCATCCTTGCCTGTATCCTCACCATAGGTAATCTCCCTAAACACACACAACCCTTGCCGTGACACTTTCCTGGAAGGAACGCCTCCACCGATAAGAATGCCAGTCGTTTCCGGGGTTGGACTGGCGAGGTTCCGCCTTAGTTAACTTGGAAGGCGTTCCTCGACATCCAAGACGCGTCCATCGATATAACGTGACAATGTTAAAGGCTAGGATGTATGAACTTGACAATTGCTCGCCCTATGCATGGCTTGGCCCAAGGCGACCAATCGGCATATCGTCTGGACATTAGGAAAGCGCACGATGTTCACGACCCCTTCGGCTCGCTTTACGTCACATCAAAGACAGCAACTCTCGTGTGGCAAGGTTTCGTCTCTTCTGTAGACGAACTCATACCAGGAAACCGAGGCGGGATTGTAGACTGCATTGCCGATGCCGTGCCAATCCCACGAGAGGCGGTGCGGGTACTCGTACAAGCAGAAAACAGCGATGAAGATGATGTCGCTTATGAGCTAAATATCGCTAGACAGGTTCTTGCCTTTAGACGGACATTTGAACGGGCGTTACAAGATCGGCGAATCTTTATTTTTCTGCGATTAGATGGACAAGTTGATCTCAAGCCTTATGCTGTCACAGTCGAGTATCCAATGCAAAGCTCTCCCGGCTCACCAACTGAACTAACTATACAATTAGATCGTAGTCTTCAGTGGA
>JAABUQ010008085.1_pt1 | contig 14896 bp, 15 predicted proteins | sample 5560001 | NCBI WGS metagenome assembly JAABUQ01 (sample SAMN10711888, study PRJNA513371) | rock metagenome | isolation source: Antarctica rocks | place: Antarctica: Victoria Land, Finger Mt nord | collected 2015-12-18 | reverse complement strand
GTGTTTATCAATGGCCGGCAGATTGTTAGCGCGCGCCGCGCCTTAACGCTGAACCAGGGGGAAATCTCGCGCCAAGCGGAATTGTATAAGCGCCAAATCCTCTCCAGCCTGAAGCAATAACGGACAGCGCGCAAAGCCTGCCGGCAGCGGTTCGCATGTTACCGTAGTGGCTGACTCAAATGGCCTGGTTCACGCGACAAAAGCCTTCGGTGGATACCGGACCAGCAAGCGAAGGCGAGAAAAACGTACGTACCGAGGGGTTATGGCAGAAGTGCGAGAGTTGCGGGCAGATTATCTGGCGTAAAACCGTCGACGAGAATTTGCAGACCTGCCCGAAGTGCGGCGCCCACTTTCGCATCGGCGCCGCTGAACGCCTGCAGCAGCTATTCGACGAGGGCGCCTACGTCACATACGATGCCGATCTGCACTCTTCCGATCCGCTGCAGTTCGTAGACTCGAAAAGCTATGTGCAGCGCCTGGAGGACATGCGCCAGGCGACACAATTGCCTGACGCCGTCATCTGCGCCAGCGGTCTGTTGAACGGCCGTCAAGTGCAAATCTGCGCGCTGGAGCTGAAGTTCATCGGCGGCAGCATGGGCGCGGTGGTTGGCGAAAAGATCACGCGCGCGATTGAGCGTTGCCTGAAAGACAAGACGCCGCTCATCATCGTCTCCGCTTCTGGCGGCGCGCGCATGCAGGAGGGCACCATCAGTCTAATGCAGCTTGCGAAACTGTCGGCCGCTCTTATGCGCCTGGATGAGGCCCGCTTGCCTTATATCAGCGTTCTGACCGATCCCACCACGGGTGGCGTAACCGCGAGCTTCGCCATGCTCGGCGACCTCAACATCGCCGAACCCGGAGCGCTCATCGGATTCGCCGGACCGCGCGTGATTGAACAGACCATCCGCCAAAAGCTTCCCGATGGATTCCAACGGAGCGAATTTCTTTTGGAGCACGGATTCCTTGATGCCATAGTGAAGCGCACCGAGTTGAAAGACTACGTCCATAAGGCACTGAACTTCTTCCTCACGTAAGCAGGCCACTTCCTCACGGTCGTGGTTCCGCGAGTTGCTGAACAGCGCGCGCGAGCAAGCGGTTTCCGAAGCGCCTGTTGTAATAAAGCTAGAGATGCTGCAACTAACCGAAGCCGGCAAGCGGTTCGGGCACAAGCTTCTGTTTGATGGCCTGGACTGGCTCGTCACGCCGAAGGAGCGCGCCGGGCTGGTGGGCGGGAATGGAACCGGCAAGTCCACGCTACTGAAAGTGATCGCCGGGCTGGAGTCGCTGGACTACGGGTCTCTTACCTCCACCAAGGGTCTGCGCATCGGCTATCTCCCGCAAGACGGACTGAGCGTCAGCGGCCGCTCCGTGTTCGCCGAATGCATGAGCGTATTCGCCGGCGTGAAAGAGCTCGAACAGGAGCTTGAAGACCTAACCGGTCGAATGAGCGAGATCCATCCCGACAGCGACGAGTACCAACAGGTAGCCAACCGCTTCGAGCGGGCGGATAGCGAATTTCGAGCGCGCGACGGCTACGCCATCGAGGCGCAGGTAGGCGCTGTTCTGGCCGGGCTGGGTTTCGCTAAAGAAGACTGGCTCCGGCAAACCGAAGAGTTCTCAGGTGGCTGGCAGATGCGCATCGCGCTTGCCAAGCTGCTGCTCGAAAAGCCGAACCTGCTGCTTCTGGACGAGCCCACAAACCATCTCGATCTGGAAGCGCGCACCTGGCTCGAAGAGTATTTGACCAACTACGAGTTTGCCTACGTTCTGATCTCGCACGATCGCTACTTCCTCGACATGACAGTGAAGAAGATCGTCGAGCTTTGGAATAAGAAGGCGCACTTCTACACTGGCGGCTTTGAGAAGTACAAGACGCAGAAGGCGGAGAGGCTGATCCAACTCGAAGCGGCCTACAAGAATCAAAAGGACCGCATTGAGCAGTTAGAAACCTTCATCAATCGTTTCCGCGCTCAGGCCACCAAAGCAAAGCAGGTGCAGAGCCGCATCAAAGAGTTGGAGAAGATTGAGCGCATAGAGTTGCCTCCCGAAGAGAAGACCATTCACTTCTCATTTCCGCAGCCGAAGACTAGCGGACGTATTGTTGCGCAATTCAAGAACGTCGCGAAAAGCTATGGCGAGAAGCGCGTTTTCAGCGGTGCAAACTTCACCATCGAACGCGGCGATCGCGTGGCCCTGGTTGGCGTGAACGGCGCCGGCAAATCTACTTTGATCAAGCTGCTGGCAGGCACTGAAACCTTGAGTTCAGGCGAATATACGCTAGGCCACAACGTAGAAGTGGACTATTTCGCGCAGGATCAATATAAAGCGTTGGACCCGAATGCGCGCGTACTCGACGACTTAAGCGAGACCGCGCCGCGTCACACACAAACCGAGTTGCGTAACGTGCTGGGCTGTTTCCTGTTCAGCGAAGACGACGTGTTCAAGCGCATTGGGGTGCTATCGGGCGGCGAGCGCAACCGCTATGCTCTAGCGCGCATGCTGCTGCATCCATCGAACTTTCTGCTGCTTGACGAGCCGACGAACCACCTTGATATGCGCGCGAAAGACGTGCTGCTGGAATCGCTGGAGAACTTCACCGGAACAGTGGTTTTCGTGTCACACGACCGCTATTTCCTAGAGCACCTGGCCACTCGTGTATTTGAAATTGGCGAGGGCGAGGTGCGTGTCTTTCCGGGCAACTACACCGACTATCTCTGGCGCAAGGAAGGCGGCCACCAGCACGCGCCCACGCTCGATGACGTTCTTATTGGCGTGCCTCCAGCGGTGCCGATCCCGATGCCCTCGCCGGCCGCGCAAACCAAGCGGATCAATCCCATGAAACTCCAGCAGCTCCAAAAGCAGGCCAAGCAACTGGAAGATCGCATCGCGGAACTCGAAGCGGAAATCCAGCAGGGTGAGCTGTCTATGTCCGACTTTGGCAGCCCCCAACAGGCCGCGCGCTTATCGAACGTTTTGGAATCGCAGCGTGCGGAGCTCGACCGAACCATGGCGCAGTGGGAAGAAATCACGCAGCAGATTGAGGCCACAGCGTAAAGTCATTCCGGCGGCACTTGTGTGTCGGGCGGTTTCTTGCGCTGGACTTCATCCCAGCGCCGGACCAAGACGCGCCACTGATCCAGCGTCAACACGCCGCGGAGTTGAAGGCTCATTTCTAAAAACACCCGGCTCGTGTTCGCGCGAGCGATCGCCACACGTTCAATCACCGGGCGCGCCGTTTCAGGACTCACGTCGGGATCGCCGTTCAGCAGATCCTCCAACTCAGCTTCTGCTTTCTGCTGAGTGTTGCGGGCATCAAAAAGGCGCTCCCGGTGCGACCGGACAATCCCGTGGATCTTCTGAGTCTGCGCCGCGCTGAGGTTAAGATCGGCTGCAACAGGGCTATTCCACCAAGGGAAGTTGGCTCTGTTCTGCGCATATCCGGAAGCTGCCGTTCCCAAGCACAGCAGCAGAATACAAAGATTCCGTCTCATTCCTCCGGCTCACTCCTCAAACAGTGCTTTGAGCGGCGCTGTCGGCTGCGGCTCGGAAACTTGCGACATGCTACTCACCTGCTCGGCAAGCTCCGCATCGGAGACCTGGTCTTTCAGCAACTCTTGCCGATGATATTCCTCATACACGGTGAGCCCACCACCAAGCACAAACAGCATTGCCGCCGCCGAGGCCCAGCGACGAAGGGCCGCTCCCGACCACCAATGCGCCAACTGCGCCAGCTTAGCGTAGGTCAGCTTAGTGTAGATCTCTCGCCGCTGCGTCGCGAGAAACTCCGGGCTGAGCTCCGCTTGTTGAAACGTTCGCTCCAGCGTAAACCGATGGCTTTCCATCGCCGCTAGCCGCGCTTCACACGCGCCACATCCCGGAAGATGACCGTCTTCCGGGCCTACGCCGTACAAATGCGCCATCAACTGATCATCGGTCCAATGCCCTGACACGTCCGACTGCATATCTTCCTCCGCACGTCATGCGTGCGCGTTATAAAGATCCTTCAACTCTTCTCTCATTTTCGCCACCGCCCGGAATAGGTGCGCCTTTACTGTGCCTATGTCGAGCTTGAGAACGTCCGCTATATCATCGAGCGGCATCGCATCATAATGCCGCAGCGAAAAGACAACCCTCTGCCGGTCAGACAACTTCCCGAGCGCCAACTCCAGTCTGTGCTGGATTTGTTTGGCGAATAACTGGCGTTCGGCATCCGGATCGAGGCCCGGCGCCATCTCTAAAATAACCTGCTCGTCTTCGGGCGAGGGACGCCGCTTCCAGACTTTCCAGGCTTTGGATCGCAGCCGGTCCAGGCAAGTGTTCACGGCGATGCGCGTCACCCACTTCGCGGGATTGTCCAACTCCTTGGGCCCGGCCTTGCTTAAGGCTCGATAAGCCTTTAGGAATACGTCCTGAGTGGCTGAATCGGCTTCGTCCGGATCGTTCAGCATGCGGCGGCATAGCAGAAAGATACGCCGTTGTTCGGACGCCATCCAACTGCCGAATTCACGTACTTCGACGCCAACCTGGACTTCACCCACCAGTTGGTCCGCCATCGCGCCTATCATAAACGCCCGTCTGGTGATTAGAACGGGAATTAACGGGAAAGGTTTACGGCAAGGTTAATGAGAGTACAAAAACTCGGAATCGGACGGCAACTCGCACGTTCGGGAGCCCGCGTGATTGTCCACAGGATTACTTCCGGAGCTAACCCTGAGCCAGCGCAGATCCTGTTTTCTTCCGCCGACATCACAGCGAAGAGGGATGTCCGCCGTGAAATCGTCGTCCACACCCGAGACGACGATGGCCTGCCCCTCGGCCGTCTGCGCAAGCAACAACTGGGGAATGCCGGTACCATACACCCACGAGTCGAAAAACAGCGTCAAGTCCTTATCCGGTTGCTCCGGCGGCACGAACTCGCTCACCACGCGCCGGAACTCATCATTGCCGATCGGTTTGGCCCTGAACTCATCGAGTAGCCGCAACTGCATGCGCCGGAAGCCGTCGTCGCCTAAACGCTGCCGCAGCATGTGCAGAATCCAAGTCCCCTTCTCGTAAACCACCGTATGCCACACGGCCGGCCCGGCGGTATCGAGCAGCCGAATTCCGAAATCGACCGGCCCGAACGACTCAATGCGCTTTCCATTTTGCTCCGCGGCGAGATCGGCGCGGTAGCTACTCAGCACCGCATCCATGGCCTGCAGTTTCTGGTTCTTTTCGAGAACTTGCAAAGCCGAATAGTTGGCCATCGCTTCCACTAGCCAAGCCGTCCTGTAACCGGCCGGAATGACAATATTGCCCCACCATTGGTGAGCCACCTCATGCGGCAGCAACATGTCGGAGAAGAACGAGTCCATGCGCGCGTTGCGGAGCTGCCGCGGGCGATCTTGGGGACGCATGTAAGCCGCCGTTGAAAGGTAAATCAATCCGGGAAAGCCTTGCCCGAACGTGCCCGCGATGGGAGTCACCGCGATGGCGTGAATGGGAAGGGCGGTCCATTGCTTTGTGTAGTAGTCAAGGACCTTCGCCGTCTTCCGGGCAACCGCTTCGAGCGACTCCGCGGATTTTTCATCGGCATAGGTTTCCACTCTATACGAACCATGCTCTTCCGCGCTCGATTGATAGTCACCCAGGTTGAACCCAGCGAGTCCCGCGGGCACTCGAGTCCTGCGATGAACAATGCGCACACCCTGCGCGACTTCATCGCTGACAAGTTCGCCGGTAGAAACCAGGGTGAGACGCGGAGTGAACCGGAACGTCAAATCAAAATTCGTCAGCATCGGCGCTACATGGGGATACCAGACATTCCGTTCATCCACGAAATAGCCGCCGCTGCCGGTCTGGCGTATGACCGAACCCTCATAACGTACTTCGACCTGATGTTGACTCGCGGGCTCGAGCGGCGCTGACGAAAGGATCAGGAAGCTGCGCCCCGGGTCGTGTTCCAACAACGGCGAAGCTTCGGGTTGAAACACTTCCGCTGCCTTTCCGTCAAGCGTCGCGGATTTAACTCGCAGATGCTCCGAAAGACCGAATGCCAGCGTGCGTCCGTTGCTCGCATCCGCCAGATACGTGAAATTCGCCACGGACGCCATGCTGAGGTCGGGCCGTATGGTCGTGTCGATGCGGTAATCGCTTAAGCGATGGGAAGGCTCGACAAACAGCGCGGCGCGGCGCGGCCGAAACGCAGTCCAGAGCTGACGCGTTTGCCGGCCCCCTTCATTAGAAGCGCGCCCCACCGCAATCGGCTCGGAGTCATCCGGCTCGTACGAGACATTGAAGCCGCCGAGGTCGCGTCCCGCGATAATGGCGTAAAAGAATCCCTGTTCCGGCTGATGATTGTCGAGCAGCGCTTGGACCAGCCGAATGCAAATTTGTGAGGTCGCGCGCCGAAGCAGTGTGTTAGCCGCTTGCTCACGCTCCGTTGCCATGGCAGGAGCTTTTCGAAGCGGCGCCTGCTCGATTTTCGAAAGAATTTCGGCGGCAGTATTATCGGAGAAGAGAAAGACAGCGAAGTTGAAGTGCTCGTTTAGGTTGGGACTCTTGGTGTAGGAGGCGAGCGAGGTACGCTCACTCCGCTGGGGTGGCAGCAGAAGAATTTCGGCATCGCCCCCTTCCGAGGCTTCGGCCGTGAAGATGGCTGCGAAGGTATGACCCGTTACCGGAGTCGCAAACGACAGCACGCCTTCATTGAGGTAGATTTTAATGTCGCCACGGCTGAACTGAAGGTCGCGGACTCGGTACGTTCGCTCAGGATCAATGACGATCTTCTCAAAGGAAGCGGCCAGCTTAGCTGCACTCGGCTGGGCTCGGCTTAGCTCGGCTAGTACGCACAAGACGCAGACAAGTCTCACGGGAACATGCTACTTCAACTCTTCACTCTTCTCCGTGGCTGGATCCTGCGTCCAATTTTGCCGGATGATTCCTGTCTGATCGCAATAAAAGGTGCGCCGTCCGGTGCTGCCAAAAGTCTTCGGTACGGCCGAAACAGAATATCCCGTGCCTGTGGCGTTGACTGTGTAGAGGTAGCCGCCGCTGGTACCGCTTGCCAGACTGCCAGAGATCAGGGCGGCGTTCTTGGGGCCTTCCGGTGAACCTGTCGAAGCGGGTGGACCAAGCTCAGCGAGCGACGCCGCATACTGCCCAAACTGCGACATGTACTGGGTCTGGACGGTGGTGATCGTTTTCATGGTGGCCACTGCCGCCATCTCTTGCGCGTGCATCCGCGACTTGCTCATTTGCGGCAGGGCAATCGACAGGATGATCAGGATGATCGCGATTACGATCAACAGTTCGATCAACGAAAAGCCACGTTGCCGCGGACGCTTAGCTGCCGCGCGCTGCTCCAAGCGGGAGCGACTTTCGAGTAAACAAGTAACCATACGATTCAACATAATACGACGTAGCTACACCCCATAACGTTGTCTCACATGAATCCCATCGTCAGCCGGAAAAGCCTTTAATAGTGGAATCAATCACCTTAAGCCGGTTCCAAAACCGCGGTAGGAGGTCCAGATGCAGAGCGTTGGCGCCATCCGAGAGAGCATGCTTGGGGTCGTCGTGCACTTCCACAAAGATACCGGCAATACCGACGGCGGTGGCCGCCCGCGATAGAGGCTCAATAAACTGCGGCTGACCGCCCGAGGCATCCCCGGCCGCGCCCGGAAGCTGCACGCTGTGTGTGGCGTCGAAAACCACCGGATAGCCGGTGGCGGCCATAATCGCGAGCCCCCGCATATCTACTACCAGGTTGTTGTAACCGAAAGATGAGCCGCGCTCGGTCAGGATGATGTTGTGGTTACCCGTGCTGGCCACTTTCTCGGCCGCATGCACTATGTCGGACGGCGCCACGAACTGTCCCTTCTTGATGTTCACTGCCCGGCCGGTCTTGCCCGCTTCCACCAGCAAGTCCGTTTGACGGCACAGAAAGGCTGGAATCTGCAGGATATCCACCGCCTCGGCAGCTAGTTCAGCCTGCGCCGGTTCGTGAATATCGGTGAGCACCGGCACGCCGAGCCGCCGGACCTCGGCGAGAATACGTAAGCCTTCTTTTAACCCCGGCCCACGATAGGAATGCCCGCTACTGCGATTCGCCTTATCGAAAGACGCTTTGAAAACAAATGAGCTCGCAGTGCGCCGAATCGCCTCGACCATTCGCATCACGTGTTCTTCGCTTTCAATGACGCAAGGGCCGGCAATCAAGGCGAGTGCCGCCTCATTGGAAAACGTCAGGCCTCCCACGAGGACCGTCCGGCTCATCGCGCGTGCAGCAGCACGGGAGCCTCCGAGGTTTTTTTTGCAGAATGGCCGCGCGAGTCTTTGTGCGCGAGCGCCGCCCCAAGGAAGGCCGTAAACAACGGATGCGGCTCCAGCGGCTTGGACTTGAACTCCGGATGGAACTGGCAGCCTAGAAACCACGGGTGGTCGGGAACTTCGCAGATTTCTACATAGAGTCCGTCCGGCGTCTGGCCGGTGAGGCGCAGACCGTGCTGCCGGAGCGTTTCTTCGAATTCGCGATTAAACTCGTAGCGGTGCCGGTGCCGTTCACTGATTTCGGTTGCCCCATAAGCCCGCTGAGCGACGCTTCCCTCCGCAAGCTGGCATGGATACGCGCCTAGACGCATGGTGCCACCGAGTTCATCCACGCCTTTCAACTCGCGTAGCTTAAAAATCACGCGGTAAGGAGTATTGGGATTGAATTCAGTGGAGTCGGCGTCCGCCAAGCCGCACATGTTGCGGGCGAATTCAATCACCATGGTCTGCATGCCCAGGCAAATGCCGAAATACGGAATTTTGTCTTCGCGCGCGCAGCGGATGGTGTTCAGCATGCCCTGTATGCCGCGCTTCCCAAACCCGCCGGGAACCAGAATTCCGTCGAACCGCCGCAAGTGGTCGCGGCACTCGGGCCACTCCATCTGCTCCGCCTCAATCCATTCAATCTTGACGCGCGCCTGATGCGCAATCCCGGCATGCAACAGCGCTTCTTTCAGGCTCTTATAGGAATCTTCATACTCTACGTACTTGCCCACCAGCCCGACGCTGACTTCACGCAGCGGATTCTGCATCCGGTTCAACATATCGAGCCAGCGAGAGAGATCGTGCGGACCGGCCTTAGTGTTCAACATCCGCAATACGCTCTCGTCGACGCCCTGTTCCGCGAAAACGATGGGGATCTCGTAGACCGAATCCACGTCTTTCGCCGTGACCACGCTGCTGACATCCACGTCGCAAAACAGCGCAATCTTTTCCTTCACTTCATCCGGCAATTCCCGCTCGGAGCGGCACAACAAGATATCGGGCTGAATGCCGACGGCCCGCAGCTCTTTCACGCTATGCTGCGTGGGCTTGGTTTTCAATTCCTGCGCCGCGGCAATCCAGGGGACCAGCGTGAGGTGGACGAACAGCGTGTTCTCGCGCCCCTCTTCATGCCGCATCTGCCGGATGGCTTCGATGAAAGGCAGCGACTCGATATCGCCCACTGTTCCACCAATCTCTACAATCGCTATATCCACGCCGGCGGCCACCTTGCGGCAGGCGGCCTTAATCTCGTTCGTCACGTGAGGAATCACCTGCACCGTTTTGCCCAGGTAATCGCCGCGACGCTCGCGCGTGATGATGTTCTCGTAGATACGGCCGGAGGTGAGATTGTTGCTCTGCGTCAGGGCAGCGTGCGTGAAGCGTTCGTAATGCCCCAGGTCAAGATCGGTTTCAGCTCCGTCGTCGGTAACGAAAACTTCGCCGTGCTGAAACGGGCTCATGGTGCCTGGATCGATGTTCAAGTAAGGATCAAATTTTTGGAGAGTGACGCGCAGGCCGCGGCTTTCGAGAAGGCAGCCGATCGACGCCGCTGCTATTCCCTTCCCCAGTGAAGAAACCACACCGCCCGTGACAAAGATGTACTTGGCCATGACTCTTGTTAGCAACGCCTTCTCGCTAGCGGCGCCTCCTTGCGTTCATCAGCTATACCCTACTGAATTGGAAACTGCGGTGAAGAGTTGATTCACCCTCTCCAGATCTTCCGGCGTGTCCACGCCCAAAGATTCATAATCGGTCTCCACCACGCGAATACGGAAGCCATTTTCGAGCGCGCGCAATTGCTCCAGCCGCTCAGCGTTTTCTAGAGGCCCCATCGGCAGATCGGGATAGCGCCGCAAAAAGCCGGCGCGGTAAACGTATAATCCGATGTGCTTGAAATACTGGGGGATTCCGCTGCGGCCGTCGCGCTCATAGGGAATCGGCGAACGCGAGAAGTAGATCGCATCGCCTGCTAGGTTGGTCACTACTTTTACGACGTTCGGATTAAGGATATCGGTGGGATCGACAATGCGTTTCTTGAGCGTACCCATCGAGACCTCGTCGTCAGTGCGAAGGGCATCAATCGCGCAATCGATCGCTTCCGGATCGATCAGAGGTTCATCGCCTTGTACGTTGACGTAAATCGCGGCGTCGTCGGAAGAGGCAATCTCGGCCAGACGATCCGTACCGGAGGGATGATCTTGGCGCGTCATGCGTACGCGACCACCGAAGCCGCGAACCACGCTGGCGATACGTTCATCGTCGGTGGCTACCAGCACGTCGTCAAGATAGCGCGCCATTTGCGCACGTTCCCAAACGTGCTGCACCATGGGTTTACCGGCAAGTAAGGCGAGGGCTTTGGCAGGGAATCGAGAGGAGGCAAATCGGGCAGGGATTACACCCAATATCCGCGTCCGCACAACCGAGTGTAGCATTGCCCGTTGCTGGACGGCGTGTAGCACTGCCGGTTGCTGGACGGCAGTGCATCGAACCAACGGGCCGGGAGTTTAGGCGCCGGGAGCCTTCGCCGCCAGAATCGTGGGCTTATCGATCTCCGGCTCTTTGGTAAACAACTCCTTCGCTTTGCTGAACAGCGCTTTGGCGATCTCGCCATTCATGTGCGCCTCGCGCGCCTTTTCGTCAGCAAAGGTATCAAAGATGCCATATTGCGATGGCCCTATTTTCAAGGCGTACCACGTCGTGGTGCCCGATTCTTTCACCGCCATCGGCTGAGCCGACTTCAGAAACTCTTCGACTTCTTGTTCCTTGCCCGGCTTGGCTTCCAGTTGTGCCCAGAGTGCAAATTTGTCCATGATTGTTCCTGCCTTATGGATGTGTAGTTCCCCGATAAGGAATCACTAAAAGAGCGGAGCGGTAGCATCTTTGAAATCGCATTCTGTTGAATCTCGTAACCCTTTCGACCGCCAAACCTCTATTTATGGTAATGGCGCATATTGAGCAGCATTCCGCGCGTCTTACACAACCTAAGCGCCCGTCGTGGGGCGCGTGGCGACTGCCTGTCCTGGCGGGCGCCTCAATTTTCATCATCATCTGGATTTCTATATTGATCTGGAAGTGGCCATTTAGTGAACGGGCAGTTGCAGTGGCGCTCGAACATGAGGCCTTAGAGTCCGTCCACATTGGTGCTTTCCACGCCACCTTCTTTCCGCTGGGTTACGTCGCCGAAAACATCCGTTTCGCCAAAGACGCTCGTAGTAGTAGCCGCGCGTCTGAGATTACGATTAGCAAGTTAGTCATCGTCGCTAGTTGGTTTGACCTGCTTACAATGCACAAGAGATTAGAGCGGGTCTCCCTTGCCGGATGCCGGGTAATCGTCCCGAGCCTACCGCCCGGGTCGCGCAAGAGAAGCGATGCACAATCCGCGCCACCCAGGTTTTCGGAAATCGAGGAAGTGGACCTGAAAGATTCTTCCATTGAATTTGCTCCCTCCGAGCCGGCTGGACGGCCGTTCAGTATCGCGGTGAAAGACCTCACTATCCATGAGATGAGCGGCAAGCGTTCAGGACCGTTTAAGGCCGATGTGTCCATCAGCAAGCCACAAGGAGCAGTTCGGCTGACAGGACAGATCGGTCCTTGGGAGTGGAATGACATGAGTAGGACACGGCTATCCGGCTCTTTTGAAGTTCAACACGCGGACTTGAACTCGGTGGGTAGTGTTGAAGGATTGCTTGGCATACAGGGCAAGTTCGCCGGCCAACTAAGTCACGTAGCTTGCAGCGGTAGCGCCGACGTGCCCCAATTTCGGGTTGCTGCAAGCGCTCATACGTTTCGCCTCTACACCACGTTCGCCGCTACAATCAATGGCATCACGGGCGACGCGACGCTCGATCACGCGGACTCCCACCTGAACAGCACGCTGGTGCAATCAAAAGGCGACGTCAAAGAAGACGCGCATCATGAAGGTAAGACTACATCGTTGCGCTTCTCAGTTGAAGAAGGGCAAATCGGCGATCTTTTGTTGCTGTTCACGAAGGCTCCGCAGCCGTCGATGGCAGGTACGGTGGACCTGCGCCTTGACGCCGAGATTCCACCGGGTGATCCCAGTTTCCTGAAAAAACTCCGGTTGGCTGGTGACTTCGGGATTGATCGCGGCCACTTCACTAAGCGTGGGGCACAAGACCCTCTCAATCAACTCAGCGAAAGTGCCCGCGGAATGAGTAAGGATGCGCAGAAACAAGACACCCAAACGGTGCTGTCCGACCTCTCGGGTCACGTTTCCGCGCAGGGCGGCATTGCCACGTTGTCCCGCGTCTCTTTCACAATCCCTGGAGGCCATGCGTCCGTGTTCGGTACTTATAATTTGCTTAACCAAGGTCTCCATCTGCAAGGAACGTTACGCACGACTGGCAAATTATCCGACACCACTTCCGGACTCAAGGCAGCGATGTTGAAAGTGCTGGTTCCCTTCCTGAAAAAGCGCTCCGTCACGGTCGTTCCGTTTGTCATCACGGGTACCGCTCAGCATCCCGCTTTGTCACTCGATCTCCTCGACAAACACCACTCTTGATAGCTGCTCAGCCGACGAGGAAATATGACACACCGTGAAGTTGTGGGGTTTTGAAACTCGCTGATTGGCTTAGAATGCTGATCAAGGAAAAACTCAGACCGGCGCCAAAGCGACTAAAGGAAGTGTTTTGAGCAGGCCCGATTCACGGACCTGCTCTATCAATCTAGAAACTCTAAACAGAGGCTCTGATGGTCAGAAGCAATCTGCCCAAGCCCTAATTTAGGCCAAGGATACTTGCTCGGCCTGGAGTCCTTTGGGCCCGTTCTTTACAACAAACGAAACGCGCGCCCCTTCATCCAAACTCCGGTAGCCGGCGGACTCAATCGCGGAGAAATGGACGAACACATCTTCCCCATTCTCGCGTGCGATAAATCCGAACCCTTTCGACGCATTAAACCACTTTACAGTGCCTGTTTCTTTCATATATCTCTCTTATCTCTTTCTTGCGACTAGAACCTAACACATCAATTGAGGGAATCGAGAGCTGCTTACCATGAAAGGTGGGCCGTACGAGTTGGTTCAAGTGAAGGAAGGAATCTACGTGCTCCTCAAAGATAACCATTACTGGGGCGTCTGTCAAATGGTGAAGTAGCTTTTTGTGACATTTTTTAATGTTTGTTTGGGGAAAAGGGCGCAGCAAGAGCGCGCCGCCTTCAGGATTGCACTTTGCGAATCATCGTTCCACGTTTGGCTTGTTCCTCTGGGGTGGATCGAACGTAATCGCTGGTAGATTGCTTCGGAGGCTGCTGGGTCTTACCCTTGCTGTCCGAGATCTTCTCCGAAATAGCCCGATTCTGCGCGATACGGAGCGCCGTCCGCTCCGCGGGAGTCAACAGATGAAATGGTTTGTCCATGATTGCTGCCTCTTTCTATCATCGCTCACCTTCCATTCAGTGGGGTTTACGAGGTTCCAGTGACGGCGGCCAGCTCCGCCCTGGGCGGGCGCACCAGCAACGGCAGCACGATGGATACAGCTACAACACCCGCTATAACGTGGAGTCCGCTCTGGTATGCACCCGCGCCCTCACGCATGCGGGCGATCAGGATTGGGCCAAAAACGCTCGCAAAGCTCCAAGCCGTCAGCATTAATCCATAGATGGGACCCACATTGCGCGGCCCAAAGTAATCGGCCGCAAACGCCGGCATCGTCCCAAAGCCCCCGCCGTAGCACATCAGAATCAGGAAAGCCAAGACGGTAATCAATACGGCGGAATGCGCATAGGGCAGAAACCAGAACAGGAGAGCCTGGACGCCAAACATCATAAGGAAGGTCATCCTGCGAGTCACGGCATCGGATGCCCAAGCCCAGAACACTCGCCCTAACGCGTTGCCGATTGAAACGACGCCCACCATGCCGGCCGCCTGGATCGCAGTGACGTGACCCAACTCCTGGAACACGGGCGACTCTTGCGAGATCAGCGAAATGCCCGCTGACGTATTCAAAAACAACAGTAACCAAAGCGCCCACCACTGCCACGTCTGCAAGGCCCCGGTCAACGTGTAGTCCTGCCGGGATCTTTGAGCTGTTTGAGCTGCCTGGGGCGACCAGCCAGCCGGCGTCCAGCCAGCGGGCGGGTTCTGCATAAACCACCCCGCGAGTGCTGCCACCACCAGGTAGACGACGCCAAGGTAAGAGAAGGTGCGCAGCACACCCACGCTCTGGATCAGGCGCGTGGCCACCGGCGCGGTAATCAGCGCTCCGGCCCCGAATCCTCCGACGGCAATGCCCGTCATCAAACCTCGCTTATCGGGAAACCATTTCACCAGCACGGAAACTGGAACGATATAGGCGAGCCCCAACCCGGTTCCGCCTATCAAACCATAGGTCAGGTACAGCCACCAAAGCTTGCCGTCGCTAAAGCTGGCCAGAAACACGCCTAGTCCATAAAGCAAGCCGCCGGTCACGGCCACCACTCGAGGGCCGCTTCGGTTCAGCCATAATCCTCCGAAGAATGCGGCAAATCCAAGCGCAAAGATGGCTATGGTGAACGTCAGAGTCACTTCGGAGACGGTCCACCCAAACTGCTTGGTCAGCGGCACGCGAAACACGCTCCAGGCGTACACTGCACCAAGGCA
>JAABUQ010008084.1_pt1 | contig 14898 bp, 13 predicted proteins | sample 5560001 | NCBI WGS metagenome assembly JAABUQ01 (sample SAMN10711888, study PRJNA513371) | rock metagenome | isolation source: Antarctica rocks | place: Antarctica: Victoria Land, Finger Mt nord | collected 2015-12-18 | reverse complement strand
AGCGCCTGCGGCGCATACAGGAGATGACCGCCGAGCTGGGGCTCAACCTGGCCGGGGTCGAGCGGGTGCTCGAGCTCGAGGGCCAGCTGGAGCGTGCCCGCCGGCGCGTTCGCTCGCTGGAGCGCGACGCCGAGCGGGCCGCCGGGGTCCTGGCCGAGCAGCTCGAGCGCGTGCGGCGATCCTTTCGCGCCGAGCTCGTGCCCTACCGCTCGCCCAATACCGACCTGGTGCGTGCCGCCGACGTGCGCTCCTTTTTCCACAGATAGCCAAGGAACCAAGCCATGCAACCCGATCGATTCACCATCAAGTCCCAGGAGGCAATCGCGGCGGCCGTGCGCCTGGCCGGCGACCGTCACAACCCTCAGGTCTCACCCCTCCACCTGCTCTCCGTCCTGCTCGAGCTCCAGGGCAGCGGCCCCACCCCCGGGGAGGGCGCCGGCGTGGTCCTGCCCGTGCTGGGCAAGCTCGGCGCCTCCCCCGCGGCGATCCGCAGCGAGGTCAACGGCGCCCTGGACGCCCTGCCCACCCTGGGCACGGGCGGCGGCACCGACCAGCCGGGTCTCGGTTCAGAGCTCGTCTCGGCGCTGCGCGCGGCCGAGCGCGCGGCCGGCGAGCTGGGTGACCAGTACGTGTCCACCGAGCACCTGCTGCTCGCCCTGGCCGCTGACGGCGGTCCCGCCGGCGATGCGCTGCGTCGCGCCGGAGCCACCCGCGAGCGGTTGCTCGCGGCCCTGGAGGAGGTCCGCGGGCCCCACCGCGTGACCGACCAGAGCCCCGAGGACAAGTACCAGGCGCTGGAGCGCTACGGGCGCGACCTGACCCAGGCCGCCGAGCAGGGGGGCCTGGACCCGGTTATCGGGCGCGACGACGAGATACGTCGCGTGATCCAGGTGCTCTCGCGACGCACCAAGAACAACCCGGTGCTCATCGGCGAGCCCGGCGTGGGCAAGACCGCCATCGTCGAGGGCCTGGCCCAGCGCATCGTCTCCCATGACGTCCCCGAGTCCCTGCGCGACCGGCGCGTGATCTCACTGGACATGGGCTCGCTGATCGCCGGAGCCAAGTACCGGGGTGAGTTCGAGGACCGCCTCAAGGCGGTGCTCAAGGAGGTCCAGGAGGCTCGTGGCACGGTCATCCTGTTCCTCGACGAGCTGCACACGATCGTGGGCGCGGGCGCTGCAGAGGGCGCGGTGGACGCCGCCAACCTGCTCAAGCCGATGTTGGCCCGCGGGGAGCTGCGCGCGGTGGGGGCGACCACGCTCGACGAGTACCGCAAGCACATCGAGAAGGACGCGGCCCTGGAGCGGCGCTTTCAGCCGGTGATGGTGGGCGAGCCCTCGGTGCCCGACACCATCGCCATCCTGCGTGGGCTCAAGGAGCGCTACGAGGTCCATCACCAGGTGCGCATCCAGGACAACGCCCTGATCGCCGCCGCCACCCTGTCTCAGCGTTACATCGCCGACCGCTTCCTGCCCGACAAGGCGATCGACCTGATCGACGAGGCTGCCTCGGGTCTGCGCGTGGAGAAGGACTCTGTGCCCACCGAGATCGACGAGGTTGAGCGCCGCGTCATGCAGCTCGAGATCGAGCGCGCCTCACTGGAGCAGGAGAGCGACGCTCCCTCGGGCGAGCGCCGCGAGGTGATCGAGCGCGAGCTGGGCGACCTGCGCGAGCGCGCGGCGGCCATGCGCGCCGTGTGGCAGAGCGAGAAGGAGGCCATGGACCGCGTCGGCGAGGTCAAGAAGGGACTCGAGGAGGCGCGCGTCGAGGCCGAGCGGGCCGAGCGGGACGCCGACCTGCAGCGGGCCGCCGAGCTGCGCTACGGCGAGATCCCCGAGCTCGAGCGACAGCTGTCCGAGCTCGAGGCTCAGGAGCTCGAGGCCCCCGATGGCGAGGGTCCGGTCTACCTCAAGAACGAGGTCGACGCCGATGACATCGCCGGCGTGGTGGCGCGCTGGACGCACATCCCCGTCTCGCGCCTGCTCGAGGGCGAGGTCGAGAAGCTGATCCATATGGAGGATCGCCTGCACGAGCGCGTGATCGGCCAGGACGAGGCGGTGGAGGCGGTGGCCACCGCGCTGCGCCGCTCGCGGGCCGGCCTGCAGGACCCAGACCGGCCGATCGGCACGTTCCTGTTCCTGGGCCCGACCGGAGTGGGCAAGACCGAGCTGGCCCGGGCCCTGGCCGAGTTCATGTTCGACAGCTCAGACGCGATGGTGCGCATCGATATGTCGGAGTACATGGAAAAGCACTCCGTCTCGCGCCTGGTGGGTGCCCCTCCGGGCTACGTCGGATATGAGGAGGGCGGCCAGCTGACCGAGGCGGTGCGCCGCCGGCCCTACAGCGTCGTGCTCCTGGACGAGATCGAAAAGGCCCACAGCGACGTGTTCAATGTGCTCCTGCAGGTCATGGACGACGGTCGGCTCACCGACGGGCAGGGGCGCACGGTTGACTTCAAGAACTGCGTGCTCATCATGACCTCCAACCTCAGGGTCTCCGCGGGCGGACTCGACGGCCCGTCGGGCGGCGACGCGAGCGCGAGCGCCGACCTGCGCGGCGAGCTGCAGGAGCACTTCAAGCCCGAGTTCATCAACCGCCTGGACGACATCGTGCGCTTCGCCGCGCTTGACCGTGAGCAGATCGGCGCGATCGTGGACCTACAGGTGGAACGGGTGATCGAGCGCGTGGGCCAGCGCGGCGTGCAGGTCACGCTCAGCGCCCAGGCGTGCGAGTTGCTCGGCGACATGGGCTATGACCCGACCTACGGGGCACGCCCGCTCAAGCGGGTGATTCAGAAGCAGCTGGTCGACCGCCTCGCCCTCGCTCTCCTGGAGGGAAGGTTCCGTGAGGGCGACACGGTGCGGGTGGACGCGGTCGAGGGGCAGATCGAGCTGCGCCGCGATCGCGAGGACGAGGACGCTCCGCACGAGCTGGCCGGCCAGGCGGCCTGAGCGGTTCGGCGGTGGCCCGGACGTCGCGTCTGGCGGTGGCGCGCCGCCCCGGAGATGGGGTACAACCTCACATGCTCCTCCAGACGCCCGGAGCGCCCGCCCGGAGGGCCCGCACCACAACCGACGGAGGCCTCACATGCCGACCTACATCATGCATTGCACGCTTACACCCGAAGGCGTCCAGACGGTCAAGAACAACCCGCAGCGCATCCGTGAGGTCAACAAGGAGGTCGAGCAGCTCGGCGCCTCCGTGCGAGCCCAGTGGGCCACCCTGGGACACGTCGACTTCGTCAGCATCGTGGAGGCTCCCGACGAGAACACCATGGCACGCGTCTCGCTGGAGCTGGGATCGCGGGGCACGGGTCGCTACGAGACGCTTCCGGCCATCCCGATAGACGACTTCATCGCATCGCTGTAGCGGTCCGCGTTCGTCCGATCGCGGACGCCGCAGGGTGAGGGTCATGGTCGTGGGCGGCGGCGGGCGCGAGCACGCGCTGATCCGCGCCCTGGCACGCTCCCCTGCGCAACCGGAGCTGCTGTGTGCGCCGGGCAACCCGGGCATCGGCGCCGACGCGCGCCTGCTCGACGTCGCCGCCGAGGACCTCGACGGCCTGCTCGCCACCGTGGAGCGGGAGGCGGTCGACCTCACCGTGGTCGGTCCCGAGGCGCCGCTGGTCAGCGGGCTCATCGACCGGCTGGCCGCCCACGGCCACCGCGCGTTCGGCCCGGGCCGGGCGGCCGCGTGTCTGGAGGGCTCAAAGGCGTACGCCAAGCACGCGATGGCCGAGGCCGGCGTGCCCACGGGCGCCTGGCGTGATGTGGCCGACCTGGAGTGCGGGCGCGCCGCCGTGGCCGAGCTGGCCGGCCCCGCCGGGGTGGTGATCAAGGCCGACGGCCTGGCCGCGGGCAAGGGCGTCACGTTGGCCGCCGATAGCGCCGAGGCCGAGCGGGCGCTGGGTGACATCTTCGACCGTGCGCGCTTCGGCGCCGGTAGCCGCGCGCTGGTGGAGGAGCGCCTGGTCGGGGCCGAGCTCTCCCTGCTGGCGCTGTGCGACGGCGAGCGAGCCCTGCCCATGGCCCCCGCTCAGGACTACAAGCGCATCTTCGACGACGACCGCGGCCCCAATACCGGGGGCATGGGTGCCTATTCGCCGGTGCCCGGCGCCGATGCGACATGGACGGCGCAGATCAGCGCGGTGGTGCACCAGCCGATCGTGGATCTGATGCGCGCTCGGGGGACGCCCTTTCACGGGGTGCTGTACGCCGGTCTCATGCTCACGCCCGACGGACCGCGCGTGCTCGAGTACAACGTGCGTTTTGGCGATCCGGAGACCCAGGCGGTACTCCCGCGCCTGCGCTCAGACCTGCTTGCCGTGCTCCTGGACGCGACCGAGTCGGGAGGCCTGCGGGGAGTGGGCCTGGAGTGGGCGCCTGACTGGGCGGTGACCGTGGTCCTGGCCAGCGCCGGCTACCCCGGCGCGGTTACGTCCGGGGAACCGATCAGCGGGCTGGAAGCGGTGCCCGAGGCGACGGAGGTCAACCACGCCGGCACGGCGCGCGTGGACGGACGCCTGGTGACCGCTGGGGGGCGCGTGCTGGCGGTCACCGGGGTGGGCGCGGACGCGGCCGGCGCCCGCGACGCTGCGTATGCTGCCGCTGAGATGATCGACTTCCCGGGCCGACAGATGCGCAGCGACATTGCCCTGCGCGCCGTGCAGGGGGACCGGTGAGCGCCCGACGCGCGCCAAGCGGGGTGGCGGATGCGGGGGCGCCCAGCGGCGTCATGGAGCAGGCGGCGCCCGAGGTTCCGCCCGCCCCCGAGGTCGAGCCGGTACCCGCGGTTGAGCCTGCGCCCGAGGTCGAGCCTGCGCCCGTGGTGGAGCCCGCGCCCGATGTCGAGCCTGCGCCCAACGGCGAGCCCGTGGTGGTGCCGCCGCCCGGCGAGCCGGCGCCCGTTCTGCGGGACATGTCCGAGGCACAGGTGCGAGCGGAGCTGCGCGAGGAGTTCGCCGAGCTGGACGTCGACACGCCCCGGGTGGGGGTCGTCATGGGGTCAAAGAGCGACATGGAGGCCATGGACAAAGCCTGCGAGGAGCTGCGCGCTCGCGACATCCTGCACGAGGTGCGGGTGATGTCCGCCCACCGCGAACCCGACGTGGTGGCCGACTACGCGCGCAACGCCAAGATGCGCGGGCTGCGCGTGATCATCGCCGGCGCGGGCATCTCGGCCGCGCTTCCCGGGGCCGTGGCCGCCCACACCGATCTGCCGGTCATCGGCGTGCCCCTTTCCGGCCGCCTGACCGCAGCCGGCGGCCTGGACGCGATCCTGTCGATCGTGCAGATGCCCCCGGGTGTCCCGGTGGCCTGCGTCGGATTGGACAACGCCCGCAACGCGGCCATCCTGGCCGCTCAGATCCTCGGCGCCTAGGGGCAGTTCCACGTCGCAGGTCGACCAGCCGCGCGGCGCTCGGCGGCGGCTCGCGCGGCGTCTGCGCGAGACGCCCGAGGGCCCCTGGGACGGTCTGGCGGGGGCGATCTACGGCCAGATCGTCGTCCTGTCGGTGGTGGCCGCCCTGGAGATTCACGAGCGCGCCGCCGCCACCCAGACGCTGGCCGCGGTCGCCGTAACGCTCATCGTCTTCTGGCTGGCCCATCTCTACGCGGACACGCTGGCCCACGGAGGGGGGTGCAAGCACGCCGCGATGGTGGCTCGGCGCGAGCTGCCCATGGTCACGGTCGCCGTGCCGACCGTGCTGGTGCTCGCTCTGGGGGCGGTGGGTGCACTGTCACGGCGTCATTCGGTGACCGCCTCGATCATCGTGGGAGCCGTCATCCTCTTCGCGCTCGCGGCCGGGGAGGCCAGCCGTCGCGGCACGTCTGGGTCCCGTTCGGTGGGCGTCGGCGTGGTGGCCGTCGCCCTCGGGCTGGCCATCGTCGGGCTGAAGACGGCGTTTCACTGATGGCGGATAATCGCTGACCCGTGATCGACCGCTACACCCGCCCCGAGCTCGGTCGCCTGTGGACCGATCGCGCCCGCATGGAGGCCTGGCGGCGGGTCGAGGTCGCGGCCTGCGAGGAGCTGAGCGGGCTGCTGGGCGAGCAGGGTCCCACCACCGCCGAAATGCAGGCCATCCGGGAGGCCGCCTTCACCGTGGAGGCCGTGCGCGAGCGCGAGCGCGAGACCGACCACGACGTCGCCGCCTTCGTGGACGTGCTGGGCGCCTCGGCCGGGCCCGCGGGTCGCTGGGTCCACTTCGGTCTGACCTCCTCAGACGTGCTGGACACCGCCCTGGCGCTGCAGCTGCGCGCCGCCGGTGAGGTCATCGTGCCCGCCGCGCGCGAGCTGGTGCAGGCGCTGGTCGCCCGCGCGCGCGAGCATCGCGACACCCTGTGCGTGGGGCGCACGCACGGCGTGCACGCCGAGCCCACCACGTTCGGAGTCAAGCTGGCCGGACTGGCCATGGAGGCCCACCGCAACGCCGAGCGCCTGAGTCGCGCCTTCGACCAGGTCGCGGTGGGATCGGTCTCGGGGGCCGTGGGCACCTACTCGGCCACCGATCCGCGCTTTGAGGCGGCGGTGCTCGAGCGCCTCGACCTGGCCCGCGAGCCCGTGTCCACGCAGGTCGTCCCGCGAGATCGCCACGCCGAGCTCCTGAGCGCCATCGCGCTGGCGGGGGCCGGCCTCGAGCGCCTGGCCACTGAGGTGCGTCATCTGCAACGCACCGAGGTGCTGGAGGCCAGTGAGCCGTTTCGCGCCGGGCGCCAGAAGGGCAGCTCGGCCATGCCCCACAAGCGCAATCCGATCCTCTCCGAGCGCATCAGCGGGTTGGCTCGGATCCTGCGCGCCAACGCCCAGGCGGCGCTGGAGAACGTCGCGCTCTGGCACGAGCGTGACATCTCCCACTCAGGAGTCGAGCGGGTCATCCTGCCCGACTCCACCATCCTCATCCACTACATGCTCGGGCTGGCCACGCGCGTGGTGTCCGGCCTGGTCGTCGACGCCGAGCGCATGCGCGCCAACCTGGAGATAACCCATGGCGCGCTGTTCTCCCAGGCGGTGCTGCTGGCCCTGGTCGAGCAGGGATCAGAGCGCGACGAGGCCTACCGGGTCGCGCAGGAGAACGCGCAGCGCGCCTGGGATGACCGAACGCCGCTGCGCGGTCTGCTCGAGGGCGATCCGCGGGCCGCCGGGCTGGACCTCGACCGCGTCTTTGACTACGCGCGCTTCACGCGCCACGCGGCCGAGATCGTGGGCCGTCTGGACGCGATCGCGTAGGAGGTGTGCGCCATCGCGTAGGAGGGACCCACCGCGCCGGGGACCGAGAGACGTGCGTGCTCTAGCGGTTTGAGAGGGCACGCGTGGGGAGGGCCTCGCGGCGGCCAACGCAGGGGGTAGACAGTTCAGGTCGCCGGCGTCTACCGGCTGTAGACACAGGTTCGGGGTCGAACGACATCTGACCGATCGTCGGCCCTCCCGTCTACGCGCGGTAGACGTTGTCTACACGCGGTAGACGTTTCGGGCACGCGCGTCTACGCCCTGCGTTCGCTCGCGCCGGAGCGAACGCAGGTTGGCCCCTCCAGGCTGGCTTCCCTGGCTGGCGGCTCCCCCTGCTGGCGGCCCCCCCCTTGCTGGCGGCCCCCCTGGCTGGGCGGCAGGTCTTTCGCGCAGAGTGCGGCTTGGCCACCGGAGGGCTAATTCGCGAGGCGCGGAACCGGCTCCGTTCGCGCCGTCGCCACCGCTAGAGTCGGGACCGATGACCGATCAGCTGGACCTGCCTCTGCTGGCCTCCGGCAAGGTGCGCGACATGTACGAGCTGGACGCTACGCGTCTGCTCATGGTGGCCTCTGACCGCATCTCCACCTACGACGTGGTCCATCCCACGCCGATCCCGGACAAGGGGGCTGTGCTCAGCGGCCTGTCGGTGTTCTGGTTCGGTCTGACCGCCGAGGTGGTGGACAACCACCTCATCTCGGCCACCGAGGGAGTGCCGGCGCAGGTGCGCGGACGTGCGCTCGCCGTGCGCAGGCTGCGGATGCTGCCCGTCGAGTGTGTGGTACGTGGCTACCTGACGGGGTCGGGCTGGAAGGAGTACCAGGACCGCGGGTCGGTCTGTGGCATCGAGCTGCCCTCTGGGCTCGTCGAGTCCAAACGCCTGCCGCAGCCCATCTTCACTCCCGCCACCAAGGCGCAGGTGGGCGACCACGACGAGAACATCGACTTCGAGGGAGCGGTCCGCGCCGTGGGAGACCGCGCGCTGGCCGAGCGCCTGCGCGACGTCTCGGTGGCCGTATACGAGCGGGCCGCCGACCATGCACGCGAGCGGGGCATCATCCTGGCCGACACGAAGTTCGAGTTCGGACTGGACGATCAGGGCGAGATCGTGCTCGCCGACGAGGTGCTCACCCCCGACTCCTCGCGCTTTTGGCCCGCGGACTCCTACGAGCCGGGACGCTCCCAGCGCAGCTTTGACAAGCAGTACGTGCGCGACTGGGCGGCGGGCAGCGGCTGGGACAAGTCGCCCCCGGCCCCCGCGTTACCCGACGAGGTGGTGGCGCGCACCCGCGAGCTCTACGCGGAGGCCTACGAGCGCATCGTGGGCGAGGGGCTGTCGGCGTGGCTACAGCGCTGCGGCGCGTCGGGTCAGGGCGCCCCGAGTCGAGAAGTGGGAGCGCAGGCATGAGGGCGCGCGTACTCGTGCGCCCGCGCGCGGGCATCCTGGATCCGCAGGGTCAGGTGGTGGAGCGCGCGCTGCCGGCGCTGGGATTTCACGGTGCGCGCAACGTGCACGTGGGCCGGCTGATCGAGCTTGACGTGGACGACCCGGCGGTCCTGCCGGCGATGTGCGAGGGCCTGCTGACCAACCCGCTGATCGAGGACTACGAGGTACTGGCCGAGGACGGCAGCGCGGTGGCCGACGGGGGGCGTCCCGAGGCGTCGGACGCCCCGCCTCTCGCCGAGCAGCGGTGAAGCTCGGCGTCGTTCGGTTCCCCGGCTCCTGCGACGAGGTTGACGCGCAGATGGCGGCCTCGCGGGTGGGCGAGACCGTGCTGCTGTGGCACGGTGACCGCGACCTGCAGGGCGTGGACGTCGTGATCGTCCCCGGCGGCTTCTCCTACGGGGACTACCTGCGCGTGGGAGCGGTTGCGCGCCTTTCGCCGGTGATGGGCGCGGTGGGTGAGTTCGCCCGGGCGGGCGGTCCGGTGCTCGGGATCTGCAACGGTTTTCAGGTTCTGTGCGAGGCGGGCCTGCTGCCCGGCGCCCTGCTTCCCAACCTCAGTCTGCGCTTCGTATGCCGCCAGGTTGAGGTGGTGGTGGACAGCGTGCGCACCCCCTTCACTGGCGGCTGTGCGGTCGGCCAGCGGCTGTCGATCCCCATCAAGCACACGACGGGGCGCTACTACGCGCCGCAACCAGTACTCGAGAGCATGCAGGCACACGGGCAGATCGTCCTGCGCTACGTGGCCGGCGTCAGCCCCAATGGATCGTTGGGCGACATTGCCGGCGTGGGCAACGAACAGGGCAACGTGCTTGGCCTGATGCCCCACCCCGAGCACGCCGTGGACGAGCTCACCGGCTCGTCGGACGGCCTGCGCCTGTTCGCCTCGCTGGCCAAGGCGCATGCCTGAGCGCTCGGTGAGGATGAGCGCGACGCCCACCGCTGCCGATCTGCAGCGCGCGCTGGAGCTGGGCCTGACCGCGGCTGAATACGAGCTGATCGTGTCCAAGCTGGCGCGCCCTCCCACTCAGGTTGAGCTGGCCTGCTTCTCGCTGCTGTGGTCAGAGCACTGTGCCTACAAGCACTCGCGCCGGCTGCTGCGCACGCTGCCCAGCGACGGTCCGGCGCTGGTCATGGGACCGGGTGAGAACGCCGGCGCGGTCGACGTGGGCGACGGCCTGGTGTGCGCCTTCAAGGTGGAGTCCCACAACCACCCCTCCGCGGTGGAGCCCTTCCAGGGAGCGGCCACCGGCGTGGGGGGGATCCTGCGCGACGTCTTCGCCGTGGGGGCGCGGCCGATCGCGGTGCTCGACTCGCTGCGCTTCGGCGAGCCCCAGTCGCCCCGATCGCGCTACCTGCTCGACCGCGCCGTCGCGGGCATCGGCCACTACGGCAACTCGATCGGGGTGCCCACGGTGGGCGGCGAGGTCTACTTCGAGGGCCCCTACGAGCAGAACTGCCTGGTCAACGCGATGTGCGTGGGATTGGCCCCGCGCGGGCGCCTGATCCGCTCCGCCGCGGCGGGCGTGGGCAACCCGCTGATCCTGTTCGGAGCGTCGACCGGGCGCGACGGCATCGGCGGAGCCTCGGTGCTGGCCTCGGCCGAGCTCGACCCCGATGACGCCAGCAAGCGCCCGAGCGTGCAGATCGGTGACCCCTTCGAGGAGAAGAAGCTGCTCGAGTGCTCGCTGGAGCTGCTCGACCGCGGGCTGCTGGTCGCCCTGCAGGACCTCGGGGCGGCGGGATTGACCTCCTCGGCGGCGGAGATGGCCAGCAAGGGTGGCGTGGGCCTGGACATACACGTCGACCGCGTGCCACTACGCGAGCCGGGGCTGGAGCCCTTCGAGGTGATGGTCTCCGAGTCCCAGGAACGCATGCTGTGCGTGGCCGTCCCCGAGCGCGTGGACGAGGTGCTGGCCGTATGCGAGCGCTGGGACACGCGCGCCACGGTGATCGGCGAGGTGACCGCCGGCGCAGCCATGCGCGTGCTCGACCACGATGTGGTGGTGGCGGACATGCCCGTGGCGGCGCTCGTCGACGACTGCCCCCTGTACGACCTTGATCCGCGGGAGCCCGAGCAGCAGATCTACCCCGCGCCACTGCGCACCCTGCACAGCGATGAGCCCCATGACATCCTGCTCAGCCTGCTGGCCAGTCCCAACGTGGCCTCGAGGCTTCCGCTGTATGAGCAGTACGACGCGCTGGTCGGCTCGCGCAGCGTGCGCCGCCCCGGGCAGGCCGACGCCGCCGTCCTGCTGCTGCACCCCGAGGCGCGCGGGCAGCCGGCAGGGGAGGGGTTGGTGGCGGCCCTGGCCGTGTCCATCGACGCCAACGGGCGTCGGGTGGCCTGTGACCCCTACCGGGGCGCGCAGGAGGCGGTGCTCGAGTGCGCGGCCAACCTGGCCTGCGTGGGGGCCGAGCCGCTGGGCCTGACCAACTGCCTGAACTTCGCCAACCCGGAGAAGCCGCACATCGCGTGGCAGCTCAGCGAGGCGGTGCGCGGCCTCAGGGACGCCTGTCGCGCGCTCGGCGTGCCCGTGGTCGGGGGCAACGTCTCGCTCTACAACGAGGGGGCCGAGGGCCCGATCTACCCCACGCCGGTAGTCGGCATGGTCGGCCTGGTCCCCGACGCGCGAGTCACCGCCCCCACCGGGTTCGTCGCCACGGGGCACGCCGTGGCCCTGATCGGACCCTTCCGCCCCGATCTCGGTGGGTGCGAGCTGGCCAAGCTGCAGGGCCGCGAGCTGCCGCGCCGCCTGGCCGATTACGACCTCGACTCGATCAACGCCGCCCGGGGCGCGGTGCGCGACGCCGTGCGCGCGGGCGCTCTGGCCAGCGCGCACGATGTCGCCGAGGGCGGGCTGGCGGTGGCGCTGGCCGAGTGCTGTCTGGCGGGCGGGTTGGGCGTCGCCGTGACCGTGGAGGAGAAGAACGCGCCCAGCCACGCCGCGAGCGACGAACGGCACAGCGCTCTCTTCGGTGAGGGCCCCGGCGGCTGGGTCGTCTCTGGTCCCGCGGCCGCCCTGCACGCCCTGGGCGAGCACGTCGCGGTGCGCCCCCTGGGCGAGGTCGGCGGCGAGCGTCTGCAGATCACGATCGCCGGCGAGCACCTGTCCTGGGACATCGCGCAGATGACGGTCGCGCACGCGACGCTGGGCTCTCTTTTCTAGAAAATGGATGCCAAGGTCTGTCGAGACCCTCGGGCACCCGCGGGCCTGGGCCACGGCGGCTCGGCGCGCGAAGGTCGGGGACCCCGCTGCTAGTGTGCGCCAGGTCGCGGAGCGCCCTGTCCGGCCGGCTTCGCGGCGTGTCTCAGAGCCATGAGCCCTGACTTCTTCGACGCCGATCAGCGCGAGGGACCGCGTGACGAGTGCGGTGTCTTTGGCGTATTTGCACCGGGACACGACGTCTCGCGTTTGGCCTACTTCGCGCTCTACGCGCTGCAGCATCGCGGCCAGGAGTCGGCGGGCATCGCCGCCGCCGATCATGGCGGGCACATAATGACTCGGCGCGAGCTCGGACTGGTCAATCAGGTGTTCAGCGAGAACGACCTGCGCACGCTGTCGGGCGATCTGGCCATCGGGCACGTGCGCTACTCGACGACGGGCTCCAACGCGTGGGAGAACTCCCAACCCGTGCAGCGTTCAGTGGGTACGCACGGATCGCGCCGCGAGGTGGCGCTGGGCCACAACGGCAACCTCATCAACGCGGTGGCCCTGCACAACGAGCTCTCCGAGCGCGGGGTCACCTTCAGCTCGACCTCGGACTCGGAGATCATCGCGGCGCTGATCGCCACGCATCCGGCCGAGCGCATCGAGGATGCCGTCGCGGCCGTGCTGCCCCGCCTGCAGGGCGCCTTCTCGATCGTGGTCATGACCCACGATCGCGTCGTCGCCTTTCGCGATCCACACGGTCTGCGGCCGCTGGCCCTGGGCGCGATGGCGCCGCCGGCCGACGTCGACGGGGAGGTCCGCTACTGCGTGGCCTCGGAGTCCTGTGCCTTTGACATCATCGGCGCCAAGCTGCTGCGCGACGTCGAGCCGGGGGAAATGGTCTCCCTCGGGCCCGATGGCCTGGAGAGCCGCCAGGTGGTCAGCGGCAAGCGACGCGCGCTGTGCGTCTTCGAGCACATCTACTTCGCGCGTCCGGACTCGCGCATGGGCGGCCAGGTGCTGCAGGTCGTGCGCGGGCGCATGGGGGAGATCCTGGCCCGCGAGGCCCCCGCGCAGGCCGACCTGGTCATCCCCGTGCCGGACTCGGGCAATCCCGCCGCGCGCGGCTACGCGCGGGCCAGCGGACTGCCCCAGGACGACGGTTTCGTCAAGAACCGTTACGTCGCGCGCACGTTCATCCAGCCCGGCCAGGAGCTGCGCAAGCACGGGCTGCGAATGAAGTTCAACCCGCTGCCCGACGTGGTCGCTGACAAGCGCCTGGTCGTCGTCGACGACTCCATCGTGCGCGGCAACACCACGCGTCAGATCGTGCAGATGCTGCGCGACGCGGGCGCCCGCGAGATCCACATGCGCATCTCCGCCCCGCCGATCATGCATCCCTGCCACTACGGCATCGACATGTCCACCAGCGAGGAGATGATCGCCTACGGGCGCACCGTCGCCGAGGTCGCGCAGGAGCTCGGCTGCGACTCGCTGTCCTACCTTTCCCTGGACGGTATCTACGAGGCTATCCGAGGCTCGCGCGACGGTCACTGCGACGCCTGCTTCAGCGGCGAGTACCCGGTCACCGGGACCGACGAGGCTCAGGGCAAGTATGCCCTCGAGCTCCCGCTGGTCAGCGCCTGACGCCCCGCGTCAGGCGTGCGCGTCAGAGCGCGCGTGGCGCGAAGGGCTGCGCTTTAGATCACCAGTCACGCGCAGCGGTGCTGCGCGCGCGGGTGGCGTCGCTGTAGACGTTGTTGTAGGGGCGGCGGGCGATCAGACCGCCGCGGCGGCGGGACTCCAGTCCCGAGCCCAGCGCGAATACGACGCCGGCGATGATGAGCACGGTGACAAACATGGATTTCCTTCCTTTCGTGCGAGGGTTCGATCCCTCGTAACACAGATACCCGTAGGTATCTGCGATCTCTGTGAGGCGGAGCACAGTGAAAGGGGCGGCCATGGGCGGTCGCTCGCACGACGAGGCCGCTGCGGGGCGCGCCGCTAACGTCCGCGACTCGATGGTGCAAGCCCCTGCCCGCGCGCCCCATCCGTTGCCCGTCGCCGTCCTCGTCTCGGTCGCGGGGACGAACCTGCAGGCCCTGCTGGACACTGTGCACGGCGCCGAAGCGGAGATCGTGGCGGTGGCCTCGAGCAGCCCGCAGGCCGCGGCGCTCCAGCGCGCGCGGGGGCGTGGGATCGAGACCGCCGTCTTCGCGCGCACCGATCACGCCGACCGCGACCAGAGGGACAGAGCGCTGGCCGCGTGGCTGCTGGAGCGTGGGGCGCGGCTGGTGGTGCTGGCCGGCTACATGGAGCTGCTCAGCGAGGAGTTCCTGGCCCGCTTTGAGCAGGGCGTCATCAATGTGCATCCCTCGCTGCTGCCCGCCTTCCCCGGGCTGGGCGCGATCGAACAAGCGCTGAGCTACGGGGTGAAGGTGTTCGGGGTGACCGTGCACTACGTCGACGGGGGCATCGACTCGGGTCCGGTGATCCTTCAGGGCGCGGTCGAGCTGCCCGACGCGCAGGCCGTACCGCAGGTGCTGCGCGCGCTGCGTCCCCTCGAGCACACGCTGCTGCCCGAGGCGGTCCGCCTGGTCGCCGCGGGGAGGCTCAGGCGCGACCCCGAGAACCCGAGGCGGGTCTCCAGCGGCGGATAGGCTCCGGCCATGTCCGCCACAGGCAACGGAGCTCGTGGACCGGCGGGGCGGCTGCTGGCCGCCGAGCCCGGCAAGGTGCGGGTGCGGCGTGCCCTGCTGTCGGTTTCTGACAAGCGGGGCGTCGCCGAGTTCGCGCGTGGGTTGGTGGCGCTGGGCGTGGAGCTCGTCTCCACTGGGGGCACCGCGCGCGCGCTGGACGACGCCGGGGTGACGGTGCGTCTGATCGAGGACTTCACCGGCTTTCCCGAGATCATGGACGGGCGCGTAAAGACGCTGCACCCGCGCCTGTACGCCGGGCTGCTGGCCGTGCGTGACAACCCCGAGCATGTGCGCGCGGCGCAGGAGCAGCAGATCGAGCCGGTCGACCTCGTGTGCGTGAACCTGTACCCCTTCGAGCGCACCGTGGCGCGCGGCGACG
>JAABUQ010008083.1_pt1 | contig 14902 bp, 17 predicted proteins | sample 5560001 | NCBI WGS metagenome assembly JAABUQ01 (sample SAMN10711888, study PRJNA513371) | rock metagenome | isolation source: Antarctica rocks | place: Antarctica: Victoria Land, Finger Mt nord | collected 2015-12-18 | reverse complement strand
GCCCAGGAGGGTGGCGCCCTCCTCGTCGGGATCATCACCTCGTCCCTGCAGCTCTTCCTTCTCGCGCCACTCGCGACCGGCTGGTCTGGCCCGCAGGGCGAGCACCCAGCGCGTGCTACCGACCACCACACCGATGCTCACCGCGGCCAGGACCACCAGGAACGCCACAGTGCTCATGACCGTTCGTCGGCCCGGTCAGCTCGACGAGGTGACGTGATCCGGCAGGGCCGACGCGGCCGCGGGGTCCACGAGCCAGCTGACCGACTCGGCCTGGATGCGGGCACCGGGCAGGTCGTCACCGGTGGCGCAAGCGGCCAACGCCGCCGCCTTCTCCTCGCCCATGACGGTCACCAGGGCCAGTCGGGCTCGGGCGATGCCGGCGAAGGTGAGGGTCATGCGGCGATGGGGGTTGTGGCCGAGGGGGTCGTCGTTCATCACCACGAGCCTTCCCGGGTCGGCGTCGAGGGCGGCCGAGTGGGGGAACAACGAGGCGGTGTGGCCATCGTCGCCCAACCCGAGGTGGATCAAGTCGATCTGGCCGAGCTCGCCGAGCTGGAGCTGGTAAGGGTCCGGGCCTTCTGCGCAGCGCATGAGGTGGGTGGCGTTGGCCGCGCCCACTCGGTCGAGCAGCGCCTCACGAGCCAGCCGGTAGTTGGAGTCGGGGTGGTCGTGGGGGACGCAGCGCTCGTCACCCCAGTAGAAGTCGATGTTCCACCAGTCGACCTGCGATCCGGAGACAGCGGCGAGGCACTCATAACACGTCCGGGCCGTGCCGCCCCCTGAGAGGGCGATCGTGAACTGGTTGTCCGGGCGGCCGCGGTAGTGCTCGATCACGCGGCGGGCGAACGCGCCGGGAACGTCGTCGACGATCACCACCTCGCCGTGCAGCGCCACCCCGACCGCCGATCGTCAGCCCGAGCCCGATGGACCCGACGCCGGCAGCTCGTCGGCCTTGCCCTCGAGGCTGGTCATGAGCTCGTCGAACGACTTGGAGAACGAGGCCACCCCATCGTCCTCGAGCAGGTCGGTGACGGCCAGCAGGTCGACGCCCACCTCGGCCAGCTGTTCGAGCACGCGGCGAGCGGCGCCAAAGTCGGAGTCGACGGTGCGGGCCACGGTGCCGTGGTCTTCGAAGGCCTCCAACGTGGCCTCCGGCATGGTGTTCACGGTGTCAGGACCGATGAGGGGGTCGACGTAGAGGGTGTCCGGGTAGTCGGGGTTCTTGGTGGACGTGCTGGCCCACAGCGGCCGCTGCACCCGGGCGCCCTTGGCCGTCAGCGCGTCCCAGCGCGGCCCGGAGAACCGCTCGCCGAAGAGCTGGTAGGCGAGCTGGGCGTTGGCCACCGCCGCCTTGCCCTTCAGGGCGACGGCTTCGGGGGTGCCGATGGCGTCGAGGCGCTTGTCCACCTCACTGTCGACCCGACTCACGAAGAACGACGCCACGCTCGACACCCGCGACAGGTCGGCCCCGGCGTCGGTCGCCATGAGCGCCTCCAAGCCCGACAGGTATGCCTCGATCACCTCGGTGTAGCGGTCCAACCCGAACAGCAGCGTGATGTTGATGCTGCGGCCCTCGGAGATCATGGCCTGGATGGCAGGGAGACCCTCGGCTGTGCCCGGGATCTTCACGTAGAGGTTGGGCTCGGCGATGGTCTCGTGGAGGTGGCGAGCGGCGGCGGTGGTGCCGGCGGTGTCTCGGGCCAGCGACGGGGCCACCTCCACCGACACGTACCCGTCGACGGCGTCGCTCTCGTCGTACACCGGTCGCAAGATCCGGAGGGCGTCTTCGATGTCGTGGGTGACGAGCTGCCAGTAGGAGGCGTCCACGGACTGGCCGCTGCCGATGAGGTCGTTGAACTGGGCGTCGTAGTCGTGGCCAGCGGCGATGGCCTTCTGGAAGATGGTGGGGTTGGACGTGATGCCCCGAACACCCCGATCGACCCACTGCTGCAACTGGCCGCCGGTGATCCAACCCCGGCGCAGGTTGTCGAGCCAGGGGCTCTGGTCTTGGCTGCGGTGCAGGTCCTGCAAGCGGGTCATGGAGACTCCAAGGTGAGGTGGGGGACGACAGGCGGCGGCACAGGCGGCGCGGACGACACGCTCAGTCCAGGTCGTCGAGCAGTTGGCGAGCGCGTTCGGCCACGTTGGCGGCGGTGAACCCGAAGCGTTCGAGAGCCACGCCACCCGGAGCGGACTGGCCGTAGGTGTCGATGCTGACCGAGTCGTCGGCCCAACGCGACCAGCCGAACGAGGCCGCCGCCTCGACCGACAGGGTGGGCACGTCGGGCGGCAGGACGGCGTCCTGGTACTCCTCGGACTGCTCGGCGAAGATCTCCCAGCACGGCAGCGACACCACGTGCACGGCGAGGCCGTCCTCGTCGGCCAGCACGTCGGCGGCGGCCAGGCAGACCTGCACCTCGCTGCCTGTGCCGATCAGCACCACGTCGGGGTCTTCGGCCGGGCGCAAAGCGTAGGCCCCTCTGGCAAAGGCCTCGAAGTCGGTGGTGCCTTCCAGCACGGGCACGCCCTGGCGGGTGAGAACAAGGGCGGTGGCGCCGTCGTAGTCGATGGCTTGGCGGTAGGCGAGCGCCGTCTCGTTGGCGTCGGCCGGCCGGACCACCCGCAGCTGGGGGATGGCTCGCAGGGCGGCGAGGTGCTCGATGGGCTGATGGGTGGGCCCGTCCTCGCCGAGTCCGACCGAATCGTGGGTCCAGGAGTAGATGACGTGGGCCTCCGAGACGGCGGCCAACCGCACCGCGCCGCGCATGTAGTCCGAGAAGGTGAGGAAGGTCCCCCCGACCGGCAGCAGACCACCATGCATGGCCATCCCGTTCATGGTGCCGCCCATGGCGTGCTCGCGGATGCCGTAGTGCACGAGGCGACCGGCGTGATCTTCGGCGGACTGGACGCCGTGGTCGGTGAGCTCCACGCCGCAGTTCTCGGTGAGGTCGGCGCCGCCCGGCATGAGACCCGGCACCACGTCGGCCACCGCGTTGATGACGGCGGCGCCCGCCTTGCGGGTGGCCAGGCTCTCGCCTGGCGCCCACTGAGGCAGCTTGGCCGTCCAGCCCTCGAGGCCCCGACCGCTAAAGCAGGCGTCGAGCTCGGCCCGGTTGCCGGACCAACGATCGAGGCGGTCCTGCCACCGCTGGCGGGCGTCGGCGCCGCGGCTGCCGGCGGCACGGTACAGCTCGGCCACGTCGTCGGGCACGAAGAAGGTCTCGTCGGGCGGCAGGCCCAGGATCTCCTTGGTGATGCGCACCTCGTCCTCGCCGAGCGCGTTCCCGTGGGCCTTCGGGCTGTCGGTGAACTTGGGGGACGGGTACCCGATGTGGCTGCGCAGCACGATCAGCGAGGGCCGGTCGTCGACGGCCATAGCTCCCCGGACGGCCCCTTCCAGGGCAGCGAGGTCGTTGGCCACCTCACCGATCTCGTCCACGTGCCAGCCGTACGCGGCGAACCGCGCCGGCGCGTCGTCGGACAGGGCCAGCTCCGTGGGCCCGTCGATGGAGATGTGGTTGTCGTCGTAGACGTACACCAGCCGGCCGAGGCCGAGGTGGCCGGCGAGGGAGGCGGCCTCGTGGCTGATGCCCTCTTCGAGGTCGCCGTCGGAGCAGATGACAAAGGTGTGGTGGTCACACACCTCGGGGCTGAAGCGGGCCCGCAGCCAGCGTTCGGCCACGCCCATGCCCACCCCGTTGGCGAAGCCCTGGCCGAGCGGCCCGGTGGTGACCTCCACGCCTTCGGTGTGGTGGACCTCGGGGTGACCGGGCGTCTTGGACCCCCACTGGCGGAACGCCCTGAGGTCGTCGAGGGACAGGTCGAAGCCCGTGAGGTGCAGCATCGAGTAGAGGAGCACCGACGCGTGCCCGCACGACAGGATGAACCGGTCGCGGTCGGGCCACTCGGATTCGGCTGCGTCATAGGACATGACGCGCGTCCAGAGCACGTGGGCCAGGGGGGCCAGGGCCATGGCCGTGCCCGGATGTCCGCACTCGGCCGCTTGGGGCATGTCCATGGCCAAGCCACGGATGACGTTGATGGCGCGCTGCTCGAGATCGTCTCCGTCCACCCTCCAACCCTACGACGGACCAGACGGGGTCGCCGTCCCACCAAAGAGTGATCTGCCGGGGGACGCAGGGGACCTGGCGCCCTGGTCCGTGGTCCCGCTACTCGAAAAGGGCGATGGAGGCGGTGAAGCCGTGGACGAAGTTGGCCCCGCCGATCGGTCCCAGCTCGCCAGCACAGAACATGCCGGCCACCGCCCCGCGCTCCACTCGGTCGGCCACCGCGGCGGCATCATGGTGGGCCACGTCGAAAAGGTGGCTTCCCCGGCCGTTGCAGGTGAACAGCAGGGCGCCGGCGGCCCGAGGGGCGGTGGTGAGGAGGGCGTCGAGGTCTTCATCGGCGGTGGACGCGTCACGCACCTGGAACTGCACGGTGGTGCCCACCGGCACCACGTCACCGGCAGCCAAGGCTCCTACCTCGCGGTCGGCGCCGAGCAGGTTGCGGATCACGAAGTCGCCCCGCTGAAAGTCGGTGCGATGCTCGTCCACCACCACACCGAGGTGCACGCCTCGGGCCAGGAGCCGGCGCTCGTTCGGGTCGACCGCCTCCACGAGCTGTTGCAGGCGCTCGTAGGCGGGCTGGCCACCGAGCTCGTAGAGGATGTTCTGCTCGGCCCGGGTGACGGTGAAGGGTCGGCCGACGGGCCGGCAGCCCTGGGAGACGACCGTGCTCACCGGCCCCGGCCCGTCGAGCAGGAAACCCACGGCCCCGTCGCGGTGCACCTGGTCGTCGAGCACCAGCCGGTTGCCGCCTGGCCCACGGGCCGCTGAGGCCATCCCGCCCACTACGGCCAGGTCGGGAGCCGTCTCCGCCAAACGGCCGAGCAGGGCGGCCACGTCGAAGCTGAACGGGTCGGCCACCAGCACCAGCGTCCCGTCCGTCGGCGAACCGGCTGGGAGCGGACCAGCGGCGTCGTCGAGGCGCACCGCCCGCACCGGCCGGGACGGCAGGCGGCCCGCCCACAGCGATACGGCTGGCCCTTCCTCGGCTTCGAGGGGACCGCCCAGCACCGAGACGGCGGTGGCGCCGATCAGGACGCGGGGCTTCAGCAGGGCCCGCACCGTGGCGGTCATGTCCTCGACGGCGCCCAGGAAGGGAGCGGTCAGGAAGAGGGCGGCCACATCGGGCGCCTCGCCGACGGCGTCGACGACCTGGCCGATCACCTCGCCGGTGGCCAGGGCCGGCACCGGGTGCTCGGATAGAGCGGCGGCGAAGGGCATGGCAGCGCTGGGCGAGTCAGGCCGCTGGGGCGAGCAAGGTGAACGGGACCACGATCGGCTCGCCGAGGTCGATGCGGCAGTGCGCCTCGACGGTCCCGTACTCGCCGAACTCCAACTCGGCCCGCACCAATCGGTAGTTGAACTTCCCGGGCTCCACCTGCAGCGGCTGCACGTTGCGGGCGATCTGCTCACCGCGGCGGTGATAGGTGACCTCGAGGGCGGCGGTGCCGGGGTGATCGGGGGGACAGTGCACGAGCACCACCAGGTGCGGCGCCACCGTGCAGGGCACGGCCGCGTCGGCGGCGCGCGAGAAGTGGACGCCGCTCAGGTCGATGCGGGTCGAGGGGCCGGGCGCTTGGCGCAGCTCGATGTCGTCGATGAACAGGGCGGCCACGATCTGCACGCAGCCAGTGTGACACTGACGCCGGCGGTCGCGGCGTGCGGGCCAGCTGAGCTGCGCGGCCGGCGCGGTGCCGGTCACCGTTCGAAGGCCAGCGCACCCCCCAGCCACGTGCGCATGCAACGCAGGTCAGCATCGAGGGCGACCATGTCGGCCCGCCGGCCAGCGGTGAGACGGCCCCGGCCTGGTTCAGCGAGCAGGTCAGCGGGGGTGGTGGACGCCGCCGCCACCGCGTCTGGCAACCCGACGCCGCAGTGGCGCACCACGTTGGCCACGGCCAGGTCCAAGGGGAGGGCGCTGCCGGCCAAGGTGCCGTCCGCCAGCCGGCAGGCGGTGCCGTCGTGGACGATGCCGATCACGCCGACCCGCTTGCCCCGCCACGCCACCGCGTCGCTCACCAGCGCCACCCGACCGGCGGGCTTGCAGCGGAAGGCCACGGTGAGGGCGGCGGGGTGGACGTGGACGAGGTCGGCGATGAGCGACACGGCCACCCGGTCATCGGTGAGGGCGGCACCCACCATGCCGGGGGCGCGGTGGTCGAGGCCGCTCATGCCGTTGAACCCGTGGGTGACAAGGCGAGCACCGGCGTCGATCCCTTCGACGGTCTGTTCGTAGGTGGCCGCCGAGTGGCCGATGGCTACGAGCGCGCCCCGCTGGGCCAGCAGCTTGATGGCTTCGGCGGCGCGAGGCACCTCGGCGGCGAGGGTGACGATGCGCACCAGCGGAGGCAACCCGGCCAGCCAGTCGATGTCCGGTTCCACAATGAGCTCGACCGGATGGGCGCCGGGCTTGCCGCCGAGGAACGGCCCTTCGAGGTGGGCACCGAGGATGGCCGGCTGATCACCGCGCTCGGCGCTGCGTACGGCGGCGGCAGCCATCCGGGCCAGGGGGCGTGCGTAGCTGGCCAGTGGCGCCGTTACCAGCGTGGGGCACCAGGCGGTCACGCCTTGAGCGAGGAGCAGTTCGGCCAAGCGGTCCCAGTCGTCGCCGCGGGCGCCGGCCACGTCGATGTCGTCGATGCCGTTGACCTGCAGGTCGATCAAGCCGGGGACGAGGATGCGGTCGGGGGCCACACCGGTGGTGGCGGTCACCGCGCCGATCCGGTCGCCGTCGAGCTCCACCACCCCCGGGCTCAGCACCCCGTCGGGTGTCACCACCCGAGCCGCTTCCAGCACCGTCACCGGGGGCGACGGTAGCGAAGGAATCTCCCCGGCCGGGTGCCCGTCCCTATCCTCTGGGCACGATGGCGTTGCCCAGCCCGGCCCTCACCACGCGTGAGTCGATCCTGGTGGCGGCGCGCCACTGCTTCGCCGACCACGGCTTCGACGGCACGTCGCTCAACGACATCGCCGAGGCGGTCGGCATCCGCCGGCCCAGCTTGCTGCACCACTTCCCGTCCAAGGACGCCATCTACAGCGAGGTGTTCCTCACCAGCCTGGCCCAGTGGTCGGCCCAGGTGGAGGCTTCGGTGAGCGCCGCGGGCCATGAGGGCTGGAACAAGGTGGACTTCGTGGTCACCGCCGGCTTCCGCTTCTTCCAGGAGAACCCGGAGTTCGTCCGGCTGATCAAGCGCGAGGCGCTGGAAGGCGGCCAACGGGTCGGGCTCAACCTGGGCTCGGCGCTGCGGCCGCAGTTCCAGCGGGCGGTCGGCTACTTCGAGCGGGAGATGGCCGCCGGCCGGTTCCGTGCCCACGACCCCGAGCAGCTCATCCTCACCGGGTACGGCGCCCTGCTCAGCTACTTCAGCGACGCTCCCTTCATCAGCGATCTGCTCGGCCGAGACCCGCTGGCCGAAGCGGCGTTGGAGACGCGCATCGAGCACATCCGCAACCTGTTCCGCGCCGCCCTCAAGCCGTGACCGCCGTCGGGCCGCTCACCCTCCTCCACGGCCGTCGGTAGGGCCAGAACGGTGGCTGAGCCTGGTGGATCGGAACCGGCGGGGCCGTTCCCTCCCGGCGTCGCCGGGGAAGACGCGGAGCAGGAGTACGACAAGCTCCGGCGGCGCGTGCTGTGGTCGTTCCCGTCGGGGCTGTACGTGTTGGGCAGCCGATCAGGTGATGAGCGCAACGCCATGACCATCAGCTGGGTCACCCAGGTCTCCTTCGACCCCAAGCTGGTCGGCGTGGCGGTGGAGAAGGGCGCGGTCACCCATCGGCTCGTCGCCGATGGCCACGTGTTCAGCGTGTGCACGGTGGCCCGCGACGACCGGGCCATCGTGCGCAAGTTCACCAAGCCGGTGGATCAGAGCGACACCAGCGGCCCGCCAGGCACTATCACCCTCAACGGGTTCGCCTTTCACGACGGCGCGTCCGGCGCGCCGGTGCTCGACCAGGCGCCGGCCTTTGTCGACTGCGCGGTGCGCCACGCCTTTGATCTCGGCACCCACACGCTGTTCGTGGGCGAGGTGATCGACTGCGCCTTCCAGTCCGGCGAGGACACCGAAGTGCTGCGCATGGAGGACACCCGCATGAGCTACGGAGGCTGAAGGGTGCGGTTCACCGCCGAGCACGACCAGTTCCGCCAGACCGTGCGCCAGGTGATCGACCGCGAGATCAACCCCCAGGTCGACCAGTGGGAGGCAGACGGCTGCTTCCCCGCTCACGAGCTGTTCGCCAAGCTGGGGGCGGCCGGCCTGTTCGGGCTCGAGTACGACCCCGCCTTCGGTGGGCAAGGCGCCGACCACAGCTTCACGGTGGCCCTGGGTGAGGAGCTCGGGCGGATCGAAGCGGGTGGGGTGAGCATGGCCATCACCGTCCAGACCGACATGGCCACCCCGTCGCTGCACCGGTTCGGCACCGACGGGTTGAAGCGCCAGTACCTGGCCCCCACCTGCCGCGGTGAGATGGTCAGCGCCATCGCCGTGACCGAGCCCGACGCCGGCTCCGACGTTGCCGCCATCCGCACCCGGGCCGCCCGCGACGGTGACAGTTGGGTGATCAACGGCACCAAGCTGTACATCACCAACGGCACCCAAGCCGACTGGCTGTGCCTGCTGGTCCGGACAGCCGAGCCCGGCTCAGCCGACGGCGGCGGCTACCGGGGGATGAGCCAGATCCTGGTGCCCACCCAGGCGCCGGGCGTGCGGGTGAGCCGCAAGCTCGACAAGCTCGGCAACCGCTGCTCGGACACCGCGGAGCTGTCCTTGGACGATGCCAGGGTGCCGGTGGCCAACACCATCGGCACGGTCGGGAGGGGCTTCCAGCAACAGATGGCGCAGTTCCAGAACGAGCGCATGATCGCCTGCTACGTGGCGTGGGGACAGGCCCGGCGAGCCATCGACCGGACCGTGGAGTACCTGCGGGAGCGCCAGGTGTTCGGGAAGCCGTTGATCGAGAACCAGGCGCTGCAGTTCGAGCTGGCCCGCCTGGTGGCGGACACCGAAGCGCTGCGCCAACTGAACCACGGCTGCGCGGACGCCTACCTGGCCGGGAAGGACACCACCCGGTTGGCCACGATCGCCAAATCCTTGGCCGGCCCGTTGCTGCGACGGGTGGCCGACGTGTGCCTCCAGTTCCACGGAGGCATCGGGTACATGGAGGAGACGTGGACGGCCCGCTTCTTCCGGGACAGCCGGTTGCTGTCGATCGGCGGTGGGGCCGACGAGGTGATGCTGCGCACCCTGGCCCGCATGGAGGGCTTCGGCTCAGGCTGACCTTCATCGACGAGCCAGCGCGGGGTTGCACTTTCTGACCGGTGTTACACCCAGGGTGTGCCCACCACCCGACCACGACACTTGCTCACCGAGACCGACCAAGTGGCGCACGCATTGGATGATGCAGCCAAGCGGTGGCCGGAAGAGCCCAGCCGGTCTCGGTTGCTGCTGCGCCTCGTGCAAGCCGGTCACCGGGTCGTCGCCGAAGAAGGCCACGTGGAAGGGCGGGGACGCCAAGCGGCGATCCGTCGTACGAGCGGGATGCTGACCGGCGCGTACGGTCAGGTTACTCGCAGAAGCTCAGCAAGGACTGGTCCGAGTGATCATCGTGGATGCCAGCGTGGTGATCGCCCATCTCGATGCCAGCAACCCCCGCCACGACCGTGCCGAGGGTCTGTTGCTCGGCGTCGATGAGGAACAGCTCGGCGCCAGCCCACTCACCCTGGCCGAACTGTTGGTGGGCCCGGCGCGGACGGGAAGACTCGATCAAGCGGCCGCCGCCTTGAGCCAGCTCGGGGTCGCACCCGTGAAGCTGACCGATAACGCCCCGCTGCGGTTGGCCCGGTTGCGAGCGGGTACCGGTCTCAAACTGCCCGACTGTTGCGTGCTCTTGGCCGCCGAGCAGTCCGGGGGAGCCGTCGCCACTTTGGACCGGCGCCTCGCCGCCGTCGCCGCTGACCACGGGCTGCTCGTCCGACGCCGGTGATCGGCTCGCCGTCGCACCATGAGCGGCGGCAGTCGCCCCTTGGGCGCGGCACGAGGGTGGCGCTGGTCGTGGCCGTGGGCTGGGGGGTGGCGCTGCTCATCGCCGCGGCGGCGGTGCCGGCTGTGAGTTCCACCTCGGTGTCGGGATCAGGTCCGGGCACGCAGACAACCGTCACCCATTCGTCGTCCACGTTGCTCGAGGGCGAGGGGCCGTCGGTGCTGGTGCCAGTTGCCGCGCCGCTGGTGGCGGCCGGCGCCGTCGCCTGCATCTTGCGCCGCCGCCGAGCCCAGGGTCGGCCTGGCGCCGGGGCGGTGGCGTGGACCGTCGTGGCTGTTGTCGGCATCCTCGACCTCTTGGGCGCGATGTCGATCGGGCTGTTCATGGTTCCGGTCACCATCGCCCTGGCCGTGGCCTGCGCCCTCACCCCGGCGGCTCCGACTGAACGCGGTGAGGCTGGTGGCGGTATGCTGGCCGGAACCAAACCGCAGGGGAGCTCGGGACAACCGGGCTGAGAGGGTGGCTGGCTCCGGCAGCGTCACCGACCCGTCGACCTGAACTGGGTAATACCAGCGGAGGGACGCGATGACCGCAACGCCGAGCCCGCCCAGCACCGGCAACGGCGACGGCGACGGCAAGAACGTGGTGGTGGTAGTGACCGGCGGTGACCCGTTGGGCGATCACGCGCCGCCCGAGGGGATCGACGGAGCGGTGGTGGTGGCGGCCGACTCGGGTGTGGACCGGGCCTTCGAGGCGGGCCTTCCGGTGCACCACGCCGTCGGTGACTTCGACTCGGTGAGCCGCCATGGCCTTGACCGCGCCGCCGCCGCCCGGGCTGAGCTGCATGTCCACCCGTCGATGAAGGACGCCACCGACCTCGAGCTGGCCCTCGACCTCGCCCTCACCTTCCACCCCGGTGAGGTGCTGGTGCTCGGTGGCCATGGCGGGCGGCTCGACCACTTTTGGGCCAACCTCGAGGTGCTGGCCTCAGCGCCCTACGCGGGGGTGACCGTCCGGGCGTGGATGGGCGCCGCCCGAGTCACCATCGTGCGCCCCGTCGCCGCCGGGGCCACGCACCTCACGGGCACTGCGGAGGACCTGGTCTCGCTCTTGCCACTGCACGGGCCTGCCCTCGGCGTGACCACCGAGGACCTGCTGTACCCGCTCCGCGACGAAGACCTGGCTGCCGGCTCCACCCGGGGCGTCAGCAACCGCTTCCTCGCCAGCCATGCCGCGGTAGTCCTCACCGCCGGCGTGCTGGCCGCCATCCAACCCGGCACCCCCGATGAGGAGAGACCATGATCATCGAGATCCAAGTGCTGCCGTCGCCTTCGGGAACCGACGACGAGCCCTACGCCCACGTCCACGCCGCCATCGAGGTGATCACCGGGTCTGGTGTTACCTATGAGGTCGGCCCCCTCGGCACGTCACTGGAAGGCGAGCCCGAGGTGGTCTGGCCGCTCGTCCGCCGGGTGCACGAAGCTTGCCTGGCCGACGGGGCCGATCGGGTGATCACCGTGCTGAAGCTCGCCGAGGGGGCCGGGCCCGGCGGACCGACCATGGGCTCTCTCGTCGATCGCTACCGGTGAGGGCGCTCGCGGTGACGCGCAACCGACGAGTGAGCTACCGATGAGGGCGCTAGCGAGGAAGGACCGGCGGACCGACCGGTGGTTGCCGCCGATGGCACTTGTCGCGCTGCTGGTCGCTTGCTGGCAGGGCTGGGTGATGTGGCACCACACCCCGGCCTACGAGCTGCCCTCGCCTGGTCGGGTCGCCCGAGCGGTGCCCGCCACCCTGGCGCTGCTGCCGGGGCACGTGGCCAGCACCACCGGCGAAGCCCTCCTGGGTCTCGTCCTGGGCGCGGTCAGCGGGGCGGCGTTGGCTGTTCTGGTGTCGGCGTCGAGGCTGGCTCGACGCGTCGTGTACCCGCTGCTCATCGTGAGCCAGACCGTGCCCCCGATCGTGTTGGCCCCGCTGCTCGTGCTGTTCTTCGGCTACGGCATCACGGCCAAGGTGGTGGTGGTGGCCCTAATCGTCTTCTTCCCCGTGGTGGTGGCCACGGTGCAGGGGCTCGACGACGCCGACGCCGAGATGGTCGACCTGGTGCGCAGCATGGGAGGGCCACCGGCCACGGTGTTTCGCACCGTCCGGTTGCCGGCCGCCGTGCCGGCCTTCTTCGCCGGTCTGCGCATCGGCGCCGCCTACGCCGTGACCGGCGCCGTGATCGGTGAGTACGTGGGTGCCCGCAGCGGGTTGGGGGTGTTCATCGATCGGGCCAAGAAGAGCTACCAGCTCGACCGGATCATGGTCGCCGTCGGTGTCATCGCCGTGCTCAGCATCGCCCTGTTCGGCGCGGTGGTGCTGCTCTCCCGGCTGGCCACGCCCTGGAACCGGCCGCGGCGCCGTTCCCGCGAGGGTGCCGGCACCCTCCACGCCCGCGACAGCGGCGATGCCCACCACAGCCGCGATGCCCACCACACCCTTGAGACCGTCGAGACCCACGAGGTGCTTGTCCCATGACCAGACACAATCCCCCTGGCCCCATCCGCGTGCTGACGGCGCTCTGGGTCGTGACCGTGTTGATGGCATCGCTCTCGGCGTGCGGCGGTGACCAGCACGGGTCTCCGTCGTCCGGTGCCCGCAAGTTCACCGTGGTGCTCGACTGGACCCCTAACACCAACCACAGCGGCATCTACTTGGCCAAGGCCAACGGTTGGTACCGAGACGCCGGACTCGACGTGGACGTGATCCAGCCCGGCCAGAGCACCTCGTCCACCGACTTGCTGGCCGCGGGAAAGGCCGATGTGGCGGTGGCGGCGTCGGAAGACATCGTGGCGGCGCGGTCCCAGGGGCTGCCGGTGCAGTCGATTGCCGCCATCATCCAACACAACACCTCGAGCCTGGTCGCCTTGCGCAAGAGCGGCATCAAGGGCCTGGCCGACCTGCCCGGCCACACCTACGGTGGCTTCGGCGGACCGCTCGAAGAAGCGTTGGTCAAGAAGTTCACGGCGTGCGGCGGCGGCGACCCGGCCAAGGTCAAGTTCGTGACCGCCGGTGACGCCGACTACCGCGTGGGCATGACCCGCGGCGACTACGACTTCGTGTGGATCTTCGACGGGTGGGACGGCATCCGGTACTCCCAGTTCGACAAGCTCGACATCACCAGGATTCCGTTCATCGCCCACACCGACTGCATCCCCGATTGGTACACGCCGGTGCTGGCCACCCGCGACGATCTCCCTGCCGACCGGAAGGCGCGCGTCAAGGCCTTCATGGCCGCCACCGCCCGCGGGTACCGCACGGCCATGACCCACCCCGACCAGGCGGCCTCGGCGTTGATCAAAGCGGTCCCCGAGATCGACGCCCCGCTGGTCCGGGCCAGCGCCGCCTATCTGGCCCCCCGCTACGCCGACGATCCGCAACGTTGGGGCCAGCAGGACGCCGCCGTCTGGGAACGCTTCGCCACCTTTGTACACACGTCCGGCTTGGCCAAGAAGGCCATCGATGCCCGCCAGGCGTTCACCAACGATTACCTGCCCTCCGCCAGCGGTTGAGCGGATCGGCGGTTGAGCGATGGCAGGGTGGGCGGCGCCGGCGTGGTGGTCAGCGGCGTCGCCCACACCTTTGATGGTTCCCCGCCGGTGGAGGTCCTGGCCGGGGTGGACTTGGCCGTGGCCCCCGGACAGTTCGTCACCCTGCTGGGGCCGAGCGGCTGCGGCAAGAGCACCCTCTTGCGGATCCTCGCCGGATTGCTCGTGCCGATAGCGGGGACAGCCGAGGTGGATGGTCACACGGCGATCGCCCGACCGGGGGTCGCCGCGTACATGCCTCAGCGAGATCTGCTGTTGCCGTGGCGACGGGCCATGGGCAACGCCACCTTGGGCGCCGAGGTCGACGGGGTGCCCAGATCCGAAGCGGTGCTTTGGGCCACCCCACTGTTCGAGCGGTTCGGGTTGAGCGGCTTCGAGCGGGCCTGGCCGAGCGAGCTCAGCGGTGGAATGCGCCAGCGCTTGGCCCTGCTGCGCACCTTCTTGGTGCGCCGCTCGGTGTTGTTGCTCGACGAGCCGTTCGGTGCTCTCGACGCCATCACACGGCGCACCATGTATGCGTGGCTCGACGAGCTCTGGTCCACCGACCGGCGCACGGTCGTCTTCGTGACCCACGACATCGATGAGGCCGTCTACTTGTCCGACCGGGTGGTGGTGTTGTCGGATCGCCCCGGGCGGGTGGTGGCCGACGTGGGCGTCGACCTGCCCCGACCCAGACGCCCGGAGTTGCTTACCAGCGGCGCCTTCCTCGAACTTCGCTCCCGGCTCCTCGGCCTCCTGGCACACTGACCCCGCCATGGACGTCACCGCTGACCTGGCCGCGCCGTGCTCGGTCGAGACCCTGTTCGGATGGGTCGACGCCCTCGACCGGTACCCCCGGTGGCTGGACATCGTCGCCCGAGCCGAGCCCGATTCCAGCGACAATGCGGCCAGCGACGGTGCGGCCAACGACGGTGGCCCAGCGTGGGCCGTCGACCTGCGCGGCCGCCTGGGCCCGTTGGCTCGGACCAAGCGGTTGCGCATGGTCCGCACCGTCCACCAGCCGCCTCACCGGGCCAGGTTCGAGCGCGTCGAGCTCGACGGTCGCCGCCATTCCGCCTGGGTCCTGCAGGCCGACGTGAGCGCGTCACCCGGCGCCAGCGTCCTGACCATGCACCTCCACTACGGCGGCAGCCTGTGGGGCCCGGTGCTGGAGCGGATGCTCGGCGACGAGATCGAGCGGTCACGGTCCCGGCTGCTCACCTGTGTCAGCGAGGAGGCTGACCCCCGGCACCGGGGATGACCGCCTCGGTCACCTCGGCGCCATCCTCA
>JAABUQ010008082.1_pt1 | contig 14904 bp, 18 predicted proteins | sample 5560001 | NCBI WGS metagenome assembly JAABUQ01 (sample SAMN10711888, study PRJNA513371) | rock metagenome | isolation source: Antarctica rocks | place: Antarctica: Victoria Land, Finger Mt nord | collected 2015-12-18 | reverse complement strand
ACCAGTCAGTGATCGACTCACAAGGTCGTGTGATCGGTACCTGGGCAGACGTGCTCAACCGCGCCAACCTGGGGATGGAAGTAATGCACGAGCGCAATGCTCACAACTTCCCACTTGACTTGGCTGCCGGTGATGCTACTCCCGTAGCCTTGACTGCTCCAGCAATCAATGGTTAATAGCTAATATCTAGCTAAATAAAAAGCGCTCTCCTCGGGGGGCGCTTTTTTGTTGTCACTCGTTCGGGGCATTCACTGCGCATAAACGATCCTTCGAGCTTCGGATTGGGTTATGCAGCGCCCAGCTAGCGCTGAAAAAAAACTCTCAACTGGCGTTCAGGAGAGAGTCTTGGCAACCAAAGTGTCTAGAGAGAAAGCTTTTTAATTCCAATTTTGCTTAAGAACAATGGCCTAGCCAACCGTGACCTGATCGGTTTCAACATTTGTGGCGCCATTAACGTCTAAAGCCACAGCAACCATCTGGTTAACAATTTCCTGACTGGGGGCTTCGCCTTTCAAAACGACGACGCTGCCTGTCTGAGCAACGTATACCGTATCAATATCAGCCAAATCTGGATCTTGATCAAACGCTAGAGCAACCCGCTTAGCTAGTCCACTCTGGTCGTATTCTCCATTCAATCCCACGCGCTCTGGGGGAGTTGACTCAGTAGCGTCAGAGGCTTGATCATCTGGCGAGGCAGTAGAATCTGGGGCAGCACTGGGATTGACTTGTGCGTCCTGAGGTTTTTCGAGTCCAAAAAGTCTTTGTAACCAACCCATGGACGTTTTTTCTCCGATTGTGTTCACTTAGGTTTAATTAAAACTGGTTTACATTGTAAAAAGATCTGTCTATGAAAAGAGATAAAGTTTTCTAATTCATAAGTCTTTAGGTAGATTTTGCTTTTTCCAGCCAATCGAGCATAATTTTCCGCTTCCGCCTATTCCTAGACAGGGTTCTCGACGCTCGCAAGCCGCCAAATCTTGATGGTATTATCCCCACTGCCACTAACGAGTATTTTCCCTAAGGGGTCGAAGGCGACGGAATTAACATTACTTGCATGCCCAGAGAGGGTGCCGAGCAGCTTTCCAGTGCGCAGATTCCAAAGCTTGAGCGTATGGTCATCACTGCCGCTGGCAAGAATTTGACCATTGGGGCTGATGGCGACGGAATTAACATAACCTGAATGCCCAATCAGGGTGCGCAGCAGCTCTCCAGTGCGCAGATTCCAAATTTTGATCGTTCTGTCCCAACTGCCGCTGGCAAGAATTTGGCCATCAGGGCTGAAGGCGACGGATCTAACCCGACCTGAATGCCCAATCAGGGTGCGCAGCAGCTCTCCAGTGCGCAGATTCCAAATTTTGATCGTATGGTCCTTACTACCACTGGCGAGGATCTGCCCATCGGGGCTCAGGGCAACGGACCAAACCGTGTCTAAATGCCCAGCAAGGGTGCCGAGCAGTTGCCCAGTGCGCAGATTCCAGATTTGGTTGAAGTCCCCAGTGCTACTGACAAGGGTCTGCCCATCGGGGCTGATGGCAACGGACCAAAGTTCTTTTTTATGCGCAGCAAGGGTGTGTAGCAGCTCCCCAGTGCGCAGATTCCAAATTTTGAGCGTTCGGTCCCAACTGCTACTGGCGAGGGTCTGGCCATCGTGACTCAGGGCAACTGATAAAACCATGTTTGCATGCCCAGCAAGAGTGCGTAGCACTTCCCCAGTGCGCAGATTCCAACTTTTAATTGTCTTGTCCCCACTACTACTGACAAGGGTTTGGCCATCAGGGCTGATGACAACAGACCAAACCATGTTTGTATGCCCAGTCAGAGTCTTGGCTAGAGAAATATTTGCAGAGGTATTTTTGCTCGGGATAGAAACTGGGGACTTTTGGACTTTAGTGGCGGGAGCAGGTGGTTGTAGAGAATAGTAGCTCCCAACCATTAGAGCTAGAACACAGACAACGCCTGTTGCTATGCCAATCAGCAAACCAGATTTGTTAGGTGAATTAGGAACAGAAGCTTTAATTGTGTTTTCGCCGTGTAGCGGTTCTGATCGATTACCCTGAAAACCTGGGACAGTTTCCGGCTCAGAGGGTGGGGCTTGAGTTACTGATGGTTGACGAAGAACTTCAGGTTGTGTTGGCAAGTGGAGATTGGCTAGTTGCTGAAGCGCCTGCAGTGCCTCAGTAGCTGACTGGTAGCGGTCTTTGAAGTGGTAGTGCGCCATCTTGTTGAGCACAGTAGCCAGCCCACCACTAACCTGGGCCTGGTGTTGCCAGATCAGCTCACCTGTGTCGGATTCTTCTGGTAATTCTGCAGGATTCAACCCGGTCAGCGCTTGAATGCCAATCATAGCTAGGGCATAGATATCACTGTTGGGCCGTGGTCTGCCTCGCCCCTGCTCACTAGATATATAGCCCGGTGTGCCAATGGCAATGGTGGCGGGTATGCCAAGGGCAATGGTGGTGCTGGTCTGTCCTTGAGCTGTTATCACTTGTGTCCAGACTTGCTTGACCGAGCCAAAGTCAATCAGGACTAACCGATTGTCTCGCTGTCGTCTGATCAGGTTGCTAGGCTTGAGATCTCGATGGATCAGCCCGTGGCTATGAACAAATTCCAGGATGCCCAGCACCTCTTGCAGCAGTTGCACCACCTGGCTTTCACTCCAGCGGTGGTCGAGCAATTCCGCACTCAGGGGATGCCCTTCAATGAACTCTTGTACCAAGTAAAACTCTTGGTCTTCTTCAAAGTGAGCTAAAAGGTCAGGTACTTGGTCATGGTTGCCCAGTTTTTTTAGGGCTTCTGCTTCTCTGGTGAATAGCCGTCTGAGATTTTGCAAACACTCAGGGTGGTTATTGGTGGGCAAGAGATGTTTGACGACGCAGGTCGGGTGACCGGGGCGGTGGATATCTTGGGCAATGTAGGTTTGACAAAATCCTCCGGCACTTAGGACTTGAATAACTTGGTAACGCCCCTGTAGTAACTTGCCTAACATCTTCTGAAGAGCTTAAGTTCTTAACTTTTATCCTCATCCTAAGTTTTGCCATCTCTCCAAAGGGGGTTGTTTCCCTTGCCGTTATACGAATTCATTTTTCCACTCGGTAGCCCAGCTCTGCCAAACGCAGGCGAGACTGACGCCATTTGGGCTGCACCTTCACAAATAACTCCAGGTAGACCTTGCCAGCAATTAACTTTTGGATTTGTTCGCGAGCGGCACTGCCGATCGCCTTGAGCATACTGCCACCTTTGCCAATCAGAATCGCTTTTTGGGAGGCGCGCTCAATGTGTATAGTGGCGAATACACGGGTAATCGTCGGTGCTTCCTCCACTTTTTCAATCGCGATCGCTACCGAGTGAGGCACTTCTTCGCGGGTCAGTAGCAAAATCTGTTCCCGGATCAGTTCCCCCATAATAAAACGTTCCGGCTGGTCGGTCACTAAGTCGGGGGGATAGTAGTAAGGTCCCGGTTCCAGTAGATCTATGAATAACTGCTGTAGCGACCCGGTTCCCTCGCCACTGAGGGCAGAAAATTTCACCATCTGCCAGGAATCGGTTTGAGCCAACTGAGTATAAGTACTGTCTATCTGCTGATAATCTGGAGGTTGTTGGTCTATTTTGTTCAGCCCTAATATAACTGGTGTTTTGGTGTGACTAAGGAGATCAACAATATAGCGATCGCCCCCTCCCGCTTCCACAGAGCCATCTACCACAAACAGCACTACATCAACCGAATCAATCGCAATTTTGGCATTTTGCACCAGCACTTCCCCCAGCTTGTGGTGCGGCTTATGAATCCCTGGCGTATCCACAAAAATCAGCTGAGCCTCTGGTGTCGTCAGTATTCCCCGCAGACGATTGCGTGTCGTCTGCGCCACCGGCGAAGTGATAGCAATTTTTTGCCCCACTAGCTGGTTCATCAGGGTTGATTTGCCAACATTGGGGCGTCCGATAATGCCAATAAAGCCTGATTTGTATCCAGCAGGAGCTAAGGGGATAAGCACTTGCTGTGACAAGTCCTGGATATCGCCATCAATGGTACTCACTTATGAATCCACCCTGCATAGTTGGCTCTTTTCGATCTTAGTGGACAGTCTGCTCTCCTCTAGCAATAAGCGAAGTTATAATTATCTAACCTAGGTTCCAGGTAATGTACGCAGACGCTGATCTAGATGGGTGCGATCTGCCAGTGCATGAAGTAACGGTCCATGAGAGCCAAATTCAACAATACTAACCGACCCGACTGGGCATCCTAGGCGATAGCGGAAGCGTCCGACATCAATTCCCAGTAGACTACACAGCATAATTCGGATTGTTGCCTTGTGGGAAACAATTAAAACGTTGCCGCTGCTGTATCGCTGCTTGATTTCTTCAATCACAAGCATGGCGCGACTGGCGATCGCAACAGCTAATTCCCCGCCATTAGGTGGATACCAAGCCGGATCAGCTGACCAGCGGATGTAGTCATCGTGGTAGTCACGGCTGACGGTTTCTACTGTTAGCCCTTCCCATTTGCCATAGTTAATTTCTTTCAAGCCGTCCCGCAGTTCCAACTCCATCCCCAGCCCCTCACACAGCGGTTTAGCTGTCGCCCTGGTTCGTTGCATCGGACTAGAAAAAATAGCACTCCAGGGGGTGGAGCGGTAGGCAGTAGCAAAAGCCTGTGCCATCTCTAGACCAGCGTGGGTAAGCTCTGGGTCGGTAGAACCACAGAAGGCATTTTCTCGACTAAAGGCGGTCTGCCCGTGGCGAAGGAAATAAAGCGTTATAGCCAAAGTAGTTGTTTTCTAGCTGTGTATCCACTAAAATTTTAGCTATAGCCTATCGACTATTTGTGCTGGCAAGGGGATTGCTCAGATGACAACGACGCTTCACGAGCCAATCACGCTAGAGGAGTTCCTCCTCCTGCCACAGACAAAGCCTGCCAGTGAATTTATCGATGGCTACATCTACCAGAAGCCCATGCCCCAAGGCAAACACTCCCGACTACAGCTAAAGCTTTGTGATGCAGTTAATCAAGTCGCTGAGGACAGGCAAGTCGCACTAGCTTTTCCAGAACTACGCTGTACTTTTGGAGGACGCTCAATCGTCCCAGATGTAACTGTGTTCTCATGGGGACGAATTCCGTTTGAAGTTGATGGGGAAGTTGAGAATGTGTTTGAGATTCATCCAGACTGGACGATTGAAATTCTCTCGCCTGATCAAAATGCAACAAAGGTAATTAGCAACATCTTGCACTGCCTTAAATATGGTACTCAGTTAGGGTGGTTTATCGACCCACAAGAGCGCTCGGTGTTCGCCTTTCTTCCTGAGCAGCAACCTATGGAACTAACTGGAGATGAGGAATTACCTGTGCCAGAATTTATGGAAATGGCTCTGACAGTTGCTCAGGTGTTTAATTGGTTAAAACTGAGCTAAGGCAGCCAAAAATCTGGTAATAAAGTTCTGCCCCATCTGCGCAGTGTTTGGTTGAGCATCCGGCCAATCTGAATATGAGGTTCATCAGCCTCTACTGGGATAATTTGCGCTCTTGTGCCGCGCCCGAAGCGCGAAATCACCTGGTTCGCCGCCTCTAAGCCAGTGACATATGCCTTCTCCTGAGACCACGAACCGTGGCGGTTAACAATCCAATCACCACTCATGAAAACGTTTTCTATACTTGTTACCACACTATTCATGTACTGGTAACTACCAGGTGCGAAGTGAGTCACAGCTCGTGGCAAACGAATCACACTACTGTCAATTACCTTCGCCTCCCGAAAAGCCGGAATACAAGTCCCTAAGTCACTTTGAACAATCGACACAATTTGCTCATGCGACAGAGGTAGAAACTGGTTAGCGTGGTAGAAGTCTGCTTCGATGACTGTCCCTGGCTCGCTCTTGTACTCATCATGCAGCGCATTGAGGTCAAAAAAGGTCCAGCCCGTCGTCGGATTGAAACCGAAACAAGCATTGGAGGGACGAGGAAGGGCAAGTTTGCGGTCGAACCACAGCCGAGTCGCGAGTACATCCACTGCCCCCAGATTGCTGATGTCACGGAATTCCTTGCGGCTTTGCAGACTGGGACTACCGCTGACAATCTTCTGCATACCACTTACCCCAACAGCAAAGATAACTGCGTCTGCCTCAAACACCTCATCACCACAGACGACGCCTGTTGCCTTACCGATGCTGTCGAGGGTTAAATCACTGACCCGTCGGTGGGTGAGTACCTTTCCTCCAGCTTGCTCAATTGCCAAGATCCAAGGGCGAAATATCATCTCCCCGACAGTTCCCCGGCACCAAACCACATCGAAGTTTGGTTGATGAGCCAGAATAAAGTAGTAAAGCATCCCCAATGCTGCTGCCGCCGAACACTGCTCCCCCGGTGCAAACAGCCCCACTAAGAGCATCGGCTCGAAGGAATCACGGTAGAGCCGCGCCGAAACCCCAAAATCTTTGAAGAGTTCACGGGCTGTCACCGGGTCGTAGCGCCGCCAAGCTTGATCAGAATTATCAAAATCGGTTATTGCGTAGAGTAGGGGTAGAGCAGAGAGGCGGTCAATCAGCGGCAAGCGCTTGAACTGGGTGTACAGAAAAGTCCCAAGTGGAGTGGGGAGTCGTGGCAGGTCTTGAAAGATTGGCGATTCGACTTCCAGCCCGGCGGGAGAGTACTGGGAGGAGCGGGTGAAAGGGGTGAAGGGATTGATGCCCAATTCCCGAACTAGGGAAAAGATATTACTGTACGGGTACCAAAAGCCATGAATGCCTGCTTCTACTGATCGCCCACCTGCCGTCTTCCAGCCTGCTACCAGACCACCGGGTACTGAGCCACCTTCTAGAAGTGTTACGTCGTAGCCTTGTTTTGCCAGGTGGTACGTCGCTCCTAAGCCTGCCCAACCAGCACCAACGACGACTACCTTAGGGGTTTGTGATTGCGCTAACATTGCCCATCTCCCGATTCAAAGTATTGAATTTTGCGCTAATAGTCTCTATCCTTTTGCGATTCACTCCCAAATCCGACTCTCCCAGACGCGAGGCTGAACGAACGTGGATCACTTTGGTGCCTTGATCTAAATAAAATTCCACATCATCAACAAAACCCATAATGGCACTGGTAAATTCCACATATAGGTAATTCTCTGTTTCAGTGATGACTTTAGTTTTGTCTAGAGATTGGATAACTGTTTTGAGGTCAGTAAGAGCTTTCTCAGGAGAGGAGTTGTAGGCAAAAGGCTCAATGCTATGCTCGGCATCCACACTTTGGCTACTGACACAGTTGGGCGTACTTGGGCAGGGTGCTAGTTGATCTGAGTGTACACCAAGGTTAGTAGGTCGAATTCCTGCAAACAAAGTTATTCTTCCTGGAAAGGCTAGCATTACCCCTATCCACACCGCAGCAGCCAACAGCAATGATATGCAGATTAAAAGCACTCGTCGGAATGCTGCGGGGGATTTCATTTCAAGAGTCGGCATGGCATTAACCACAACTTTATTCACAACTTTAACGCCGCAAGTGTCAGACCTGTTGTGGATCAACTGGACTATGTTCACTCCTCACTGCTGTGGTTGGTGCTCTCATCCGATAAACCTGTCTGTCTTTTGATACTGGCAATCACTTTCTGTTCCCACTCCGGATCATCAGCAGAAATTACTTTTCGGTTAGGACGGGCATAGCGCCTGTCCATATAAGCGTGAAATGACTCCTGATCGCGGTGTTCGAGAAAGTGACGCCTTAGCTCCTGATCAGTCATGGCTTCAAATTTGTGCATCTGGGACTCCGTTGGAAGCGTGGAAACCGCCATCATTTATGTGGCTGAGGAAACGCGACTCAAGCAGTTTCAACTGCCTGCCAAAGGTTCGGTTCTAAACGTATAGGCATAACCATCACCTCGATGAATGGGTTGAAAATATCGATAGTTTAAACCCTCAATCGTTCCACTTTTGGTCTGAATATTAAACGAGCCACTGGTTCTGACTGCCACCCTACCCAGGTAGGTGCCAACTTTTTTCCCCTTAGTCACCACCGCACGAGCCATATCCCCTGTTCTGAACCCACGCACAACTTTATCCTTGCGAGTTGGCATTGCCTTTTTCGACTTGTCAATTAACCCAATGTCGTTAGGTAGATGAAAATGTCGAGTTCCATGCCCAGCAGCTTTGACTAAGAGTGGTTGAACTGTCTTCAGCACAAGTTGTTTAAATGACCCTGATAATTAGCTCGCCATCGAGTTGGGAGCAGTCTCGCAACTGGGACGAGCCACAAGTCCGGGATACGGCTCCAAGGCAAATTCTCGGTCTGGTTCGCTCAATAAATAGCGATCGCAGACCCCCAATAGTTCAGTTTCAGTCCGGACAAGGCGCATATCCCTTAAGAAAGCGCCTGCGGCATCGACACCCTGACCGATAAAGTTTAGATACATTTTCATATGGTTAACGCGTGCGCGCTCCGGTATCGTCAGCGCACTCGTCGTTCGGCGCAGGCAGTCAATGTAGTCGCGAACTTCAGCCAGAGTGACGATAGAAACAGGCTGGCTGCTCAGGTATTGGCGGATTTGCTTAAAAATCCAAGGGTTTCGGATCGCAGCGCGACCGATCATGACCCCTGCTGCTCCTGTATGAGACAGGACGGCTGCTGCTGCGGTAGCAGATGTCACGTTACCGTTTGCTAAAATCGGGCAATTCACCCGTTGTACGGCGTGGGCAATCAGATCGTAATGCACAGCGCTATGATACATCTCCTTGACGGTACGACCATGCAAGCTCAGCAAATTGATGTCGTGCAGGTTGATTAGGTCGAGGATACGATCAAAATTAGCTGTATTTTCAAAGCCAATTCGCATTTTGACGGTCAAGAGCCCATCAACCGCCCCCCGCAACTCGCCAAGAATTCGGTTTACCTTTTCAGGATCGCGCAACAGACCACCACCAACGTTTTTGCGATAAATTCTTGGCGCCGGGCATCCCATGTTGAGGTCAATGCCCGCTACTGGGTAGCGGCTCAACTCTCGGGCAATGCGTACTAAGTCGGGAATGCTCTCGCCGATGAGCTGAGCAAAGATAGGGCGACGGGTGGCGTTCTCTGTAATCGAGCGCAGGATGTTTTTATCCAAACGCGAACTGGCATAGACGCGAAAATATTCAGTAAAGAAGTAATCGGGACTGCCATAGTTGGAGATCACGCTCATGAATCGCAGATCCGTCACATCCTGCATGGGAGCAAGAGCCGTCAAGTTAAGTCCCGGATACAGAGGAGGAGGAAGGCGACCGGATGGTGGCATTTGCGTTGAATTGCCCCAATGTTCAAACGTTGTCTACTCAGGATTTATATTATTACAACGAGGAGAACCACCAGGCACAGTATCACTACCACGTTCTGGACCAGGATTATCTGCAGTACCTACATTAAAACCTGCCGCAGTAAGATTATTTTCATCCGTGCCAGCTCTGCACGCATTCCTAAGAGCATTAAGATTAATTAATCCATTCGTGCCACGTCTGAAGACAAGGTAGGTTGGACCAGCTGCAATAGTTGGCAACCCCGACTCGGAGTTGGTGGCAAGAGGTAGCCCACTTGCTATAGCTACAGAAGTTTCAGCATAACCGACTGCTCCATCATTACTAAGAATTGCGTTGATAACACCTAGGCTGTAGTTGTCTGGGTTATTATCGTCATCGGAATTAAAGGGGTCAGCATTAGGGGCAACAACAATATCGCTATCGTCTGTGTCGCTGATCGGATCTACACTACCCGTTGGTCGGGCGTTAGGAAGATCACTTCCATCTGGAAGTGGCGGGTTTGGGATGTTGGAGCTACAGAATGGGTTAACGAATCCGCTGTTGATAGTATCGGTGGTACCGCTGGAGTCACCACGAACAACGCGTCTGATAGCCAGGTTGGGGCCACCTACTTCGCTCCAGTTGGTAACGTTACCAGTGATAATGTCACAACTCTGCTGCGCAGTAAGGGTCAGATTCGGCCCAAGACCAGGGTTATAAGGTAATGCGACATTAAGTGTGGCTTCGTTTAAGACAATCAGGCTCGGATCATTCGGATCGATGCTGCCTAAATCATCGGTTGCCACGAAGCTAGTACGTAAAAATGGATTTCCGTTCTGGAACGCATCACGACCCTCACCACTACCAGTGACCACATAGCGCACACCAGCATCTCTAAGGAAAGGAGCCAGAGTGGTAATGGAACTGGCGCCAGCACCAACAGCTTGAGCAGAAACTTTAGCAGGTTGGGCACCAACAGCCACACCAAGTGTCAAAGCTGCAACAGAAGCTGCTTTAGCCAAGCGATTTAAACTTAAGTTAGATAACATGGAGGTACATCGATTAGGATTAGGAATCAAAGTGCAGCGGGTATTAATTTTCCTGTTGCATTTTTGATTAAAAATTGACTATAAGGCTTGAAGCTTAAGACTAGATTATCCCAACTTTATCAAAAGATTATTTTTTCTTTAAAGTTTTATCTCGGTCGCAGCCACGCCCAGGGCAAGCACATTTAAATTACTCTCATCGCCAATCATGGCTAGCGGCAAAGGTGCGAAATAGCTCAATCACCGGAGAGTCTTGTTGGACTCTCCAACTCAGTCCCACAGTGCGGTGTAGATTCAAATCAGCGAGCGGAATATAGGCAACGTCAGAAACATCTTGCCACTCTGGCATAATCGTGACACCCAAGCCTGCCGCTACCAATGAGAAAACCCACTCTTCATGAGCGGCGCGGTACACGACCTGCGGTTGCACACCTTGAGATTCAAACAATTGGCAAATTTCTCCCCACAACTCGCAATTCATCCGCTCGATATAGGGTTGTTTATCCAGTTCTGTGACTCTGACTGTTCCTCTTTGAGCAAACGGATGCGTTTTAGAGACAGCCAGCAGGCGACGTTGGCTAAACAGCGCCAGAGACGTTTTTGGACTTTCATGATTGCCGAGTACCGTCATCGCTAGATCGATGTTGCCTCGTTCTAACCAATCCCGCAGTTCTGCCAAATTGCCATCGAGAAACTCGATTATCACCTGGGGATACTTTTCTCGAAACGTGCCGAGCAGCCGCGATAGAGCCGCAATCCGAATCGAGCGTAGAGCACCTAATCTCAAAATCGGCTGATTTTGAAAGCCCTTCAGTTCGTGTAGTGCTGAGTGATATTCGTTTAAAATTGTCTTTGCCTTCTCCTCAAAAACCTTGCCTGCTGGGGTAAGAATAGCCCGCCGTCCCCCTCGCTCAAACAGCACTACTCCCATTTCTTGCTCCAGCTTTTTGATCCCGACTGATAGAGAGGGCTGGGAGACATATAAGCGTTCCGAAGCTCTGGTGAATCCACCTGTCTCAGCGATCGCCAGGAAGTACCTGATTTGATACAAGTCCATCTATAGACACCGTTTATGACTTTGATGTGAAAAATAGTCTTGCTATATAGCTTAACCTGGCCAAGTATAGAAGATGTCGCTCGTTCACAATTTGACAAGACTTGAATATGACATTCCCAATTCGTCCTCCCTTTACAGAAGAAACTGCACGTGCCAAGGTCAAAGCGGCTGAAGATGCCTGGAATACTGGTGTTCCTGAGCGAGTTGCCCTCGCTTATACAATCGATTCCGAGTGGCGAAATCGCACTGAGTTTTTACAAGGGCGAGAAGCAATCCAAGAATTTCTGCGTCGTAAATGGGCGATTGAGTTGGACTATCGGCTGATGAAAGAGTTGTGGACTTATGCAGATAACCGAATTTCTGTGCGGTTTGAGTATGAATGGCACGATAAAACAGGTCAATGGTTCCGCACACACGGTAACGAACACTGGGAATTTGACGAATCCGGGCTGATGCGTCGGCGGGATATGAGTGCCAATGATTACCCGATTGATGAATCAGAGCGTCGCTTGCGTTAAACCTACGCCAATAAGCCATTACGGAGGAGTAACCCATGACCTTTCATGTTGGAGAAATAGCGGTTCAGACTCGGGTTGGAGTGCGAGAAGAGGCAGAACAACTTAGGGGCATGATTAACCCCAAGATCAAGCCTGCAGCCCAGATGTTGCTGAAGACGCAGCAGTTGGCGATCGCCAGTACCGTTGATGCCAGTGGTAATGTCTGGGCATCCCTGCTCACAGGTCAACCTAGTTTTATCCGGATTTTAGACCCTCAAACTATTGAAATTGAACCCTCCCCTCTCCCTGATGCTTTGCTCTATCGCCACCTGGAACACAACAGCGAACTAGGACTTCTTGTCATTGACCTCACCACTCGCAAACGCCTACGTTTGAATGGTTTGGCAGAGGTGCGTTCGGCAGGACAGATTCTCTTGCAGACTCGGGAAGTGTTTTTTAACTGTCCCCAATACATTCAGACACGTCATTTGGAGACCGATACAGTAAAGTCATTAGGTACTGCTCAAACCCAAAGCTTCAAGGTGTTAATCGCACTTCAGCAGGATTGGATCGCTCGCTCTGACACCTTTTTCATCGCTAGCTTTAATCCGGAAACAGGTGCAGATGCTTCCCATCGCGGTGGCTATCCAGGATTTATTCGAGTACTGAACGACAGAACATTGCTCTTCCCTGACTACGCTGGCAACAACATGTTCCAGACCCTTGGCAATCTAATCGTAAATCCCAGGTCAGGTTTGCTGTTCATTGATTTTGAGCAAGGGAATACTCTCCAACTGACCGGAACAGCAGAGGTCATTTGGGATGAGTCCCGATTGGTTGACTTTGCTGGAGCGCAGCGACTGGTAGAGTTTCATCTCGATCAGGTGTTGGAAACGACGGGGGTAGTGATATGGAAGTAGTGGTGAGGCTCAAGTCCTTGCTATCTCTGCATTGTAGCCATGAATGAAGTACCAAATCGCTCCAATGTGATTGTTGAGCTTTTTGGAGAATGATAGGCTTTCTCTTACTAATCGAGAAACCCGCTGCTCTGTTGGTATTATTCAATCGTTCAATATGATTAGTTAGACCCGTTTCTTTGCCAACAGCTCGATGATGCTTGGAAGGAATAACTGTAATGTTACGCCTGCCAGAAATCCGTATAAGCGACGGCACATTGCTGATAAACGGCTGGTAAAGAAGCCCATAATTGACGGGCCGATTTTCGAGTTCTATCTCCCACAAAACAGCCGACAATTTCTCGGTTATTACGGTTGATTGCTAGCCAGATGTAAATCTCATTTTTTTTACTATCGACAAATGACCACATTTCATCACATTCGATGGTCAGCCAACAGGAGCGATTTTTCTGAAGCCTCTATCTGGCGAGGTGTGCGAGCCAGTTTATGATTGACATAATCTTGCAACCAAGACCAACTAACTTGGGTAAATCTGGCAATTCCTCGGAGCGATATTCTCTCCAATAATAGTCTGTGAATTAACTTTTTTGTTTCCGATAAAACGGTAGTTTTAGTAGGATTGTCAACGAATTCTCTGCTGCAGCTAATACAATTGATGCTTTGGCTTGCCATTATGAACTGAACCAGTTTTAATCAGGTGCACAGAACTACAGTCGGGACAGACTCTTTCTGGGAGTTCTTCACACTTTTCCTGAGATAATTCTACCGACTCTTGTACTACGTTAGATAACAGCACCATGAATGAACAAAGTAAGAATGCCAAAATAGTTGTGAGCAACAATAATAATTGATTGGTGATTATTTGCAAATTAATTTTATTAGCTAATATTGTACACGATAGTTACGGAGCAAAGGTTCTGTATCACCACTACTTCCATATCACTACTAACTAAAGTATGATGATCAGGGAAAAATCAAGTATCATTAGAACGGGTGCGACAAGTATTGTCACCATTATGTAAGCGCTTGCCAAACTTTGCTTAAAAACGAACGAAATTAATCTATTCTCATATAGATCTAACCCTGATATTTTCGGAGAAACGATGTCTAAGTTTGCCTAGTTATGTTCAAAGTCAGCCAAGTTAGTTAGACGCATAAACGTATTCAATATCAACATTGTGGCCTTAGCTTACGTTACTATTCCATTGCTACTAAATGGTCGTCTCCTCCTAATTAATGAATAGGCCAGGAGTTGGTCAAGGCTTGTTTTTGATTTGCAACTTTCTTGCTAGTGAGGAAATGTCACCATGGCTCAAGAGTTAGCTCTTCTGGATAGGGCAGAAAAAAAGCTGGCTCAATATGTACTAGCAGCCTCAGCAACGGGTGCCATCCCAGTCCCCGCATCTTCAGTAGCGCTTATTGCAGAAAATACCGTGATGATCAGCGACATTGCTATAGCAATCCTAGTTGATTTACAAATCTATGGTACACTTATACCAAAAGATTATTTGTAGGTTATACGTATGAAAAACTTTTTGCTAGAACAACATGCCCTAAGACGCTTGATGTACGTTTCATCTACTCGCCAAGAATCGTTGGTAAACCGCAGATGAGGACTAATCTGGAGGTTCAGTTCTGGGGCATATTTCAATACCCAACGGTTAATTGTCGAATGGTCCACCTCAATCCCTCGTTCTGCCATCATCTGTTCGCGCATCTCGGTAGCTCAAGGCATAGCGACAGTACCAACGAACATTGAGTAAGATGACATCAGGCAGAAAGTGCCCCCATTTAAATAGGGAAGGAGCAGACATACGAAAGCAGAGTGAAAGTTTTCAGCTTTCCCAGCTTACCACTTCCCTGTTTTTGCGACACAACCGCTGATGTTACTGGCCTTCTTGGAGCAGCAATACGGGATTGTCTGACATGGCAACGACAAACACTGCTGTCAAAAAACAGTTCTAGCTAGGTGGCATGACGTTCAAATATTCTCACGGGATTCCCCATCCTCAACGGAGCGACGAAGGAGCGGAGTAGGGTGGGGAGGGATAGTGAGGTAATTAATAGCCCTCGATGGGGTATTAATTACCAATAATCTATGGGGCAACACAAAGTCTTGTACTGCGTTGCAAGAGTTGAAC
>JAABUQ010008081.1_pt1 | contig 14904 bp, 20 predicted proteins | sample 5560001 | NCBI WGS metagenome assembly JAABUQ01 (sample SAMN10711888, study PRJNA513371) | rock metagenome | isolation source: Antarctica rocks | place: Antarctica: Victoria Land, Finger Mt nord | collected 2015-12-18 | reverse complement strand
CTGTTTGCTTGGGTGATGGAGCAGATGGGTGAGTTGCCCCGACCCAGAATCTCTAAAAAGTTAGCAAAGTCTCAAAGACTTACCCTGCAAAGTGTCCCGGCTTAAATTGGTAGCCGCTTGATACTTCGTCAGCATCTGAAGAACCGCTTGAACTTAAGCAAATGCGTTCTCAATTGTTTGGCTTGGAAGAACTGGGCTACAACCAAGCCATTGAGCAGGCCAAACGCAATCTAAAACTCCAAATTCAAAACTACGAGTTTCAGTTTCGCCAGCGCTCTAGCATAGATGAAACCAGTCGAGATCTACTTATGAGAGTTGCTAGGGATGAGAATTTTTGGCAACAGTTGGAGCCTGAGCAGAAGCGTCGTTTTTACAGAGCATTAGTAGATCGGATTGTTCTTCGGGATGGGAAGATCGAGTTAGTAGCTCTGAAGGTATAAGCCCTTTCTGTCTAGCATAGGCCAACATCGTCTCTCGCAATTCTTCCCGAATATGTTGTGGGATCATCTTTTACCTATTTTTATTGACGGTTGGCTTTGTAGTTCAGATGCATGAGTAGCCCTTGGCGCACGGATTTTAGAAGCTTGAGCGCATAAGGCTTTTGTGCGATCGCAGCCAGAAGCGCGTAATTTTCTGCTAGCAATTCTTTGCGCTCCCGCTCGTACTGGAGCTGCTGCTTACGGTCGTTTGTGTGGTGGGGGTGTGTCATATTGCCACCTCGACTAATTCAATCTGTGAGGCAGCGATCACACCACCAGGGGGTTCACCATATTGCTTTCGCTGTGAGGCCGGTGGATTGTCCCAGTGAATCAACCAATTGCCGTCACGGGTACGTGTAGCTAAAGAACCATAATGATTGCCTACTCTGACTCGTGACCTTGGCACTAACATTTGCAATGCTGAAGTAGAGGGCTCTAGTAACTGAGTTTTGACAATAAGAACCAGCTCGGATGGTTCCCACATGGCGAAGCGGCCTTCAAACTCCACACCGATCCGCCCGTCTTGGTAAAACATTTTGACGCTGCCTATCTGCCCATCAGGGAGGCGGACAGTATCGCCAAGTCTGAGCGTAGCTTCTGAGCTTGCCGAACTATTTGTGGACTCCGCACCATTTGTGGACTCATTTGTGGATTCTGAGTCCACTCCTGGAAGGCTTGATGTATCGTCGTTTCCTACATTTGTGGACTTTGTGGACTCATCCTGTGTTGAGATGCTTTGAGTAGCTTTCGGCTGGTAAAGTTCGTTTGGTTCTACAGAGTTACTGGAGTCCACAAAGTCCCCTTGTTCCACAAATGGCTGAGAGGCTTGATGTGACGGGGTTTTATTTGTGGACGCGCGTTCCACTTTTGAGTCCACAAATTCAGTGGACTCAGTGTTAAATTCCAAAGACCTACCAATACCTCTGGTGTAGCCCTTGCCCATTGCCGACAGTTCCACAAACCAAGAGCGAACTATTTCTGGCTTGGGACGTGACTTTGAATTGAAGCCTTGCTGGGCATCACGAACCTTGATCCATCCTTTCACTCTAGAAATCTCGATAATCTTGGCGAAATGAGGGGCTAAGGCGTCAGGATCAGAAAACTGAATATGTAGCGCGTGTACTTGATCGGCATAGAATCGAGTTAATTTGGTTGCCTCCACTACTCTTGCTTTGGGAATAACTTCCGAGGGTTGCCGTCCTGCGATTAGTTCATGAATGACGTGCAGATTAACAGCCAGCTTGCCGATACGCCCTTCAGACTTACCCCAAACCGCACTCATGCCCTGAGAGGGGTCATTTATTCGGCGCTGCTCCAATTGGTTGTAGACTTTGCAGAAATATTGAAATGCCTCCCGATCTAATCGATGGTTGTTGGTGGTAGAGCATCTACTTTCTCGTAGAGGTCAGCCAGTAGCGGGGTAATGTTAAAACTGCCGCCGTCTTCACTCATTTGTGAAGCAGCTAAGGGCTGATTCACAAATATGAATCGCGCCCACTTTCCGTTGGAGTCAGTGCAGTCTTTCATGAAAGATTGCAAAATTCCAGGTTGGATGCCGCCCAGCACTCCTAGTAGTAAACCCTCCAGATCTGCTTTTAACCCATTGGATCTAAGGACTGTACCGCCGAGCCCATCGTAATAACTGAGTAAATCTTCCTCGTCAGAACCACGTCCTTGACGGTACTGGTTGGAAGATTTGAGGATGCCTGCTAATTCATCTCCGATGTAAAGGATGCCCTGCTCTGGGTATGCCTGCACTTGGTAGAGAAGTCCTTCACCAGTGGTAGCGCTGATAAAATACACCTTCTGCCGTGGTTCCTGTGGCTTCCCGTCTGGGAATGCCTCTTTACGTTCATCCCCCTTCAAGTTTTCATAGCGCTCCAATTCTTGCTGATGTTGGAGTAATGCTTCCCGAAACCTTTCCCTTGCCTTAGCTTGAAGCACTTTTAGCGGCTTGTACACTACAGCTTGGAGAATTGGGCTTTTCTTCTGACTACTTGGCGAAACCATCGCACTATACAGATTGGACGTAACTTCAAAGCCCCAATCGTAGTTGAGGATTACAATAGTCCCAACTTTGTGGAGAGTTGAAGCCACTGTTAGTAAACACGTCAGGTAAACTTCGGGCTTTAGATTGAGCCGCCCTGCTAGTTTGCAAAGTGGATCTGCCAAAGATATTGGTAATATCGTGCGGATATCTAGAGATGCATCTGTAGCTTCCAGCAGATCATCAATTTTGGCAGCACGTTCTTCCCTAGATTCCGCCAGCTCCTGTTCTTGCGCCCGCTCATAAAACATGCGTTTTAGTTCAGCAGGTAGGAGGCCAGCTTCTTTGGCAAGTAGGTTGAGCTTGGTAGTTACCCTGAAAGGTTGCAGGTCCTGGTTTATTAGCTCATCAATCCGCCGAACCAGTTCCTTTTCAGTAATTAACTCTTGTTGTCGCTTTGCCGTTGGGTGATTAATTACGTTCCCGCTGTTGGTACGTGCGCGATCGCGCTCTGATGAGGCTGATTGTTCATCAGCGTAAGGATTGGGCGGAAATGGTACGCTTACCTCATCTGCCAATTCCCGCGCAATATCCACAAAGTCTTTACCTCGTGGGGACCCGTTGCCGCCGCTCAGCCGATGCCGGTATTCGATTACGCTTCCCCCGATGTTGCAGGCCGAACATCGCCACAACCACACACCTTGCTTTTGTTCGATATAAAAGGATGTTCCGCTCTGCGATTCGTGCCAAGGGCAATTACCTTTCAGCTTGTCGCCGTACTTTTTGAAATCATGCCCACTCCAGTTAAACGCTTGCTCAGCTGTGAGTCGTGGGTAGATTTCACTCCCCAGCAATTCCATGAGTGAGGTATCCTCTGAATCCCCCGAACTGCTCCGCCTTGCTGATAACGCTGCTGATTTGGTTTCTGTACGCTTCTGTACTGGATAAATTCCCACATCTTCAGGACAGCCCGCAACAGGAGGATATTCACTCCATCGTTCCCAGTGATAAGCCTTGCCGTTCCCTCCCACAGTAGGAGGTAGCAGGGTATGACCGCCGTTCTTACTGAGCAACTCTCCTACGTGATGGCTCCCATCAGGGCTAAGACTAAAACCAGAGTTAGCCTTGAAGTCTTTTGGCTCACTACTAAAGGCAATCAGGAACCGATATCCGCCGCTAGGTGTACGAAACATTGGTGCGATCGCCATAGCTGGATGTCTTAATAGCCATGCTGCTACTTCGCGATTGCACTCTTCAGGACTTGCAAAATCTTTCTGGTCAAAGTCAATCCATCCCAACCAGTGCTTTCCATTCCACCCGCCCAGCGTGCCAATACCAGTTTTTTGATTTACAAACCAGGCATTAAATACTTCTGGTATGGGTTGCTCATTCTGCCATGGCTTCCAGTTAATAGAAACTACCCGCCTACCATCGAAATAGCATGGTGCTTTGGGTTCTTTACCCTGCTTCAATGCTTCAATCGGGCATTCGGGCAACGGAGGACGCCCTAACTTCAGCAACCAAGTAATCGTGTCCCGGACGCTTTTAGGAGCTTCAGGCTTTAACGATGTAACCATCACAGTGCCCCCTCACTTGCTAGGATTGCTGCGATCGCGTAAAAGTGAATCTGAGGGATGCCTATCTCGTTGGCATACAGGACAATTGCTGTTTTTTTAACCTGAGGCTCGAAACACTGAAATGCTTCCAGTGCATTTATCACGGCATCCAAGCTGGGTAATTTAGGAAATTTATCCCAGTCGGGGCTAGAATCTATGACAGGAAAATTCATAGGATACAGGTGCTCGCTCGAATTACTTCGGTGAGTGCTTGTGGTTACAAGGGTTGGAGTGCTGCTTCTGCCGGCAAGCTATCGGCAGCGCTCTAGCCCTGAGAAATCAATGCAGCGGTAGACTTGAAAGGTTTGTGTGCAGTCGATAGAGAAGCCGACTGTACCCACTCCCGCCAGGCACGTCTGATCAGTGCTGCACGCGGTAGGTCAAGTTGGCGACACAATTCATCTAGCTGCCTTATGTCTTCTTCAGTGACACGGACGTTTAGAGGTATCGGGTATTTCACTGGCATGAGCGTTACCTTAAATACTTTGTTTTACTGGCATAAAACAAATAAAACACAGGAAAAAAAGGCAACCTCGAAAAACGACAGCAAGCGCAATTAATTAACAATTTGTTACATTTTCGTCTTGGGCGGTCTACCTCTACGCTTCGGTGTGAAACCCTTTGTTTTTTTTTCTTGCCCCAGCCCGTGGTAAAACCTTTTCCATCTGCCATATCCACGAATCCCAGTTGCATCTGATCGTCGGTCTCGACTTCTGACCAGTACCGAGATCTCAGTTTCCAGTAAGGGTTGAAGTATTCCATACGAAAGTGTCGGTCGGACTCAGCAATACCTGCCGCATCAGCCAAAACCAAACTTTCTCCATGCTGCCTGTAATCCACTTGTCTAGGATCGCCTTCAAAGCTTCTACCTTTCTTGACTAATTTGTCGGTTCTTCTCGCGTCTGTGAGCATAAGTTTCTTACTTGTAATCAAAGGTTTCTCGCCTGTCTCGTCAGGGCTACCGGGCAACAGACCGGGTTCCGAACCAGTAAGACCTGATTCTGACAATTCCCGATAGCAGTTAGACAGTAAAACAACGAACCAAAGTTTACTGGCACTCCAGCCTAGCTCCTGTAACCAATCAGATCTAGGACGTAACTCTTGAATTAGTTTGAAGAGTGCTAGATCTACCTCAGCATCGGTTTTGTAGAAAACTTTGTCAGTGTGAAATAACTCAGATTCCAACTCGGTGTGGTCCAGTAAATAGAATTCAAACCACTGAGAGCGACAAACGTATTTCGCTTTGATATCTTCCAGGATTTCTAACGCTTCCCCATCTGGAAGTAGATGCAATTTGCCTGATGCTTTTAAATCGCCGAGTACTCGCTCAGGCAAAATTCTGATGTAGCTTATCAAGAGTTCTAGAGAGTAAGGCTGTTCGGCCATATTCATGCGGATGTTTTAATTTGACGTCTCTGCTCCAATTCAGTCACCCGCTTTTGTAGGTCGGTGATCGCACCCTTCACCGCCGCTGGGTCAGTTTTGCCGAGGTACTGTGCTAGTGCTTCCCGCAATATTTCGGCCTTTTCTCGTCCAGCAGCTTGGGCAATTTCCTGTATTTGCTGGTACCAGTCCTGGGGTACTCTCGCTCCGATCATTGGTGAATTTGACATTGTTGCTCACTCTGCTATTCGGCTATCACGAGTGATTCTAAAAAGGATAATCCCAATGATGCACAGTGAAAACACTGAAATCACTCAGAGAGGTTAATTCCAGATAAAACAGTGAAATCACTGTGGTCATATTCCAAGAAATTAAAGAGGCACCCCGGTTAGGATGCCCCGTGCCAGCAGTCAGTTACTTAATACGCATACTTGTCCCGCGCTCTCCCAATCGTGCAAAGCTCAACTGCTCCCCTGCTTCCAGGACCGCACGTATTGCCGCCGTGTCAGGGTCAATGCTCACCCGTTGAAACTGCTTTGGCAACTGAGTTACCGGTACTGAATCATCCAGGATCAGAGGCGCTTTACCTCCATTACGTTGAACCTGAAGCTTATATCTGGCAGTTTCGACCGTCTTAAGGTTGTGGACCTCAAAGAAAAACTTCAATCTGTCTTTAAGTAGTCGTGCTCGGCCTTCATCAGCTGCCGCCAGCTCCGCCAGTCGCCTTGCTTCGGCCTTCCTTCCCTCTGCCCTTGCCGTCATCTCAGTAATGAGAGCACAATAGCCGTCAAGTTTTTTGTCTCGCTCATTCCCCAGCTGCCCTAACCACTCTGATATCAACTCCTGTTGCTGGGCATCGTCGCCGCAATCATCCAGCAGTTCATTCAGTCGCTCTAAGTCATCACCGATGCTAAACAGGGTTCGTGGTTTGCTGTGCGGTTGTGACTCTGGCTCTAGCTCAATTAACTGGTGCGGTGGTTCCACCTTGGGGATAGCAGGCTGTTCGTTCACTGGCTTAGGTTCCTCCACTAGTGAGGCTTGCTGCTCATGTTGGCAGATGCCCCTTATCCACGCCTGCTCCTCTACTGGAATTAATTTCCATGCGAGTTTAATCCTATCCGCCCCATGCTCTGCCTTCACTGCCTGAAATTCGATGAGCGAACCGCAGTTAACCAATTCATCGGCAATGGTTTGCAGATCGACTTGTGGCTGTGCATTGCATAACTCATGAATCCGCGACTGGTCCTCAAGGTTAAGCGTATTCCATGCTGCATTCAGATCCGCCTCTGTGTTGACGGCGGCGATCTGGTTAAACTCAGCCTTGGTTTTGCATCGCTTCAATGCGATCGCAATCACGGCTATGGAATCAATCTGGTTCGCTGTCGATGTCTTACGAGATGCCATAGTGATATATCCTCAATACTTCGGTTTTATATAGATGCCCCTGCGTAAAACAGGGGCGTTACTTCGACTAGTTAACGGGTAGCGGCATAGGAGTTTTTTGCGATCGCAAGTCAGTCAAGAATTGCTGTAACTCTGACTCACTCAACTCTCTACGGCTTGTCTTGCCAAACTTTTCTTGCAGGTACAACTTACCTCGATCATTCGACCAATTCAGTCGTTTCAACTCGGCAGTAGTTTGGTCGATTAGAGCGCCGGTAGATCTGCTGATATTCGTATTTGGCTTACTGTTGCTGACAGGCTTGCTGGATGTACGCTCCGGATCATCCTCACTAGGCAAACAGAACAGTAGTCTAGTGGCGTACTTAAGAGCGCCGGTGGTAGCCTTATAAATTGCCTTGTCGCCGGTCGGCTTACCATCCTTATAACTCCAGTCCTCTGCATAGCCTGGAGCAGTCACGCTAAGCGATTCGCCCGTCTCGCTGTCGGCAACGGTTAACTTGACTGTCACTGAAGCTTTGCCAGGTTCGATATTGGAGTCAATGCAATCTGCTACAACGATTAATCCATGAGCGTTGCAGGCTTGCTGGACGGGTAACAGGACATCGCCCGCAGTCGTGTAATTATATTTGTGGAAGTCGTTTCTACCTGACTTCTCAACGGGCTCTAGTGATTTCTGAACAGCCAGAATCTTTTGAAACAACTTGGCTTTAGCGTTAGCTTCGTTCATTTGGTTTCCTTATTGAAGCGAAGGGGAAAGGAAAGGGCTAGGTAATTCCTAGCCCTAGTCTGGCTTAGAAGCAATCGCAATCTTCAGGTTGCCAGTAGTTCACAACCGTGTAGCCCTTCAGCCAAGGTTTAGTATCAATCAGCAACTCAATCGCTTGCTTAGTTGGCTCACCTACCACCACGTCTAGCGTTTCAAAATCGAGCGGTATGCCATCGAAATCAAGCTCATCTGAAGCTACTTCCACCATGTAGCGGTGTGCCTGTGTGGAAGAAGCAAGTGTACCTGGAGCAGAAAGTAATGTCATCATACAATTACAACTTTTTTGATTGCTCAGTCTGTTAGCGCAGCTGGGCGTTTTCTTTGGATAGGCAAACGTTATCTGTATGGCGCTACACCTGCTGCCTTGTGGCTCCGCTTCGCGCTTCCCTCTCGGTTGGGTTACCGTCTGTCTTTCCAGATGTCGTTTCGTTTGCTTATCTCTCTTAATAATAACCCGCGTATACGCGGGATGTCAATAACATTTGAGCCTGTTTTAGATTAGAGTTACTTATACAAATAGCCGTGTATACGCGGGTTTTGCTCATATTGCTTATTGATGGTATGTAGCCACTAAAAAGCCCCGGTGGAAGTACCAGGGCTAACTGTTGTTATTGGGTGGTATTTAGTTGAGCGAAGGTAGAGCACTAAGGAGCGGGTTCACTCCGCCTCAGTAACTTGCCAGTCTTGCTCGTCAAGTTCACGCTGCATCTTCTCAAGGATTGCGTTCCTAAGCCATTCCGTTCGGTTAGGTAGCGATCGCAGTCGCGCGTCTAGGTCAGCTGGTAGCCGAACCGATAACGGCCTCTCTGCCATCGGTACTACTCCCTTCTGTTGAAAGCGGGTCAAGAAGTCAGCCCTCACTTCCGTTGGTTGGGGCTTTTTAGTCTTAGCCATTGCCGTTTTATCTGTGTATCACTCCCAATATATCCCTAGTATACATGGGAATATTCAATAAGCTCTAGCCCAAGTATACACGGGTTATATAGGTAATACTAATTAAAGAAATGTTCAAAACACCTAGCCATCCCATGTATACGCGGGTTAAAATAGATACAGACAAACGAAAAGCCCCGCCAGCTGCTACTGACAGGGCATGCACTAAAACTACCTGGAGCTTACATTATGACCGTCGCAACCGCCACCCCCAGCATCTTCAAATTGTTCTACACACATCGCCGCGCTGAAATCTTGCTTTCTGCCAAAAGTATTAATGTTAAGTCGATTGAGCGTATTTCAATCACGAAGCCTAGCGGCGAGTTTTTAAACTGTGTGTTGGTGATTTACCGCGTCAAGAATGGTGGTCGGTGTTGCCAGTTCGTATCTTGCAAAGAATTTCTGGCACGGGCGACTGAGAAGCGCAAACAAGAATCTGAGAACTACGTTGCTCGTCAAAACTTTGATGCTCCCTCTCAATGGAGAGTGTACCCCAAGGGCAACTCAGTAAAGGCGATTGAACAGCCACGGCAACTTGAGGAAGGCGACATTGACAAATACCGCACGGTAGCTACCACACCTCAAGCCGTTGTCTGTGATTGTGAGGACTTTTCCAACCAGGCTAGTTATCTAAGTCAACATCCCTACCTTTGGGAGCGCTTAATTAAACAAAACCGAATCTGTAAGCACGCACTATGCGCGTTAAACCAGCTTGGCTTTAACTCACTCAGTAGTTACTTGAAAGCTTGGCAACCGGGAGGGAGATTAAACCAGCTGTCTATAACTATGAATCGAACGCGAAAATCTGCCTAGACTTCAAGCCCTGCTCCGAGGCTTTATATCGGGCAGAACACCACCAAAATAAACCTGAGAGGATATCCCAATGAATGAATACAGATGCACCCGCAACGCTCCTTACACTAGCCCTCGCTGCTATGGACATACTGACTTGAGTGAACGCGAGGGCCACTACATCAAAGCCGAGTCCGAACAGGACGCGATCGCGCAAATGAGTAAACTGTACCCCAGAGACGAGGATGGATTCATAGCTCAGATTTGGAAAATCGACTGCTTGGCATGCCGTCTTATGGGTAAACACAGACCTCACACCACTATTAATGCTGAACGATTGCCCCCTGCAAGCCTATGTGAAGAACCTGCGGAGTTTTAATTGACAGACACAGCCCCAGTGAATTATCTGGGGCACTCGTTTTATGTACTACGCTATGGAGGATAGATAATTTGCCGACAGTAGAACAAGCGATTGAGTGTGTGTACGTTTGCCAGATGCTTTCTAATCTCTACCGTGACATCGTCGTGTTCCGCTATGATTCAGGAACAAAAGAAGTTTATATCCTGACTCAGGATGATATTCAAGTTGTTATTCCTGCTGCTGGCAGATGGAGGTTTGCATGAAACCTGATTTTAGCAAAATGGACTTAGTGGAATTAAGAACCTACGTCAAGCAGCACCGGACTGACGACGAAGCCATCCGTGAATTATTTGTCAATCGGCGCTCTCCTGACGAGACAGCAACCTGGTATTCCTTCCCACGGACTGAAGCAGGAACAAAACAGATGGAGGAAGTCTTACGCCAGAAGATCCAAGAAATTGAGAACAAACGGCATTCTGCCGGATAAAGACACAACCCGGATGGAATTAAGCCCCAAACCTGTCTAAAGGTCGGGGCTTTTCTTATTATCAATCTATACGCATAGAACATACGTACTACGAATCATCTCCAATACATGCTCAGCCAGTGGTGTTGCCTGTTGCTCCCAGTAGCCAACTAACCGAGTGAGCCAAGGTTTCCAGTGCTCCCCTAGCGAGAAATGGAACACCTGAGCCTCGCGATTGGACAAGGCCACCACGATAACGCCAGTCTTGATGCGAGTACCATACATCCTATTAATGCACCCACAGTAGGCAGACAGCTGGAGAGGATATCGGTCGAGATATTCAGGTTTCTTAGGTCTGGTAGCAGTTTTCCAATCTAGGATGCAGGGTACTCCATCAAAACTGCAAAGCATATCAATCGTTCCAGCGTAGCAGCCTACCTCGTGCCAGCAGGCCGATTCGATTAGCTTTACGTCGGTAATGCGGGGTAGAACAGTTTGGATACTTTGCCAGTATGGTTCTGCGATCGCACTCTCATCAGAGTCTAGGAAATCCGTGAAATTCACGTTTTTGAAGTAGTCCTCCACCCTTGAGTGAAAGAGTTTACCCCGATTCTTAGCCAACTCCGAGTGCGCCGCGTTCCCAGGTTGCGCTTGCCACTGCTGCCAAAACTCCTGCTGCTCTGGCGAATCGGTAGCAGAGAGGATGTTGCCGACGCCAGGGTAATGATGCTCACCGACTCGATAGAACCGCCCGTAGTCAGTGTATACGTGTAGCGAGTGCGGGTCATGGTGAGTCAGCACGTCTGGGTACCCAAGCCTTGTTGAATCCATCTGCCTTGATCTGTTCGGGCATTTCAGCACGGTTATTCAGTCGGGCTACTTCCTCTCTTTCCATACCTAGTCTTGTCATCAACTCTTTATCACTCACTCCATCGGCAATCATTGAGCGGACTATCTCAGCCATCTTGAGGACTCCATGAGTACCCCTAGCCCTGTTATGCCTGACTGTGGACATCTGCCGATGGATTGGGTCAAGGGCAACTTGGACGGTCGGGACCATACCGCCAGTGAGGGCGAAAACTTGTGGATCAGCTGATACCTCCCATCGGTGATAGCCATCGACAATCACGAAGCGCCCATCCTGCTCTGGTAGCGTCACGATGGGCATTGTCCAGCCGTCCTCAATGATGGACAACTTGAGCAGTTCAAGTTCTGGTAGGCACATAAAGTTGGGATTGTATTCATTTTTATCAAGCAGGTCGCGGTCAACCCAACGTACTTGGGAGACTGGCTGTAACTCAATCGACGAGGGCATTATTTAGAGCCTCCTGCGGTGTGATTCCCAACTTCTTACAGGCATCAAGCGCTCGGTTAGTCAACATCCCTTGCTTTCGTCCTTTGAGATCACCGCGGTTGATAATTTGGCATAGCCATTTCCACGACACGCCAGATGCCGGGTCACTCTCAACTTCAGGAATCGGACGGCGAGTTTTGCTCTGATGGAGTTTAATAATTTCTGCCACATTCGCTGCAATTTGGCGCTTAGTCTCATTTGGGTACAGTTCCAAAAGTGAGTAACACCAATCTTTCCAAGTCATTCCTGGTGGAGGTTCTTTCGGCCTTGTTCCATATAAGTCAGTCAAAGCGTATCTGCCAGCAGTAGCAGCACCATCAACTCGGTTAATCATCTTTGCCCACATTTCAGGCCAGCAGCTTTTATAAGTCCACAGCTTTTGTAAGGGTTCTTCGCCATAGGGCGGAGTACATCTTTGAAGTGAGGGCGGAACACCTGCGATCGCCAGCACATCATACGTATGGTTGTAATCATCAAAGCTTTGCGTAGCAACCCACACATCCTCAGTAGTCCAGTCGTATATGGGAGAAGTGGGGTAGAAGTAACCTTTGATAGGATTCTGAGTCATCCAATTATCAGTTTGTCTTTTGGTTACTGACTGCAACCGGCGAATACTTTCTTGAGCGCGAATACCTCTGATTTCTGCCACAGTACCCAGATCGGGACCGTAGAGCAGCGGCGTAATATCTGCCTGGCTCATGCCTAGCTTGAAACCAGGGACATCATTAATGGTGATTGCCCACTCTGGCATCGGTCTAACCCACTTATCCTTATCTGCTTCGAGCCACGGATACCAATAGGGTTGTGTCCTGGAGCAAGCATTCCTATGCTTTCCTGGGAGGCATACCCATTTGAGGCGGATATCATCACGCGATCGCACCAGTTCCACATACTCGACTGTTTCAGGGGTAATCGCTTCCTCGTCCACAAAGCAGGTATCCAAAGGCAACCGGCCTCTCTCAGTAGCTACCTGCAAGGCCAGATTGAGAGCAACAGTCGAATCCTTACCACCACTAAAAGACACCATCACGGTATCGAAGCGATCGTAAAGTAGATGAATTCTCTCTAATGCCGCATCATAAACCGTCTGATCAATTCGATGCTTTGTAAGACTAGGCACGGGTTGCAATCTCCTGCAATTGACTACTGCTAACTCCATTGACTAAGGTAGAGCGCCGCATCGGATGCAGTTCATGAGTCGGGCCGGTTTCAGAGGTTGGATGGTACGCGATTACTACCATCGGGCTATCAGTAGTCCTGAAAGAGTGCAAACCACCCGCAGGAATTACAAACACTTGCCCAGGTTTTAAGGAAATTGTTTCATCTGGAGTAATGCACTCGCCACGACCAGATACAATCATCCCTACTCGCACGCTACTGTGGGTATGAGGTGTCTGGTCAATGCCGTCTGGGAAGTACAAAGCATTGAGACACGGATCGCCCTGCATCACTGGTGGAATCAAAAGACTATCTCGGCATCCGTCTATATATAAGAGTCTTCCAGTAGGTTCGACGGGACCGCCGATGGAAAAAACGCCTTGGTAGCCTAGTCGCGTGATCACAATGCCTTTGCCTCCCAGTAGCTTACCTTCGCCCGGTACGCTGAAATACATCCCTGCTGCTAGTTGGAATGTACCGGCTTCAATCATGAGTATCGGCCCACCCTCCCAGATGTACCCGTAGTGAGTACCCGCAGTGAGTAGAGTTAGCCATCCACCATCAAAACCGCGTAACCGAGTTGGAAATTCATCATTACTAAGGTCTGCCAGTAGGCCATGAGTTAGGGAGTAGGGAATGAAAGATTTAGTGGTCATAGCCGCTCTTGTGTGAGGTGGGGTATTTCACGGGTTGTCTTTACCTCTGTCGGAAAATCTTCGTGGTGAGGAATTGAAACCTCAAAAACAAAAGAACCTTCTGAATTACTAAAGATATCTTTTAAATCTACTTTCCCTTCTCTTATATCTTTGAATCTGTTTGTGGAAACTGGCGCATACAACCAAATATCTACAAAATCTGTACTGTCTGCCCAAACAGAAATAAAAATTTGTCCCGAAAGATTTTTACATGAAAATAGACATGGTTGATCATAGTAATCGTAAACCTCAATAAACTCAAGTTTACCTAGAATTAATGTTGTTGGTAGATTGCTCATTCATCTCAAATACTCCTGTGTGATCGCGTCCAGTGCATCTGCCGTTGTCTCTAGCCCGTGTTTTTGCTTAGCCTGATTAATTGCATCAAACAGTCTTTGACGTTGCTGCTGAGTCAATAAGCAGTGGAAGGGCAACATATTAGATTCAGGCTTACTGCCTAAGTTTTCATCTTCGTCTTCAGAATCAGATTCATGTTCAAGATTGGCAGTAGTTGCCATTTGTTCAAAGGTTGCCAGGTCTAGGCTGTCTTGCAGTCGCTCCAACTCAGCATCACTCCACAAACCTTCAATAGTAAGCTCATCAACATCTTGCAAAAGCTGCTCAACATCCCAATTTAGATCTAGTTCTGCTATCCGATTGTCTGCCAAGGCCAGCTCACGGGCTCTAGGATCTGACTCAAGGTCTAAGTCATCCCGAATAACTGCAACTAGCTTATCTCCCTGAGTATGGATAACCTCAATCTCTAGTCCTAAGTTTTGGGCAGATGCAAGCGTTTTATTTCCACCGATTACGGTCCCGTGCTTATCGCAAACTATAGAACGGCCAGCACCTAGCTTAGATAGGGATTGTGATAGCAGTTCCCGGCCTCGGTCAGTCCCTTTGTTTGCATTATTTTTATCAAAACGCAAGTCTGTAGTCTTAATCTTTTTCATTTTAATAACATCGCTGCCTGCCTCATCTAGCATACTCGACTATTTTTGCAAACCATTGAGCCTGCGGTTATGGTGGGATAGGGAATTGGGGGAAATTAGGTGGCTTTAAATGTTTATATCCTGACTTGGTGCAATCGCATTGAGAACCTATATGGAACAACTTTAATCTTCAAAACGTTGCGAGTAGGGTTCCCAACAGCTGAGATTCATATTGTTGACAATGCTAGCTTGCTTGAGGTTCGCCCCATCTTAAGTCAATATGCCCAGGACTGCGGAGCCCAATTCACTCAGCTTGAGCAAGGCATCGCGCACCATGATTTTATCGAAAATATCTTGCTCACTCAAGCTTCGGGTGATGCTATATTTATCGATCCTGATATTTGCTTTTGGGAGAGCGTAGAAGGGTGGAGCTTTAATAAAGCGTTAATGGCAGGACGATTGATTTCTCAATTCAATTGCCCAATCAGCAGTTGCATCACGCATCCTCGGCTTCATACCTCATTTCTGTGGATACCCGATGTTGGCTGTTTGCTCGATCAGGTGTGGGCTTTACGTAC
>JAABUQ010008080.1_pt1 | contig 14905 bp, 18 predicted proteins | sample 5560001 | NCBI WGS metagenome assembly JAABUQ01 (sample SAMN10711888, study PRJNA513371) | rock metagenome | isolation source: Antarctica rocks | place: Antarctica: Victoria Land, Finger Mt nord | collected 2015-12-18 | reverse complement strand
GCGGCGACAGGCAAGCAAACCGGGCGCGGATCAGGGCTGGGTCAATCATCCCACCAGGCTACGGCATCACCAGACAGCAGGGAATCCCAAGCATAAAACCGATTCTGTTATCTCTTTGCAGGCCCTACCTGGTAGGTGGCACCGGGACCGAAACGACCTTGCGCCGCAACCGCCTCGCGCTGGACCGCATCGGCTTCCGCCCGCGCGTGCTGGAGGATGTGTCCCGCATCGACACCGGGGTGGACTGGATGGGCCACCGCCTGCGCCTGCCGGTGGCGCTGGCGCCGGTGGGCGGGCTGGACAGCATGGGGCAGGACGGCGGCGTGACGGTGGCGCAGGGGGCCGGGCTGGCCGGGGTGCCGTTCTTCCTGAGCAGCGTGTCGGAGCAGCCGATGGAGCGTGTGGCTGCGGCATCGAGCGGGCCCCGCGTGTTCCAGTTGTATGTGCGCGGCGACGACGCCTGGGTGGACGAGCACGTGTGGCGGGCAGCAGCGGCGGGCTATGACGCGTTCTGCATCACCGTCGATAGCGCGCTGTACAGCCGGCGGGAGCGCGACATCGCCAACCGCTTCGCCAAGCCGTGGCGAGCCAGCGCGCATGGGGAATACCAGGCGGCGCTGAGCTGGCGCGACATCGAGCGGTTCAAGGCGCTGCACCGGATGCCGCTGATCCTGAAAGGGATCGCGACGGCGGAGGACGCGGACCGCGCATGCGGGCTGGGGGTGGAGGGCATCTACGTCAGCAACCACGGCGGCCGGCAACTGGACCATGGCGCGGGCGCAATCGAGGTGCTGCCGGAGGTGGTCGAGGCGGTGGCCGGGCGGGCGCAGGTGATCATGGACGGCGGCGTCAGCCGGGGCAGCGACGTGGTGAAGGCGATGGCGCTGGGGGCGGACCTGGTGGGGGTCGGGCGGCTGTATTGCTATGGCTTTGCGGCGGCGGGGGCGGCGGGGATCGCGCGGGTGATGGAGCTGCTGCAGCTTGAGGTGGCGGAGTGCCTGGGGTTGCTGGGGCTGACGGGATTTGCCGGGCTGCGCCGGTCGCACCTGCGGACGGTGGAGGCCGTGGCGGAGGCTGGGGTGCTGAGCGCGTTCCCGTTGCTGGCGCTGCCGGTGCAGACGTACTAGGGCTGCACCAGCTTCGACCGCTTGCCGCCGCCCTAGCTGCCGCAGAGCGCCACCCGCACCTCCGTCAGCACCTCGCCGAGCCAGTTGGTCCCGCGCCAAGTCGCCCGTGCCGCCGCCAGCGGGTCTTCGGCGGCCAGCCCGATGCCCCAGACCGTGTCGTCCGGCGCGGCCTCCACCAGCGTCGTGCCGCAGCTCGCGCGCAGGCGGTCCAGCAGATCCGGGTGCTGGCTGAACTTCGCCAGGTTGCCGTGGAACACCACGTCCCGCGCCACGGCGGCCCAGGCGTCCGGCTGGAAGTTGGCGACCGTGCGGCCAAGCGCCTTTTGCTTGAAGGGGGCCGGCTCCGCCAAGATCGCCGCCGCTGCCGCAGCATCGCCGAACAGCAGGGCCTTACGCCAGTGCATCCAGCCCTCGCAGGTGGTGAACAGCAGCCCTTCCAGGCGCATCGGGCGCGGATAGAACTGGCTGCACTCGGCATGGGGTGCGCCCTCCCGGTGGCGCCAGAAGTAGGTGAACCGCTCCGCTGCCTGCGTGGGGTTCATGCTTGCCATGCCCGGGGGCGCAGGCCCGCGTGGAACCAGGATACTATGGAGAAGATGTCGTAAACCGGCAGCCCCAGCTCCGCCTGCATCGCCGCGGCGTACGGCGGCATGTTGGTGCACTCCAGCACGATGGCGCCGACCTCGGGATGACGGCGCACCAGGTCGCGCCCGGCGTCCAGCACGTCCTGCCGGGCCAGGTCCACATCCATATCGGTGGCCTCGGCGCGGACCAGCACGCGGAAGAACTCCCGCCCGCCCTCCGTTCCGGCGATGGGGGTATCGGGCGCAACCCCGGCGGCCCGCAGGTGCGCGGGCGTCAGCGAGGCCGCGCACACGGTCACCAGCCCGACCCGGCGGCCCGCCGGCAGGGTGGCCTGCACCCATGGCGCCTGCATGAGCGCGGAGGTCATCACCGGCACGCCCACATGGTTCGCCAGCTCGCGCTGGAACAGCGACAGGAAGCCGCAGTTGGTGGTGACCGCCTCTGCGCCCATCGCCACCAGCTCCGCCGCTGCGTCCAGGAAGCGCGGCAGCAGCCCGGCGGCGCCGTCCAGCACCACCCGCGCGGGGGTGGCGCCGGGGACGACGCGGTACAGCACCGGAAACGGCCAGGTGCCGGCATGGCCCATGTCGCCGGGGATGCGCGGGAACCGGGCGTCCAGCATCAGGATGCCCAGCGGCGCTCCATAGACCGCCTTGCCGCCGCGTGCGATGCGCATGTTCGTCACACTCCCCTATCTCGACCGCCGGACCCGGCAGGGGTCATCATGGCCGCAGGATGCGGCAGGGGTCATCATGGCCGCAGGATGCAGGAGGGAGTCCATGGACCAGGTGCTGGCGTTGCGGCCGTTCGTGCCGGCGAAGGATTTCGCGCTGTCCAAGCGGTTCTATCAGGCGCTGGGCTTTGCGCTGACGCATGACGCCGAGGACATCGCCTTCCTGAAGCTCGGCGGCTTCAGCTTCATCCTGCAGGACTTCTACGTCCAGGCGGCGGCGGAGAACATGATGCTGCAGATGCTGGTCCGCGACGTGGCGGCGTGGTAGCGCGGCCTCGACAGCGACGCGCTGGTGCGGGAGTTCGGGGTCCAGCCGCCACGGGCGCCGGCGCTGCAAAGCTGGGGCATGACGGTCGGCTTCGTCTTCGACCCGTCCGGCGTGCTGTGGCACGTTGCGGAGGCGCCGTTCTAGCAGCGAATACCGCCGCCGCCCGGCAGCCCCTATATGCCGCGCAGCATGGAGGGTGCCTGGCTCGATGGCGTATGCGGTGAAGGAGATGTTCTACACCCTGCAAGGGGAAGGCGGGAACGCCGGGCGGGCGGCAGTGTTCTGCCGCTTTGCCGGCTGCAACCTGTGGTCGGGCCGGGAGGCGGACCGGGCCGATGCCGTGTGCCGGTTTTGCGACACCGATTTTGTCGGCTTGGACGGACCCGGTGGCGGACGCTTCGCCACCGCGGCGGACCTGGCGAGGGCGGCCGATGCGGCCTGGGGCGGCGCGCAGCCCGGCACGCGCCTGGTGGTGCTGACCGGCGGGGAGCCGCTGCTGCAAGCCGATGCGGCGCTGATCGAGGCCCTGCACGCGCAGGGGTTCGAGGTCGCGGTCGAGACCAACGGCACCGTGCCGCCGCCGCCGGGCCTCGATTGGCTGTGCGTCAGCCCGAAGGCCGGCGCGGCGCTGGCCGTCACGGGCGGCGACGAGCTGAAGCTGGTGTTCCCGCAATCCGGCGCCGACCCGGCCGGGTTCGAGGGCCTGGCATTCGGACGATTCCTGCTGCAGCCGATGGACGGGCCGCGGCAGGCCGAGAACACCGCTGCCGCCGTGGCCTACTGCCTGGCCCACCCGCGCTGGCGGTTGAGCCTGCAAACCCACAAGCTGCTGGGCATCCCCTGATGCACGCTGCCCCGATCACCCGCGAGCGCATCGCGGCGGCCGAGCGCACGATCCGTCCCCACATCCGCCGCACCCCGATGGTCGAGGCGGACGGCGCGGATTTCGGCCTGGCGCCGGGGCCGCTGCTGTTCAAGCTGGAACAGTTGCAGCACTCCGGGTCGTTCAAGGCGCGGGGCGCGTTCGCCAACCTGCTGCTGCGGGACGTGCCGGCTGCCGGGGTGGTGGCGGCGTCGGGCGGCAATCATGGGGCGGCGGTGGCCTATGCGGCGGGTCGGCTGGGGGTGGCGGCGACGGTGTTCGTGCCGGGCATCACCTCACCGGCCAAGGTGGAGCGCATCCGCGGCTATGGCGCCACGCTGGTCGTGGGCGGGGACCGCTATGCCGACGCCTTGGCCGCCAGCGAGGCGCATGGGGCCGCGACGGGCGCCATGGCGGTGCATGCCTTCGACCAGCCGGAAACCCTGCTGGGCCAGGGCACGGTCGGGCTGGAGCTGCAGGCGGATGCGCCGGGGGTGGACACCCTGCTGGTCGCGGTCGGCGGCGGCGGGCTGATCGGCGGCATCGCGGCCTGGTACGGCGGCGCGGTCAAGGTGGTGGCCGTCGAGCCCGAGACGGCGCCGACGCTGCACATGGCCCTGGCCGCGGGCCGCCCGGTGGACGCGCCGGCCGGGGGCATCGCGGCGGACAGCCTGGCGCCGCGGCAGGTGGGCGGGCTGGTGTTCCCCATCGCCCAGGCGCACGTGGCCGCGAGCGTGCTGGTCACGGACGAAGCCATCCGCCAGGCGCAGGCGACGTTGTGGTCCCGCCTGTGCGTCGTGGCGGAGCCGGGGGGTGCGGCGGCGTTCGCGGCCCTGCTATCCCGGCGCTACCGGCCTGCAGCCGGGGAGCGCGTGGCAGTACTGGTGTGTGGCGGCAACACGACGGCGGTGAGGTTCGAGGGATAAAGCCGCCTTCCCCCTTCCAGGAGAGGAGTTGAGCCAGGCCAGGTCAGCAAAGGCTGCTGGTCCCAACCCGCCCATTGTGGGGCTGGACAGGGTGATCCCGCCGGGCGTAGTGCGGACGGCGATGCACTTCATGGCAGACCCTGTTCTGGTACGGCAGTGTCGGTCGGACGGCCGGCGTCACTCAAACTCGGTCGGCAGCGCCGGGATGCAGGCGTGCGCGAACATGCGCCGGAGCTGACCCGGCAGCACGCGTTCCAACGACAGGTCGTCCGGCAACGCGTCTTCGGCGAACCAGGCGACCTCCGACGTTTCGGAGCTGACCGCCGCCGACCCGCCCACGGCCGCACAGATGAAGAACATCTTGCAGCACGAGAACACGCCGGGCAGGTGGCCCTGGCGGGTGCGGTCCCACACGGCGGCGAGCTTCCGCACCTGTACCATGTAGCCGCTTTCCTCCTGCACCTCCTTGATGACGTTCTCGGCCGGGGTCAGGTTCACGTCCGCCCAGCCGCCGGGCAGGGTCCAGCGCCCGGCGTCGGCGACCTCGCGCACCATCAGCACCCGGCCCTGCCCGTCGAACACGGCGCCGCGCACATCGACCTTGGGCGTCGCATACCCGGCCTCGCCGGCGAACAGCGCCTCGATCCGTTCAGCCGGGGCGCCGGTGTGCGCCGCCATGATCCGGGACGCCAGGGACCGCAGCATCTCGTAGCGCTCGCGGTCGTAGGGGCCAGGGTCGAAGGCCAGCCCGGTCTGCGCGATGGCCTGCAACTCGCGCGTCCAGGCGAGCCAGTCCGGTTCCGCCGTCATGCCTGCACCCCCCTGCACCCCCCTGCACCCTTTACCCTACCCAACTGGCGGCAAGTGCAGCAGCGCCACGTCCGGCTGCCCCGGCAGCGTCGGGAAACGGCGCAGCACCAGGGGATCGTGGCCGGGGATGACGTGGTCGGGGCCGTCCGCCAGCTCCTCGCAGATGCGCCAGCCCTCGGCCATGCGCGCCACGTCCTGCACGAGCGGGAACGGGTTGCGGGTGCGGATGTTGGCCCAGTAGTGCGCGGCGTCGCTGGCCAGCACGACGTGGCCGCGCGCGGTGGGCACGCGCACCACCTGCAAGCCGCCGGAGTGCCCGCCGACCAGGTGCAGCGTGACGCCGGGCGCGATGCTGGCGGCACCGTCGTGGAAACGCACCCGGTCGGCGAAGACGTGACGGACGGCGTTGGTCACGTCCTCCACGTCGAGCGGGATGCGGAGGACGCGGTGGCACATGCAGCGGCCGGTGGCGTAGGCCATCTCCGCGTCCTGCAGGTGGAAGATGGCGGCCGGGAAGGCGTCCATGCAGCCGGCGTGGTCATAGTGCAGGTGGGTCAGCACGACATCCTGGACCGTGGCGGCCTCGATCCCCACCAGCGCCAGGGCGTCCACGGTGCTGCGGATCATGGTGCGGTTCCGGCGGCCGGCCGCAGCCGTGCCGAAGCCGGTGTCCACCACGATCGTGCGCCCGCCGCCGGTGATGGCCCAGACGAAGTAGTCCATCGGCATAGGCGTGGCATGGTCGTCCGGGAACAGGAAGTTCTCCGCGGCCGTGCGTTCCTGCTTGGTGGCGTAACGGATCGCGACGGCCTCGTATGTCACCTGGTTGCCTGCCTGCTGGGCTTCCTTCTAGCATGGCTGAAAGCGGGGCACGGCTCAAACCGGGGCATGGCTCACAACGGGGGAGGAAGCGGTGGCGGACCATCCGGAATACGAGGGCGAGAAGTTCGCCATGGGGTTGGAGAACCGCCGGGCCGTGCTGGGAGCGGAGTATGTGGACGCCTCGCTGGCCAACGCGGACGAGTTCATGCGCGCGTTCCAGCGTGTGACCACCGAGTGGTGCTGGGGCGACATCTGGGGCCGGCCTGGGCTGGACCGGCCGACGCGCTCGCTGCTGAACCTGGCGATGCTGACGGCGCTGAACCGTGCGCCGGAGCTAAAGCTGCACGTCCGCGGCGCCCTCAACAACGGCGTCACCCGGGAGCAGATCAAGGAGGTGCTGCTGCACGCGACGGTATATTGCGGCATCCCCGCCGGGCTGGATGCGTTCAAGGCGGCGGCGGCGGTGTTCGCGGAGATCGACGCGCAAGCGCCCGCCTCAAAAGCGCCCGCCCCAAAAGCGGCTGAGTAGCATGGCCGAAGCGGTTGGCTTCGTCGGCATCGGCAACATGGGGTGGCCGATGGCGGCCCGGGTCCACGCCGCCGGCCACACGCTGCTGGTGGCCGACCACCGGCGCATCGTGGCGGAGAACTTCGCGCAGCAGGTGGGTGGCACGGCGCCGGACACCGCGGCCGAGCTTGCCGTCGGCTCGGAGGTGATCGTGACGATGCTGCCAACCAGCGCGGCGGTGGGCATCGCGTTGGACGGGCTGCTGCCAGCCCTGCGGCCCGGCACGGTCGTGGTGGACATGACCTCCGGCGCCCCCGGCGAGACCCGCGCGCTGGCAGACCGGGTGGCGCAGGCGGGCGGGGTGATGATCGACGCCCCGGTGTCCGGCGGCGTCCCGCGCGCCAGGACCGGCGAGCTGGCGATCATGGTCGGCGGCGACGATGCGGCCGTGGAGCGGGTGCGCCCGCTGCTGCAGACCATGGGCACGTCGATCCTGCGTACCGGCGCGGTCGGCTCGGCGCACGCGATGAAGGCGCTCAACAACCTCGTCAGCGCCGGCGGCTTCCTGATCGGGATCGAGGCGCTGCTGATCGGCCAGCGTTTCGGGCTGGACCCGGCGCTGATGGTCGATGTGCTGAACGCCTCCACCGGTATGAACAACTCGACTCAGAAGAAATTCCGGCAATTCGTCTTGTCGCGCTCGTTCGACAGCGGGTTCGGGCTGGACCTCATGCTGAAGGACGTGGGCATCGCCATGGGCGTCGCGCGCGACACTGCGACACCTGCACCGTTCAGCGCGCTATGCCGGGAGCTGGCCGCTGCCTGCGCCGCCATGCTCGGGCCGGGAGCGGACCATACGGAATTCGCAAAGCTGTCCGAACGGCTGGCGGGCGTGGAACTGGGGCAGCCTGCACCCGGCTGAGCAGGGCGGGGCTGATCAAGGACCGGGCTGACCAAGAGGGGGGAGCTATGGCAGGGATTGGACGGCGGACGGCGCTTGCGGGGGGCCTGGCGGCCACGGCCTTGCGGGTCCGCGCCCAGGGGCGGGCGCCGTTGCGGATCGGCGTGGTCAACGATCCCAACGGCATCTACAGCGACAATGGCGGCGTCGGCTGCGTCCATGCCGCGCGGCTGGCGACGGAGGAGGTCGGCAACACCCTGCTCGGCCGTCCCATCGAGGTGCTGCACGGCGACTGCGCCAACAAGCCGGACGTGGCAGCGGCGATCACGCGGCAGTGGATCGACCAGGACGGGGTGGACCTGATCGTGGACGGCGCCAACTCCGCCGCCGGGCTGGCGATCCAGCAGGTGACGCGGGAGAAGGCGCGCATCTACATCCCGATCGGACCCGCCACGTCGGACCTGACGGGCAAGGCGTGCTCGCCGTTCTGCTTCCACTTCGCCTATGACACCTACGCGCTGGCCAAGGGCACGGGGGACGCCATCACCAAGGCCGGCGGCAAGACCTGGTTCTTCATCACCGCCGACTATGCGTTCGGCGACGCCCTGCAGCGCGACACCACGCGGTTCCTGCAGGCGGCGGGCGGCCGGGTGATCGGCTCGGTCCGCCATCCGTTGGGGACCACCGACTACTCGTCGTTCCTGTTGCAGGCGCAGGCGTCGGGGGCGGACGTGGTGGCGCTGGCCAATGCCGGGGCGGACACGCAGAACGCGCTGAAGCAGGCGGCCGAGTTCGGCGTGGGGCGGGACGGCAAGCAGCGCCTGGCGGCGTTGCTGATCTTCGTGACGGACGTGTTCTCGGTCGGCCTGGCGGTGGCGGGCGGGCTGGACCTCACGACCTCGTTCTACTGGGACCGCACGGATGCCACCCGGGCCTTCACCCGGCGGTTCCTGGCGTTGAAGCCGAAGCCGCCCTCCATGCTGCAGGCCGGCACCTACAGCGGGGTGCGGCACTGGCTGGCGGCGGTGGGCCAGGCTGGCACGGCGGATGCGGCGACCGTGGCGGCGGCGATGCGCGCCATGCCTGTCAACGACATGAACAACACGGACGTGGCGATCCGCGGGGATGGCCGGGTGATGTGCAACATGTACTTGATGCAGGTAAAGGCGCCGGAGGAAAGCACGGGGCCGTTCGACGTTTACAAGCTGCTGGCCACCCTATCGGGCGAGCAGGCATTCCGGCCGCTGTCCGAAGGAGGGTGCCCACTGACTATGTAGCACCGGCTTATGCCGTATGCGTTGACCCTGCAGCGAACGGAACGGAAGGCCCAGATGTCAGACAACATCCGTAGTGCAACAGCACTCCGCGCCTACGCGGCCAACCTGCTGCGCGCCGCCGGGCTGGCACCGGACCGCGCAGAGGTGGTCGCCGAAGTCCTGGTAGAGGGCGACTTGATGGGCCACGACACACACGGCCTGGCGCAGTTGCCGGGTTACCTGGGCGCGCTCGTCAACGGCTCCATGACCGCGGCGGGCGAGCCGGAGGTCGTCAGCGACCGCGGCGCCGCGGTGCTGTGGGACGGCCGCCGCCTGCCCGGCCCCTGGCTGGTGGTGCAGGCCATCGGCCTGGCGCTGGACCGCGCCCGGCAGCATGGCACCGCAACCGTCGTCATCCGCCGCAGCCACCACATCGCCTGCCTGGCGGCCTACCTGCAGCGGGTGACGCAGCACGGCATGGTGCTGCTGCTCTCCAGCAGCGACCCCTCGGTGGCCAGCGTCGCGCCGCACGGCGGGGTGCGGCCCTTGATGACGCCCAACCCCATCGCCGCCGGTTTCCCGACCGCTAATAAAGCGGGGGGCGATGATGGGGCGGAGGACAGCGATCCGGTGCTGATGGACATCAGCACCAGCACCACCACCAACGGCCTGACCGGGCGGCTGCGGGCCGCAGGGCGGCACTTGGACCACCCCTGGCTGATCGACGCCGCCGGGCAGCCGACGCGCGACCCGGCCGCGCTGTTCACCGACCCGCCCGGCAGCATCCTGCCGCTGGGAGGGCTGGACAGCGGTCACAAGGGCTATGCGCTGGGCCTGCTGGTGGAGGCGCTGACGGCGGGCCTCGGCGGATTCGGCCGCGCCGACCCGGCGGAGGGATGGGGCGCGGCGGTGTTCCTGCAGGTGATCGACCCCGCGGCATTCGGCGGCAGCGCGGCCTTCCTGCGCCAGACCGGCTGGCTGTCCGACGCCGCCCGGGCTACGCCGCCGGTGCCGGGCGGACCGCCGGTGCGGCTGCCGGGCGCACGCGGGCTGGCGCTGCGGCGGCAGGGATTGGCCGAGGGCCTCCGGCTGCACCCCTCCATCCTGCCAGCGCTGATGCCTTGGGCGGAGCGGCTGGGTGTGGCGAGACTCGAAGCGGCTTAAACCCCGCTCGGGCGCACCCGGCGCAGCAGCAGCCGCACCGATCCCTGGTTGGCCGCGTGCGGGTGCGCCGCTGCAAGAACCAACGGACGCAATTCATGTAGGTTCAGCCAGAGCGGGAACTCGCGCCGGATCACCCCGCCGCTCTCGCCGCTGCCGCGCCCGGTGATGACCTCGACGCAGCGCAGCCGGTCGGCATGGGCGCTGCCCAGGAAACTCTGCAGCGCAAAGAAGGCGCGCTGGGCCGTGCGCCCGTGCAGGTCCAGGGTACGGGAGGCGGGCAGCTTGCCAGTGCGGAAGCGGCACCAGGTGGCATTGTCCACGCCCGCAGGCTGCAAGCCGACGACCAGCGACCCCATGCGCTGCACCACAGCCACCGGGCGCGACGGCGGCAGGCCCGGCAGGCTGACGCCGGATGGCTCCGGCGCGGGCGGGGCCGGCGGCGCCTCGGGCTTGGCCACGCCGTCCAGCGGCGCCACGTTCTGCACGTAGCCGGCCCAGATAACCCGGTCCGCCTCCGAAAGCGTGCGGCGGCGGGCGGAAGCCAGGTGCGCGGACCGGCCGGTAAAGGCAGCCATCAAGATGAACGAGCAGCCGGGTCGTCCTCGATCAGCACCACATGCAGGCGACGCGGGCCGTGGGCGCCCAACTCCAGGGTCTGCTCGATGTCGGCCGAGCGGGACGGGCCGGTCACCAGCATCACGTTGCGCGGCATGAACCCGCCGGTCAGCGCATCCGCGTTCTCCTGCCGCAGCAGGTCCCAGGCGTCCTCATACGCCCCGACCACTCGGGTGGCGCGCAGCACGACGATGGCGGTGTCGGCCAGCAGGTTCAGCGTGGTCGGCCGATGCGCGGTGCCCGGCAGCATCAGGGTACCGGTCTCGGCAATGCCCGCGAAACCCTGCTGCAGGCTGACCAGGTCCGTCGCCTGCGCCCGGCCCTCGCGGATCAGCAGCAACGGGCGGCTGGACCACGGCATTGCTTGCAGCTCCGGATGCGGCGCCATCGCCAGCTCGGACGGCAGGTTCTGCGCGGCCAGGTAGGCGGCGACGGCGTCCGGCACCGCGTCGCCGTCGGGCACGCGGACCAGGGTGCCGAACTCCTTCTCGATGTTGCGGACCAACAGGGTGACCTGCTCGGGCCGGCCGACCTGGCTGCGGAGCGGGATCAGTTGCCGCGGCGGCTTCCCCATGCGGGAACGCAGCATGGCTTGCTGGTCGCTGGGCAGCTCGCCGCGTTTCAGGCCGCGGCGGATCGCGCCGAGGATGGCTTCCTTGGTCATGCCCCCGCCTGCGCGGCATCCCGCTGCTTCGCGGCGTCGCGTTGCTGCTTGGCGTAGCGGGCGAAGAAGGTGTCCCCTTCCGGCGCCGGCAGGTCACGCCCATCGGTCCAACCGCCGGCCAGGGGCAGCTTGGCGAAGCGCCCGCGCCGGCGGCCCAGCAGACCTAATGCGACAGCGCCGGCCCGCGATGCCAGGCGGTACAACGCCGGACGGCGGGCGAAATACGCCCAAACACCCAGGTTGGTGCGGATGCCGCTGGGCTGCAGGTGCCGCTCGAACTCGCGCTCCCGCCAGTGGCGCATCAGCTTGGGCAGCGGGATTTTGACCGGGCAGACGCTCTCGCACTTGCCGCAGAAGGTGCTGGCGTTGGGCAGGTGCCCGGCCTGGTCCACGCCGATCAGGCTGGGCGTCAGCACGCTGCCCATCGGACCCGGGTACACCCAGCCATAGGCATGGCCACCCACCGCGCCATAGACCGGGCAGTGGTTCATGCAGGCGGCGCAGCGGATGCAACGCAGCATGTCCTGGAACTCGGTGCCCATCATCGCGCTGCGCCCGGCGTCCACCAGCACGACGTGGTACTCCTCCGGCCCGTCCAGGTCCCCGGCCCGCCGCACGCCGGTGCTGAACGTGGTGTAAACCGAGAAGTCCTGCCCGGTGGCCGACCGCGCCAGGATGCGCAGCAGGCTCGTCGCGTCCTCCAGCGTCGGCACCACCTTCTCGATGCTGGCCAACGCGATATGGACGCGCGGCAGGGTTTGCGTCAGGTCGCCGTTGCCCTCGTTGGTGACGATCACGCTGCTGCCGGTCTCGGCAATCAGGAAGTTGGCGCCGGTGATGCCCACGTCGGCGGCCAGGAACCGTTCCCGCAGCTTGCCGCGCGCCTCGGTCAGGATGTCGCGCCGCTCGGCGAACACGCGGTCCGCGGGGAGGTCGGTGTGCGACAGGCGGAACTGCGCCTCCCAGTCCTCGCGGTTCAGGTGGAAGGCGGGGGCGATGATGTGGCTGGGGGTCTCGTCGCGGAGCTGGATGATGTATTCGCCGAGGTCGGTCTCGATCGGCTGGATGCCGTGCTTCGTCAGGTGGGCGTTGATGCCCAGCTCCTCGGAGATCATCGACTTGCCCTTGGTGACGGTGCGGGCGCCCGCGGCCTCGCAGATGCGCAGCACGGCGGCGCGGGCATCCTCGGCGGTGCTGCACCAGTGGACCTGCCCGCCAGCGCGCTGCACGTTGGCCTCGAACGCCTCCAGGTAGAAGTCAAGGTTTTGCAGGGTGTGGTTCTTGATGTCGCGCCCGGTGTCGCGCAGGCGCTCGAACTCCGGGAGGTTGGCGACGGCGGCGCTGCGCCGGGCCATGAACTGCGGCTTGCTGAACGCCAGCGCCTTCTGCAAGCCCTTGTCGGCCAGGGCGGCGCGGGCGTTCTGCTTGAAGGCGGGCGAGGTGGTCAGCATGGGGGCGGGTCTCCTTGCGGCCTAATCTAGTGACTTCACACGGTTGTGCCAGCGATCCCGGACCACGGGTGCGTTGTGCCCCGGAATTTGCGACGGGACGGGCAATGCTGGACGGGGTCAAAGGGCTGACGCTGCTGCTGGCGGAGGGGGTGGAGGGTGCCGCCGCCCTGGTGATCGCGCTGGCGGCGATACAGGCGATCCTGGGGTCCCTGCGGCTGTTCATCCCCGGCATCCCGGTCCGCACCGGGGGCGGGCAGGACGCCAAGGAGGTCGTGCGCCTGGTGCTCGGCCGCTGGCTCGCCGTCGCGCTGGAGTTCGAGTTGGCAGCCGACATCCTGCGCACCGCCATCACGCCAAGCTGGAACGACATCGGCCAGTTGGCGGCCATCGTCGTACTGCGGACCGTGCTGAACTACTTCCTGCAACAGGAGATCGACAAGGCCGTCGCCCGCCGCGTGCCGCAATGACCATCATCACGGCAGTTGCCGCCCTCGCCGCCCTGATCGAGCTGGCCGGGGCGCTGGGCATCGCCGGCTATTGCGCGGCGGCGCTGCTATCGGTGCTGGTGCACCGGTCGCCGCGCCGCGCCCGGCTGCTGGTGATCGAGGGGTCGCTGTGGGGGCTGGGCTTGAAGACCGCGGCCTCCTTGCTCAAGACGCTGCTGGTGTACGACTGGGACAGCATCCTGGCCTTCACCGCCATCCTGGCGCTGCGGACGGTGCTGAAGCGGCTGTTCACCTGGGAGCAGCGGCAGATCGGGGAGCAGCAGATTGGCGCGGAGGGGCCGCGGGCCGCAACGAGCGGACGCGACGGCGGAGCGTGATTCCCACCCAGGGCCAGATGCGCTACCTTCCGCGGATGGCAGACGCTCCAAAGTCCACGCCGGCCATGACCGTCGAGGAGTTCATGGACCTGAACCCCGGCGGCGACGAGCTGTGGCAGCTTGTCGATGGCGAGCCGCGGGCGATGGTGCAATCCTCCGTCGCCCATGGCATGTTGCTGGCCGAGGTGTCCAGCGTCATCGGCAACCACTTATATGCAGCCGGCAGCTCACGCTATCCGGAGCTGCTGGTCGGCGTCGTTCCGCATGTCAATGCCCGCCACAATATCCGTGTGCCCGATCTGTCCATCGCCCATGGCGCCTCCGATGAGGAGGAGCGATGGTTGGACGCTCCCGTGCTGGTCGTGGAGCTGCTGACGCCGGAGAACCATGCGGAGACCTGGGAGAACATCTGGGCCTGCACGTCGATCCCGAGTGTGGAGGAGATGCTCGTCCTGCATGTGAAGCAGGTCGGCGCCGACCTGTTACGCCGAGATGCTGATGGCCGCTGGCCGCGCGACCTGGAGCGGCTGACCGGGGGCGACCTGGTGCTGCACAGCGTCGGCCTGCGCATCCCATTGGCGGATTTATACCGGACCATCCGGCTGCATAGCAGCGCCAGGCTCTAGGACCCAATCCCCATGGCCGAACCCGCCAGCAAGCCTGACGATACCATGACGGTCGAGGAATTCCTGGCCTGGAGCCCCGGTGACGGCCGGATGTGGCAACTCGTGGACGGTGTGCCGACGGCCATGGCGCCAGCCAGCCGCCGGCACAACCAGGTGCAGGGGGAGCTTGGCGCCCTGATCCGCAACCACCTGCTGGAGCAGGGCAGTCCATGCTCGGTCGTCCCGACCCCGGGGGTGATCACGCCGGTGAGGCACGACCGCAATCTCCGCATCCCCGACCTGGCCGTCTCCTGCGCCGACCTGGACGACGATGCGGGACCGCTGCCGGACCCGCTGCTGATCGTCGAGGTCTTGTCGCCCAGCAACCAGGCGGAGACTTGGATCAACGTCTGGACCTACACGATGATCCCGAGCGTGCAGGAGGTGCTGGTCCTGCATACCCAGTCCGTGCGGGCCGACCTGTTGCGCCGCCGCCCGGACGGCACCTGGCCGGTGGATCCCGAGCGGGTGACGGACGGCGATGTGGTGCTGGAGAGCATCGGCTTCCGCACGCCTCTGCTTGGCTTGTACCGCCTCACCGGCCTGCGCCGCCGGACCGCCGGCTGACTCTCGTGCCGACCCGCCGCGCCATCCTGGTCGGCGCCCCGCTGGCCGGTCTTCTACAAGCCGCTCTTCCACCCTGGGCCGCCCATGCCCGGACCCCGCTGCGCCTCGGCGTGCTCACCACCCTGTCCGGCCCGGCCGCGGACGGCGCCGGCACCGGA
>JAABUQ010008079.1_pt1 | contig 14906 bp, 15 predicted proteins | sample 5560001 | NCBI WGS metagenome assembly JAABUQ01 (sample SAMN10711888, study PRJNA513371) | rock metagenome | isolation source: Antarctica rocks | place: Antarctica: Victoria Land, Finger Mt nord | collected 2015-12-18 | reverse complement strand
GACGGGGAGAATCTGAAGCTGGTGGCACGAAGGATCGCTGCGCTCTACGACATCCACGGCAATTTGCCAGCCTTGAAGGCTGCCCTGGACGAGGCGAAAGCGAGGGATTGCGATGCGATGGTCTTCGGTGGCGACGTGGCAAGCGGCTACATGCCGGCAGAGACCCTATCGCTGTTGATGGCCCTACGCCCTCAGGCGCGCTTCGTGATGGGCAACGCGGATCGTGAGTTGATCCAGATTTGGGACGGAGGCGAGCCGCCGACAGGCTTTGTCGGAGACCTGTCGGCCTGGGCTGCACGACAGCTGAATCGACAGCAGCGCGACTTCCTGGCGTCGTTCGAGCCCCTGGTCGAGTACGAGGTAGTCGGAGTGGGTCATGTTCTCTTCTGCCACGGGACGCCCCGCAGCGACGAAGAGATAGTTACCCCAAAGACGCCTGACGAAGTTCTGGCTGAGGTGTTGGGGCCGATCACGGCTGACATCGTCGTGGGCGGCCACACCCACATTCAGATGGAACGCCGCACCGGCGGCAAGCGGTTCGTGAACGCCGGCAGCGTGGGGATGCCTTATGGCGGGACAGGCGCATTTTGGCTCCTGCTCGGGCCCGACGTGGACTTGCGCCAGACGCAATACGATCTGGAGACTGCCGCCGCCGCCATCCGAGGTACAAGGGGGCCCGGCGCCAGTGAGTTCGCAGCTGAAAACGTGCTCAGTACGCCAACCGCGGCAGAGGCAACCGAAGTCTTCGAACGCCAGGCTGGGCGACGCGGTGCGCACCAGGGACCCGTGTGACGAGGGGCAAAGTAGCAAAGGTAACGAGGGGCCGCCCAATGGCGATCACCGCCTCGATCACCATCGATCCGACGGTGAACCCCTCCCAGCGCACACCCCACGCTGCAGTCGCTGAACCTGCCCGGTCAGCGCAGCCTCACCGCACACCTGCGAGGCCTGGCTCGTATTCATCATGGGCCGTTGTCCAAGCTGCGCTTCGTTTTTCGGCCGGAACCTCCCGGCTGACCGCCCCGTTGGCTGGGCATGCGCTGGGCTCTTCTGCTGCCTGGCTGAACAGTTCGGTGTAGTCGTGGGCGGCGTCGGCTTGGCGCTCATGGCCGCGTCGATCATCCTGGCGTCCTCGCCGACGAGGATCCGCCAGGCTCCCATCGCATCCCGTCGAGGATGACGGCTGCCGCGTCAGTGGCGCTGACTGGGGATTGTTCCGGAAGTAGCCGTTCGCGGCTGCCGTTGTCGATCCAAGCCAAGTAGGCGCTGAACAGCCTCGTCCACCATCTCGTCCATTGGTGGCCACGGGAACCGCGGCCTGGTCATCCGCAACGAGACCAGTCCATGCTCGGCGGCCCAGACCAGCGCGGCTAGCCGGAACGGGTCCTCATGCGTCGGGACAAGGTCTTGAGCGACGGCCACGCCTGCCACAGCGGTCGTCGGGGCGACCGGCACACGAAGCTCGGCATCCCCGCCTCTTGGTTCCCGAGGCCGTACGATGTGCAGGGCGGCGAGCAGGCTATTGCCTTGATCCATTGGGAGGGCAAGTTCCAAATGAGCCAGGTGGCGTTTGCCAACCTCCTTGAGCACGGAAGCGTCAGGGAACGCTTCCCTCGCTGGGTGCGGATTACGCACCCTCTGCTGCGCCGGCCGGCCGCTGCGGTGACCCTTGCCTTTGTGGCGGGCGTCGGCGGTTTCGTGGGTGGTTTCGTGGCGAATCGGACGTTCGGCCACTGATCTCACCTGCGGCTGCTGGGCCGGAGCTTTCAGGTGTTATCCATCTCGCGCTACGGGCTGAAGAACGCCCTCCGCACCGTGTGCGGGTCGGGCTGTGCAGCAGCGAGGAACGGCGCGAGCTCTGGGCGCACCACACTGACGAGGCGAAGGCTGCCGCATGGCCGCTGGCGACCTGTCGGAGCTCTGCGTACTCGTCCTCGCTCCCCGGCGCTGGACCGCTATCTCCGAATAGCGGTCGGCGGTCCCGCCGGGGATCTGTGGAGGCCACGATGGCGGGAGCGTCGTAGGCCCCGGCAACCGCAGCAAGCGCAGGTTGGTGCCGACAGAAGCGACGGGCCCGAGGCCGCTCAGTGGACTGGGGTGCCCAGAGTGCAGCTGACCAGTCCGTGCTTCTCCAGGTACCGCTGGTGGTATTCCTCAGCCCGCCAGAATCTCTCTGCAGGAACGATTTCGGTAACTATCAGACTCCCAAAGCGAGGCTGCCAGCGCTCTCGCGAAGCCTGGGCCGCCACAAGCTGGGCCTCATCTGAGCCGAAGATGACCGAGCGGTATTGGGTGCCGATGTCAGGACCCTGGCGGTTGAGAGTTGTCGGGTCGTGGTTCTCCCAGAACAGGTCCAGCAGCTGGTCGTAGGACACCCGCTCGGGGTCGTACTCCACCTGCAGCACCTCGGCGTGGCCGGTGCGCCCTGTGCACACCTCCCGATAGGTGGGGTTGCCCTTGCTGCCGCCCATGAACCCCACAGCGGTGTCCAGCACGCCGGACAGGGCCCGGTAGGTCGCCTCGACCTGCCAGAAACAACCGGCGCCGAAGGTTGCGACGGCCATCAGCTCCTTCCCTCCTGACGAAGGTCCAAAGCCGCCGAATTCAGGCAGTAGCGCTGGCCGGTCGGCTGCGGACCGTCGTCGAACAGGTGGCCCAAGTGACCGCCGCAGTTCGTGCAGCGCACCTCCGTACGCGTCATCAAGAGGCTGCGGTCCTTGTGCAGCGTGACCGACCCGTCGTCCGCCGGAGCCCAGAAGCTCGGCCAACCGGTGCCCGAGTCGAATTTCGTAGCCGACTGGAACAGCTTGGCGCCGCAGCCGGCGCAGTGATAGCTGCCCTGGTCGTGGACGTCCCAGTAGCGGCCTGTGAACGGGCGCTCGGTACCCTGCTCCCGAAGGACGTGATATTGCTCAGGGCTCAGCTCCGCTTTCCACTCCTGCTCGCTCTTTTCGACTTTCGTGCTCATGGCTTCACTTTAGATCGAGCCGGCGTCCGCTCTGCCAACCCCCATTCGCCTCAGTCCCAGGAACGCTCAGGTGGCGGAGGCGATGATGCCGCCACCCAGCACCCGACTGCCCTCGTAGAGGACTGCGGCCTGGCCGGGCGCGGCGCCCGAGAACGGTTCCGCCAGCTCCAGGCGGCCAGCGGCGTAGATCGCCGTTACCGGCCGGGCGCGGTAGCGCAGCCGGGCCTGGCAAGCAAGCAAGTCCGGCGCGGCCCCTGCCACGAAGCGAACTGACGAGAGCTCCACCTGCCGCACTGCCAGGTCCTCCTTCCGCCCGACCGTCAGGTGATTTCGATCTGCGTGGACTGCTGTCACGTACCAGGGGCCGGGCTCGTCGAGCTGACCCAGCCCCTGTCGCTGGCCGACCGTGTACAGGGCCGTGCCCGCATGCCGCCCCACCACCCGTCCGCTCTTGTCCACCACGTCGCCGGCGGCGACCGGCAGCCGCCGGCTCAAGTAAGTGCGCGTCTGGCCGGACGGGATGAAGCAGATGTCCATGCTCTCGGGCTTGGTCGCCACTGGCAGGCCGAGGTCAGCGGCCAGCCGGCGAACCTCCGGCTTGGTCAGCTCGCCCAGCGGGAAGCGCAGCTTGGCCAGCACCCGCTCGGTCAGGTGGTAGAGCATGTACGACTGGTCCTTGGCCGGATCGCGAGCCTCGTGGAGCTCAGGCCAGAGGGGCCCTGCCAAGATCCGGGCGTAGTGGCCGGTGGCCATGGCGTCGAAGCCGAGATCGAGCACGCGCCGCAGCATCAGGTCGAAGCGGACGAACGCGTTGCAGTTGAGGCAGGGGTTGGGCGTCCGGCCTTCGCGATAAGCCTGGTGGAACGGCTCGATGACGCGTTCGCCGAACTCCCGCTCCAGGTTCCAGACGTAGTAGGGAATGCCGAGCTGGGCGGCCACGCGACGCGCGTCCTCCACCGCGGAGAGCGAACAGCAGCCGCCATGCCGGCCGGCGGCTTCATCGTCGCGCGGCCACTGCTGGAGAGTGACACCTGTCACCTCGTGCCCTTCTTTCGCCAGCAGGGCTGCCGCCACACTGGAGTCGACTCCGCCCGAGAGGGCAACCGCGATGCGCATCGTGCCCAGTCTAGAGAGCGATCACAGAGCCGACGGCCTAAGCGCCCCCCGCCACCGCCGGCACTATGGCGATCTCGTCGGTCGCCTTCAACTTGGAAGCCAGGCCGTCACCCAAGCGCACGTCGTCCTCATTGAGAAAGAGATTTACGAACTCGCGCGGCTCGCCCTGGTCGTCGAGGAGTCGGCCCTTGAAACCAGGATGCAGGCCGTCGAGCGCCTCGATGGCGCCGCGCAGATCCTCCGCCTGGACTTCCACGACTGGTTGACCGCCGCTCAGATTGCGCAGTGGACCGGGGATACGGAATTGGGGCACTTGTAACTACTCCTTGGCTGTCCCGAGAACTCTCTCATGGAACGACCGCAGACTCGGATCTATTTCGATCAGGTGGTCGAGTTTGGAATCCGCGACCGCCTCGGCCGCCTTCAGGCCATGACCTGTTACGTAGGCCACGACCACCTCCTCGCCGCTCCAGCGGCCGGATCTTGCCAGCTTGGCCAGAACGCCGATGGTCACGCCGCCGGCTGGTTCGGTGAAGATCCCCTCCGTCCGAGCCAGGAGCCTGATCGCGTCCACTATCTCAGGCTCGCTCACAGCTTCCACGACGCCGCCGGTCTCGGCCGCGATGCGGACCACGTCGCCGCCGTCCGAGGGATTGCCGATGGCGATGGAGCGAGCGATGGTGTCCGGCCGGACGGGCTGAACCCGTTGGCTGCCTGCCCGCCAGGCGTTGTAGACGGGCGCGCAGCCCAGCGCCTGGGCGCCCGTGAGCCGCGGCTGGTCAGCCGGCTCGGCCACCAGGCCAAGATCGATCAGCTCACCCACAGCACGACGATGGCGGACGAACTGACAGCCGCTGGCGATCGGGATCACTATCTCATCGGGCAGCCGCCAGCCAAGCTGTTCGGCGGTCTCATAGGTCAGCGTCTTCGAGCCCTCGGCGTAGAACGGCCGGAGGTTCAAGTTGCAGAACGCCCAGGGCAGGTCCTCCAGCAGCTGGCTGCAGAGCCGGTTCACCTGGTCGTAGTTCCCCCGCACCGCCACCAGATGGGGCTGGAAAACGCTTGTCGCGGCCACCTTGGCCTCCTCCAAGTCGTCGGGGATGAAGACGTAGCAGTCCATTGCTGCCCGAGCGGAGTAGGCGGCCACCGAGTTGGCGAGGTTTCCGGTGGAGGCGCAGCCGAAGGTTTGGAACCCCTGCGCTCGAGCCCAGGAGATGGCTACCGAGACGACCCGATCCTTGAAGGAGTTGGTCGGGTTCATGCTGTCGTTCTTGAGGTAGAGGTTGCTAAGCCCGAGCTCCGCGCCCAGCCGATCCGCCTTGATCAGCGGCGTCAAGCCCTCGCCCAAGGTGACTATCGGCGCCTCCTCGGGCAGCGGCAGCAGGTCCCGATACCGCCACATGCTGGTCGGCCCCGCCTCGATGCTCGCCCGGCTGACCCGCCGGCCGATCTCCGCATAGTCGTAGGCGACATCCAGTGGTCCGAAGCAGGTCGAGCAGACATGCGTGGCCTGCGACTCGTACTCCTGCCCGCAGGCCCGACACTTGAGCCCGAGCACCCGGCGCGACCTGGTGACCGGCGCGGCAGCACCGATCGGCGTCTGCATGGCACGAAGTGTATCGGGCAGAGCCAGGTTCGGGCAGCCGCTGCGAAGGATGTGCTGGGAGATAATTAGGTAGACTAACTAATATGTCGGCACCCATCATTGAGACAGCCAGCGTCCTGGAGTTGGCCGGCCGTGTCCGCACTATCGTGACGCGACTCAATCGCCGTCTTCGGCGCGAAGCGGAGAAGGGGCTCAGCCCGACCGCGAGCCTGGCGCTGGCCAGCCTGCGCAGCCGTGGCCCCCTGTCACTCGGTGAGCTGGCGGCCGAGGAGGGCGTGAAGCCACCCACGATGACCGCGACAGTCCAGGCTCTGGAGGAGCTCGGCTACGTGAGCCGGCAGTCGGAGCCGGGTGACCGGCGCGTCAGCCGAATCGCTATCACCGCCCGCGGCCGCCAGGAGCTGGATCGGCGCCGGCGGCAGAAGACCGCCTACCTGGCTGCTCGGCTGCAGCATTTCGCCCCCAGCGAACTTACCCAGCTGCAGCGGACGCTGGAAACGCTCGAGAAGCTGCTTACGGAGGGCCCGCGGTGACGGCGTTGCGTCGCCTTGTCGGGGGCACCTTTGGCTCCCTGGCGGTCCGCAACTACCGTTTGTACTTCTTCGGTCAGGTCGTCTCCGTCAGCGGCAGCTGGATGCAGCGGATCGCGCAGTCCTGGCTCGTCCTGCATCTGACCGGGAGCGGCGTCGCGCTCGGCGCGGTGAGCGCGCTGCAGTTCCTGCCCGTGCTGCTCCTGGGAGCCTGGGGCGGCCTGGTCGCGGATCGATTCGACAAGCGCCGCGTCCTGCTCGGCACCCAGGCGGCGATGGGTGTGCTGGCTCTGGGCCTGGCCCTGGCAACGCTGAGTGGCGTGGTCAACGTGGTTATGGTCTATGCCTTCGCTCTGGCCCTGGGTTTCGTGGCGGCCATCGACATGCCGGCCCGGCAGGCGTTCGTGATGGAGATGGTGGGACGGAAGCACATCATCAACGCGGTGAGCCTCAACAGCGCTGTGTTCACCAGCGCCAGGGTGATCGGTCCGGCGCTGGCCGGCGTCCTGATCTCGGTGGCGGGGACCGGCTGGTGCTTCCTGATCAACGCAGCCTCCTTCCTGGCCGTGCTGCTGGCGCTGGCCGCAATGAACCCCTTGGAGCTGCACCGCTCAGTGCCGACAGCTCCCGGTCGCGGCCAGCTGCGCGCGGGCATCAGCTACGCGTGGGATAACCGCGAGGTGCGGGCGCTGCTGCTCATCATCGCTTCCGTGGGCACCCTCGCCCTCAACTTCAACGTCATCCTGCCGCTGGTCGCGCGGAACACCTTCCACGGCGACGCGACGACCTTCGGCCTGCTCTTCTCCACGCTTGGCATCGGCTCTCTGGCAGGAGCCCTCTTCACCGCCTCCCGCCGAACGATTGGCTGGCCGGGTCTGCTGGGCGCCCTCTTGGTGTTCGGCCTCTGCCTGCTCGGTGCGGCCGTGGCGCCGAGTCTGATCTGGGAGCTCCTCGTCCTGATCCCCCTGGGCGTCGCCTCGTTGGCCTTCCAGGCGACTGTCAACTCCACCCTGCAGCTCAGGATCGACGCTGCCTTCCGCGGCCGAGTGATGGCCCTTTACGGCGTGGTCTTCGTCGGCAGCACTCCTTTCGGATCGCTCCTCGTGGGTTGGGTGGCAGAGCACTATGGGCCTCGCTCCGGCTTCGTCCTGGCCGGCGTGAGCGTTCTCCTGACAGGTCTGGTCGCCACCTACTGGTGGCGCCGGCAGCGCCAAGGAGGTGCTGCCAGAGCGAGCGGCGAGACGTGGCGCGGGGAGCTGCGCGACCGGCCGGCGTCCTGATCTCAGCGCTGAGGCAACCCAAGCCGGGATCCCTCCACCTGCCAGGAGTGTTGCCGTAGCTCCTGCAACGGTCCGAGCGGGTCAGGCGCTGTGGAACCGCGCCGCCGCCGCATCCAAGTTGACGATGTCCTCGGTGTCCAGCCGAAGGTCGCCCGCCGCAGCGTTCTCCTCCAGCTGCGCCACCGAACTGGCGCCCGGAATTGCGACCACCTGGGGCTGATTCACCAGCCAAGCCAGCGCCACCTGCGGGGCGGTAGCCCCGTACCTCTCCCCAACTGCCCTGAGCTCCGCCCCGAGAACTGCCAACCGCTGCGGGCGGCGGAACAGCGGATTCAGGCGGCGGATGCGCCCGCTGGGGCGGCGCTCAGGTCCGTAGCGGCCTGAGAGCGCCCCCTGTGACAGCGGACTGTAGGCGATGACCACGCGGCCCTCGCGCTGGGCGAAAGGCACCAGCTCGGCCCGGGGCTGCTGCTGAAGCAGGCTGTAGGAGACCTGGTTGGAAAGCACTGGCGCGCCCAGCGCCGGGTCGGCCCGCTGCCACGCGGCCAGCGAGTAGTTGCTGACGCCGGCATGACGGATGAGGCCCTGCCCCAGCAGGCGCCGCAGGCCGCCCAGCTGAGCGGAAGCCGGCACCAGCGGGTTCGGGAAGTGCAGCTGGTAGAGGTCGATTTGGTCAACCTGCAGGCGCCGGGCACTCCCTTGCGCCCGGCGGCGGATGACGAAGGGCACCGGCAGAACCGGAAAGATCTTGCTGGCCAGGAACGCCTGCTCCCGGCGATCGGCGATCGCCCGGCCGACTATGCGCTCGGAGCGGCCGAGCCCGTAGATCTCGGCAGTGTCGATCAGGTTGATTCCAAGGTCCAGCGCCTGATTGACTATCTCGCCGGCCGTCCGCTCGGCATATTCGCCGCCGTACCCCCACTCCCCGGAGCCGAACTGCCAGGTGCCGAGGCCGATAACCGAGATGCGCTCCCCGCCCGCCTCGACGTATCTCACCTGGGACTCTGGCTGCTTGTCATCCGCTCAAGTGATACGCACGTGAGCGGCCTGGGTAGAGTCGCCAAGTGCGCAGGGAGGTTTTCAGCGGGCGGCTTATCACTGTCTGCGTGGATGAGAGAGGCTACGAATTGGTGCTGCATCCGGCCGCCGTGGCCATCGCGGCAGTCGATGCGCAGGGCAGGACGGCCCTGGTCAGAGTGCACCGACCGATGACCGGCGGCACGCTGCTGGAAGCACCCGCCGGACTGGTCGACGCCGGTGAGACGCCGGAGCAGACGGCCCGGCGGGAGCTGCGAGAGGAATGCGGTCTGGAAGCCGGTCGCTGGGAACGGCTGGGCGGTGGCTATTCGAGTCCTGGCTTCTGCGACGAGCGCATCTCTCTCTTTCTGGCGACGGAGCTGCGCAGCGTGGGCGGCGAGGATCCTGACGAGTCGGTCAGGGAGCGGCTCTGGCTGCCTCTGGAGGAGGCCATCGGCGCGGTCGCTGAGAACCTGCCCTGTCAGGCAGCACTTCTACTTGCCGCGCGCCGGCTGAGCCCGAACCGGGGATAATCGCAGGCCAATGCGCATCTTTTCCGGCATCCAGCCGACTGGGGATAAGCACTTCGGAAACTATTCAGGCGGATTCCGCCAGTACGCGGCCACTCAGGCGGAGGGCGAAGCTTTCTTCTGCATCGTCGACCTGCATTCAGTCACAGTGGACTACCACCCGCCGGCCCTGCGGGAGAGCTCGCTCAACCTCGCCGCCATGCTCTTTGCCACGGGGCTCGAACCCGACCGCTCAACCATCTTCGTCCAGAGCCACAACGTCGCCCACGCCGAAGCCGCTTGGCTGCTCTCCGCTGTCGCCAGCTTCGGCGAGCTGCGCCGCATGACCGGATTCAAGGAGAGGGCGGAGCAGCAGACCTTCGTCACAGCCGGCCTGTTCACCTACCCGGTGCTCATGGCCGGCGACATCCTCCTCTACCAGACGGATCTGGTGCCCATCGGCGACGATCAGCGGCAGCATCTGGAGCTCGCCCGCGACATGGCGGCCCGCTTCAACCAACGTTTCGGCGAGACCTTCAAGCTGCCACGGGGACAGTACCCGGCGCAGGGAGCACGGATCATGGACCTCACCATCCCCGAAAAGAAGATGGGCACGACAACGAGTTCGGACATGGGCAAGATCCTGCTCGTCGATCAACCGGATGCGATTCGGAGGAAGGTGATGTCAGCGGTGACCGACGCGGGACGTGATGTGCGTAGGGCGGAGGACAAACCTGGCGTGACAAACCTCATCGACATCATGTCGGTGGCTTCCGGGCGCTCACCGGAGTCGATCGAGGCGGAGTATGACGGCCAGGGCTATGGTCGCTTCAAAGCCGCCGTCGCGGAGGCGGTGATCGAGTGCCTCAACCCCATCCGGGAGCGCTACCTGAGGTTGCGCTCCGATCCCGTCGAGCTGGAAAAGTTGCTCAGTCAGGGCGCCGAGAAGGCGCGCCAAGTGTCCGCGCCGACTCTGCAGGCGATGTACGACGCGATGGGTTTCGTACGCCGGAGCGGCGGCTAGACCGCGTCAGGCTCGGGAGCCTGCCGCTGGACTCGCAGTCCGGAACCCCCCTCCTCCACCCGCTCGCTGAGGAGCCTGTCGTACACCATCTGCGACCACGACTCCATGGCCAGGTAGTGGATGCGCATGTCCTCCAACGTGAGCAATTCACCTGACAACTTGTCGGTCTCCCGGATGGCGATGTCCGGCGAGTCCCCGTCGATCAGGAACACCACTCCCAGATGCACTTTGGAGACGGGCGAGGAATCGTCGTTGAGCAGGCCCAACAGCTCCGCCTCAGACCGGCCCTCGTACACAACCTCCTCCGCCCATTCCCGGCGCATGCCATCCATGATCGGATCGCCGCCTGCCAGATCGGTCCGGTTGATGTGACCGCCCACACCCAGTGAATACTGTTGGCGGAGGCGCTTCTCAGAGGAGGCCTTGAGCCGGCGGGTCAGGAAATAGTGGTCGCTGTGGCGGAACACGCAGTAAGGGATGATCTGCTGGTAGGTGCTATCGTCTTCCACCTGACCCCGGGGCAGGAAAAACGACTGCTCCCGGATCACCCGCTGACACCTCTCCAGCCCCTCACCGACGAAGCCGTGCCAGGCGCCGTCGGGAAAGACCTCAGCGCGGCGCACGCACAGCACCTCCTCGCGCCGCGCGGCCATCAGAGCTGCGTCCCGTCGAGCAGCGGCTGAGTCCTGAGCGGGCTGAGTGGCGTCAGATCCAGCGGCGGAGTATCGCCCACCAGCATCGCCGCCAGCGATTCGGCCACCGCCGGCGAATGCATGACGCCGTGACCTGAGAAGCCGCACATTGCCCAGACGCCCTCTCGCTCGGTCGATCCCACCAGCGGGTGGTGATCGAAGGTCATCTCGTAGAGGCCCGTCCAGTGGTCCTCCGGCCGCTCGACAGCAGCCGCCGGGAGGCGGCGCTCAAGCCACTGGCGGTGATGCTCCCAGGCGTTAGGATCGCCCGGACCGATGACGAGCAGCCGGCCCTGCCGCTCGCGGCAGTGGTAGCCCGAGCTGGCCTCCAGAAGCACAGGAGTCTGGGGCTTCAACCAGTCGAAGGGGCCAACCTGGAAGACCCCCCGCTCGAGCGGCGTCACGCCCAGGTCGACGCCGAGCGACGCTCCCACCTGGCGCGACCAGCTGCCGGCACAGATCACCACCTCCTCGGCGGCCAGGTCCTCCCGACTGGCTTCGGTCTCATAGTGGAAGCGAGCGCCGGCGGCGGTGGCCTCCTCACGCAGGCAGGCCAGCACCTTGGCCGGCAGATAGACGCCGTCCCAGGCGCAGTAGTTGGTCCCGAAGAGGTCGTCCGCGACGATCTCGGGCAAGAGCGTGCGGGGGTCGGGGTGCTGGATGGGAAGTCCGTGCGCCGTCTGCAGCTCTGACCGCGCCGCCAACTCAGGTCCCGCCGCAGCTGTGTCGGCGAGATACAGGTAGCCGACGGGAGCGAACTCGATCCGGTCGGCTCGGGCGGCGAAGTAGGGCCGCGACGCCAGCGAGAGGCTGATGTTGAGAGTGCTGCCGTGCTGGACCCGGAAGCCGCCGAGCGCCTTTCCGGTCGAGCCCGTCGCGAACGGGCAGTGATCGACGACCACCACGTCCCGGCGCCCACGTAGGGCGAGCGCGCGGGCCAACGACGCGCCGGCTACCCCTCCGCCCAGGATGGTGATCACCCTGCGACTCTAACTGTGGGACACTGGCTCACGACACGCATACCCGCTCCAGGTCCTGCCAGAAGTTGGGGTAGGAGATGTCGACGCATTCGGCGCCCTGGATCTCAGTTTCCCCATCGGCCAGCAGCCCCGCGACCGCCAGGGCCATGGCGACGCGATGATCGCCGTGGCTGCTCACGTGGGCGCCCCGCAGACGCGCCGGTCCGGTGATCTCCCAGCCGTCTGGCAGCTCCCGGACATCGGCCCCCAGCCGGTCCAGCCCCTCCGCCATGGCGGCGATGCGGTCCGACTCCTTTAGCCGAAGCTCGGCAGCGCCGGTCAGGCGAGAGGTGCCGGGGAGCAGGCTGGCCGCGACCGCCAGCACGGGCAGTTCGTCGATCAGGTAGGCGGCTTCGTTCGGCTGCAACTGGATCGGGCGCAGCTGCGCAGCCGTGCTGATCTCCATGTCGGCGAAAGGCTCACCGCTCACCTCCTGCTCAGCGCTGAGAGAGAACGTCGCGCCCATCCGACGGAGGACGTCAAGAAGGGCAGTGCGCGTCGGGTTCTGGCCCACGCTCAGCAGTCGCAGCTCCGCCTCAGGGTGAAGGCTGGCGGCCACCAGCCAGAAGGCAGCGGCGGAGAAGTCGCCTGGAACCTCCACATCCCGGGCTTGCAGGTCGTCGAAGGGCCCGTCGATGGCGACTCTGCGGGGCGCCACCTCCAGCGGTGCGCCGAGCGCCGCCAGCATCCGTTCGCTGTGGTCCCGGGAGTGCGCCGGCTCCGTTATCTCCGTGCGTCCCTCCGCCGAGAGACCGGCCAGCAGGAGAGCCGACTTGACCTGAGCGCTGGCGACCGGGCTGGCATAGCGGATGCCCCGCAGCGGTCGGCCCCCGACCCGCAGGGATCCCTGGTCGGCAGCCGCGCCCATCTGACGCAGGGGTACCACCACGCGGTCCATCGGCCGGCGCGAGAGCGAGTCGTCGCCGATCAGCGTGCTGGGGAACGGCCGGCCGGCCAGCAGTCCCGCGAGCAGCCGCATTGTGGTGCCGGAGTTGCCGCAGTCGAGGGGGCCGGGGGCCGGCCGCAAGGCGGCGAGTCCGCGACCCTTCACCCAGCCCTCCCCCATCTCCGCGCCCAGCGCCCGCAGGCAGCCGGCGGTGCTTGCGACGTCAGCGCCTTGGGAGAGGCCGCGCAGCTGGGCGCGGCCGTGGGCGATCGCGTTGAGGATCAGTGCTCGATGGGAGATCGACTTGTCGCCGGGCAGCCGCAGAGTACCTGCCAGGCGCCGCGGTGAACGCACCGATACTGTGCTCACAGGCCGCGTTCCGGATGCTCGGCGGCCCAGCTGTCGCGCGCACGCTTGGCCTCGGCGAAGACGTTCAGCAGCCCTTCGTCGCCGGCCTCCACGCGGTGCCGCAGCTTTGCCAGATTCTGCTCGAGCGCCCGGAGCGTCTCGGCCACAGGCGCCGGGTTGCTGGCGGCGATGTCTGCATAGAGGCGAGGATCACCGGCGGCGAGGCGGCTCACGTCGCGGAAGCCGGGACCGGCCACCCGCCGCATGTCCTCCCAGTCAGGCGACACTGCCAGAGACAGCACATAGGCGGTCGCGAGCAGGAAGGCGCCGTGGCTGATCCCGGCCACCACGCGGTCGTGGCGCTCCGCCGTCAGGAAGATCGGCTGGGCCCCCACCGAGCGGACCAGGTCGGCAACCACTGGTTCGTCCCGGTTGAGCACCCAGGCCGCACCGTCGTAGAGGCTGGCCAGAGCGGCGGTGAGGCCGAACTGCTCGCGGCCGCACAGTGGATGACCGCCCACGAGGTTCACGCCCGCCTCCTTAGCCCAGGCAACGACCTGCACCTTGGTGCTGGCGACGTCGGTGACAACCCCCTCGAAACTGGCCAGCGTGGCCATCACCCCGCGCATAGACGAGATGGGACATGCGAGCACCAGGAGGTCCGCCTGGCGCGGGTCGCCTTCGACGATGAGCCCGCCTTCCAGTGCTGCCTGCTGCGTTGCCGTGTCGGTGTCTTCGCCCAGCACTGTTAAATCCGGCAGCCGCTCGCGCAGAGCCAGGGCCAGGGAGCCCCCCATGAGGCCGAGGCCGATGATTCCAACCCGCATCACCGCCTCATGTTGCCTGCTTGCGCCGCCGCAGCAGCAGCACGGCGGCGAGGATCAGCGCTCCCCCGGCAAGCTTGCTCATAGCGGCCGCCGAGCCGCCGATACCTACGCAGGCTGGGGCGTGGTGGCGGCCTGGAGGCGCTGGAGGTCGGCCATCAGGGCTGTGAAGTTCTCAAAGTCCAGCGATTGGGCCCCATCGGACAGCGCCAGATCCGGCTGGGGATGGACTTCGACTATCAGCCCGCAGGCGCCGGCCGCTACAGCGGCCAGAGACATCGGCCGGACCAGCGCCCAGCGGCCCGTGCCTTGGGAAGGGTCGACCACCACCGGCAGGTGCGAGAGCTGCCGCGCCATCGGCACAGCGTTGAGGTCGAGCGTGAAGCGGGTTGAGGTCTCGAAGGTCCGAATCCCGCGCTCGCAGAGAACCACACCTCGATTGCCCTGGCTCAGGATGTACTCAGCAGCCAGCAGCCACTCTTCGATCGTCGACGACATGCCGCGCTTCAAGAGCACTGGCTTGCCCGAACGCCCCACCTCCTGCAGCAGGGTGTAGTTCTGCATGTTGCGGGTGCCCACCTGCAGCATGTCGACGTACCGGCAGAGCAGCCCGACGTCCGCCGGAGCGACCACCTCGCTGACGACTGCCAGCCCGGTCTCCTCGCGCGCCGTCGCCAGCATCTTGAGCCCGGCTTCGCCCAAACCCTGGAAGCTGTAGGGAGAGCTGCGGGGCTTGAAGGCGCCGCCCCGGAGAATGCGGGCGCCCCGGGACTTCACGAAGCGAGCGGTGTCGACAAGCATCTCCTCGTTCTCGACAGCGCAGGGGCCGGCCATAATGACGACCTCGGCTCCCCCGACCGGCACGCCGCCCACGTCCACCACTGTGTCGCGGGGCAGGAACTCGCGGCTGGCCAGCTTGAAGGGCTTGGAGATCTGGAGGATCTCCTGGATTCCCGGCAGGTGCGAGAAGGACTCCCGATAGGCGTAGGCGTTCGCTCCTACCACCGCGACCACTGATCGGTCCTCGCCCCGTGTGACCTCCGGCTGTAGACCCAGCTCCACCACGCGTTCGATGACCCCCTCGATG
>JAABUQ010008078.1_pt1 | contig 14906 bp, 10 predicted proteins | sample 5560001 | NCBI WGS metagenome assembly JAABUQ01 (sample SAMN10711888, study PRJNA513371) | rock metagenome | isolation source: Antarctica rocks | place: Antarctica: Victoria Land, Finger Mt nord | collected 2015-12-18 | reverse complement strand
CAGCAGAATGGGGGCGATGCCTTCTGTGGTGACCACTTTAGCCGCGTCAATGCCGTCCATTTCGGGCATCTTAATATCCAAAATGACGATGTCCGGCTTGAGTTCCCGCGCGAGTTCCACGGCTTTGGCGCCGTCCCCGGCCTCGGCCACCACCTGATGGCCCATGTTTTCCAGGGTCTTGCGCAGGTCCAGCCGAATAATCGGCTCGTCGTCGGCAATGACTATGCGTAGCGAATCCATGCGTGCTGTCTCCATTTTTTGCCGCAGCAGGGGCGCGTTTGTGCTGCCGTCCCTGCGCCGCGCATCTGCTATACTATCAATGATCAGGCAATTATCGGGCCGTCGCGTTGCGAAACACAGCCCCTAATGCCGCTATAATAGCCGATATTTGGCCGAAAAAGCAAGCCTGCTGCGCTGCCGTTCTGCCCGTGTGCCCTCGGCTTTGCCCCCGCGTTCCAAGCCAGTTTCAACGACGGAAGAAATTCTTCCGTCGTTGGACTGCGCTTGATGAGCCGGGGAAACGCCCGTGCAGCCCTTGTGCAAAGCCGGGCGCGGGGCAAAGGAAAACACGTATGCTGCACTGGGTGCTGCTGATTTGGGCGGTTGTCGTGCTGCTGTTCTGCATTGTGGCCGTGGTTTTGATCTTCACGCGTCGGTAGGCAAGGGCCGGGCCGGGTGCGAAATAATCGGGTGTGTCTCCCCGTGAAGCCGATTTGTTTTGCCGCATCCGTGTTATACTGTTCTCAGTGAAGCCTATGGAAAAGTTCGCCTTTATCATTCACCCCATTGAAGCGCGCCGCGATATTGCCCGCAAAGGCGGCGTGTGGACGGTCGCACGCTACCTGCCCGAAGGGGCGGTGGAGTGGGGCATCAAGTTCAAAAAACCAATGGTCGCCTCGCACATCACTGGCATTCAGTCGCCGACCGGGGCGCAGGCCGAGGGCTGGTTTATCGGCTGCCCCCTGACGCCGCGCCAGATGCTCACGCTGCCGCAGGAGTTTGTGTACAACCGCATTATTCAGTGCGGCCAACTAGCGCAGCAGTTGGGGGCGAAGATTGTTGGGCTGGGAGCGTTCACCTCGGTGGTGGGGGACGGCGGCATTACAGTCGCTAAGAACCTGGACATTGCGGTCACCACGGGCAACTCGTACACAATCGCCACCGCGGTGGAGGGCGCAATAGACGCAGCACACCGCATGGGCCTGTCTTTGCCCAAGACGCGCGTGGCGGTTGTCGGGGCGTCGGGTTCTATCGGACGGACATGCGCGCTGCTGCTGGCCCCGCAGGTCGGCTCGGTCGCGCTGATTGGGACGCAAAAGCAAAAGCTGGAAGCGGTCGCGGCGGAGCTGGAAAACGCGTCGGTGTCTCTGCATGACGACGTGCATGAGGGGCTGCGCGAGGCGGACATTATCATCACAGTCACCAGTGCGCGCGATGCCGTGATCTATCCGCGCGACCTAAAGCCCGGCTCTATAGTCTGCGATGTGGCCCGCCCGCGCGATGTGTCCACCGCCGTGGCCCGCGAGCGCGACGACGTGCTGGTGATTGAAGGCGGCGTCATTTCCGTGCCCGGCCCGCAGGCAGACTTTGGCTTCAAGTTCGGTTTCCCGCCCAAGACAGCTTATGCCTGCATGTCCGAGACCATAATGCTGGCTTTAGAGGGGCGCTACGAGTCATTCACGCTGGGCAAAACGGTCTCGCCGGAGCAGGCATTGGAAACGCAGCGGCTGGCGAAAAAGCACGGCTTCACCCTCGCGGGATACCGCTCGTTTGAGCGTGCGGTCAAAGACAGCGACATTGACGCCATCCGGCAGCGTGCCGAAAAAAAAAGTAGTCAGCCCCGCCCTGCGCGTCCCCAAGCGTCGGCGCAGCCTGTGTAAACCTACCCGTTGCTGCGCCGTGGCGTGTTCGGGCGAACGGCACTGGTTGGCAGAGTGTGTCGGTGGAAGCTTTTCACCCTCTATCAGTTTTTATCCTAGGTGTTATGTGGCAAGCGCCTGCTGTTTTAAGCAGGCAGCACCGCGCCACCGACGGGGCCTCCAGACGCAAGCCCTCGGATCAAGACCAAAACCGTCTAGAAATGAATCAGAGTGCGTTCTTCCAAATCAATCACGTCTTCGCTGTCCGCCCCGTTAGGAATTGCGGAAACAACAGCGCAGCACCCCAATGCTGGTTTGGCAAAGGGGATATTTGCGGCAGCCCTTGTCATCTACGTCACCTTCTGCGGCGTTTTTCTGGCGCACTCTTCACGCTGGTTTCTTGGGTACACCGCCGATGATGCATTTTATTACCTGCAGGTCGCGCGTCACATTGCGGCCACGGGCTTTTCTACCTTTGACGGGGTCAATCCCACGAACGGCTACCATCCGGGATGGATGCTGCTGATGGTGCTCTGCGCCAAGCTGTTTCCTAATCGGGCCGTGCTGCTCAAAGCCAGCTTCGCGATGGAGTTTGTGTGTCAAATAGGCACTTGCCTGGTCTTGGTGCTGATTATGCGCCGGCTGGTGAGTGAGTTTTGGGCCTGGATTATCGGCAGCGCCTGGCTTCTGAACCCGCTGCCGTTCGTGTTCAGCATCAATGGCGTTGAGGCGACCCTGGTGCAGCTGACGCTGGCTTTGGCCGTCTTAGCCTACATGACGCAAATTGCGCCTTATCTTGGCGCAGGCAAAGACGCTTCGCCCCCAACCCGAAACCTCGTTTTGTTTGGCGGAAGTTTGGCGCTGGCCTTTTATTCCCGCACGGATCAGGCGATCCTCGCGCTTGTGTCTGTGCTGTGCCTGCTGACGGCAACGGTGCTCCTGGCGGGGGCGGGGCAGCGTTTGTCCGCCTCCTGGCGGGTTGTTCTCTGGGTCGGCGGCACGTTTCTCGTTTGCATTGTGCCGTGGTATGCCTATTCTCATCTGGTCACAGGCAGCTTCGCGCAGGACAGCGGGGCGATGAAGATGCTGTGGCATCATCAGGAGCATCTTCCCCCTGGCGTTTTTACACGGGTGCGCTTTGTGCTAGCGATCATCTTGACATGTATGGCGCAACAATACACCTGCGAAAAATCCTTCTGGCGGCGACTGTCTTGTTTATCATTTGGGCTTGGGGCGTAACGCGCCGGAGCTATTCCGGCAAGCTGTGGATGGGTGTTTCGGTGGGGCTGATGCTTTTTGGCGTCGTCAGTGGGGTTGTCTATGCGCTCCTTATCTCGGGCTTGCAGTTTTGGCACTTCAGCGCTCCGGCATTTATTTGCTTTTTGCTAGTCGCCGGCTGGGGAGCGTTAGCTTTGCAGTGGGTGCTGCCACTTCAGGCACAAAAGATTGCCGGCCTGGGTATTGTGGCTGCCATGCTGGGGTTTGGCTCCTGGTACCACCTGACGGCGAAAGCCGAGCCTTTGTGGCAGATTGCTGTGTATGACTCGCAGCCGCGCTTTGAGCAGAGGGTGCCGCCGGGCGCGCGGATTGGCTGTTTCAATGCCGGCATTCCTGCCTATTTCAGCAGCCGAACCATTGTCAACCTAGATGGGCTGGTCAACCACGCGGTTTATCCGTATTGGAAGAACCATCAGTTTGCACAATATCTTATTGACCAGCATATTGATTACATCGCAGATGAAGAGGAAGTATTGGGACGTGCGCAAAGGTTTTCTACGGCTCCCATTCATCTGCAGCCTATCACTCGCGTGCCGTTGCCCGGCTGGCACACTCCCTATCGCTACCTGTGGAAAGTAGAGAATATAAGCCAGGGCAGCAGGCAGAAGTGATTCCCTGTCGGTGGGGAGAAACGCGGCGCAGGTTGTTAGCGCAGGGCGAGCAGCGCGGTCATGCGCAGCAGGCGCGCGCGGTCAAAGCCTTGGGGGTCGGTCTTGCGGCCTGCGGGGTACGCGCACTCCGAATGGAAGATGACATGGTCGTTGGGCACCCGGTGCCGCGCCCGAATAGAGAGCAGAAGGCGGGCGACCGCCTCCATCTGCGCGTCAGGCCAATTGTCTCCCGGCGTCTGATCCTGGTGCACCATTTCAATTCCCACCGAGCATGAGTTGACATCCGTGCGCCCCTGCCACCGGCACACACCCGCATGCCAGGCGCGGTCTGCTTCAGGCACCATCTGCACAATGCGCCCATCTTTGCCCACCACATAGTGGCTGCTGACCTTGCTCTCCGTGCTCTGGAACAGCCGCACGGTTTCGTCGGTTTCATTGGTCGGCATGCACGTAGAGTGCAGAACCACCACATCCACGGGAACTCCCTGCGGCATGCGGGCGTTAAAGTTAGGGCTAGGGACAAACTCCGCGCCGGGCATATCCGGGTCGGCGCGCAGCATGCCCGCCCCGAGCGACAGCAGGAGACAAACCATCACAAACGTAACGTTGGGTATAAACATAAGCTATTTATTGGCACTCTCTTGACAGGAGTGCCAATCCTTTTGTATACTCTTAGGCAAGCAGCACGCCTTATCCTGTCAGAGATACAGAATAAATACAGGCAGCAAGGGAGAAAACACAGATGTTGAAACCACTCGGCGACCGAATTGTCGTCAAAACATTGGAAGCAGAAACCGCCAGTGCGGGCGGGATTATCCTGCCCGACACAGCCAAAGAAAAGCCGCAGCAGGGCGAAGTCCTCGCCGTCGGGCCGGGCAAGACCTTGGACAGCGGCAAGCTGAGCGCCGTGGATGTCAAAGTCGGCGACAAGATCGTCTACGCCAAATACGGCGGCACCGAGATTAAAGTAGGCGGCGAGGAAGTCGTTATCCTGCGCGCCGACGATGTGCTCGGCGTCCTCAACAACTAAGGAAATTAAATACAAATGGCAGCAAAAGAATTATTATTTGACGAAGCAGCCCGCCGAGCACTAGAGCGCGGCGTGAATATATTGGCCGATGCGGTCAAAGTCACGCTTGGCCCGCGCGGTCGGTATGTCGTGCTGGAAAAGAAGTTTGGCTCGCCCAGCCTGGTAGACGACGGCGTCACTATCGCCAAAGAAATTGAAGTGGAAGACAAGTTCGAGAACATGGGCGCACAGCTTGTTCGCGAAGTGGCCTCCAAGACCAACGATGTCGCCGGTGACGGCACTACAACAGCGACTGTACTGGCCCAAGCCATTGTGCGCGAAGGCTTGAAGAACGTCGCGGCAGGCTCCAACCCGCTCGCGGTCAAGCGCGGCATTGACAAGGCCGTAGAAGTGGCGGTCGCCGAGATCAAGAGCCGTGCGGTGCAGGTCAGCGACAAAGCGAGCATCACGCAGGTTGCCACCAATTCGGCGAAGATTGCGCTGATTGGCGAGCTAATCGCCGATGCGATGGACAAAGTCGGCAAAGACGGCGTTATTACGGTGGAAGAGTCCAAGGGCACCACGACTTCGCTGGAACTTGTGGAAGGCATGCAGTTTGACAAAGGCTATATTTCGCCCTACTTTGTCACCGACACGGAGCGTCTAGAAGCGGTCTTAGACGAGCCGCTAATCCTTATCTTTGAAAAGAAGATCAGCAGCATTCAAGACCTGCTCCCCATATTAGAGAAGGTGGTGCGCACAGGACGTCCTCTGCTTATCATTGCCGAAGACGTGGACGGCGAGGCATTGGCAACCCTAGTTGTCAACAAGCTGCGCGGCACGTTCAACGTGGTGGCTGTGAAAGCGCCCGGCTTTGGCGACCGCCGCAAGGCTATGCTGGAAGACATTGCCGTGCTGACAGCGGGTAGGTTCATTACCGAAGACCTGGGCCTGAAGCTGGAAAACATTGACGAAACATTCCTGGGGTCGGCCAAGAGCGTGACCATCACCAAAGACGAGACGACAATTGTTGAGGGCAAGGGTACCTCGGCGTCTATTCAGGGCCGCATTGCCCAAATTAAGGCGCAGATTGAGAAATCCGACAGCGACTACGACCGTGAAAAGCTGCAAGAGCGGCTTGCTAAGCTGAGTGGTGGCGTGGCTGTCATCCAGGTAGGCGCGGCGACAGAAACTGAACTCAAGGAAAAGAAGCATCGCATTGAAGATGCCCTGTCTGCCACCCGCGCGGCGGTGGAAGAAGGCATCGTGCCCGGTGGCGGCACGACGCTTATTAACATCATCGCCGCTTTGGACACGCTGAAGCTGGAAGGCGATGAGCAGGTCGGCGTCAACATCATTCGGCGTGCGCTGGAAGAGCCGGCACGGCAGATTGCCAACAATGCCGGCGTGGAAGGCTCCGTGATTGTTGAGCAGATCAAGCGCACCGGTCAGGGCTACAATGCCGCGACTGGCGAGTTTGGCGATCTGGTGGCGCAGGGCATTGTTGACCCGGCCAAGGTGACCCGCTCGGCCCTGCAAAACGCGGCCAGCATAGCGGGCCTGATCCTTACCACCGAAGCCGTCGTGTCGGAGCGTCCTGAAAAGAACCCGCCGATGCCGTCGGGCGGCGGGGCAGGCGGCGGCATGCCCGGCATGGGTGGCATGGGCGGTTTCTAACTTCCTGCGTACCGACAAGCCGCAAAGGGCCGGAGGCACTCGCCTCCGGCCCTTTTGTTTGCCACGTTGATTTTCTGTTTGCCACGTTGATTGGAGCTACAGGGAGCGGCTTAGGTATTCAAAGCTGGCCCGCAGGCAGTCAAAGGGGTCGCGTCGGCAGGTGTCTTGTTCTACCGCGTACCACTCCACGCCCGCCGTTTGGCACGCGGGCAGAAGGTGCGTCCAATCTAAGTTGCCCTCGCCGACAGGGGCCATGACCGGGCCGCCGTCTACCACTTCTTTGTCTTTTACATGAATGACGGGGACGCGCCCCGCGCAGCGCTCTATCAAACGCTCGGGGTTCAGGCCCGCATGCGCAGCCCAGTACAAGTCCACTTCCAGCATCAAGTCTGGCCCGCCTTCTTCAATTAATATCTCATACAGGGTGCGCCTGCTGCCGCCAATGCGCGCGAACTCAAAGTCGTGGTTGTGGTAGCCAAAACGAATGCCTGCTTCTTTGAGACGTGCAATCACGGGCAGGGCGTCGGCTACGAACTGCCGGTAGCCCGCCTCGCCCCGCTCGCCGTAGGAGCCAATGCCCCCAATCGCCGCATAGTCGCAGCCGAGGGCGTGGTGGAACGCAATCGCGTCGTCTGTCTTGTGCCTCAGGTCGTCCCAGGAGCGGTGGGTGGCAATGCAGCGCAGGTTGTTGTCGTCCAGCATGGCCCGCGCGTCTTTGGCAGTGACCAAGGGCGACCCGCCGCTCATGGCCCCAATCGCGGACATCTGCACGGCGGGGTAACCGATGCGGCTGACTTGGGCAAGTGTGTCTGCCAGCCCGCGCGCGGTGTGGGTGAAGTCACGCACGGTAAACAGTTGGGCGGCTAGTTTAGCAGCTATGTTGGCAGTCATGGCGGGGTTCCTTGGCGTAGCCGGCTATGTGGCCTGCTCGGCATGGGCTTGTTCGGCATTGGGCGGCGGGGTAGGGGCAGGCGGCGGGGCATACAGGCTGTTGAGCACCACAATCCCTGCCTCGTCAAAAGCCACCTTCACGCGCAGGCGCAGCTCGCGGGCGACTGCCCACTGGTCGCCCGGCGCAGTGCGCAGCAGCAGGCGCAGGGTGATATTCTGCTCTGTGAAGGCATCCATCCCCAAAACCTCGGCAGGAGTGGGAAGACGCTCCGCCCACTCGGCTTGCAGGGCCTGCACGGTTTGCGTCAGTATCTCCAGGGCTTTATGGGCATCGCTGTAGTACGACACGCCGATGCGGAAGTCCACCTGCGCCCACCGCGCGGTTAAGTTGGCGATTTCTGTGATGCTGCGGTTGGACAGCGTGATTAGTCGCCCTGATGCATCCCGCATCTGCGTGACTCGCAGGTTGAGGCGCTCCACTTTGCCGTCCCACGCCCCCACCTGAATGGTATCGCCGACCCCAAACCTATCGTCCGCAAGAATAGACACGCCCGCGATGATGTCCCGCAACGTGTCCTGCGCGACCAGGCCCAGAGCGACCCCAATCAGCCCCGCCGATGCCAGCAGCGCGGACAGGTTCACCCCGTACCACGACAAGCCAACAAGGGCTGCCACAATCCACAGCAGGGTTATGCCGGTCACATCCGCGACGCCTGCTAATGTAATACGACGCAGCACGCTCCGGTGCGCCAGGTCATGCCCTGTAGGATGATCGGCGAGCGGCGGGAAAAGCCTTCGCAGCACCACCCCCCAGATGCGGGCAAGCGACGCGGTCGGCAGCCCGATAATCACTATCAGCGCGAGCGGACGGGGCCATGCGGTCAGCAGAAACGGCAGCAGAGGGCGCGTTTGTGGAAACAGGTCTACAATGCGGGCCAGCACAATCACCCACAGCAATGTCGGCAGCGGCCAGCGCAGCCGCTCGCGCAGCCCGCGCGCCAAAAGCCACAGCAGCGCGTGCAGCCCCAGCCCGACCAGGGCAAGCACGACGGCCCGCTTCGCCGCCCAGTGCAGGTACGCAGGCCGACGCTCGCGCAGCGCTTCCTGAAACGCCCCGTCAATCTTCTGCGCCCAGGTTGCGGCCAGCGCGGCAGGCAGCACCCCAGCATGGTCATCATCCGCCTCGGTCACCGTCAGCAAGGTTTCTTTGTCCACGCGCAGGACGGTTCCCGCGGCCTCGCTGTCCACGGTCACTTGCGGCGCTTCGCGCAGGTCGTTTGCGTCCTGCCTTTTGCGCAGCAGGTCAGCCAGCCGCAGCGAGGCCAGGTCGGCCCGGTCTTGCGCGCTTTGATCCCCCGACGTAAACACGGGAAACAGCAGGCGATGATTAAACTGCACCCACGCAAAGCCCGGGGGCGCCACCACGGCAGGCGGCGGCGCGGCAGTGCTCGCCACACCCGGAACAGCCGCGAGTGGAGCCGCCTGCCCCGCGCTCGCCAGGGCAAGCAAGCCCAGGACGCCCAGCGCAAGCCGCAGAGCCAAAGCCCGGCCGCAGCGATAGAAAGCAGCAATTTGTTCGTGCAAGGTGTTGATTATACCCGCACTTCGGCGGCGTTCCCTCGGAAGCGCCAACGGGTAGATACCGGGTTGATACCGGGCTTCAAGCCTGTTCCAGCGATGGAACGAATTGTTCCGTCGTTGGTATGGGCTTGAAACGAGTAGTCAACGCTAAAGAAAAACCCTCAAGAGGCCCCCCGCCCCAATAATGGGGTGCAATACAGAAAGAAGGCACTGGCCGCACGGTATTTTGCTCTGCTCCGTCTCTCTTCTGGCTCCCCATTATTGGGGCGGGGGGGCCTCCTGCAATTTCCTTCGCGTTTCCCTGTCATCCCGTTTCTCAGTACGACGCATTCTTTTCACAGAACGCTTGACAATGATAAAATTGTATGATAACATATCTGTGGCATGACGTTATGCCTGTTCTACCAAGTCTCAGTTGCAGTTTCTAGTTGTCGTGAGGATTGTTGAAGTGACAGGTGCAAACAATGTCAGCCCCCCCCCCCGTGCTTTACGCACCTGCCTAGCCTGTTTGGGCTAGGCGCTCTTCTGCCCGCGCCCGTGGCGGCTCACCCCTTGCCTTCCGCCATGCCTGCTCGTGCCCTAGCTGCTGCCGGGCCTGTGCCTGCGCACGTCGTCCGCTTGCGCCCCGGCCTTTTGTGCCGGGGCAGTGCGGGCGGCGTCTTTTCCTGTCTGCGAGACAGCAGGGCGAGAAAGGAGGGCCTGCCAAACACAAACACCCATTGACGCAGATGCTGGCCGCACGCGCGGCAGAAGCAGGAGAACGCACGTATGAACAAAGTTGTGAAGTTGGCAGGCGAGTGGGGGCCGGTGGTGCTTCTGACGCTGGGAACGCTTTGGGTGGTGCAAGGGGCTTTGGCCCTGACGCCGGGACATGGTGTCATCGTACAGGGCTTGTATTATAATGCTGGAAACGTCACACCAGAGACTATGATAAGGCATTCACTGAAGGTGACAAATCTATCAGCGCAAACCGTTAATATTAATGCAGAGGCTAGTTGTGGCTGTACGTTGCTTGATACGCCTAGCCCATCTCTAAAATCGATGCAGAGTGAAGTAGTAATAGCAAAGGTAGATACTTATGGAATGCCGATTGGCACACAAAATAAATTTATCGCACTTACCTTAACCGCTAATGGGCACACATGGAAAGATATAGCGGCAATCAAATATAAAATTAAACCAATCACAGGAGAAAAGCCATGAAAATATTTCGTGTCATTGGAGCAATTTTATTCTCAGTGGGCGTCTGGATATTTGTCAATAATATATGCAGCTTGCAAGCCGCATATGGCGATGAAGTCCAATATTTTTCGGTGTGCGCAAATTATAGAACTACAGACAATTATGATGATTGTATCAGGAAACCTTATGACTCAGGTTGTCGTGGAAGCTGTTCAAGATATATTACTTCAGGCCACCACTGTACCTATGCCGCGACGCTTGGCAAATGTCCAATAGTGCCTGGAACATCTAAAGTAGATGTATTTCGAGCCGGTTGTGAATTAAGGGCTGGTATCGGCGGGCAAGGAACTTGTTTGTGCCCAGCAGGATTTTACCCATATCAAAGTTCATATACTGATCCTGATGATGCATCGTGCAAACCTTGATTATAAGGAAAGAGGTTCAAATTGCGAACACCTATTATTGTAGTGGCGGGTGTTGTTCTGCTAGCATCTCAAGTTTTTGCTCAACAAAAAACTGTGCCTTCTGATATAACATCAACTTTACAGGCAAACACAGATGCACTTAAAAATTTGGCGTTTGATTGGCAATTGACTCAGACAACGGTTAACTCTGCGGCAAGTCCAGACGAAATAGAACGAGTACGAAGAGAAGCACCAGAGCGTGTGCGACACGAGATACAAGTGAACCGTGGCGTCACAGATGAAAAACTTCTAAACAAGTTTGTCGATGCCAGAGTAAGAACGATGTTACAGACATTACAAGGCTATTCTGTAAGCTATACGAGTAATTGGCAATGGATCAATAACGGCAACCTAGCAAGCATTACAGGTCAAACCCAAAACTCCAAGTCGCTCCGCATAAGTTATAACTACTATTTCAGTAATGAATGGGGAATATTTGTAAATACTGACAACTTCAATCCTCAAAACGGAGAGCATATCGCGACTGATGGACCATCAGTTTGGGCGAACACCAAAGATAGCACCTATGTTCCTGATACGATTGCTCCATATATCAACGTTGCTGATGCTGTATTTCTTATGGGGTACAATCCATTAAAGGCACTTGCCTTGTCATGGCAGTGGAAAAGTAGCAACATAAATGCTGTCGTCCTTTCGGCCCAGATCAAAGAAACAGATGCAAATCCTATTGACTTCAAACTTACTCTTGATCGTTTGCACGGAATGCTTCCTTCTCAATTAGAAACAGTAAAAGGCAAATATAAAACTAGATACGACGTTACTGAATTTGAAAAATATAACAATGTTTGGATAAGTAAAAAAGTAAGTTATGTGCGTGATTTTGGAAATGGTTCTAAATCTTCTTTTGATTGGCAACTTGTCAAAGTAAAAAACTCTGACCCGATTTCTGTTAGCATACCTGCCAATAGTATCGCTGTTTCTGATTACAGGCTACTGGGAAAGGAGTTAAACTGGCAGACAGTTGCCAATGGGCAACTGTCTAGTCCAAAGATTGTAGCATACAAATGGACAGGGCGGCTTCCAACACTCGAACAGCTACAGAAGTTGCAGCAAAAACTTCATCCCGGTGAGGCTACACCCGATTCCAAGCAAGCTAGTGTTCTGCCCTTTGTGGGTGGGCTGATGATGCTGGTGGGCGGCGTGTGGATGTTTCGGCGGCGCGGCGGTTCGTCATCATAGAACGCGGCAGGTTGTTTGGGGCGTGGGGACTAGCTCCCCCGCCCCTGTTTTCTTTTTTATGCTTTGGTGTCTTGTCTGCGAGGACTACAACAATGAGATTCCCGTGTCCTAGCCGCTTCTTCCGCTCCTGCCGCCTGACGTGCGGCCTGCTGGCCTGTTTAGGGCTGCTCTCCTATTCCCGCACGGCGCGTGCCGCCCCTGCCGCACCCCCCGCCATTCCCTGGAACATATCCACGCAAGGCGGCTTTGTCGTCAGCCTGTGCCGCGACCTCGCAGGCAACACGTGGGTTGGAACCGAAGACCAGGGCGTTTGGCGCTATTCCCCTGCCACCCGCACCTGGACGCAATTCCATGCCGCCGCCGATCTGGGAGAGGCCCACTGCTATGCCCTGGCCTGCGACCGCCTGGGCCGCATCTGGTGCGGCACGGCAGCGCACGGCGTGTCTGTCTTTGACGGCAAAGACTGGCGGCACTTGGGACCGACCAATGGGCCGCTCGGCGTCCATGTCACAGCCCTTGCTACGTCCCCGCTTGACGGCGATGTGTGGGGGGCGACCGAAGCAGGCTTGTTCCACTACTCTCTGTCCCAAAACGCCTGGGTCTACTACACATTGTCCGACGGCCTGCCTTCCGATGCCGCGAATGCACTGGCATTCGGCAAAGACGGCACGCTGTATGTTGGAACGCAGTGCGACGGCGTTGCCATTGCTTCGGCGCTTGACGACTACAAAGCGTGGCGCGTCGTGCCTGGCCCTGCCGCAGTGCCGACGGCAGCCACCGGCGAGGGCCTGCCCTCTTCTTTGACCAACTGCCTGCTTGTCGCCCAAGAGGGAACGGTTTATTGCGGGACGGGACATGGCCTGGCGGCAAGCCATGACAGCGGCAAGACCTGGCATTACCGGCGCGAGGGCAAAGGGGAAGACTTGCTGCGCGAGGATTATGTGACGGCGCTTGCCGAAGATAGCGCGGGGCATCTGTGGGTGGGGCATCGGCAGGCACCGCCGGAAGTGTTTGACCCTAAGACGGGTCGGCATAGGCTGCTGTCCCAGCCTTTGCAGATGGCCGACAACGCTGTTTCCGCTCTGCTGCCAACCGGGGCCACGATGCTGATGGGCGGCTATGGCGGCGGCTTGATGCAGACGGAGACGGGCACAAAGACGGAGACAGGCGCAAAGCCTGAGACGAGCGCAAAGATTGACGCACAAACACTTCCAGCAACACTCACGGCGTCCTCTCCGGCTGCCTACTTTCCCTCCTATGCCAAGCCGCCCACGCTGGCCGAACTTAACAAGATGCTTGCACAGGTAGGCCAGGTCAAGCCGCAGCCGGACGCAGACAAGCCGTTTGTGGCGGCGTTAAACCAGGACTGGCTGACCAAAGGCGACTGGGAGGGCCGCTACGGGCGCTACTGGGCCTGCCTGTGCGCCCTGTTCCATCCCATCCCGCTGGATTATATCTGGGGCGCAAGTCCTGAACCTGTTTCGTATGACCTGAGCATGGGGCCGAACCATAGAGAAGGCGACAGCCTGCGCTACTGGATGCAGTGGCGCTATACCACCAATCTCAACAGTTTGGAACTGCCGCCAACCTTCCTGCACAGCCGCGTTCTCAAAGGCTATACCACCTGGGCAGTCAACCGCCGCCAAAGCGAAGTGGACGACCACGGTGAGGACTACCCTATGAGCATGGATGGGCCAAGCATTTATGCCACCGTGTCCGTGCCCGATGGCCTGTATACTCTTTCCCTCTATGACTTCAACAAGGATGGGCACGATAGCGATAACCGCTTCCGGGATTACCGCGTGTCCGTGCGGGCGCATGTCGGCATGGGTTTGCAGGACAACACGCAGTTTGCCCAGCAGCCCGAAATGGCGCACGGGCGCATCCAGAACTTTTGGAACAGCGTATGGACGCGCTTTCTAGTGCGCGGCCCGCAGGTGCTCACTGTAGAAGTCGACCGCAACAACTCGCGCAACACGATCTTACCCGGCGTGATGCTGGACAGTTTAGACGAAACCCCGCCGCCCTACTTTCACACGCAGGACCCGTGGCAGGCTCTCACATCGGCACGGGAGAAACGCCACCAAAACCTGCTTGCCGAAACGCCTCAGTGGCGCACGGCCCGCTTTCTGCCCGCCGGGTCAGAAGCCGACGCGGCCAACCGCCTGTTTGATGCGCTCAGCGATGCACAGCTGACAAACCCACTTTGGGCGGCAGCCGACGGGCGGCACTGCTACACATTGCTGATGCGCTGGTATTGGGCGCAGTACAACGATGCCTTTCCCCACGTCGGCAAGCGATTGGCGGCGCGTTACGGCACCTGCTGCTACCAGGCGGGCCAGTACCCGCAGTGGGAGGCAATGCAGAGATTGGCAGGGCTGACCCCGGCACGAGACATAGAAAAGTCTCTGCGCTGGGATACGATGACGGCCTCTTATTCCGGCATGGAGTATGAGGTTTTGACCGCGCGCCTGGCTGGCAAAACCGCTTTCCGCGATGCAGGCGCACAGAAAGGCCAGCCACAAACAAACACGCATTGATGCAGACACCCACCAGTTAGGCTCGAACATTTCATTAATAGTACCAGTGCCGAACACGACCTCTGCCCCCGACAATAACACTGGAGCATACAAGCGATGAATGATTTGCTGACGGCGAGGCCCCGCATTTTAGTGCTCGACAACGAGCCGATGAGCCGTACCGTCATGGAAGCCGTGCTGCGGACGGAAAACTGCTACGAAGTGCTGGCCGTGCCTCACAGCGGCAATGGCCTGGAAACGGCACGGAGTTTGCGCCCGGATTTGCTGCTGCTGGACGTGGCGGGACGCGCCCCGGAAGCTGGGCTGGCGCTGTGCCGCGCACTCAAAGGCGATGCACACATGCGTCGGCTGCCGGTCGTGCTGGTCACGCCGCCGCCTGTCTGCGGAGAGCAAATCTCGCTGAGCGCGACTGGGGCGGATGAGTTTCTCGCCAAGCCCTTCAACCGGGCCGAGCTGCTGAGGCGCGTTCGTTCGCTGCTCAAGATCAAAGCCCTCAACGACCACTTGGATGAAGTGGAAAGCGTGATCTACGCGCTGAGCCGCATCATTGAAGCGCGCGAAGGCCGGGAAGGCGAGGCGCATACGGAACGGGTGGTGCTGTATGCGACGGCCTT
>JAABUQ010008076.1_pt1 | contig 14908 bp, 11 predicted proteins | sample 5560001 | NCBI WGS metagenome assembly JAABUQ01 (sample SAMN10711888, study PRJNA513371) | rock metagenome | isolation source: Antarctica rocks | place: Antarctica: Victoria Land, Finger Mt nord | collected 2015-12-18 | reverse complement strand
TCGTTGGACCAAGCGGTGAGAAACGACTAACCTCGCTTCATATTTTTGCGAGGTGCCCGATTGCCTTATAAGTCAATTGACGCTATTTTGTCGGAGCTGGAGGCGGCAACGCCGCCGCGGCTTGTGCGCTTTGTACCGACGTATGATCCTGATGAATCCGAAAAGCGGGAATTATTCATGCCGCCTGCCCTTCACGGTTGGCTCTATCAGGGGAGCCGTAAAAAGGGCCGGGATTTTTCGGCGAACATCCGTGCCTTTCTAGGCAAGTACGTTAAGGGTGCAGAAGTGGATAACGACCATTATATGAAAAATTGGACAGGCGATGTATGGGAATTAAGAGTTCAGAACCAGCGGAAGGGCGAGCGTGTCAGAATTTTTGGAGCATTCGCAAAGCAGGATGCTTTTGTGGCCTTTTTTCAACGCCCGCGATCGGGAATCAATGATCCGCGCTGGAAAGAAGCGACCGGTAGAACCGTAGATGAGTGGGACAAGCTATTTCCGCCCGGCAGGCGAGTTGGAGCGCGACCATTCTCCAACTGCGTAAGTTCCAAGTACTTCGATGTCCATGAGGGTTAGTATGAGCAACCGCATCCCTGATGATGTCTTAGCCGAGCATTGGTTCGGGTTTGTCCATGAGCTTATTGGCCGCCTTCAAAACGCGTTCCGTGACGCTCGGGCTAATAGCGGTTTAACCCAGAAGGAGATCGGCGAGCGCCTTGGGAAGGGTCCTGCGTTCATTTCTAGGTGCTTAAGCGGGCAGCAGAACATGACAATAAGGACGATGCACGATCTTGCGCGTGCGATGGGCTACAGGTTGGAAATTGGGTTGCAGCCTCTTTCATCCTTAAGCCGAGCGAACCATCAGCCGCAGGCTAATAGACCGGCGCAAAGTGTAGCTACGCCGACAACGCATACCTATCTGAATGTTAACATGACCGCTGCGGCATCGGGCTAAGGCTTATGAAGCGACCTGCGCTGGAAAAGAGACGGCACAAGGTAGTGTCCGTCATAGTCTGTGATGACATTCGCCGTGAAATGTCAGGAAAGGAGATTTTAATTGGTGTTTACAACAATGTTGCCATTTCAGGTATATTCCCTATTGTGTTTCCTCAGTTATTTTTCCGTATAACGGCCGAATTACTTGATCCTAATTCAAAAACATTTACCTTCCAAATTGAGCAAGAAAGCACAGGGACGGCGGTTATGAACGTAACTGGAAATGTTCCAGTTAAAGAAGATGACGATACCTCATATTTATTTGGAGCATCTCTACAGGGGTTTGTGGCAAATCAGCCTATGACGCTTCTTATTCGACTAGGAATCGACGGTGATCCAGACACCGTTGGAAAGTTTTTGATCCGCCATCCTATAAGTGACGGAGAGCGACAGCGACTTTCGATGTGAAATGATGCTTGACACTCAAGCAAAAATCTCAGATAAGAGGGCATGAACAAGCTCCCTCTCGCCAAGCGCGCCCAAATTCTCGCCATGCTCTGCGAAGGATCGTCCATGCGGTCGATCTCCCGCGTGGCGGACGTGTCGATCAACACGGTGTCCAAGCTGCTAGTCGAGGCCGGCGAGGCTTGCGCGGCCTTCCATGACGCCAATGTCCATGGCGTGAAGGCCAAGCGGGTCCAGGTCGATGAGATTTGGGCCTTCGTCTACGCGAAGGAGAAGAACGTCGCAGCGGCCGAAGCCGCGCCGGATGGTGCTGGCGATCTATGGACGTGGACGGCCCTCGCCGCCGACAGCAAGCTCATTGTGAGCTACTTCGTTGGGGACCGGGACGGGGAATGCGCGGCGTGGTTCATGAACGACGTTGCGCGCCGCCTCGCCAATCGGGTCCAACTCACGTCAGACGGCCACAAGGCCTATCTGGAAGCCGTGGAAGGGGCCTTCGGGGCTGACGTGGACTATGCCCAGCTCGTGAAGCTCTATGGCGCCTCACCGGACGGCACGAAGGGCCGTTACAGCCCGGCCGAATGCACGGGCATCAAGAAGACCCGCGTCGAGGGCAATCCCGACATGAAGCACGTCTCCACATCCTACGTGGAACGGAGCAATCTCACCATGCGGATGCAGATGCGGCGCTTCACCCGACTCACGAATGCGTTCAGCAAGAAGGCCGAAAACCACCTCCACGCCCTCGCGCTCTATTTCATGTTCTACAACTTCGGCCGCATTCATAAGACCCTGCGGGTGTCGCCCGCTATGGCGGCCGGCGTGTCCGATCACCTATGGTCGTGGGAAGACATTGCCAACATGGTCGATGCCGCCCAGGCCAAGCCGGGCAAACGCGGACCTTACAAAAAAGCGCAGGCAGAAAATTCAAACTGAGACACTACCCTGCGCACCGGTCACTTGACAGGTCCGCCGCGGATCGTTGGCGATGTCACGTCGCAGCGCCCTGGCCGCTGGAACCCGTCGGCTTGCGTGCCTTCGCGGACGGCCTCGATCTGGTGATCGTCGTCGAGGAAAAGCGCGCGCTGATAGAATCGCAACTGCGCACGATCCTGTTCGGCTCCCCCAATGCTCCGGCTGTGATCGGCAAGCAGGACGAAGCGGGGCAGATGCTGTTCCAGTCTTTCGGTGCGTTAGAACCGAACGACATCGCGATCTGCATCGGAGAGCGCTTGCTGCGTCGCGCGCCGAGCGAGGATTTGGCGGACCGAGTCGAACGGCTCAAAACCGCACAGGCGGGCTTCGCGGCCAGCACCGATGCAGCGATGCGCACGCCCTATTTCTGTGCCGGCTGCCCGCACAGCACTTCGACGCATCTCCCCGAGGGCGCGCGCGGTTATGCGGGCATCGGTTGTCACTACATGTCGCAATGGATGGACCGTGCCACCGAGGGCTATACCCACATGGGCGGGGAGGGTGCCAACTGGGTCGGCGAAGCGCCATTCTCGACGCGTGGCCACGTGTTCCAGAACCTCGGCGACGGCACCTACAACCATTCGGGCTCGATGGCGATCCGCTTCGCGGCCGGATCCGGCGTCAACATGACCTACAAGATCCTGTTCAATGATGCGGTCGCGATGACGGGCGGCCAGCGCCACGATGGTGGGCTCACCGTGCCGCAGGTCGCCGCACAGGTCAGCGCCGAAGGGGCGAAGCGCGTCGCGATCGTGACGGATGAGCCGGAGAAATACCCAGCCGGCATGGCGTGGCCGGCGGGAATCACCGTCCACCATCGCAGCGAATTGATCCCGGTCCAACGCGACCTCGCCGCCATCGAGGGCGTCACGGTGATGATCTACGACCAGACCTGCGCCTCCGAGAAACGCCGGCGCCGCAAGCGCGGCGAGTTCCCCGATCCGGACAAGCGCGTGATCATCAACGATCTCGTCTGCGAAGGTTGCGGCGATTGTGGCGTCAAGTCGAATTGCGTGGCCGTGCAGCCGCTTGAAACTCCGCTCGGCCGCAAGCGACGCATCGACCAGTCCACCTGCAACAAGGATTTCTCCTGCATCAACGGCTTCTGCCCGAGCTTCGTGACGGTGCACGGCGCCAAGCCGCGCCGGGGTCGTGGCATAGGCGCCAATCAATCCGCTGAGGCTTTGCCCGACCCCGCGCTACCGCGGATCCAAGGCACCTACAACATCATCATCAGCGGCGTCGGCGGCACCGGCATCGTGACAGTCGGGGCCATCCTGTCCATGGCGGCGCATCTCGAGGGCAAAGGCTTCGGGGCCATCGACATGGCGGGACTGGCCCAGAAGGGCGGCGCGGTGTTCAGCCATCTCCGGATCGCGGAACGGCCGGAGGATATCAATGCCATCCGAGTCAGTCCGGGCTCGGCTGATTTTCTGTTCGGCGGCGACTTGGCGGTGTCGGGCAATAAGAAGGCGTTATCGGCGCTGGCCGAGGGACGCAGCCGCGTTCTCGTCAACACGGCCGAGGTGTTGCCCGGTGAGTTCACCCACAATGCGGATTTCTCGCTGCCCACCGAACGCGTCAAGCGATCGCTGATCGCGGCTGCCGGCCGCGATCGGGTGGCCTTCATCGACGCCAACGCCTATGCCATGGCGCTGCTCGGCAATACGATGGGCGCCAACCTCTTTCTTCTGGGACACGCCTACCAGAGCGGCGCGTTGCCGGTGTCGGCGGCCGCCATCGAGCAGGCGATCGAGCTGAACGGCGAAGCCATTCCGATGAATCTGTCGGCCTTCCGCTGGGGCCGTCGCGCCGTCGTCGAGCCCGATGTGGTCGAGGTGCTGGTCGGCGCACGCTCAACCTCCGAGGTGCAGACGCAAACGCTGGACCAACTGATCGCGCGGCGGGTGGCGTTCCTCACCGCCTTCCAGAACGCCGACTACGCGGCCCGTTACGCTGATCGGATCGAGGCGGTGCGCCGGGCTGAGCTGGCCGCACTTCCGGGCGCCACCGCACTGACCGATGCGGTCGCACGCTCGCTCTTCAAGCTGATGGCCTACAAGGACGAATACGAGGTCGCGCGGCTCTACACCGACGGGCATTTCGCCAAGCAGATCGCTGATACGTTCGAAGGCGACAACCTGCGCTTCGAGTTCCATCTCGCGCCGCCTCTTCTGGCGCGCCTCGATCCGGGGACGGGCGAACCGCGCAAGATGAGCTTCGGGCCTTGGATGATGAAGGTGTCGAGGTGCTGGCTCGGTTCAAGGGCCTGCGCGGTACCGCACTCGATCCGTTCGGCTACACGCATGAGCGCCGCATCGAGCGGTCGCTAATCGCCGACTTCGAGCGCCAGCTCGACCGCATCGTGGCCGGGCTCGATGTGGCCAACCACGCCACCGCCTTGGCCCTTGCCGCGCTGCCGCAAAAATTCCGCGGCTTCGGGCCGGTCAAGATGCGCAAGCTGTCGTCCTTGCAGGCTGAGCAGGCCGCGTTGCTGGAAAAGTTTGAGCGCCGCGAATCGCCGACGAGCATCGCTGCGGAATGAGCGCGCCGGGGAAGAACCGGCCCAGGGCCGGCGCTCGAACGACGCGGGCATCTCCGCTTTCCCGCAAGGGACAAAGCGAATGACAGGCCGGTTCGCACCCCAGGAAGCCGCTCGACCCAAGGGGGCCTTTCATTGACAGTGGCGCTGCACATTGAGGATGGCGTCGGGATCGTGCGTTTCGACAATCCGCCCGTGAACGCGCTCTCGGCGCGGGCAGGCATCCCGCTCGGCATCCTGGTGGCCGTTCAGGGCTTCAAGCGTGATTCCGCCGTCGCGGCGATCGTGATTGCTGGCGATGGCCGCATGTTCTCGGGCGGCGCGGACGTAGCCGAGTTCGGCGACAATCCCGCCGAGGACGTGGCAGATCTCCGTGCTTTACTGGACGGTCTCGACGCGATCACAAAGCCTATCGTGGCCGCCGTGCACGGCACGGCGCTTGGCGGTGGGCTCGAACTCACGATTGCGGCCCACTGGCGGGTAGCAGCGCCGGGCACACGCCTGGGTCTGCCGGAGGTGATGCTCGGCATCATCCCCGGCGGGCGCGGCACGCAGCGCCTTCCTCGCCTTTGTGGCGTCGAGCAAGCGCTGTCACTGATCACCTCGGGCCGGTTGATCGACGTCGTGGAGGCCCTTTCAATCGGGCTCATCGACCGGATCGGCGAGGGAACCGACCCCGTACTGGCCGCCGCGGCCTTCGCGCGGGATCTCGCGCACCGGCCCGACCGGGTTCGCCGCATCCGCGATCTCACCGCCACGGCAGACCCCGAGTTGTTCGCGACTTGGCGCGCCAAGTCGCGAGAGTCGCTTTCGCTCAACACGGCTCCGCTGCGCGCGACCACGTGTATCGAAGCTGCGGTCTCGCTCCCCTACGCGGACGGCGTCGTTGTCGAGGACGTGACGTTCAACGAACTCATGGTCTCGGACGTATCGCGCGCGCTTCGCCATGCCTTTCTGGGTGAGCGACAGGTGGCCCGTATCCCCGGCCTGGCGGCCGTCGCGACCGAACCGGTCGAACGCGTCGGTATCGTCGGCGCCGGCACCATGGGCAGTGGCATCGCGATTGCCATCCTCGATGCGGGCCTGCCGGTGATCCTGGTCGATCCCGATGCGGTCGCCCGGGAGCGCGGAGTTGCGCGCATCCGCTCAACCTTCGCGGGCCAGGTCGGCAAAGGACGGCTCACCGAGACCGCGGCAGCCGAGCGCCTGACGCGCCTAGTTGTCAGCACGGATCTCGATGCCCTGTCGGATGTCGACCTCGTCATCGAGGCCATCTTTGAGGACTTGGCCGTCAAGCGGGACGTTTTTCGCCGACTCGATGCCGTTGCGAAGCGCGGCGCGATCCTCGCGACCAACACCTCGACGCTCGATGTCGATGCGATTGCGTCGGTCACCGGCCGGCCATCCGACGTGGTGGGCACTCATTTCTTCAGCCCCGCAAATATCATGAAGCTGCTCGAGGTGGTCCGCGGTGCCGCAACCGCCCCAGCAGTGTTGGCGCGCACCATGGGCTTCGCCAAGCGTATCCGGAAGACGGCCGTTGTGGCCGGCGTCTGCGACGGCTTCATCGGCAACCGCATCTTCGAGGAATATCTGCGCCAAGCCTACTTTCTCCTCGACGAAGGCGCCCTCCCGCAAGAGATCGATAGCGCGATGGAGGGCTGGGGCATGGCAATGGGGCCCTTGCGCACCATGGACCTTGCCGGCCAGGACATCGGCTGGGCCATCCGCAAGCGACGCGCCATCGAACAACCGGATCGGCCTTATTCCCGCATCCCCGATCTCATCTGCGAGCGCGGCCGCTTTGGCCAGAAGACGGGCGCTGGTTTCTACCTCTACCCGGACGGCAGCCGCGTGCCCCTGGTCGATGCGGCCATCAACGATCTGGTCCGCGACGAGTCGGTCCGCCTTCGCCTGCCACGACGCGTCATACCGGCCTCCGAGATCGTGGAGCGCTGCCTGCTGGCCATGATCAACGAAGGCGCCAAGATTATGGTGGAAGGCATCGCCTACCGGCCGGTCGACATCGATGTGGTCTACCTGACTGGCTACGGCATGGCAGCGATGCGCGGCGGTCCGATGTTCCAGGCCGACCTCATGGGACTAGATCATGTCGTTCAGCGAATGCGCCACCACGCGGCAGGATATCAGGGCTGGGCTCTCAAGCCAGCGGACTCGCTCGTCGCGCTCGCCGCAAGTGGGGCTACATTCGCAGCCCTGAACGGGCGTCCGACGTGACGGGCCCGTCCGGCTCCCTCAAAACCCTGTTTGATCTGACGGGCCGCGTCGCAATCGTCACCGGCGGCTCGCGCGGGCTGGGCTTGCAGATCGCGGAAGCGCTCGGAGAATACGGCGCCAAGCTGCTGCTCGTCGCCCGCAAGCCCGGCGAACTCGCCGAGGCTGTCGCCCATCTGGCGCCGCGAGAGATCGATGCCGCGGTGCACGCGGCCGATCTGGGGCAGGCCGGCAGTGCCGCCGAAGTGGTCGACGCTGCTCTAGCGGCTTTTGGCCGGATCGACATTCTGGTCAACAATGCGGGAGCGACGTGGGGCGCCGCCGCCGAAGATCTTCCGCTTGAGGCCTGGGCCAAGGTGCTCGCAGTCGACCTCACCGGACCTTTCCTGCTGACCCAGGCCGTTGCGCGTCGCGCCTTCATCCCAGCCCGCAAGGGCCGCATCATCAACATCGCCTCCGTCGAGGGTTTGCAGGGCCATCATCCCATGATGACCGGGACGGTCGCATATAATGCCGCCAAGGGCGGACTCGTGAACCTGACGCGAGCGTTGGCGGCGGAGTGGGGCCACTACGGCATCACGGTCAACGCCATCGCACCCGGCTATTTTCCGTCCCGAATGACAGGCGCCACTCTCGACCGTTTCGAGGCCGATCTCGTTGCCGCCACCCCGCTTGGCAGGCTGGGCGGCCCGCAGGATCTGAAAGGACCCGCCCTGCTGTTTGCCTCCGACGCCGGTGGCCACATCAGCGGGCAGATTCTCGTCGTCGATGGCGGCGCGCTCGTTATCTGAGCCAGGAGCACTGGGGTGGGCACTTCCTTTCTGAACCGGCGCGACGTGGATTTCCTGCTCCGCGACTGGCTCAAGGCCGACGCCCTCATCGAACGCGACATCTTCGCCGAACACGAGCCCGCTACCTTCGCGGCCATTCTCGACTTGTCGGAACGGCTCGCTGCCGACGCCTTCGCGACCCACTACAAGAAGGCCGACCAGAACGAGCCGCGTCTTCAAGGCGGCGACGTGGTGCTGATCCCCGAGATCGGCGCCGCCTTGCGGGCCTTTGCGGAGGCCGGCTTCTTCGCCGCGCCATTCCGGGCTGAGCTCGGCGGCCTGCAACTGCCAAGCCTCGTGACCACGGCCTCCATGGCATTCTTCATGGCGGCCAACATCGCGACCTCGGCCTATCCGATGCTGACGCTGGCCAATGCGCGGCTGATCGTGGCGCACGGTAATGCTGCGCAGATCGAAGCCTTCGCCAAGCCGCAGATCGAAGGACGCTTTTTCGGCACCATGTGCCTTTCGGAACCGCAGGCCGGCTCCTCACTATCCGACATCACGACGTGCGCGGTGCCGGACGGCGATGACGCGTATGGGGCCCGCTACCGGCTGTGCGGCAGCAAGATGTGGATCTCGGGCGGCGACCACACCCTGTCCGAATCCATCGTGCATCTCGTGCTCGCCAAGGTGCCGAGGCCCGATGGAAAGCCGCAGCCGGGCACTAAGGGCATCTCGCTCTTCATTGTTCCGAAGCATCTGCCGGGCGGAGCCCGCAACGACGTCCGCGTGACCGGGCTCAACCACAAGATGGGCTATCGCGGGGCCGTCAATTGCCTGCTCGCCTTCGGCGACGAAGGAGGGGCCACCGGCTGGCGTGTGGGCGCGGAAGGCGACGGGCTCGCCATCATGTTCCACATGATGAACGAGGCGCGTATCATGGTGGGGCTCGGCGCGGCCGCGCTGGCCTGTCGCGGCTACCGCCAATCGCTCGAGTATGCCCGCGACCGGCCACAGGGCCGCCTTGCCGGCGGCAGCCGCGGCCCTGCGGCCGCGCCGGTCCCAATCATCGTGCATGCCGACGTGAAGGCCATGCTGCTCGCCCAAAAGGCCTATGCCGAAGGCGCCCTGGCCCTCGTGCTCTTCTGCGCAAGGCTGGTCGACGAAGCGACCCATGCCGACGATGACTGCCGGTCGGAGGCCGAATCGCTGCTCGGCCTCCTGACCCCGGTCGCGAAGGCCTGGCCATCGCAGTTCGGGCTCGCGGCGAATGATCTCGCGATCCAGATCCACGGGGGCTTCGGCTACAGCCGGGACTTCGACGTCGAGCAGATTTACCGCGACAACCGTCTCAACCCAATTCACGAGGGCACCAACGGCATTCAGGCCATCGACCTGCTCGGCCGCAAGATCGTCCGAGATCCAGGCGCGATGAATCACCTGGAACGGCGGGTTCTAGTCACGATTGCAAAGGCTCGCGCAGTTGCCGAACTGACGGACTTGCCTACGGCTCTCGACGAAGTCTGGAGGGCCGTAGTCCACGTGGTGCGGCGTGTATCCGATGAACCCGATAGGGTCCGCGCGCTCGCGAACGCCAGCCGCTTCCTTGTGGCGTTCGGACATGTTGTCGTCGCCTGGATCTGGCTCGACCAGACCGTCACGGCCTGTGGGCTTCCCTCTGGCGATCCCAGCACCGCGGCATTTCGAGCCGGAAAGATTCGGACCTGCCGTTACTTTTTCCGCTGCGAGTTGCCGACCGTCTTCCATCAGTTGCGGCTCGTCGAGACTTTCGACGAAACCGCCGCCGCAATGCCGATAGCCGAATTCTGAAGGGCCGAGGGGACATGCAAATGCAGGACGTCTATGTCGTTTCAGGCGCGCGCACAGCAATCGGCACCTTCGGGGGCGCATTGAGGGATCAGCCGCCGAGCTCGCTCGGGATACGGGTCGCGACGGAGGCGATGTCGCGAGCCGTCGTGCGCCGGATGAAGTCGGTCATGTCGTGTTCGGCCAAGTCATCCCGACCGAACCGGCGGACCTCTACCTTTCCCGCGTCATCGGCGTGAACGCCGGTATTCCGGTCGCGGTCCCCGCCCTCACCGTCAATCGGCTCTGCGGAACGGGCTTGCAGGCCGTCCTCAGCGGCGCCCAGGCCATCATGCTGGGCGATTGCGACATCGTGCTCGCTGGCGGGGCAGAGAGCATGAGCCGGGCACCCTATCAATCCGCCGGCGTGCGGTGGGGCGCCCGCATAGTCGACATAGACATGACCGACATGCTGAACGGCGCCCTGACCGATCCGTTCGGCCGCATCCTCATGGGCGTCACGGCCGAGAACGTGGCGGAGCGCTTCGGCATTGGCAGGGACATGCAGGACGAATTGGCGGTGGAGAGCCATCGGCGCGCATCGAACGCCGTGCGTGAAGGCCGGTTCGCATCCCAGATGGTCGGCATTGAGGTGAAGACGCGTGGCGGGCCAACGGTCTTCAACGAGGACGAGCACATCCGCGACGACGCGACGCTGGCCGACATGAAGAAACTGCGAACCGTCTTCAGGGAGGAGGGGGGCACTGTCACGGCCGGCAACGCGGCTGGCATCACCGACGGGGCCGCTGCGGTGGTGCTGGCTTCGGGCGCCACCGTCAAGCGCAAGCAATTGAAACCTTTGGCGCGCCTCGTCGCCTACGGCCATGCTGGCGTAGAGCCCGCCACCATGGGCCTTGGTCCAATTCCGGCAACGCGCCAGGCGCTTGCACGCGCGGGCCTGCGGGTCGAAGATCTGGATGTGATCGAATCGAACGAGGCCTTCGCGGCACAGGCCTGCGCCGTGTCGCGAGAACTCGGCTTCGATCCGGACAAGGTCAATCCGAACGGCAGTGGCATTTCGCTTGGCCATCCGGTCGGCGCAACGGGCGCCATCAATGTCGTGAAAGCAGTCCATGAGTTGGAGCGCTCTGGTACCCGCCGCGCTCTCGTGACCATGTGCATCGGCGGCGGTCAGGGCATCGCGGCGATCTTCGAGCGCTGCTGAGCGGCGGCGCTCACGTCATATAAAGCCTCGCGGCGCCTTCCTTGAGCACATGAATGATCTCTTCCTGCCGGCGTTCAATGATCTGCCGCAGCACCTCGACCGAACGATCTTCGTCGCGGTGGCGCAGCACTTCGAGAAGCTCCATGTGCCTGCGGTAGCTCTCCCGGTGGTCGTCGCCCGCCGTGTCGGCCCAGCGGATGAAATGAATGCGAGCGTTGACGCCCCTCAAGGCATGCACGAGTTCCTCGTTGTGACTCAAGGCCACGAGACCCTCGTGAAACGCCTCGTCATCGACGATGAGTTGCGGCTTCGTCTTCTGGTCCGCGTCCGCGTTGGCGGTTGTCCAGAATGCTATGAGTTCCTCGATCTCCCCATCCGACGCCCGCTTGGTCGCGAGCTTGACGCCGACGGTCTCAAGGATGACGCGAAATTCATAGAGGTCGATGATGCGCTGGATGTTGATCTTCGGCCGATAAAAGCCGTGCGCCGGCTCGAACCCTAGAAGACGCTCGACGACGAGGCGGTTCAGCGCCTCGCGCAGCGGCGTTCGGCTAACGTCGAAGCGCCGGGCTAATTCGACTTCGTTAAGGCGCTCGTCAGGCTTGATTTCGTAGTTCAGGATGAGTTCGCGGAGCGCGTCATAAGTGCGCGTGACCGCGGTTCCATTGCTCGCTGCAGCGGGCGCCGGGGCGCCTTGGCGGGGCAGATGGGCGATATTCGATTTCGCTTTGTTCATCATACTCTATCGCTGGACGGCCACGGTTTGTCGGGATGAATGTCGAGTCACAGGCCGCCACTCTATGGACGCATACGGCTGGCGTGGCCGCGCAGGCCAGTCAATTTGGTTGAACGAACCTGTTTTCGATGCGGCTTGCTCGGACAGCAAACAGGAGTGTACACAGGGTTTGCGACAACTAGGTGGACAAGGCAAGCCGCTGTCCCTGGTGCCGCTGTGAACGCGGGGTGCAAAGATGTCACTGAGACGAATTCAAAATGGACCCCGCATGAGCCAAGCCGTAGTGCACGGCGGCGTGGTGTACCTGTCCGGTCAGGTCGCTCTCGACAGCGGTGGGGACTCAGTCACGGCGCAAACCAACGAAGTGCTACGCCGAATCGATGCGCTTCTGTCCGAAGCTGGCAGCAGCAAGAGCAAGCTCGTCACCGCCAGCATCTGGCTCGCCGATATCTCCACCTTTGCCGAGATGAACGCCGTGTGGGATGCCTGGGTCGATCCGCAAAACACGCCAGCAAGGGCGACGGTCGAGTCGAAACTTGCGGCGCCAAAGTTCACCGTTGAGATCGCCGTCACCGCAGCCGTGTAGGGTGAAAACCTGTCGTGGGAGACAATTTCCCAGCCCATCGAGCGAATTGTTGGTCAAGGTCGCCCGTGTGCGTGGACACCTGGAGTAGACACAGGTCACCTGGCTCGGCCTGACCTCGGCCAAGGACTGGACTGTCCGCACTGCGGGCGGTGGATGAGGGCGACCTGCCTTGAGCCGGATCCGGCGAGGTCGGCTCAAGCACGGTCAGCACACCCAGGGGTCGCTACATTTTAGGCCAGAGTTCGCGAATGACGCCGTGTCACGCGTCGCGATTAGATCTCTCGTCTGCCAGCGCTCGTACTCGGCCTTCCACTCGGCCGTGAGACGGCCGACAACGGATGGCGACAGGTTCGGGGCGTCCTTGCCGAGCAGCGCCGCCAGGGCTTCCTGGAAGTCGCCTGTCGAGACGCCGCGCAGGTACAGCACCGGCAGAAGGGCGTCGAGGCTGCGCGTCCGCCGCGACCACCGCGGCAGGATGGCAGACGTGAAACGGATGCGCTCCTCGCTCGCTGCGGCTCCCCGGTCCCGAATCTTGGGGCGCGTTACGCCGACAGGGCCGATCCCCGTCTGGATGGGGCGCTCGGGGCCGTGCCCGTGCCGCACGAACCGGGCGCGCCCATCGGGGAGCTTCAGATCCTCCCGGTCGGCCAGGAACGCCTCCACCTCCAGGTCCACAGCTTGCGCGAGCAGCCGCCGGGCGCCGGCGCGCAGCACATTCGTCAGGGGGTCGTCGACGTCATCGGGCTGACGAAGGCGGACGATGTTGGTAATCTCTTCCATAGGCGTATCGCTCTCTCTGAGAGGTTCTGGCAGGCTGGACACCCGCCTCGATACGCCGCCTTCAATCCGTCGTCGTCACCCAGTTTCCTGCATAGCTCCTTGCGATTGCGCCGCCGGCACACCGATCGCGCGTCGACCCGCGTCGGTGATTGCGAGACCGATCCCTTTTCCGGTCTCGTCCATGCGCCAAGCCTGTTCGTTGGTCGCAACCGGAACCTCGTAGACCAATCCTGCCTTGAGCAGCGATCCCCCCCATCAGCAGCTCTAGGAGGGCAGTTGTCGACCGATTGTATTGAAAAGCTCGGCTTCCGTGCTAACAACACGAAACTGGGTCCAAGCGGGCAAATCCGGCTGCAGCAAATCAACCACTTACAATCTGAGAAGCCAGCAGTTTGTGTGAAAGGTGCCGTCGCGTAGCCTTCGCCGGAATTCAACGCAATCCTGCCAAGGCGGACATTGCCGCGGAAACTGAACACCGGCCGGGTTCCAAGCAAAGCGACACTTGCGCGTGTCAAAGGAGATCGCCCCCAACCTCCACGGTCGGCATATTATTGCGACTTGTTGTTGCGGGCTGGCCGCGCCTCAAAACTTGGTGCTACCATGCCGGAGATGTAGCTGTCCGAAACGAAGGCTTGGCAGTGCGCCTCGAAAGCTCGCACGAGCTGTGTCTGAACCAATACTTTCAGCGTTGCGGAGCCAACCACCATCGGTCGATGATCACCGGCGAGGCGGACACGCACCACCTTGCGTCCGTCGAGCGCAAATTCGGAACGCGGCCGAACGTTGAACAGCGTGTACCCGTAGCCGTTGGCCACCATAGTGCGGATCACCTCCTGATGGGCCGATCGGGTCACGATGTTGGGGCTGAGACCCTCATTCAGGAAAAGCCCCAAAAAATATTCCCGGCTCAAGGGCAGATCGAGCAGAATGAGCGGTTCGGCCTCCAGTTCTTGCAACGTGAGCGCCGGTTGGCGAGCCAGCGGATGGGCGTCACTGAGCAGGACGTGCGGCGGCAGACTGGCGAGCGGGGCGAAGTTGATGTCGCCAGGGATCTGGAGATCGTAAGTCAGAGCCACATCGACTTCCGAGCGACGCAAACCTTTGAGGAGCTCCTCCTGGTCGCCCTCGACGTGCCGAACCTGGGTCGCTGGATAGGCCTTGGTGAAGGTGTGCGCGAGCTCCGGCGCGACCATCGGTGCCAGCGTGACCATGCAGCCAAAGGACAAAATCCCCCTGATCTGCCCCCGCGCCTCGGAGGCATGGGTGTAGAGCCCTTCTGCCTGGCCGATGATCTTCTTGGCTTCGAACAGCAGGTTGCGCCCGGCCGGCGTCAGCGACAGGCCTTGTGCGTGGTGGCGGATGAAAAGCTGGACACCTAGTTCCTTCTCAAGGTGCGAGATGGCCGTCGATATCGAGGGTTGCGAAATGTGCACCCGCTCCGATGCCAGCGTGATGCTCCCTGTTTCGCCGGCCGCAATGAAGTATTCGAGCTGACGCAGTGTGTAGCGCACCCCGTGATCGTCTCCCTCGGGCCCGCCTGAAGCGCGGTCGCGCGATTGCTTCAGAGCTGCGCTTGATGGAAGTCTAGCATGGGCTCGAACGCCTGTCGCGCCGCCGCGTGACCCGGATGGCTCACAGGCAGCTTTGCAGCAGGCGATCCATCATGCGCGTACAGGAGTCCAGCTGCTCAAGCGCGATCCACTCGTCCGGCTTGTGGCCCTAATCCATCGCGCCGGGTCCGCACACGACGGTCGGCAGGCCCAGATGCTCCGAGAAGAGGCCTCCCTCCGTGCCGAACGCGACCTTGGAAAGATCCTGCAACTCAACCAGCGTTCTGACGAACCTGACC
>JAABUQ010008075.1_pt1 | contig 14912 bp, 19 predicted proteins | sample 5560001 | NCBI WGS metagenome assembly JAABUQ01 (sample SAMN10711888, study PRJNA513371) | rock metagenome | isolation source: Antarctica rocks | place: Antarctica: Victoria Land, Finger Mt nord | collected 2015-12-18 | reverse complement strand
CATACCCCGCCCCCTCCCACCCGACGTCGAAGGCGAACGGCAGGAACAGCAGGCTCAGCCCCCGCAGCCCGTAGTACCAGGCCAGCAGCGCCCGGTTGTCCCACCGGTCCGACAGCCAGCCCGACAGCGTGGTGCCCACCATGTCGAACACCCCCATCGCCGCGAGCAAGGACGCCCCCAGCACCTCCGGGATGCCATGGTCGATGCAGGCCGGGATCAGATGCGTGCCGATCAGCCCGTTGGTGCTCGCGCCGCACACGAAGAACGACCCGCCCAGCAGCCAGAAGTCCCGCGACCCGGCCCCTTCGCGCAACGCGCGCAGCGCCCGCACCGCCGGGTTCACGGTCGGCACGACGCGCGGCACCACCGCCGCCCCGCCATAAGGCGGGATCCCGAGGTCCGAAGGCCGGTCCCGCATGAACGCCAGCACCGGCAGGATCAGCGCCGCCGCGACCCCCGCCACCACCACGCTCACGGCCCGCCAGCCCACATGCTCCGCGAGGTAGGCCAGCCCCGGCAGGAACACCAATTGCCCCGTCGCCGTGCTGGCCGTCAGCACGCCCACCACCAGCCCCCGCCGCGCGCTGAACCACCGCCCCGCCACGACCGTCGCCAGCACCAGGGCCACCACCCCGCTGCCGCTCCCCACCACCACGCCCCAAAGCGCCACCAACTGCCAGGACGCCCGCATGAACGGCGTCAGCGCCACGCCCATCGCGATCACCGCCAGCGCCGTCCCCACCGTGCGGGCAAGCCCGAACCGCTCGATCAGCGCCGCCGCGAACGGCCCGATCAGCCCGTACAGCGCGATGTTCACCGCGACCGCCCCCCCGACCGTCGCCCGCGACCAGCCGAACTCGCTCTCCAACGGCACGATCAGCACGCCCGGCGCCGACCGTATCCCCGCCGCCGCCAGCAGCACCAGGAACGTGCACGCCGCCACCCCCCACGCCGGATGCACCCGCCTCATGCCCGAACCCCTTGTGTTGCCGGATTGGGTGTATATGCGCGCAATGCGGCTGGCAACCGGGGGAATGGCGCCGCTTATACCGGCAGCCCCTTGGGCTGACCGGTACGTGCATGGGGTTGGCGGGGCGGCCACGCGCCAAAAACGACTCTGATGCCGGTCGCCCGACAGGGCGTCTGGTATTAGGCTTCGCCGCCCACATCGAGGCTGCACGCGCGGGAGCCGGCCGCCCCCGCCAGGAACACCACGTCGCGCCACCCCACATCCGCCCGCGGCCCGCCCGCCCGCGCCGCCTCGCACAACCCCCGGATCGTCTCGACAAGCCGTTCCCGCGCCTCCGCCACCCGCGGCCCGCCCCGCTGGTCCAACTGCTCGGACAATCCCGCATGGGCGCGCATGGCGCCGGCCAGCGTGGCGAAGAACCCGGCAAACGCCCCCCACGCGTCCGCATCCGCCAGCGCACGCTCCGCGCCCTCCTGCAGCCCGCCGAGCACGTCGAGCAGCACCGCTTCCAGCAGCGCCGCCCGGTCCGGGAAATGCCGGTAGACCGTGCCGACGCCGACCCCGGCCCGCCGCGCGATCTCATGATGCCCGGCGTCCAGCCCCACCGCGCCGAACGCGCACCGCGCGGCCCCCAGCACGCGCGCCCGGTTGCGGCGCGCATCGGCACGCGCCGGGCTGCCCGCGCCGGGCGCTGAGGGGTCGGCATGGGTCACGCCCCGACCCTGCCGCAATTCTGCAACGGTGGACAGATTCCGTCCGTTTCGTCCATGGCCGGAGGTTCGCCCATGCTGTCCCCTCTCCTCCCTTACGTGTCGGCATCGTCGGCGCCAACGCCGAGCGAAGCTGGGCCAAGGATTCCCACGTGCCCGCCCTCGCGCAACTGCCCGGCCTCACCCTCGCCGCCGTGGCCACGCGCAGCGAGGCAAGCGCCCGCGCCGCCGCCACGGCGTTCGGCGCCCCGCTCTGGTTCGACGACGCGCTGGCCCTCGCGCGCAGCGGCGCCGTGGACATCGTCACGATCTGCGTCAAGGTGCCCGAACACCGCACGGCGGCGCTCGCCGCCCTCGGAGCCGGCAAGCACGTGTACTGCGAATGGCCGCTCGGCCGCTCGGTGGCGGAAGCAGAGGAGCTTGCCGCCGCCTCAGCACGGACGGGCGTCCACCATGCCATCGGCCTGCAAGGCCGCGCCGCCCCGGCCGCGCGCCGCGCCCGCGAGCCGATAACGGGCGGCGCCATCGGCCGCCCGCTCTCGGTCCGCATCCTGTCCACCACCGCCGGCTACGCCCCTGCCCCGCCGACACGCCCTTCGCCTTCGAGGTGATCGGCACGGACAGACGGCTCCGCCTGCTCGGCGGCCACCCCCACGGCTTCCAGGCCGGCACGCTCAGCCTCGAAGCAGACGTGGCGTTCCCCCCGCCCGACCCGCCGCACGCGGGCGGCGGCCTGCTCGGCGCCGCGGCCAACGTGGCGGAGGTCTACGCGGCGCTGGCCCGCGATATCATGGAGGACACCTGGACCGTGCCGGGCTTCGGCCACGCCGCCCATCTCACCCGCCTGATCGCCGCCATGACCCGCGCGGCGCAAGAAGGGCGGCGGCAGAAGGGTCGCACGGCGCAGGCAACATAGACGTCCCCCTTCACCGCAGCATGTGCATCAGCGCAGCATGTGCAGCAAGGCTTGGCCCGCTTTCGAGTCCAGCTCCGCCCGCTCCAGCGACCCGTCCTTGTCCGGGTTCGCGGCATTGAACATCTGCTCGACGTAGGCCAGGTACTCCGCCTTGCTCACGGTCCCATCCTTGTCCGTGTCCGCCGTCCGGAACGCCTCGCCCGGCAGCACCGGCGCCGCTTCCCGCTCGTCGAGCTTGTCGTCCTGATCCGGGTTCAGCTCGTCGAACCGCGCGGCGGCGGCGCTCTTCACCTCCGCCAACTCCAGCTTGCCGTCCTTGTTCACGTCGAACGCCCGCATCGGGTCGGCCTGCGCCTCCTCCGGGCGCCGGCTCGGCAGGTCGGCGGCGCCCCGCGCCGCATCCGGCGTGCCCTGCGCCGCCGCCGCCCCCGCCCACACGAGCATCGCCGCCGCCAGCACCGCCTTGGTCGTCATCGCCCCGTCCCCTGTTTGTTCGACGGCTCTACGCCGCAGCCACCTCCGGGTTCGCCGCCCCTAAGCAATTCCATGCCTGTGCAAATCCCTTGCATTCCGCCGTGTCCCCACCGAAACTATTCCCAGCCAACCAGGAGCACTCCCATGGCAAAAGGCCAGCAGAAGTCCAACCGCGAAGCCAAGAAGCCCAAGGCGTCCAAGACCGCCGCCAAGACCAAGGCCGCCGCCGCCAGCACCACCCCGCCGCCCCGGCCCGAACCCGGCAAGAAGTAGGCGGCGCTCCGGCCCCGTGCGGGCCGGGTCCCCTCCCCGCACGATCCGCCCCGTCGCCATCGCAGGCGCCCGGCCAAGCAGGCGCCGGTTGCCTCCCGAAGCGCCGCCGCATGTCGTCGCAGGGTGTCCCGAACCGCGGGCCGGTCGCCGGCAGGCACAGCGTCCGAAGATTGCCGGCCAAAGGCAGCGCGGGAGCCGTTCGACGAAAGCCAAGCCCATCGAAGCGGCGTTCGCGATGCTGATCGCGGCAGCGCCCTGGGCCTCCGCCGAGAAGTTCGGCCGCCGGATTTTCCGCGAGGCGCTGGGGTTCCGGAGCTGCGACGGGCCGAGCGAGCTGCACCGCCGGTCGCTGGCGCAGAAACTGGTGAAAGCGGGGGCGAACTAGTGAGGCGGAGTGGGTTCGCGGGCTGACCGCGCCGGCACCGGCCGTCCACGCATTGGATGGGAAGGCCATGGCGTGGGCCGCGACGGTCGAACTGATCCTGCAGCAGCATTCCTTGACCAATGCCGACCTGCTCGGCGAAGGCGGCGAGGCGCAGGTTTACGCGCTCGGACCGGATCACGTCGTCAGGTTCGGCAAGGCGCCTGCCGACCGTGGCCTGCTTGAGCGCATGCTCGCGTCCTGCGGAGTCGTTCGGCCAGAGTTGGTGCACGGCAATTATTGCCCGGCGAACCTGATGGTCGGCGCGGACGGCCTCGTGACCGGCCTGATCGACTTCGGCCCGCTGACCGTCATGGGCGATTGGCGGATGGATGCCGCCGGGGCCGTGCTTTACCTGACAGGAATGGCCGGCGTCACGCCAGAAGACAAGCGCGTCGTTCTGGACCACCTGATGGAGCGGGGCCTGAGCAGAGATGCTTTGGAGCCATGCCGCCTCTTCTATGCTTTCCGTTTCTTGGACACATCCAAGGCCGGCCTGCTTCGATGGCGCGTCGATACGATCCGCTCAGCGTGCCAGCTCTGGGCATTGCCCGAACGGCGCTGGAAATCGACAATCCATGGTGTCCGCCACCGCGGACGCTTGAACGCAGGCATGCGGACCTTGCAGCCTCACGGGCTGACAGCGGCCCTTGGCGGTCCGAGACTGCCGTTCCCTCGCCCACTTCATGCCAGCGGCTTCATCATGAAAACGCTCAACGGGTCCAACCGGTAGCCCGCAAAAGGCCCGCACCCGGCAAAGCCATGGCGCTCATAAAGCCGCAGGGCCTCGAACGACTTGACCCCCGTTTCCAGGAACAGCGTCCGAACCCCTTCCTCGGCGGCGGCCTGTTCAATGGCCCGGACGATGGCGCTTCCGACGCCTCGCCCCCTCGCAGCCGGGTCGACGAACAGCCGCTTCATCTCCGCTGCCTGCTCCGGGAGCAGCATGTATCCGCCGCATCCCAGGGCGCGCCCGTCCTGCCGGGCCACGAAAAACCGCACTCCGGCCGCAAGGAGCGCCGCCACGCCCAACCCGTGCCGGCTTTCCTCCGGGTAGAGCGACGCCGAGCGTTGGTCCGCCTGGGCAAGGAAGGCCAGGATGTCCGGCTGGTCCGGCGTCTCGCGCTGCACGGTCGGCACGGTCGGCACGGTTTCGTTCCCCCTTGAGCGGCGGCGGCTCCCGGCCCTTAAAAAACTGTTCCATCCCTCGCCGCCGATGCTAGGCTCGCCCATGACCCTCGCCCTCCGCAAGATCATGACCCAACGCGAGTTCTTCGACTGGGCCGAAGCCCAGGACGCACGCTACGAGTTCGACGGCTTCCAACCCGTCGCCATGACCGGCGGGAACCTCGGCCACAGCAGCCTCATCCGCAACGTCAACGTTCAGCTCACGAGCCGCTTGCGCGGCAAGACGTGCGAGCCGCTCGGCCCGGATGCCGGCGTCGCCACGGTGGGCGGCACCGTGCGCTACCCCGACGCCGTCGTCACCTGCACGCCGTTCAGCAACCAAGACCGCCTGGTCCCAAACCCCGTGATCGTCTTCGAGGTCATCAGCCCGTCCTCCGTCCGCACCGACCGCGTCACCAAGCTGCGCGAGTACGCTGCCGTGCCCACGATCCGCCGCTACATCATCGTCGAGCCGGACGCCGCAACCGTCACCGTCCTGTCCCGCGACCACGCAAACGAGCCGTTCCGGGCCGCCGGCCTGGCCGAGGACGACATCCTCCAGCTCCCGGAAATCGGCATCGAGATCCCGGTGGCAGCGATCTACGAGGGCATCGCCTTTGACAAGACGGGCAAAGACTCAGAGCCGTAGATCAAACCCGTCGTCCAGGCCGCCTGTGCGCACCGCCCCCCGACCCGCTCGCCGCCGCGGCAACTCGCCATGACCCCGCGCCCGCGCGTCGCCACCGCCGGGGATCGCCCGGCCGTCGAGGCCATCGTCAGCGCCGCATACTCCCCCTACGTGCCCCGCATCGGACGGAAGCCGGGACCGATGCTCGACGACTATGCCGCGCTCATCCGCGAAGGGCGCGTTTACGTCGTGGACCGCGGCGGCGCCGTGAAAGGCATCCTCGTGCTCATTCCCGAGCAGGACGCCATGCTCCTGGACAACGTGGCGGTCGCCCCCGACGCGCAGGGATCAGGCGTGGGCCGGGTCATGCTGCAGTTCGCGGAAAAGGCGGCCATGGAGGCGGGCTACGCCACGGTCAGGCTCTACACGAACGAGGCGATGACCGAGAACCTCGAACTCTACGCCAAGATCGGCTACGCCGAAACGCACCGCGCGGAAGAAAAGGGGCTGCGGCGGGTTTACATGGCCAAAGCCATAGGCCGAGAGTGACCGTCTCGGCAGGAACACCCCCCATGGTGGACGCACTCGACCCGCCCGGCGTCTGGCCCCCCTTCGGCACCTTCTCCATGGCCGTCCTCCAGGGCGCCGGGCAGGTCGTCCACCTGAAAGGCCAGGTCGCGCTCGACCCGTCCGGCCAAATCGTCGGACCCGGCGACATGCGCGCCCAGCTCCGCCAAACCCTGGACAACATCGCCGCCGTCCTCGCCAGCATGGGCGGGCGGATGGGCGACCTCGTCTCCCTCGTGCACTTCGCCACCGACATCGAGCAGTTCATGGCCGCGGGCGACATCCGCCGGGCGTTCTTCGCGCCCCCCTACCCCGTCACCACCACGGTGCAGGTCGCCCGGCTCTACCATCCCGACCTGCTCATCGAGATCGCCGCCATCGCCGAGATCCCCCGCCGCCGCTTCCGCCGCCCCCCGGTTGAGCCAAGGACCCCCGCCCCATGACCCCCGCCTCCGGACGCCAAGCCGCCACCGAGGCCAACCGCCGCGCCTGGAACGCCTCGGCCGTCCACCACGGGGCCGGCCCGGCGTGGGACCGCCTCGTCCACGGCTTCGCCACCCCCGGCTTCTCGACCCTCGACCCCACGATCGCCGCCTGCCTGCAATCGGTCGGCATCGCCGGGAAAACCGTGGTTCAGATCGGCTGCAACAACGGCCGCGAGGTGCTCTCGACCCTCGCGCTGGGCGCCAGAAGCGCCCTCGGCATCGACCAATCCGACGCATTCCTCGCCCAAGCCGCGCAACTCAACGCCATCGCCAGGACGGACGCCCGCTTCCTCCGCGCCGACATCTACGGCCTGCCGCCCGAGACGCCGCGCGGCTTCGACATCGCCCTCGCCACCATCGGCGTCCTCGGCTGGATGCCCGACCTCCCCGGCTTCTTCCGCGCCGCCGCCGGGCTGCTGGCGGAGGGCGGCCATCTGGTGGTCTACGAGACCCACCCGTTCCTCGAGATGTTCGACCCGGCCGCCGCGGACCCGTTCCTGCCCGCCCACTCGTACTTCGCCAGCACCCCGTTCGTCTCGGAGGAGGCCATCGTCTACGACGGCGGCCCCCGCAGCAGCGCGCCCCCTTCCTTCTGGTTCGTCCACCGGCTCGGCGAGGTCGTGACCGGCTGCGTCGCCGCCGGGCTGCGGATCGAGCGGCTGGAGGAGTTCCCCCATTCCAACCGGGAAGTGGAGTACGACCGCTACGAGGCCCGCCCGGCGCAACTCCCCCTGTGCTACACCCTAGTCACCCGAAAACCCGCGCCGTGATACGCTCCGCCCCAGGCGGAAGGAGGACCCACCATGGACGACGCAGCCGATATGCCGACCCAGCGCAAGCTGGACGTGGACGACTATCACCGTATGGCCGAGATCGGGATCTTCCGCGATGACGACCGGGTGGAACTGATTGACGGAGCGATCATCGACATGGCACCCATCGGCCAAGGCCACGCCGCCACCGTAGGCGGCCTCACCCGGGCCTTGGTCATGGCCTGCGGGAACAAGGCCATCGTGTGGGTACAGAACCCGGTCCGCCTCGACCGCCTGAACGAGCCGCAGCCCGACTTCGCCGTCCTCCGCCCACGCCCTGACTTTTACGCCACAGGCGAGCTTCCCGGCCCGGTTGACATCCTGCTCTTGGTCGAGGTTGCGGACAGCTCCCTCCGCTACGACCTCACCGTCAAGCTCCCCCTTTATGCCCGCGCCGGCATCCCCGAGTTGTGGATCGTGGACCTGAAACGCCGCGCCCTGGACGCTTTTCGCCGCCCGGCCGGCGGCCAATACGCGGAAGTCGCCACGTATCGCCCCGGCGAACACCTCCCCCTCGCCGCCGCCCCAGACATCACCGTCCGCCTCGACCTCGCCTTCGCCTGACCCGCCCGCCGGTCAGGCGGCGTCCAGCTCGCGCATCGCATCCTCCGGCAGCACGCACCCGGCCGCGGCCAGGTTCTCCCGCAGATGCGCGACGGACGAGGTGCCGGGAATCAGCAGGATGTTGGGCGAGCGCCGCAGCAGCCAGGCCAGCGCCACCTGCATCGGCGTCGCCCCGAGCCGCGCGGCCACGCCCGACAAGGCCGACGACTGCAGCGGGCTGAACCCGCCGAGCGGGAAGAACGGCACGTACGCGATGCCGTCCCGCGCCAGATCGTCGATCAGCGCGTCGTCGCCCCGGTGCGCCAGGTTGTACTGGTTCTGCACGCAGACCACCTCGCAGATGCGCCGCCCTTCCGCGACCTGCGCCGCGGTCACGTTGCTCAGGCCGATATGCCGCACCAACCCTTGCCGCTGCAGTTCGGCCAGCGCGGTGAGCGGCGCCTCGATGGACCCCTCGGCGGGTCCGAACGCGAACATGCAGCGGAAGTTGACCACGTCCAGCACATCCAGCCCCAGGTTGCGGAGGTTGTCATGCACCGCCTGCGTCAAGTCCTCGGCCGAAAACGCCGGGTTCCATGACTTGTCCTCGCCGCGCCGGACACCGACCTTGGTCACGATCACGAGGCCGTCCGGATACGGCGCCAGCGCCTCGCGGATCAGTTGATTGGTGACGTGCGGGCCGTAGAAGTCGCTGGTGTCGATGTGGTCCACACCCCCCGCGACCGCCTCGCGCAGCACCGCCCGCGCCGCGTCCGGGTCCTCCGGCGGCCCGAACACGCCCGGCCCGGCAAGCTGCATGGCGCCGAAGCCGAGCCGCTTCACGGCATGGCCCCCAAGGCTGAACGTTTCGGACTGTTCGATGGATGACATGGATGCTCTCCGTTCAAGACGACGCAGAACTGGGCATGACCGGGCCGCGCGATAACCGGGCAAGGTCCGAACAGGCTGTGCGGAGCGGCGGACAATGATCGACCTCGGCGACCTCAACGCCTTCGTCGCCGTGGCGCGCGCGAAGGGCTTCCGCGATGCCGCCCGTGCGAACGGCGGCAGCCCCTCCGGCCTCAGCGAGGCGGTGCGCCGCCTGGAAGCGCGCTTGGGCGTCCGCCTGCTCCACCGCACCACCCGCAGCGTCGTGCCCACCGAAGCGGGCCAGCGCCTGCTGGACCGCCTCGGCCCGGCCTTCGCCGAGATGGAGACCGCCCTCGACACGGTGCACGGCGACCGCGGCCGCCCGGCGGGCACGCTGCGCCTCAACGTGCCGGTCAGCGCGGCGCGGCTGGTGCTCCCCGCCCTCGTCCCCCCGTTCCTCGCCGCCTACCCCGAGATCCGGCTGGAGGTGGTCGCCGAGGACAGCTTCGTCGACGTGCTGGCGTCCGGCTGCGACGCCGGCATCCGCTACGACGACCGGCTGGAACAGGACATGGTCGCGGTGCCCATCGGCCCGCGCGTCCAGCGTTTCGCCACCGCTGCCTCGCCCGCCTACCTCGCGCGGCACGGCCGGCCGCAGCATCCGCGCGACCTGCTCGCCCATGCCTGCCTGCGCAGCCGCTTCGCCGACCGGGCGGCGCAGCCGTGGGAGTTCGAGCGCCGTGGCGACGTGGTGCGGGTCGATCCCACGGGGCCGCTGCTGGTGCGCGCCGGCGCCGCGACCGACCTCGCGGTCGAGGCGGCGATGGCCGGCACCGGCATCATCCACCTCTTCGAGGACTGGCTCCGCCCGCATTTGGACAGCGGCGCCCTCGAACCCGTCCTCCCCGACTGGTGGCGGCGTTTCCCCGGGCCGTTCCTGTATTACCCCGGACGGCGCCTGGTGCCCGCGCCGCTGCGGGCGTTCATCGACTTCGTGGCATCGGCCGGCCACGCCGGCGCCGCGCGTCCCCCTTGAAATCCGATCCGCTCCCCGGGCAAATACCTGGGAAATCGGAGACCGCCATGGCTTCCTCGCACAAGCGCGCCGTCCAGAACGGCCGCACCCGGCCCCGTGGGCGCGGCCTTGCGCTTCGAGGTGCTGGGACGCGATACGGACGCGCCGCCGGGTTCTGATGCGCTCCCTTCTCGTTCCTTCGACGGGGACGCCGCATCAATCTGGGGACGCCCCATGGCAAAGGGCAAAGCCAAGGGCCAGCCGCTGCCACCCCCGTTGATCCCACAACCGAGTTCTACCTGCTGTCCGGCCTTGCCATCTGGAACACCCGCCTGGGCGTCCTCGCGGCGCTGGCCTGCGCCGCCCTCGACTGGATGCCGCTGCCGCCGGGCCTGGAGCCGCTGAGCGCCTGGGGCGCCGCCTCCTACGACGCGCTGTTCCCCCTCGGCATCGCCGTCGCCTGGGCCGCGCGGCATGCCCCTTGCCGCCGCCCCGGCGCCCTCGCAGGCGCCGCCCTGTTCCTGTTGGCAGGCCTCGCGGAGAACGCGGGCCTGCTGCCGCCGGACGGCTGGCCCGGGCGGCTCGCCTACGGCCTGCCCGCCGCCGCGGTCCTCGTCGGCCTGGCGCAAAGCGAGCCCGCCGGGCGGCTCCGCGTCCCCCCGGCGCTGGCGCTGCCGGGCGCCGCGTCCTACTCGGTCTACCTGGTGCATTCCCCCGTGCTCGGCTACGCCGCCCGCGCCATGGCGGCCTCCGGGCTGCTGCCGCTCGTCCCGGACGCGCCAGCGGTCCCGGACGCGCTGGCCGCCACGGCCGCCGTCCTCGCCGGCCTGCCTTCCATCGCTGGATCGAGCGCCCGCTCGCCGCCGCCGCGGCCCGCCTCCTGGCCCGGGGCATGCGGCCCGCAGCCCCCGTCCCCCGCACGCCGGCCAACTCCCTTGCTGACATTTGATGACAAGGTGGCATGAACGCGGCCTTCGTTCTGGGTCCGGAAGTGCAGTATGGTCCCGCCCATGCCGCGCCTCGACCCGCCGACCACCCGCCCGACGCCTGAGCCGCGCCGCACGGCCGGGCCATGAACGGCCACCCAGACTTCATGCACCCCGACCTCATGCACCCCGACCAACTGCATGCGGACGCAGCGCGCATCGACGCCGAGTTGCTCGGCGTCGACAACAGCACCGACCCCTTCGTGGCCGCGGCGCGCGCTACCCGCATGCCCATGGTCATCACCGACCCGCGCCAGCACGACAACCCCGTCGTGTTCGTCAACGACGCCTTCTGCCGCCTGTCGGGCTATCCGCGAAACGAGATCATCGGCCGCAACTGCCGCTTCCTGCAATGCCGGGAAACCGACCCGGACAGCACCCGCTGCATCCACGCCGCCGTGCAGGCGGCTGTGCCCATCGAGATCGAGATCCGCAACCGCCGCAGGGACGGGGAGCTGTTCTGGAACCGCCTGCTGCTCGCCCCCGTGCGGGACGCGGCCGGCCGCCTCGCCTACTTCTTCGCCAGCCAGGTCGATGTGACGCTGGGGCGCGAGCGGCTGGCCGGCCTCGAAACGGAGAACGCGGCGCTGATGACCGAGCTGAGCGACCGGCTGCGCGCGCAACAGGCCAGCGAGGCGCGGCTGCGCTTCGCGACCCAGGCCGGACGCCTCGGCATCTGGGAACGGGACCTGCGCAAGGACACGCTGACCACCTCCCGCATCGTGCGGGAACACTTCGGCCACGACCCCGCGGCCCCCCTGTCCTACCCGGCGCTGCTCGCCGCCATCCACCCCGCCGACCGCCCGGCGGTGGAGGCCGCCGCCGCCCGCAGCATCGAGACCGGCGACGACTACGCCGTCGAGCACCGCGTCCGCCGGCCCGGCGGCCACGCCGGCTGGGTGGAGCTGCGCGCCCAGGTCGTCCGCGGCGCGGACGGCGCCCCGCTGCTGATGGCCGGCACCTCGCTCGACATCACCGGACGCCGCCAGGCGGAAGCGCGCACCCGGGCGCTGGTCGACCTCGACGACCGCTTCCGCGCCCTCGACGACCCGGCGGAACTCGCCTTCGCCGCCGCGGAAACCCTCGGCCGAACCCTGGAGGTGAGCCGGGCCGGATACGGCGCCATCGACACGCAGGCGGAGACGGTCGCCATCGAGCGGGACTGGAACGCGCCGGGCATCCGGTCCCTGGCCGGCGTGCTGCACTTCCGCGACTATGGCTCCTACATCGAGGACCTCAAGCGCGGGGACACCGTGTTGGTGGCCGACGCCGAGCAGGACCCGCGCACCGCCGGCACCGCCCAGGCCCTCAAGGCGATCAGCGCGCAGTCCTTCATCAACATGCCGGTGACGGAAGGGGAAGGCTGGGTCGCCCTGCTCTACATCAACCACGAGTCCGCCCGCGCCTGGCCGCCGGAAGAACTGGCCTTCGTGCGCGAGGTCGCCCACCGCACCCGCATGGCCGTCGAGCGCCGGCGCGCGGAGGGGGAACTCAAGGCGCTCGCCGCCACGTTGGAAAGCCAGGTCGCCGCGCGCACGGCCGAGCTGATGCAAAGCGAGGCGGCGCTCCGCCAGTCGCAGAAGATGGAAGCCGTGGGCCAGCTCACCGGCGGCATCGCCCACGACTTCAACAACCTGCTGACCGGCATCTCCGGCTCCCTGGAACTGCTGAAAGCCCGGGTGGAGCAGGGCCGCACCGGCGACTTGGACCGCTACATCACGGCCGCCCAAGGCTCCGCCAGCCGCGCCGCCGCCCTCACCCACCGCCTGCTCGCCTTTTCCCGCCGCCAGACGCTGGAGCCGCGGGCCACCGACATGAACCGCCTGGTCGCCGGCATGGAGGACCTGCTCCGCCGCACCGTCGGCCCGGCCATCGCCGTCGAGGTCGCCGGCGACCCCGGCCTGTGGAGCACCCTCGTGGACCCGAGCCAGCTTGAGAACGCGCTGCTCAACCTGTGCATCAACGCCCGCGACGCCATGCCCGACGGCGGCAAGCTGACGATCGAAACCGGCAACGGCTGGCTCGACGAGCGCGCGGGCCGCAACCGCGGCCTGCCGCCCGGCGCCTACGTCACCCTCTGCGTCAGCGACACCGGCACCGGCATGACGCCGGAGGTCGCGGCCAAGGCCTTCGACCCGTTCTTCACCACGAAGCCCATCGGCCAGGGCACCGGCCTCGGCCTGTCGATGATCTACGGCTTCGTGCAGCAGTCCGGCGGCCAGGCCCGCATCCACTCGTCGCCGGGCCAGGGCACGGCGGTGCGCCTCTATCTGCCCCACCACCAGGGCCGCGCGGAGGACGTGGCGCCGCCCCCGGACCTCGCGCAGGCGCCCCGCGCCCAACAGGGCGAGACCGTGCTGGTGGTGGACGACGAGGCCACCGTGCGCATGCTGGTGACGGAGGTGCTGGCGGAGCTGGGCTACCGGACTTTGGAAGCGGAGGACGGCGCCGCCGGGCTGCGCGTCCTGCGCTCCGGCGCGCGCATCGACCTGCTCGTCACCGACGTGGGCCTGCCCGGCGGCATGAACGGGCGCCAGGCCGCCGACGCCGCCAGGGCGCTCCGCCCCGGCCTCAAGGTGCTGTTCATCACCGGCTACGCCGAGACCGCCGTGCTGAGCCACGGCCACCTGGAGCCGGGCATGCACGTGCTGGTCAAGCCCTTCGCCATGGAAGCGCTGGCCGCCCGGGTGGAGGACCTGCTCAGCCAGGGGGCGGCGTCCTGAGCACGGCCGCCGTGGGGGCAGGCCGCAACGCTCAGGTCGGCGCCGCGCAGGTTGGCGCCCGCGAGCCGGGCGCGGAAAAGACCGATTGGGTACAGCCCGCGCCGATCACCATTCCTGCTTTGCTGGCGCGTTTGGAGGCCCTGCGGCATCACGCTCCGACTTCGAAGGATGGAACCGCTTCTTTCGATCAAGTTCATAGAACAAAGTGCCGTGAATACCGACAACATCTGGTTTCCTGACCGGTCGTGCCCAGACTTTGCCAAGAGTCCCATCCAGTGCCTCAGTTCCAAGCCGCTCCAGAGCGTCTTCGATGAACTCAACGTCCTGCCCAGGGACAGGGAAGATTTTCAAGAACTCCTCATCCGTGAATGCATAGATCGAATAGGCGCAGTTGTCTGCGCCATCTATGACTTGAACATTCTTCATCGCCCTGGCCTCTCGATTTCCGCCCCCGATCCACATCGCCCCGGTTCACAGGGCGATGTGGCTTCCCTGTCGGTCCGCTTCCGAAGAAGCGGGGCCAGACACCGCGACACGTGGGGGGCTTTCGTCCAACCCTTCCGGGTCGAGATCGACCTTGTCTGGGGCCGCGCCCGGCCGGAAGCGGAGATAGACGGGCAGGTTGAGCACGGTTTCGTCCGGAAGCAGCACCGCGCAACCGAGCCGGTCGGCCAGAGCCTGCAGGATTGCACGATCGTCCAACTGATTGAGCGCAGCCTGGTCGCGCAAGACGAACAGTGCTGCCATCATGCAGTACTGCCCATGCGTCGGCCAGATCTCGACGAGCACGTCGCGAAACATGTCCGACCACATCCCGCCGCCTCGCTTGATTTCAATGAGGTCTTTGGGCACGACGAGCGCATCGGCCAAGGCTGTGGCCAAGGCTTCGTCGCCGATGCAGTTTTCGATGAAGATATCGCGCCAGATCGTCATTGGCCCTCTTCTCCGCGCACGATGCGACGCTGGTCTTGGCCCATTCCCTCGCGGTCGAGCAACATGACCAGTTCCTTGGCCCGGCTCATCACCTGGGACCACCCCGGCGCCAGGAGGTAAGCCTCATCAGGCTGCTCCGTCCCGAGTTCAGCAAAGAGCGCATCGACGGCCGAGGTGAGCGCCCTCACGGCGGCGACTTCCGAGGCATTCCGTAGGAACAAGCCGACGCATTTGTCCGGATGGCTAGCCAGCGTCGTGTCGTCGTAGAAGAAGTGGACGACATCGGTGAAGTGTATCCATCCGGCGAGTAGCGCCTGGCATACGTGACCCGGCCTGGTGATCTTAGGGGTGCTCGTACGAGTGCTGTTAAGATCGGAGGCGGTTGGGGATGGAGATCATCACCGGGGTTGAGCGGCGTC
>JAABUQ010008073.1_pt1 | contig 14916 bp, 15 predicted proteins | sample 5560001 | NCBI WGS metagenome assembly JAABUQ01 (sample SAMN10711888, study PRJNA513371) | rock metagenome | isolation source: Antarctica rocks | place: Antarctica: Victoria Land, Finger Mt nord | collected 2015-12-18 | reverse complement strand
GGCGGAGATCACGAGCGTTGAAGAACGCGCGGTGCGCGATGCGGCCAAGCTTGCGGGCGCGCGGAGTGTCGAGATCATCGAGGAACCGATGGCAGCCGCGATCGGTGCAGGTTTGCCGATCGATGGCCCGACCGGGAACATGGTCGTGGACATCGGCGGCGGCACGACCGACGTCGCGGTGATCTCGCTCGGCGGCATCGTCGTGTCGCAATCACTACGCGTCGCGGGCAACAAGCTCGACGAGTCGATCATCCGCCACATCCGCCGCGTCTACAATCTCATGATCGGCGAACGGACGGCGGAGGAGATCAAAATCCGCATCGGCTCCGCCTACCGTCTCGATCAAGAGATCGTCATGGAGATTCGTGGGCGCGACCTCATCAACGGGCTGCCGAAAACGGTGAAGATCACGAGTGAAGAGGTGCGCGAAGCGCTCTCGGAGCCGCTGCAGTCGATCGTCGAAGCCGTGAAGGCCGTGCTCGAAAAGACGCCGCCCGAACTCGCGGCCGACATCATCGACCGCGGCATCATCCTCACCGGCGGCGGTGCGCTCTTACGTGGCCTCGACACGCTGCTCGGCGAAGTGACGGGCATTCCGGTCATCATCGCCGACGATCCGTTGTCGTGCGTTGCGATCGGCACGGGTTTACGCGTCCGGTTGTAGGGCGCGGTCCAAAAGATTCGCGTGTGAAGCACGTTTACGATACGCGGCGAACGCGCCCGAGCGTTATCGCCGATGCCGTCGCCGCGGTCATCCAACGCGGCGGGACGGCAATCTTTCCGACCGATACCGTCTACGGCATCGGTTGCGATCCCATGCGCGCGAGCGCGGTCGATGCGATTTTCGCGCTCAAGGGCCGACCGCGCGACAAACCGCTGTCGTTGCATTTCGGCTCGGTCACGGAACTCTTGGAATATGCGGGCGAGAACGCGCTCGCGCGCGTCGCCGCGGAGGCGTTCTTGCCCGGCCCGCTCACGCTCGTCGTCGCACGGCCGTCGTTCGTGGATGCGCGCGTGACCGCGGGTCTTCCCACACTCGGGTTGCGCGTGCCCAAGCACGAGGTCGCACGCGTGATCCTCGAACGCTGCGGTCCGCTTGCGGGCACGAGTGCGAATCTCTCGGGAGAGCCCGCGTACACGGGCGACCGTTTTTCGGGCGAAGTCCTGCCCGCGGCCGACATCCGCGTTGACGACGGACCGACGCCGCTGCGAGCCGAATCGACGATCGTGGACGTTACGAGTTCCCGCGCGCGACTCATTCGCCTCGGAGCCGTCGATCTCGCGGCGCTCGAAGCGGTGCTCGGTCGCGTCGAACGTCCGCCGGCCGCATCGCATCAAGGAGAGTCCCCGTCATGATCGCAGCCCGGTCCGCCGCCACGGCTGCCGTCGCATTCGCCCTCGCCGTCTTGGTGCACGGAACGCTCGCGTGCGCGCAGAGCGTGGGCAGTAACATCGCGGGCTTCGATCGTATCAAGACGTCGCGGATCAACTTCAATATCAATTCCGGTGATTTCACGATCCCCGACCACTTCGCCGCGACGCGTTCGGGCACGGATGTGACTGCCGACCGCGCGAACGGCAATTCGAAAACGAAGATCTTGCATGCGGATGGCCACGTGGTCGTGCACCAAAATCAGCCGCTGACAAATCGCGGCAAGACGACCGATCTCACGCAACGCCCCTCGACGCTCACGTGCGATAAGCTCGACGTCGATGGGACGCGCAAACTCTACACCGCCACCGGCAACATGCATTTTTCGCAAGAGGGTGGCCGCGATGCGACCTCCGATAATGCGGTGCTCGACGACGCCGCACACAAGCTGCACATGCAGGGACACGTGCGCGTCAAGAACGGCGAACAAACGATCGAAGCCGATACGCTCGACTACGATACGCAGACGGGCCAGCTCGACGGCAACGGCAACGTGACGATCACGTCACCGGTGGAAACGCCGGGACCGAACGATCGCATCGCCGCGCCGAAGAAAAAGAAGATCAAGCTCTGAAGCATCGCGACCTCGGCCTTTTCGAAACGGGCGCATCCGCGCCGCTGGCGGCGCGGATGCGGCCGCGCACGCTCGCCGAGTACGTGGGTCAAGAACATGTCATCGGGCCCGGCCACATCCTGCGACGCGCGATCGAAGGCGATACTCTTCCCTCGATGATTCTGTGGGGACCGCCGGGCACCGGGAAGACGACGCTCGCCGAAGTCATCGCCGCCGCGACGGGCGCGGAATTCGTCGGACTCTCCGCGACGAGTGCGGGCGTCGCCGATCTGCGTGCGGTCGTCGCGTCGGCCAAGCGCGCGCGCGTGCTCGGCAAGCGATCGGTGCTCTTCATCGACGAGATCCATCGCTTCAACAAAGGCCAGCAAGACGCGGTGCTGCCGCACGTCGAGGATGGGACGATCGTCTTGATCGGTGCGACGACGGAGAATCCGTCGTTCGAAGTCAACTCCGCGCTCCTCTCGCGGTCACGCGTCTTCGTTCTACAAGCACTGACGGACGATGAGATCGGCACGATCGTGCGTCGCGCGCTGGTCGATCGCGAACGGGGACTCGGCGCGCAGAACGTCGTTCTCGAAGACGACGCGTTCGACGCGCTCGTCCGTCTCGCCAACGGCGATGCACGCGTCGCGCTCGGGACGCTCGAGTTCGCCGCGAGCGCGACGCCGACCGATGCGACCGGCGCGCGTCGCATCGATCGCGCCCTCGTCGCAGACGCGCTGCAACGCCGCATCGTCGCCTACGACAAGAAGGGCGACAATCATTACGACGTCATCAGCGCGTTTATCAAGAGCGTGCGCGGCAGCGATCCTGATGCTGCCGTGTATTGGCTCGCGCGTATGATAGACGCGGGGGAAGACGCGCTCTTCATCGCGCGGCGGATCGTCATCTTAGCTTCGGAAGATATCGGGCTTGCGGACTCACGCGGCCTCGGGGTTGCGATGGCGGCACAGCAAGCGGTGCACTTCATCGGGATGCCCGAGGGATTCTATGCGCTCGCGCACGCGACACTCTTTCTCGCAACCGCGCCGAAATCCAACAGCGTCGGTCGCGCGTACAAAACGGCACTGGCCGACGTCGTGGATACGCGCAACGATCCCGTGCCGCTCAATTTGCGCAACGCCCCGACGGGGCTGATGCGCGAGCTCGGATACGGCAGCGGGTACCGCTACGCGCACGACGACTACGCGTTCGCGGGTGCGACGGGCGATCTGCCGCCGATGGAACGTCTCGAAGCGTATCTTCCGGAGAACCTCCGCGACCGGGCCTACTTCGATCCCAGCGGTCAAGGCGCCGAAGCGAAGCTCCGCGCGTGGATCGACGCGCGCCGCGCGCGCGCGTCGGATGAGGAACTCTAAGAACTGCGAGCGATGAGGTCCCGGCCTTCGTCGAAGATCGTCCAATGATTTCGGTATTGCGCATCGCACCATGGTAGAATCACGGGATGAACCCGGGGCGTAGTTATTTCGATCATGCCGCGACCACGCCGCTGCGGCGTGAGGCGATCGACGCGATGCGCCCGCTTCTGGAAGCCGGCGAATTCAATCCGAGCGCCCTTTACGCCGAAGGTCGCGCGGCGCGGGCGGTCCTCGACGGCGCGCGCGCGACCGTCGCGCGGCTGATCGGCGCGCGCCCGCGCGAGATCGTGTTCACCGGAGGCGGCTCGGAAGCGAACAATCTCGCGATCGTGGGCGCGACGCGCGCGGCGCGGGCCGCCGGGAACGCCGCTCCGCATGTCGTCACCGTCGCGACCGAACATCATGCCGTCTTGCATGCCGTCGAATCGCTACGCGACGAGGGCGCACGCGTGACGGTGCTCGCCGTCGACTCAGGCGGACGCATCGACCCCGCGGCCTTCGCTGGCGCGCTCGAACCGCAGACCGTGCTCGCGACCGTCATGCTCGCCAACAACGAGATCGGGACGATCGCGCCGATTGCCGAACTCGCCGGGATCGCCCGGGGGCGCGGCGTGCGCTTCCACTGCGATGCGGTGCAAGCCGCGGGACGACTCCCGATCGACGTCGGAACGCTCGGCGTCGATTTGCTCACCATCTCCGCGCACAAATGCTACGGGCCCAAGGGCGTCGGCGCGCTCTACGTTCGCGCGGGGACGCAGCTGCAGCCGCTCGTCCACGGCGGACCGCAAGAATCGAACCTGCGCGCCGGGACGGAAAACGTCGCGGGTATTGCGGGATTCGCGGCCGCATTTGCGGCGACCGAGTGCGAACGGGCCCAGACGATGCCGGAATTGGAACGGCTGCGCGATCGACTCGAGGCGAATATTCTCGCGCGTGTGCGCGGCGCGCGCGTCAACGCCGCGGGCGCCAGGCGATTGCCGACGATCGCGAGCATCGCCTTCCATGGCTGCGACGCGGCCGAACTCCTGGTGGCGCTCGATTTACTCGGCTTCGCGATTTCGACCGGAAGCGCGTGCGCGGCAGGCGCCATCGAGCGCAGCCACGTGCTCGCGGCGACCGGCGCGCCATCATGGGTGCAACGTGGGACGGTGCGCCTATCGCTCGGGAAGCTTTCGAGCGTGCAGGACGTCGAACGCCTGACGCGGATGCTACCCGATGCCGTCGCCCAGGCACGTGTCGGTTCGACCGAATTGGGTACGTTCGTGTCCGGCTCCGCTTGAGCCATCCGGAGGATGTGTCTTGACTTCTTCGACCGATTGGTGGTCGATTACGTGGTCGGTCGGGATTGGCTTGGGCTCGATTCTCATCGGGCTCGGCGTTTTGATCTTGTGCGTCCGCGCAGGCGGGCTGCTCACGCGCATCGGGCGGACCCTCGATGAAGTCGACCGTCAGATCCCCGTCCTTTCCGCGCCGATCGCGACGACGCTGATGCACGTCGGCGGTATCGCGGACACGGCCGACAGTACCCTCGCGCGTCTCGGCGTCGCCGTCGGTCAGCTCGAAAACGTCGCCTCCGGCGCGTCGCGCACGGCGAGTACGCTCGGATCGATCGTCGCGACCGCCGCCTCGGGCCTGCGTAAAAAAGGCGATGCGCCGGCCCCGGAAGTTCTGTAAGCGATGGCAGCGCAGAATGGTACGTTCGTTGCGGGCCTCTTGACGGGAGCGCTCGTTGGCGCATCCCTCGCGATGGTGCTCGCGCCCGCGAGTGGAGGCGAGACACGCGACCTCTTACGCGCGAAAGCGCGCGAAGCCACCGAACGCATCGCCGAAGCGACGACCCCGTAACCGTTACCGAAACTAGGAGATCCTCTTGGACATCAAAGTGCACGTTCGCGTATCCGACGACGATGCGTACGTCGTCGAACTCGGGGGCGAGATCGACGTCTACACGTCGCCGAAAGTCAAAGACGCCATTACCGAGCTGATCGATCAGGGTCATTACAACCTCGTGATCAATCTCGAGAAAGTTCGCTACATCGATTCGACGGGTCTGGGCGTCCTCATCGGCGGTCTCAAGCGCGTGCGCGAGCACGGTGGAAGCGTCAACCTCGTCTGCACGAATCCGCAGATCAAGAAAATCTTCGACATCACCGGTCTCGTCAAAATCTTCGGCATTTACGACGACGAGGCGGGCGCGAAGAAGGCCTTGGCGTGAACGCACCCGAGCCGAGGTCGGATCATTTGGGAACGGTCGAGCTGCGCATTCCGAGCAAACCCGAATGGGTTGCGGTCGCGCGTCTCGCGGTTGCGGCCATCGCCAACCGTTTGCCGTTTTCTGTTGAGGAAATCGAAGATCTCAAGCTTGCGATCGCCGAAGCGTGCACGATGTGCATTCAGCAGGGGCCGGGCAGCGAAACGATCGACATCACCTGCGACGCGTCGATGTCACAATTGCGCGTTGAAGCGCGCGACGGCCGATATCGTCAGCGCGACGACGTCACAAAGCGTCCGGCCGTCGTCGCCGTCGAAGGCGAAGGGCTCGGCATCTTTCTCATTCAGGCGCTCATGGACGATCTTACGTACAGCCTCGATCCGCAACTCGGTACCGAACTCATCATGACCAAGCGCGTCGGCGCGTAGGTCGGATGGAATCCTCATCGCCACGCGTCGATGACGAACGCTGGGATCGCACGCGCACACGTGCTGCGTTCGCGGGTCTCGCGAAGGCACGTGATACGCACGCGGTCGATGCCGAGCGTTTCCGCGACGAACTCGTGGTCGCGCATCTCAATCTCGTCCGCTACCTCGCGGTCAAATTCGCGAATCGCGGTGAAGCGCTCGATGATCTGATTCAGGTCGGGACCGTGGGCCTCATCAAAGCGATCGACCGCTTCGATCTCGACCGCGGCGTCGAATTCACGACGTACGCGACCCCGACCATCGTCGGCGAAATCAAACGCTATTTTCGCGATAAGGGTTGGGCGGTCAAAGTGCCGCGCCGCCTACAAGAACTCAACCTCGCCGTCAATCGGGCGATCGAAAAGATGACCGTAAACCTCGGTCACTCGCCGACGGTTCGCGAGCTTGCCGACCATCTGCACGCATCGGAAGAAGAGATTCTCGAAGCGCAAGAACTGGGTCAGGCGTACAATCTGCTCTCGCTCGATACGGAAGTGACGGGCGACGGTGATAAAAACGCGCAGACGCTTTCCGACTACATCGGAAAGATCGATCCGTCGCTCGCGAACCTCGAAGACCGCGCAAACCTCGAACGCGCCTTCGAAGTGCTCTCGCGACGCGAACGCATCATTCTCTTCCTTCGCTTCTACGAATCGATTTCGCAAACGGAGATTGCGAAGCGGCTAAACGTTTCGCAGATGCACGTGTCGCGATTGCAGCAGAAGGCGCTCGAAAAGCTGCGCGACGTGCTGCAAGAGAAGTAAGCGCGGTAACGTCGCCGCGCCGGGATGAATTGTCACACGTTGCGTCGCCATGCCGTTCGCCCACGTGATCGTTCCCGCAAACGCGTTGAGCGTTGCAAAAAAACAGAAAATGGTACAGCTCGTAACCGATGCCATCCTCGAGGCCGAGGAGGCGCCCGAGGCGATGCGTCCATACGTCACGGTCCTCGTGAGCGAAACCGCCGACGGCGGGTGGGGCATCAACGGGCGTGGACACACGACCGCCGAACTCGGCGCCCTCGTGCGCGGCCCTTGCCAAAACCCGGGCATGCTGAGCGAACAGCTCATGTTGCTCTTCGATGGCGCACTCGTGAGCGCGCGTACGCGTCGCGATGCGGTCGTCGCGCGGCATGCGCGAGATGCGGCGCGCGTCTTACTGCACGCCCTCGGCGTTTCGGTGTGTGCTACGCGTTCGGAAAACCGCGGCGGTCGTCGGCGTCGACGAAGTCGAGCGTGTGCGTGATCTCGGGATGGTCCGCGAGCCACGGATGATCGGCGATTGCCTCGGCGCGGTCGCCGTTATAGAGCAAACGGTTGGTCGCGAAGTCATTCCACGCATCGATGCTCCCGGGCGCCGCATCGCGGCGTACGGCGGCCGCGATTTCGTCATCGTTCGTCGCGACACCGACGAGCGGGACGAGTGCGTCGACCGCGATGCCGAAGCGCTCGAGCATCATCTCGGAAAAGCCGGCCATCCGGTACTCGCCGAGTTCGCCGCCTGGGAGCGTCGCGCGTACCTTGTCGATGGTCCGGGGAAGGAAGACGATGCCGTCGACGGTGGCCCGCGCGGAGCGCGGGTGGGTCTTGCTGAGATCGAGCGATTCCATACGCGTTCTGCGAACCCGCGCGCGTAAGCCCCGGTTGCCGCGGGTCGCAGGGGTGCCGATGTACCCCATACGTCCTTGACGCGGTCCCGGCACCCCGTATACTGGGAGGCGTGTCTGCACAACTCGCCGGTATCATCCTCAACGTCCTGGCGCTCGTCGTTTCGGGCGTGATCATCTGGGGCGGTTTCGCCGAACAGAAGCGCGCCAACGCGGATCGCGACGCGCGCGTTCGCTGACCTGCAGTGCGGAGCCCGGTTCGGCCGGCGGCTTCGCAAGGCGAGCCCGAGGCCAATGGGGCTACGAGCGGGAAATCCAAAGCGGCCATGAGCTTCTCGAGTCAGGAATTACGGCGCTCGTTCGTCGATTTTTTTATTTCTAAGGGTCACGCCCACGTGCCCTCGGCGTCGCTCGTACCCGCCGAGCTGTCGACGACGCTCTTCACGATCGCTGGCATGGAGCCGTTCGTTCCGGCGTTTCTCGGCGAGGTGCCGCCGCCCGCGCCCCGCGCGGTCGACGTTCAGCGCTGCCTGCGCGTCGCCGGCGCCAAATCGGATATCGAGAACGTCGGGCGTACCGGCCGCCACGGAACGTTCCTCGAGATGCTCGGCAACTTTAGTTTCGGCGATTACTACAAGCGCGATGCGATCGTGTGGGCGTGGGAATATCTCACGCGAGTCTTGCGACTCGACCCGGCGCGGCTGTACGTGACCTGCCACGTTTCCGACGACGACGCGCAGGCGTTGTGGGAACGCGAAGTGGGTCTCGCGCCCGAGCGCATCACGCGCTTCGACGAAGATAATTTTTGGACGATGGGACCGACCGGTCCGTGCGGCCCGTGCAGCGAGATCTTCTACGACACCGGCGCCGCTTATGCGGTCGATGCGAGCGATACGGGACCCAACCTCGGCAACCGCTACGTCGAGATTTGGAATCTCGTCTTCCAGCAGTACAATCGCGCTGCCGACGGGACGCTGACCGAACTCACGAGCAAAAATATCGATACTGGCGCGGGTTTTGAGCGCATGCTCGCGGTCGCGAACGGTTTCGCGTCGATGTACGAAACCGATCTCTTTACCGATCTCGTCGCGGCACAGCCACCCGTGGGCGCGACGACGTTCAACACGGACGAACAATTGGTACGGCGCCGTATCGTCGCCGATCACGCGCGCGCGGCGACCTTCCTCATCGCCGATGGCGTTTATCCCGGCAACACCGATCGTGGCTACGTCCTGCGGTTCCTCATCCGGCGTGCGATTCGCAATGGCCGACTGCTCGGGTACCCCGCGGGATTTTTCACGAAGCTCGTTCCCGCGGTCGTCGCGTCGCTCGAATCGGGCTATCCCGATCTGCGCGGCGCGCGCGCGCGCATCGAAGCGGCGCTCGGTGCCGAGGAGATCGCGTTCGATCGGACGCTCGAGCGCGGTAGCGAATTGCTCGCAGAGAAGTTGGAACACGCGAAGACGGGGGGATCGGTTCTCGCGGGCACCGATATCTTCACGCTGCACGATACGTTCGGCTTCCCGTCGGAACTCACGCGCGAGATCGCGGGCGAGGCGGGCGTCCCCGTCGACCTCGCGGGCTATGAGACGGCGATGCGCGAGCAGCGCGAACGCGCACGCGCCGATGCGAAGAGCAAACGCGCGGCCGTAAGCGTCGCGGAGTTGCCCGCGACGGCGTCGGAATTCACGGGCTACGAGGGCCTGGCAGGTGCGGGAACGATCGTGACCATCTTGCGCGACGGGCAGCCCGTCGCATCGCTGGAACCGGGCGTCGAAGCGCAGATCGTCCTCGACCGCTCGTCGTTTTATGCGGAGAAGGGCGGACAGATCGGCGATCGCGGCACGATCGTGCTGGCGAGCGATTTCGCCGTCGTCTTCGACGTCGTCGATACGCAATTCGCGGGCGAGGCGATCGCGCATCGGGGCACGCTGCGCGGCGGCGCGCTCGCACCGGGCGACGCGGTCGCGACGTCGGTGTCACTTGCGTGGCGCGAAGAGATCCGCCGCCACCATACGAGCGCCCATCTCTTGCAGCGCGCGCTCAAGGACGTCCTCGGCGACGGCGTCGTGCAAGCCGGGTCGTGGGTCGGCATCGATCGCATGCGCTTCGATTTTCGCTACGGCGGCGGTGGTCTGACGGCCGAACAGCGACGCACGATCACCGAACGCGTCAACGAACTCATCCGCGACGACCATCATGCGGTGCTGCGCGTCATGAGTGCGGCCGAAGCGGCGAATTCCGGTGCGATCTCGATGGCGGGCGAAAAATATGGCGATCGCGTCCGCGTGATCGCGTTCGGTCCGTCGGTCGAATATTGCGGCGGCACGCACGCACACACGACGGGCGAACTCGGCATGTTCGTCATCGTCTCCGAATCCTCGATCGGCAGCGGCATCCGGCGCATCGAAGCCGTCGTCTCGAAGGCGGCGGAACGGTACGTGCTCGAGCAACAAGATCTCGTCGGTTCGCTCGCCGCGACGCTCTCGGCAAAACCGGGCGAACTCGGGGCACGCGTCGAGCGGCTACAGAACGACGCGCGCGACCTTGCGAAATCCCTCGAGACGCTCAAGGCGCGGCTCGCGGCGGCGGATGCCGCAACCTACGTCGCGTTGGCGGAAACCGTTAGATCGACGCGGTTGGTCGCGACCGTGGTGCCCGAGGCCGGTCCCGAATCGCTCAAGACACTCGCGGCGGCGATCCGGCAAAAACTCGGCAGCGGCGTGGTGGCGCTCGCGGGAATCGACGGCGAAAACGTCTCGCTCGTCGTTTCGGCGAGCGACGATGCCGTTCGGGCGGGCGTGCACGCGGGCAATCTGCTCAAAACGGCGGCGACGTTCGTCGGCGGGCGCGGCGGCGGCCAGCCCGGCCACGCGCAAGGCGGTGGGAAAAATGCCGCGGGCGCGACGGCGGCGCTCGACGCGATCCGTCAAGCCCTGAACTAATGGACCTTCGCCGCGCGCTCGCGTCGCTTGCGGTGTTCGTCGGGATTGCGACTCCGTTCGTCGCCCGCGCCGCGCCCGGCGGATCGGCACGGGTCGCGGCGACGCGGCCTGCGCTAGGCAAACCGCCGGCGGCCCGCGTCGTGATCGCTCGCTACCGCGCCGCGCTCGCTGCGTTCGAGCAACCCAAAGCGATTTCGTTCGAATTTTCGCTCTCGCAACTCGGCCTCCATAACATGGAGCAATCGCACCGCGTGTATCGCAGCGGGACGAACGAGCGCGACGAGACGCTCGTCGTCGACGGCTACCGCCTCAAGGCGCCGTCGGTTCGCATCATCACGGGGCACGGCTCGCACTACGACCTGCTCGCGATCGCACCGCAACCGCAGACGTACCGTTTCGTCCCCGTCGCGGCGGTCGACGTCGGTGGCGCGTACCACTATCTTTTCCGCGTCTCACCGCTCGGGCCGCGCTCCTTCGCGGTGCGTGAGATCGAACTCGACGGACATACGTTTCTTCCGGCGCTCGTGCGTTTTCGCACGGCATCGAACGGCGCGCGTGGAGCGGGCGAACTTCGGTACGGCTCGGCCGACGGCTACTGGGTGATTCGCAGCGCGAACGTTGTCGCAAAACTTCGCGACGGCAAGTCGGCACGCGAACGCATCGTGTGGAGCCACTATACGTTTCCGGCGAGTCTGCCGCCGGATACGTTTCGTGCGCCTCGCGTGCGGGCAACGCCGCTTCCCGGTCTCGGCGCGACGCTGCCGAAGTGAAGCAAATATAAAGCAATCGAGCCCGAGTCACAAAAAAAGGTTTGCCGCAAGAGAGCGGTAGCGGGCTACGAGGAAAGGTTCGAGAATTCGCGTGCTCATGGCGCAGCACGATACGGACGAGGGCGATTCGCGGACCCCTTGGCCAGTCGCGGTTTCGTTTCTTATCGCGCCGCTGGGCGAATCGTTCACACTTCCCGAAGTGTACGCCGTCGCCGATCCGATTCGGCTCGCTTTTCCAAAAAACAAACATATCGAAGCGAAGATTCGGCAGAGTCTGCAAATTCTGCGTGATCGCGGACATGTCGCGTTCGCCGGTAACGGGCGGTATAGAAAGCTCATCCCGGCCTCAAAGAAAAGCGTTCGACTTGATTTCGCGGAGGCGACTCGTTACGCGAGCCGCTCGCAAATCGCGCGGGTCGCGGTTGAAGCGTGGGCCGCCACAAACGTTGCCTGTCGGCAATGCGATTCGGCCCTTGCTCGACGCAATCTGTCGCGGTGCTCGGCATGAAGTGCAAATAAAAAGCGTGGCAGGCTTCGCCTCGGATCGCGTGACTGCCGCGGCGTTCGCTCCGATGGTCGAGCGACTCGCGATCGGATCGTTGCCGGATTACCTGATTGTCTCGTACGATCGGCCGCGCGAAGCGGTCATTCTCGCGGAATATATCGACGGAGCCGAGATTACACGGGAACGCATTGTGGCGCGCAAGCCCCTAGGGCCAATGGCGCGACGCGCGGGCTGGATTGGCTCGACGATCGATCTCGCAGGTCTTACCCGACACGCCGTCGTTGGGCCATCGTTCGCACCGGAGATCGCCGAATGGAACATGCCGCGATGAACGCGATTTTCGCGGTGACGGACCCCGATTGGCTAAGAACCCTTGCAGAAACGGGTGCCTCCGAAGTCAACTTTTGGCAACCGCGGCCAACGCGAGCCGCCCAAGTGCCGGGTACGCCTTACATCTTCAAAGTGCGTGGCTCGAATCGCATTGGTGGATTCGGATTCTTCTCATATTGGACTGAGATGCCGCTCTCGATTGCTTGGGAAACATTCGGCGCCTCCAACGGCGTGCGTTCCTTGACGGAGATGCGACGGCGGGTCAACGCGCTTCGGAGAAACGCAGAACACGACGACCGTATAGGTTGCGTCGTTCTCTCGGACGTCGTTATCCTGGCTCAAACGGAGCACGTCGATGCACCGAACGATTGGAAGCCGAATATTGTTCGGATCGCCGGTTACGATATGACGACCGGAGAGGGTGCGCGCGTCTGGAACCAACTTCGTGCACTCGACCTCCGCGCCGCCCAGCCGGAACATAGCGCACTTCTCATCTCGCCGGGCGGTTACGCGACACCAAAGCTCGTCGCAGCCCGGCGCGGGCAAGGTGCGTTCCGGCTCATGGTTACGGACGCATACGACCGACGATGTGCCGTTACTGGAGAGCGCACGCTACCGGTCCTCGAAGCGGCGCACATCAAACCATTTGCGGAACACGCGACGCACGATGTCCGGAACGGGATTCTCATGCGTAGCGATGTTCATCGCCTCTACGACCTCGGGCTCGTTACCGTAGAGCCCGACCTTACGTTCCGGGTGAGCAAATCGATCGAACGTGATTATTCGAACGGAAAGATGTATTACATTCTCGACGGCAAGAAGATCGCAACTCCAATGCGACCGGAACACCGACCCGATTCCGAAGCTCTCGATTGGCACGTAAAGGCAGTATTCAGACCGTGAGGGCGATTTCGGAGACGACGTGTAGTCCTACTGGTTCATGTGTGAGATATCACAGTGCCTGCGACGTCAAATCAGCGCGCATTGAACCCAGATGCACGTTCTCGCAATCTTCGACGACGACGAGTCGTTCATCAACGCGCTCAACGCGCGCGTAGGCCGCATTCTCGACCTGCACTGCCCAGAAATCGTCGAGCGAGCGTTCACGCATGTCGACGAGTGCGCAGCGGACGACGGCGTCATGGGTGAGCACGAGCGTGTCTTCATCGCGCGCGGCGAGATCGCGTGCGAACGCGCGCCAACGTGCGAGCACGTCGGTCAGTGCTTCGCCACCAGCGAAGCTCGCGCGCGCGGGGTCTTCGCGCCACGTGCGGTAGCGCGCGGGATCGTTCGCGGCGAGTTCGTCGCGATAGCGGCCGTCCCAGGCTCCGTGCGCGATCTCGATGAGGCGCTCGTCGATCTCGATCGGTAGCCCGAGACGACTCGCGGTAAAGCGCGCGGTCGCGTGACAGCGCAAGAGCGGCGACGAGACGATGCGCGTCGGGATCGTTTCACCTGCGCTCAGTTTGCGTGCGAATTCCTCCGCGACCGCGAAGCCCTGTTGAACCCCGCGCGCCGAGAGAGCCGATTCCATCCGCCCTTGATAGCGGCCGCCGAGATTCCACGTCGTCTCGCCGTGCCGCGCGATCCAGATCGTCGACGCGCGCGCCATCAGACGTCGAGTGCTCGAACGCTGCGGATGCCGGCGATCTCGCGCACACGCGCGATGACGTGGTCGCCCGCGCGGCGATCGGTCGACAGAAACATGATCGCGTCGCCGCCGGCATCTTGGCGCGAGACTTGCATCGTCGAGATGTTGATCTGCGCTTCGCCCATGATCGTTCCGACGCGACCGATCATGCCGGGCACGTCGGTGTGCCGCGTGAAGAGCATCGAGCCTGCGGGAATCGCGTCGATCTCGAAGCCGTCGACGGCGACGATGCGCGGGCTCCCGAGTGCGGCCGTGCCGACGATCGAGGTCTCGCCACCGCTCAGACGCAACGTCGATGCGTATGCGGTTGCCGCGGCACGTTCGTCGCTACGCATTTCGACGCTCACGCCGAGTTCCGCCGCGATGCTGCGCGCGTTGACGATCGAAACGCGGCGATCGGTCGTCGTCTGCAAGAGGCCGGTGAGGAACGCGGTGACGACGGGCTCCGAGTCGAGCGGCGCGATGCGGCCTTCCATGACCATCGTGAACGGCGGCAACGCGCTCGGTTGCGCGAGCTGCGGATAGATCTTGCCGATGCGATACGCCAAATCAACGAACGGCCGCAAGACATCGGCCTCGGGACCGTCGGCGATCGGCGCGTTGACCGCGGCCGATGCTGGGCCCCCGAGCAAGACGCTCGCGACGTCGTGTGCGAGTTCGATTGCGATCCGTTCGAGCGCTTCGACGGTCGAGCCGCCGAGATGCGGTGTCGCGACGACACGCGCGTGGCGATGCAGGCGCGCACCAGTTCCGTCTGTCGGTGGTGGTTCTTCCGCAACGACGTCGATCGCGGCGGCGGCGATCGTGTTCGCGTCGAGCGCGTCGAGCAGCGCCGCTTCATCGATGATGCCGCCGCGCGCACAGTTCACGAGTAGCGCGTGCGGCTGCATGCGCGCGAGCTGCGCGGCGCCGATGAGACCGACGGTCTGGCGGCTCAGCGGGACGTGTAACGTGACGATATCGGCGCGCGCGAGCAACTCGTCGAGCGGGACGAGTTCCGCGCCGAGCGCTTCGGCACGCGCGCGCGAGATGAACGGGTCGCTCGCGAGCAGCGTCATGCCGAAGG
>JAABUQ010008072.1_pt1 | contig 14917 bp, 9 predicted proteins | sample 5560001 | NCBI WGS metagenome assembly JAABUQ01 (sample SAMN10711888, study PRJNA513371) | rock metagenome | isolation source: Antarctica rocks | place: Antarctica: Victoria Land, Finger Mt nord | collected 2015-12-18 | reverse complement strand
GCGGGCCGAGCAAAGCCCGCAAGGAAGTCGTGTCCAGTGTGTCGGTGTGGGCCGTTGCCATAGGCATAGTGGAATGTCATGGTCGACGAATTGCAAGATCAACTGAATTCGGCTGAAGGCTTACGAATTTATAAATTCCGCCTTATCACCCGTTGGTGTTTTCCTGATGAGCAATGTATCGGTCGCCCAACCCATGATCGTATACTTGCCGGTGGCCTCTTGGCCATTGAACCGTCCTGTGAATAGGTACCGGCCCTCGCCATCCCGACTTTTTGGTTCTGGCGACCCGGTGTCATGGTTGACACCGTTTTTCCGGAGCGCGGTGTTGACGAATTGCGGCATCTTACCACCGGCAGGAACGGTCAGCTCGACGACATAGTCGATCGGCTGGCCCTTCTTGAAGGTTTGGCCCCGCCGTGGTGCGATGATCGCGACCTTCGGGACCTCCCTGGGCGCCGGCTTCGCTGGCTCGCCATGCTCTTGTACCGTGAGTTTTCCCATTTCAAATGGGGGTGAATTCGTCGCGGGGGGTGAATTCGTCGCGGGGGGTGAATTCGTCGCGGACCCGATCACGACGGCGAGCAACGCGCGATGCGCAAGCCCGATACTCCTGGTCGTGATCACTCGTATGTGCATTGGTGGCTTCCTTGTCTCCGATGGTGGACAAGGCAAAATCGCGTACGCCGGTTTAATTTAAAAAATCGGGAAAGGGATGTCCAGGTCTTGTCGTCACAAAATGACGCCTAGGGGTAGGCGTCTCGAAATTGGGTGGGAAATTTTGTACAATGGAAACTATTGATGCGTTCGTCCGGATCTCGTCGTCATCCGTCTCAAGGCGGCGAGGGGAGCGGGCCGGCTCGGGATCGGCGTGCGCCGGCGATCAGAGGGTCTTGAGGTATTCGACCAGGGCGTGACGGTCGTCGTCGCCGATCCTGGTCCCGTATTCGTGGCCGGCGTTGGAGTTGCCGGGGACTTCGGTCCGGAACTCGAAGGTGGCGGGGCTGGGCGTGGACCGGTAGCCGACGGTGACGGGGTCGAACTCGCGGCTGCCGACGTGGAAGGTCTTGGCGCGGTCCCGGGCGGGGCGGAACAACTGGTCGAGGTTGGGGACCGATCCATTATGGAGGAACGGGGCGGTGGCCCAGATCCCGGCGAGGGGGCCGGACTTGTAGACGAGGAGGTCTTCGCGGCGGGGGAGGACGTCGACGCGGAACCCCGAGTATTCGAGCTTCTGGGCGGGCGTGAGGCCGGCGGCGTCGAGGTCGCTTTCGGTCATGGTCAGGAGGTTGGCGAAGAACATCGCGAAGGCCGGGACCTCGGCCTGGCCGCCGAACATCGGGGCGAACTTGCCGGTCTTCGCCGTCCGGTCGGCGAAGTTGGCCGCCGCCAGGGGGTCGGTCCCCAGCTCGGCGATCGGGGTCTTCGCCACCTTGACGAACGTCCGGCCGTGTTGGTTGGGCTCGGACCTCGGGTAGGGCGGCTTGTTGGCGTGGCAGGTGGCGCAGCCTTCGCGGAGGTAGACGGCCTCGCCCCGGGCGGCGAGCGGGCGGTCGATCGCCCCGAGGATCGCCTCGGGCCAGCGCGGGGGGGTGATGGCCTTGGTCCAGTCCTCGAGGTCGTGGAGGTTCTTGACCTGGGCGGTCGAGCGGATCGCGACCTTGTCGCCCTGGGCGGTGGCCTCGGCGTGGCCGAAGACGATGAGGACCTCGCCGACGTTCCGGGCGATGGCGTCCTGGACCGCGCCGTTCCACTGGACCCATTCCAGGTCGGCGGCGCCCCACAAGAACGGGTAGCTCACCGGCGCCGCGGGCTTCCGGTAGTTCTCGGGGAGCCCCGGGACCGTGCCGATCATCTCGTTGATCAGGATGCTGAAGGCGTCCACCCGCGACGGCCCCGCCGGGTGCTCGGGCCGGCTCCGGTCGGCGAGGACCACGGTCTCATCCAGGTACGACTGGACGTCCTTCTTGAACGCATCCTTCCGGAACGCCTGGCCACTCCCGGCGCCGAGGGCCTTGGCGGCGAAGCGGTCGAACTTGGCGGGGTCGGCGAGGGTGGCGCGGACGGCGGCGATCAACTCGTCGCGGAACGGGACGAGGTCGGCCATCCCGGGGGCGCCATCGACCCGGAATCGCGTGCCTTGATGCCGGATCTCCGAGGTATGACACGCGGCGCAGGTGAAGCCGAGCCAGGCGACCTTGCGTTCGTCTTCCCCCTTGGTGAAGCCGACGGGCAGGCCGTCGGGGTTGGCCGTGGCGTATTCCTGGGGGATGTAGCCGAACCGCTCGATCACCTCGTCGGCGCGGAACGGCCGGTCGTTGCCCGGCTGTTCGAGGGCCAAGAACCAGGAGTAGGGGATCAACCGCGACCCCTGCGAGAGCCGGTACCACGACTGCCGGAGGCCGGGGGTCAGCCCCTGGTCGAGCAAGACCCCGACGGCCGGGTCGCCCGGCGGGGTGACGCCGAAGCCGGTCGTCCGCGGCGCCTCGGCCTCCGAGCAGCCGGCGATGATCGACGCGATGAACAATGACGTGAACGAATGTCGGATCATGGGACGTCTCGTGAAGAGGTCTTCCGGCGGCGGGCGAGGCTGGCCTCGTAGACCGCGCGGCGGGCGCGGTTGATCCCGCCGAGGGGTTGGTGTTCGGGCAGGCAGCGCCAGGGATTGAAGGCCAGGGGCTCGCCGCCGGCTTCGCGGCCGGGGCCGTCGAGGTCTTGGGGCGGGAGGATCAGGGTGGCGACGGCGACCCAGGGGGAGGACCACTCGACGGTCGGGTCTTCGAGGGGCATCGTCGCCGGGTCGTCGCGGGTCTGGACGCAGAAGTCGAAGGCGGCCGGCTGGCGGCGGGTCGCCAGGTGGTCGAGGAGGGCCAGGCGGAGGAAGTCGGGGGAGTCGGCCGGGGTCGATTCCGGGGCGGCGGGTCCGGGGGCCTGGGGCCGGACGAGGTACTTCGCGGCGGTGGCGCCGAGGCGGCTGGGGGTCACGCTCCAATACGAGTCGAGGAGCGGGCTGGAAGGGGGCGGGCCCAGGAACTCGGGGAACAGGCGGGCTTCGAGCGGGAAGTCGACCGCCAGGCGGGCCAGGGCTTGGGTCGGCGGGACGCCGGCGACGTCGAGGGCGACCTTGGCGGCGAAGAAGTCGAGGGCCCGGCGGACGGTTGGGGCGAAGAAGGCCGGGTGATTGGCCAGGACGAAGTCGTGACCGGGATCATCGTCGTCGAGCAGGCGGGGGCCGGGGACGTCGAAAAGCTTGATGGCCAGGCCGCGGACGTCGGGCTGGCGGTCGTCGGCGGCGAAGCCGTTGGAGAAGCGAAGGAGCGCGGCGAAGGTGGCGGGTTCGCGGAAAACCCCGACCCGGAGGGCCTCCGGCAGGTCGGGCCGGACGGCGAACCCGGCGGTGACGGAGCCGTGCCCCTTGGCGTGCTGGCCGCGTCGGGTCGGGCCGGTCGCGTCCATGAGGCGGACCTGGAAGGCGACCAGGTCGGCGATGGCCCGGCCTTCGCCGACCGGGGGCGACTCCCGCGTCGGGTCTGGGTGATCGGGCCCGGTCATCTGCCGTCGCGGTCCTCGGGGGAAAGGATGGGGAATCGGTCTCGCGTCGGGGAATGGGTGATGGGAAATTGGTGATGAGTAATAATATCCCGAGAGATCGGGCGGATGCGTCCCGATCGTTGACCCATCACCTATCACCTATCACCCATTTCCGATCGTCCGGGACGGGGCGATCCGGCCGGGGCCCAGGCGTCGAGGAGGGCGCGGGCGTCGCGGAGGTCGGGGGTTTCGAGCCCGGCGGCGAAGGTGGCGACGACGGCGAGCAGGAGGGGCCGCGCCTCGTCGCGGCGGCCGGACTCGGACCAGAGCTTACCGAGGCTCATCGCCCCCCGCAACTCCCAGGCCCGGGCCTCTTGGCGGCGGGCGACTTCGAGCGAGCGGAGGAAGGCGGCCTCGGCTTGCCGGTCGGGGCCGAGGGCGCGGAGGGCCTCGCCCCGGAGCCGGTGGAGTTCGGCCTCGTAGCAGCGGTTGTTGGACCGCTCGGCGAGGGCCAGGGCGGCGTCGGCCTCGGCCAGGGCCCCGGCGGGGCGGCCGGATCGGGCGTGGATCTCGGCGAGGAAGCCGTGATACTCGGCGAGCGACTTCCGCGAGCCGGTCTTGAGGTAGAGGGCGACCCCCTCGCCGACCAGGCGGAGGGCGTCGTCGAGCCGGCCCATCGCCAGGTGGCCGGTCCCCCGGCTCACGGTCCCCAGGGCCTTCCAGAAGGCGAAGCCTTGCTCCTCGGAGATCGCCACGCATTCGTCGGCGGCGGCGACCGCGTCGTCGCCCCGGCGGTCGAAGGAGGCGAGCCAGCCGGCGTGGTGGAGGGCATAGGCCAGGCTGAACGGGTCGCCGGCCCGGCGGGCGTGGGCGATCGCCCCGGCCATCCGCCGCGCGGCCTCGGCGGGGTCGCCGAGGTGCCAGGCGGCCAGGGCGTGGTAGCACCGGTAGGCCATCCCGGCGTCCTGGCCGGTCTGGCGGGCGTGGAGCCTGCTGGTTTCCGGCTCCTCGCGCTCGCCGCAGCGGTCGCAAGCCTCGACGCAGCCGAGGAAGTCGCCCCGGTAGAACCGGGTGATGACGGCCGTGAACCAGGCCTCGGCCTCCAGGCCGCAGTCCCCCCGGGCCTCGGCCAGGCCGAGGAGCTGGCCGGACAGGTCGAGCGCGGTGTCCATCTCGTCGCGGATCAACCGGAGGGCCCACATCCCCCAGACGACGTAGAAGAGGGTGGACCCGTCGCCGATCCGCTCGCAAAGCTGGCGGGCCCGGGCGTGGACCGGCTCCAGCGCGGGCGCGGCGTAGCCTCGGGCGGTGTTGAGCGAGACGGACAGGCGGACCTGGAACTCCAGCTCGGTGGCGTCGCGGTCGGGGGACTCGGGCAGGGACAGGACTTGTTCGAGGCCCCGGGTGAGGTGGCCGATGGCCTCGGCGTGGGCCGATCGGCCTTGCGAGCGGAGGCCGGCCTCGCGCCAGCAGGCGATGGCCGGCCCGACCAGGCCGGCCGAGGAGTGGTGATGGGCCAGCAATTCGGGCTGCGACCGGACGGTTTCGGGGAAGCTCGCCTCGATCGCCCGGGCGATCCGCTCGTGCGCCTGCCGACGCTTGGGCCCGGGCATCGACTGGTAGGCGGCGTCCTGGATCAGGGCATGCTTGAACTGGTACGAGCACCGGGGCGGCCGGCCCTTCTGGTAGAGGATCTCGGCCTCGACCAGCCGGCCGAGGTCGCGGCTCAGGCCGGCGTCGTCGAGCGGGGCGACGGCGCGGATCAGCTCGTCGGAGAACTCGCGGCCCAGGGTCGCGGCGAGCTGGGCGACGTCGTGGACGCCGGGCATCCGGTCGAGCCGGGACAAGAGCAGGTCGTGGAGCGTGAGGGGGATGGCGTCTTCCTTGGCCAGGCCGGTCGGCCCCGAGCCGGCGTCGGCCCCGGCGAGCCGGCCGGTCTCCTCCAGCATCCGGGCGAACTCCTCGACGAACAGCGGGACGCCGTCGGTCCGGGCGGCGAGCTGGTCGACGACCTCGGCCGGGAGGTCGGCCTGGCCCAGCTTCTTGCGGACGAGGTCGCCGACCTCGCGGCGGGTCAGGCGGTTGATCGCCAGGGTCGTCCGGTTGGCCCGGCCCGGCCAGGGGGGGGCGAACTCGGGCCTGGAGGTCAACAGCGTCATGATCCGGCCCGGGGCCCCGCCGTCGGCCAGGAGCCCGAGGAATTCCAGGGTCGAGGGGTCGACCCAGTGCAGGTCCTCGACGATGAACAGGACCGGCCGCCGCCCCGCCTGGGCGGCCAGCCAGTCGAGCAGGGCTTCCAGGGTCTTTTCCTTCTGGCGTTGGGGCGACAGGGTCGGGACGGGGAACCGGCCGTCGGGCGGGATCGACAGGAGCGACGCGAACAGGGCGAGCCGGCCCGGGTCGTCCAGCCCCAGGGCCCGGAGGTGGCCTTGCAACAGGTCGAGCCGGGCCGATGGGTGGTCCGACGCCCGGAGCCGGAGGATGCGCTCCAGGCACTCCGTGGCCGGGTACAGGCCGCTGTCCCGGTGGTGGGGCGAGCATCGCCATTCCAGGATCGTGGCCGCCCGGCCGGGCTCGTCGTCGGCCACGAACTCCTTGAGGACCAGGACCAGCCGCGACTTGCCGATGCCCGCCTCGCCGGCGAGCAGGACGAGCTGGGCGTCCGTCTCCTTGGCGTGGTCCCACCGCCCCTTGAGCAGGCCGACCTCCTGGTCGCGCCCGGTCAGGGGGGACAGGCCCACCGACCGGGCCACGTCGATCCGACTGGCCGCCTCGCCCCGGCCGACGACCTTGTGGACCTCGATCGGGCCGGGCAGGCCGCGGATCGCGTGCGAGCCCAGCCCTTCGCAGACGAAGTAGCCCCCGACGATCCGCCGGGTCGCCTCGCTGATCGCCAGCCAGCTGGGCTCGACCACCTTCTCCAGCCGGGTGGCGACGTTGGCCGCCTCGCCCACGATCGAGAGCCCTTCGCCGGTCTCCAGGTCGCCCACCAGGGCCGGGCCGGTGTGGATCGCCGCCCAAGGGGCCAGCGCGACCCCCCGGCCGTGGCGGAGCCGGTCGTTGAGGCGTCCGACCTCGTCGAAGATCGCCAGGGCCGCGTCGACGGCGCGGCGGGGGGCGTCCTCGTGGGCGACGGGGAAGCCGAAGCAGGCCTGGAGCCCCTGGGTCGTGGCCACGGCGACCGTCCCGCCCAGCCGGGCGACGGCCTCGCGGCAGGACTGGCGGTACTCGACCAGGAGCTCGTGCTGGACCTCGGGGTCGAGGGCCGACAGCGACGCCTCGACGTCCTCCAGCTCGCACCCGCAGTTCAGGACCGTGACCTGCCGCCGCTCGGCCTCGTGGGGCTTCCGCTCGGCCGAGGGCATCTCCGCCGCCGGGGCCCGCCACGACCCCGACACCGACGACCCCGACCCCGACCCGTCGCAGGCGTCGCACCCCTTGGCCCCGCCCGGGATCTCCTTGCCGCAGGCCGGGCAGGGGCGGGACGAGGTTTCGGAGCCCCCGACCGGGACCGGGACCGGGATCGGGCCCGGGACCGGGTCGCCGCCCGGCTTGCGGGCGGCGACGGCCAGGCGGAGGTCCTCGGCGAGGTCGCCGGCGGTGGTGTAGCGGTCGCCGATCCGCTTGGCCATCGCCTTCAGGCAGATCCGCTCCAGCTCGCGGGGGATCGAGCGGACGACCTGGCGCGGGGGCTGCGGCTCGTCCTCGCGGACCTGGCGGAGGATCTCGGGGACGTCGCCCCCCCGGGACGGCCGCCGGCCGGCGAGCATCAGGTACAGGACCACGCCCAGGCTGTAGATGTCGGTCCGGCCGTCGATCCGGTGCCCCTCGCCCCGGGCCTGCTCCGGCGACATGTAGGCCGGCGTGCCCACCACCACCGTCGACCGCCCCTTGCCCGCGGCCTCGGGCTCGGTCAGGGCCAGGCCGAAGTCGAGCAGGATCGGCCGGCCCGCCTCGTCGATCATGATGTTGGCCGGCTTGACGTCGCGGTGGACCGTGCCCGTGGCGTGGGCGTGGTCCAGCGCGTCGGCCACGGCGGCGACGATCTCGGCGGCCCGCTCCGGCGTCGGCCGGTTCGACTTGAGCCAGTCCCGGAGCGACGTCCCGGCCACGAAGTCGGACACGATGAAGCAATGCCCGTCCTGGACCCCGACGTCGTGGACCGTGACGATCCCCGGGTGCCGCAACCGGGCCAGCCGGCGGGCCTCCTGGAAGAACGACGCGACCTCGGACGCCGCCAGGACCCGGAGCGGCACCTTGATGGCCACCTCGCGGTCGAGCTGGGCGTCATACCCGACGAAGACCCGGCCGAACCCCCCCTGCCCCAGGAGCCGGCGGACCTGATAGCGGCCGAACGCCCGGGGGCCGGACGCCGACGGAGCGGACGGCGCCTCGGTCAAGGGCCGGGCCTCGGTCAAGGGCCGGGCCTCGGGCTCGTCCACGACCGTCATGACCCCCGACGCCAGCACGAACGAGATCGTCCGCGACCGATCCTCGACGGCCCCCAGGGTCGTGGCCAGGTGGTCCAACCCAGTCGCCCGCTCCGTCGGTTCGAGCGGACCCGAGGCATCTCCCCCGGCCGCGGCGGCCCGGGCGATCCGACCCGGTGGTTCCGCGCGATGGTCCGGCATGGTCAAAAACCCGGCGAGTGACGACGAGGACCGCGATTTCGGAGCGGGTAAGGACGTCCATCATCCCAAGTCCCCGCCCGTTTGTCGAGGAGCCGCCCGGCCCGGACAAATCGCCGCCGGGGGCCTGAAACCCGGGTAAGCCCGCCCGAGGAATCCGATATCATTGGGACGGGCCGGGGCGATCGGCCCGACGCGACGGCCACGGGCCATCACCCCGACAAGACGGAAGGATGCCCCCCGGACCCCGGAGCGAGCAGGCGATGCGGCCCCCCCGAGTGACCACCCGACGATTGCTGGCGCTGGTCGCGGCCCTGGCCGTGATCCTCGGCATTTTGATGACCTTGCACCGTCGCCGGGAGCGGTTCCGGGCCCTCGCCGCCGAGCATTTCTCGGCCATCAACGCCGTCTACTTCGGCGACGCGGACGCTCCCCGCCTGACTGGCGCGGCGGCCGGTTACCACCGCGAACTTTCCTCGAAATACCAGGCCGCCGCCGACCGCCCCTGGCTCCCGGTCGCCCCCGACCCGCCGCCAACCGAGGGCGTCCGGGCCTTCCAGGTCGCGCACGCGGCGGTCAAGAGGGCTTACCCCGGCGTCGCCCTCGACGACTACACGGCCCAGGTCAACGTGTTCACGGGGGCCGGCGATCGGCCCGCCCCGGAGGGACGCACCGTTTGGCACGTCAAGTTCCGGAAGCGCGACAACCGCTCCGGCCTCAACGTGATCGTGGACGACCCGGTCGAAATCTACATCCACCGCGACGGCCCGCCCCCCGGCGGATCAAACCCCCAAAGCAATTGACGGCAACCGGCCGGGTTTGCTCCCGGGGGTCGATTGGCGCCGAACATTCTCGGGAGTAATTTGAGGCCGGGCGATTCTTCCGTTTTCCGGGATGGAAAGCACAGGGGCCGCGGGCATGCACCTGGAGTTCATCGTCTTCGGCGTGCCCATCTCCAATCAGGTCAAGGGTCCCAACCTCGATCAATGGCGGGCGAACGTCGAAGCGGAAGCGAAGAAGCATTGGAATCAGGCGGCCCTTGGCGGAACTTTGAAAGTCATCGTGATCAATTTTCATCCAAGCGGCGAACCTTCGCTTGATGTCGATAACATGTCCAAGCCCATTTTCGACGTGATGCAGAAGATCGTCTACAAGGACGACCGCCAGATCAGGCAGGCGGAAATCACGCACGTCCGGATCGACTCGGCATTTGTGTTCGTTGGCACATCCACGATTCTCCTCTCGGCGGTACAGGCGGGAAAGCAGTTCGTGTACGTGCGGATTGAAGAACCCGTTGACCCATTTCCCCTTCCGAAATGACACCATGAGCTTCGAACTAAAGCTGAATCGATTGGCGGACTCTTACGCGGAGCAGGGGTATCGGGTCACCATCCGGCCCGGGCCGGAGGTGCTACCGCCCTTCGCCAAGGATTTCCAGGTCGAGATCCTCGGCGAGCGAGGGGCGGGAGGCGTCCTCGTCTCGGTCAAGAACGACCGTGGGGAACTTGCCGCCGATTCGAACCTGACCCGGTACGCCGAGATCATCGGCTCGCAAAAGGCGTGGCGATTCGACTTCGCCATCCTGGAGGCGGAAAAGCCAAATCCCCGGGAGATCGACAACGCGGAGGATCTTTCGGAGGCCGACATGGACCGATCCTTCGACGAATCCACGGAGATGCTCCGTCAAGGGTTCCACCGTCCCGCGCTGATTACCGCCTGGGCGGGGTTCGAAGCGGCGATGCGTTCCTGGCTCCGCGCGGCGGGGGAACAGGTGGGCTGGGGGTCGACGCCGCAGGGCCTCGTGACGGGGATCTTCGCGAATGGGATCATCGACATCGAGGAATACCACAAGCTCGAAGCCCTGGCCCGCGTCCGGAACCAGATCGTCCACGGATATGTCTCCTCCCCGACCTCCGAAGCGGGGGCGGTACCGTTCCTCTGCGAGATCGGGCGGCGTTTGATCGAAGAATCCCGGAACGCGATCATCCGTGCCTGATGGGCTTCACTCGCCGTGGTAATCGATCACCCGTTCGATCGCCCGGCGGCAGACCGGGCAATAGGGTTTGGTGCCCTTGGAGAACATGATGCAGTCGAGGCTGGGCCGGTAGAGCCCCCGGGACGAGTAGCCGGCCCCTTCGAAGGCGCCGACCTTGCCGAGGAGGGGGCTCCCGGCGATCCGGGCGTCGACCCGGGCGGTGTGGTCGAAGGACAGGCGCTCGGAGTCGTCCTTGAGCTTCTGGACTTCCCCCGGTGGGGCCCCCGAGCGGCTGGCGGCGGCGATCCGGGCGTTGAGGGCTTCGCGGATCTTCTGGAAATCGGCGTCGAGGGCGTCGAACGGGGCCTTGTCCCAGGGGGTGGGCACGGCGAGCCCGGGGGTGGCCAGGTCGGCCCACTTGAGCCGGGGCGGGTCGAGCAGGGCGGTGACGTTGGGCTCGATCGGCTCCATCCCTTTGGGGAAGAAGTCGTTGTAGGCGACCGTCGACGTGTAATACTCGTCGGCGAGGGCGGCGAAGGTGTGGCCGAACTCGTGGAGGAAGACGTAGGGGCTCCACTGGTTGCCGGCGGTGAAGGCGCAGAACAGGTTGTAGATCCCGCCGCCGCCGTACCTCGGGCTGTTGACCATGACATAAAGGACGTCGTAAGGGGCGACGGCGGCGACGTCGCGGAGGGCCCGGTTGTCCTCGGTCAACAGATAGCGCTCCGAGCCGAGGGAGTCGAAGCTGGCGCCCAGCGGCGTGTCCCGCCAGATCCCCCGGCTCGGCTCGTCGCACCCGGCCTCGCGCGACGGGGCCCAGACCCCGACGAGGTTGAACCTGTCCCGGGCCGAGGCGAACGGCTCCTGGCCGAACAGGACGGCCGCGAAGCGGTCGAGGTCGGCCCGGAGCTTCGCCTCGTCGGCCGCCGTGTACCCTTCGGCGACGATCGCGACGTCGACCCGGGCGTGCGGGTCCCCCGAGCGGTGGACGTCGATCACCCGGACCCCCGCCCTCAAGGGCTCACGCGCGATCACATAGGAATCCGGGTCGATTTCCACTTCCAGGAGCGTCTTGTGGGACCGGTCCCGCTGGCGGACCTTGACGGCCAGCTTGACCTTGCCCCTTGGGAACGGGACGAGGGCCGAGGCGTGGTAGGCCCGCTTGACCCCCCGGGCGGCATCGGAGGTGGTCCGGTACTCGCCGAAATAGGAGTCGGACCGGCGCGAGAATAACAAGGCGCCGGTGCCGGGGTCGCGGACCTCGACCAGGGTCCGGCCGACCTCGAAGGGGTCGACCAGGTGGGCCCGGCTCCCGGCCCAGGCCCCCTGGCGATGGAGGCGGTCGAGGGCGGCGAACTCGTCGGCCGAGTCGCCGCCGTGGAGGTAGTCGACCCGGAGGGTGGCGTCGAGGAACGAGCGGTCGAACGCCGCGAGGTCGGCCGCCAAGGCTGGGCCGGCCAGGGCGAGGATCAGGGCGAACGCGGGGGCGGGTCGCATGCGGGGGGCTCTCCTCCTGAGATCGGGGCGCGTCGTCCCGATTTCAAGCGATCCGGCCGCCCGCCGCCAGGGGCTCGCGGGCGGGCCTTTTTCCGGGAAATCCGTATCAATCGCCGTCCCGGCGCCCTTTATGGAAGGAGTGGGGATCGCGACCAAGGGGCGACGGGGGCCGGGCCGATGGCGAGCGTGCGATTCGGGGCCGCGTGGGGGCCGCTCCGGCGGATCTTCGGCGCGGGGACGGCCTCGGGGCTGGGGGACGCGGACCTGCTCGGCCGGTTCGCGATCGACCGCGACGAGGCGGCCTTCGCCGCGCTGGTGGCCCGGCACGGGCCGATGGTCCTGGCCACGGCCCGGGGGGTCCTCCGGTCGGTCGACGACGCCGAGGACGCCTTCCAGGCCACGTTTCTGGTCCTGGCTCGCAAGGCCGGGACCGTCCGGGTCGCCGGGTCGCTGGGTCCGTGGCTCCACCGGGTGGCGCGACGGGTCGCCGTCCAGGCCAACGCCGACGACGCCCGGCGGCGGGCGCGCGAGCGGGCCCGGGGCGTCGTCGAGTCCCGAGGGCCGGGGAGCCCGTGGGACGACCTGATCCCTCGACTCCACGAGGAAATCGGCCGGCTCCCCGAGAAATACCGGGCCCCGATCGTCCTGTGCGACCTCGGCGCCCTGACCCGAGACGAGGCCGCCGGCCAGCTTGGATGGCCGCCGGGGACCGTCGCCGGCCGGCTCGCCCGGGGCCGGAAGCTGCTCCACGACCGGCTGTCCCGCCGGGGGGCGACGCCGACCCTGGCGGGCTTGGGGGCCTCGCCCGTCAAGCCGGTCCCGCCGGGCTGGATCGAAGCGACGATCGAGGGCGCGACGCTCGGGGCCTCGTCGGCCTCGGGCCTGGCCGCCCTCTGGTGCCGGGAGGTGATGAAGGCCATGTCCTTGACCAAGCTCAAAGCGACCGCCGCCGTCTTCGTGACCCTGGCCGCCACGTCGGGCCTGGTCGCCGCCGGCCTGGCCCGCCGCCCGGCCGAGGGGCGGCAGGCTCCCGCCGCGCAGTCGGCCCCGCCGGCGGTCGCCGGGCCCGCCGAGGCCGGGCCGCAACTCGTCGCCGAGCCGCTCCCGGTCCCCGCCGGCTCGCCGGTCGAAACCTACGAGATCCGGGGGCGGGTCCTCGGACCCGACGGCCAGCCGTTCGCCGGGGCCCGGGTCGCCTGGTACGCCCGGGGATTCGTCGGCTATATCGTCCCGGCCGCGTCCACGACCAGCGACGCCGCCGGCCGGTTCCGGATCACCGCCGTCCGGCCCAAGAGACCGAAGACCGCGACGACCGTCGACGGCCGGGTCGAGACCTTCCTCCCCAAGGAGGACCCTTACGGGCTGCTGGCGACGGCCGAAGGCTTCGGGCCCGGCCTCCTGGAACACGACCCCAACGCCCGGGAAGCGACCGTGCGGCTGGCGAAGGACGACGCGCCGATCGTCGGCCGGGTCCTCGACATCCAGGGCCGGCCGGTCGCCGGGGCCCGAATCCGCCCGCTGGCCCTGTACCTCCCGGCGGCCGGCCCCGACCTCACGCCCTGGCTCGACGCCCTCAAGGCCGCCCGCGACTACAACGGCAAGCTCCGGGCCGGCAACCATTTGAGCGACTACCTCCAGGGGCGGCGCGGGGTGTTCGCGACCGGCTTCGCCACCGGGTCGAGCGGGCTCGACGGGGTGATCCGGCTGGCGGGCTTGGGCCGCGAGCGGGTCTTGAAGGCGAGCATCGAGGGGCCGGGGATCGAGTCCCGGGTCGTCCTGATCGCGACCCGGCCGATGGCGACGCTCCGGGTCGAATCCTTTTCGGCGGCGGGCCGGAAGATCATCTCCAACGCCGACGAGGACGGGATCGTCTACGGGGCGACCTTCGACCACGTCGCCGCCCCGAGCCGCGCGGTCGAGGGGGTCATCCGCGACCGCGACTCGGGCGCCCCCCTGGCCGGCGTGGTCGTCCAGTCGCTCCGCAAGTCGCTGTTCGAGCGCGAGCCGGGCGCGGTCCAGGCCGCCAGCGACAAGGAAGGCCGGTTCCGGCTCGAAGGGCTCCCGGAAGGGGCCACGGTCGCCGTCGAGGTCGTCCCGCCCGACGAATCCCCCTACCCCGGCGCGACCCGGCCGGTCGCCGTCGGCCAGGGGCCCGGGGCGGCCTCGCTCGACGTCCCGCTCCGGCGCGGGGTCTGGGTGACGGGGCGGATCACCGACGCGGCGACGGGCAAGACGCCCGGGTCGGGGCACCGGATCGATTATTATGTCTTCGCCGCCAACCCGAACCTGCCCCCGCGACCGTTCCGCCCGATCGGGCAAACCCGCTGGGCCACGCCCGACGGGACGTACCGGGTGCTCGCCTATCCCGGCCGGGGGCTGGTCGCCGTGCTGGGCGATACCTTCAAGTATGTCCGGGGGGCCGGGGCCGAGGCCATCGCCGGGGTGGAGCCGTCGGGATTCCCGACCCATCCCTCCTTCTTCCACCCGCTCAACTGCAACACCGTCGTCGAGGTCAACCCGCCCGTCGGGGCCGAGTCGGTGACGGCCGACGTCCGCCTCGAATCGGGCCGGAGCCGCGCCGGCCGGGTGCTCGACCCCGAGGGCCGGCCCCTGGCCGGGGCCAAGGTCGCGGGCCTGACCGACCTCGGCCAGGACCTCCTGGCGACCGCCGATTTCAGGGTCGAGAAGCTGGTCCCGGGCCGCCCTCGGCGGCTGGTCTTCCGCCACGACGGCCGGAAGCTCGCCGGCCTGGTCGACCTCAAGGAGGCCGACGGCCCGACCCTGTCCGTCCCCCTCGCCCCCTGGGCCAGCCTCTCCGGCCGCTGGCTCGACGAGGACGGCCGCCCCGTCCGCGGCGCCCTGGCCGTCAACCTCCCCGAGGGGAGGACCTCGCTCCTCGACGGCGGGGTGCCCCAGAGGCCCTGGCGGTTCCGGACCGACGCCGAAGGCCGCTTCCGCGTCGAGGCCATGATCCCCGGCCAGCCCTACAACATCTCCCCCGACTTCGAGGAAAGCCCCGGCCTCCAAGGCCTCATCGCCCGCAACCTGGCCCTCAAACCCGGCGAACACCGCGACCTCGGCGACGTCCGCCTCAAGCCGGCGGAATGATCGTGGGTCGTGGGTCGTGGGTCGTGGGTGGTGGGGTTCAATATCGTTCGCGCAAGCATATCTCCCTTCTCCCGGTAGCCGTTCACGGCCCGGTATTGAAAGTAACCGATGAGGGCACTATACCTTCACCATGACCAACCCGCTGCCCATCCCCAATGAACTCTGGTCCAAGGTGCCGCCT
>JAABUQ010008071.1_pt1 | contig 14919 bp, 13 predicted proteins | sample 5560001 | NCBI WGS metagenome assembly JAABUQ01 (sample SAMN10711888, study PRJNA513371) | rock metagenome | isolation source: Antarctica rocks | place: Antarctica: Victoria Land, Finger Mt nord | collected 2015-12-18 | reverse complement strand
TTTAATTTATTATAAAATATATTTTTTATATTATTTTTAACAAAATTTAATTATTTAAAAATATTATATAAAATACGTAACTCTTTAATTATTATTATTAAACCTTTTAATTTCTTATAATATATAAAAGTTATTTTCAAACTTTTTAAATATATTATTTGTTTTTATTTTAAATTAATTAATATAATTTTTTTATTTTTATTTTTTTATTTTTATTTAAATAAACTTTATAATTTAAAAATATATTATTTATATTATATATATAACTTAAGGTTTCTTTGTTTTTATATATAACGACTTTTGAAAGTATTATTTATAATAATATTATATATATTTTTTATTAAATCGTTTAAAGTTCTAATTAATTTTAAATTAATATAAAATTTTATTTAAAAAAAATGAAAATTTGTTTCTATCGATTTTTATATTTAAAAAATAAATAATTCTTTTACTTATTAAATTTAATTTTTAATCTTAATTATTAACTATTAAAAAAGCGATTTATTATTAATAAATATAAATATTGTAAAAGTTGTTAAACTTATTAAATATGTTTAAAGCAAACTTCATACAACTTTTTTTTATAAAATTATTATTATTATTAATTAACAAATAATAATAACTTTGTAAAAAAAATATTATTAAATTCGTTTAAATTACTTTAAGTAAAATGTATTAAATTTAACAGTTTTAATAACTTTCCATTTCTTAAACAAACTTATCAATTTGTTAATACATATTAAATATATATTAAAAATATATTTGTTTTTTTAAAATTTTATTATTATTATTATTATTATAAAAAATTTAATTTTTGTTTAATAATTAAAAATATTATTAAAAATATATTTTTAATATATATATTTTAATATCGAAAAATTATTAATATTCAAAAAACATAAAGTATATAAAATATATATTGAATATATATTAAATTTTGGATTGAAATGAAAATTTCGACCTTAGTCAAAGTTGCATCAGAGTTGATTTCCGACCTTACCCGAATTTTTTTCAACTCCTGCCCGGTTGCAAGCTCGCTTTTTCCTTTCCCCTACGTAAGTTTGTTATGTAAACAAGCGCCCTTAAATTACGGTAATACAATAGCGTATCAAAAGAAATGGCGATTATTTTATTTTATACCAAAAAATATAAAAAGTTGTATATCTCTTAAGGAGTTTAAATTTTTTTTTAATTATAAAAAAGTTCTATTTTTTTTAATTAAATAATAAATTTATATGTTAAATAATTATATATATTTAAATTTTTATTTTATTACATTGCTATTATATAAAATATTTTTAAAAATTGTTTTTTCAAAAATCTTAATTTTTTCTATTATATTTTTAATCAATATTTTTTGAATAATAATAATTATAATAATAATATATTTTAATTGAAAATTTAATTAAATAGAAATTATTAAAATATAAAGAAAATTATATATTTATTTTTCCAATTTTTCCAATTTTTAAATGTGTATGTAAGGTTCGAAATATATAGGTAAAATATACAACTTTTGGTGTGAAACATCGCGATCGCCATTACTTTTGACGTAGTACTCTATAGCCTGAGGGCGAGCCGAGAGGCTCGATCTCCAAACGCCAATGCGCCATAGTCCAAGGGGTCTGCTCTTTCCCATTTCTTCACTTCTGCACTCTCTGCAAGTTTCGGAAATGGTGTCCAGTCAAGGAAGGTGGCACCATGACTGCCCAAATGATGGCCTTTGCCCTGCAATTCACAAATTGCCACCACAACGTCTCCAGCATCTTTCCGAATCCTACCCTTGAGCACCAGCTCCATCGGCAGGCCGTTGGGACCTCACAGACCTCACCGCCTCGAGCTTTATTCTCAACTTCTATCCTTTCAGCTGCATCCCTACAGCCATATAACACTTGCCAGCTCCCCAATCCTCTGGCCACCATTGGACCTTGTGGAATGACACCGACGCCTTGTGCGAGAAAGATACGAGTTTTGGGAAGACATGTCTTCGACAGATAGCCAGACTCAAGCCCACACCAAACCTCCCGCGCCCGATGCATGGGCTGATATCGGAATGCTCGGATTTCTCCAATTGGATCAAAGACCAACATTCATTGTCGATCTTGAAGCTGCCTTTGACCCAAACGACAATCGCCTCCCCATGGTCTTCTATAACCCTGCAATGCGCAGCATTCCTCTTTTCCTGGACATGGCACTGGGAGTCGGCCGTATTCCGCCAGATACAGCCTGGATCAGACAATTCTTAGACTTCAAGCGGTGGGCGATCAGCGGCTGGTCTCTACATCATGATCGTCTTAGCGCTGGTGATCTAGCTATCTATTACTATCATGGTCTGCTCTGGAACTGCTTCAATATAGCGCGGAGATGGAGAATCATCTGTTGCTCATATCAGCCCGTTTGAACAAAGGGTCTCCGCACGAAGGACCCCGGGCTGCCTAATTCATCCTCACCTAATAATGATATGGTCAGTACAGCGCCACCCGAGACCTCTTCGTTTCCAACTATATCCGAACCTGCCACTGCCGAGGCAAGAAAAGCTCACTACTTTCCCCCAACAACATTAGCCAGTCTCGAGAACGCCAGACGCGCGGGCGATGAACTTAGTCCCACAAAAAATCTGCAGCCCCTGCGCTCCGGCGGCCCCTGGACTGATGTTCCTCCGTCCAGCCCGTACATAGAATTCTTCAAGGCTTGGGGTTGGTCTTCTACTCCTCTAGGCAGTATAAATACTTGGTCGCCAACTCTACAACAGGCCTCACGCTTTATAATGGCTGAATCTCGTCCGGTTTACATTTTCTGGTAATCTGGCTGGCCTTTTGGTGCATTCGAAGCTTGCTGATTCCAATGCCAGGGGCCCGCAAAATGCGGAGATCTACAACGAGCAATACTCAGTTCTGGCAAGCAAGAAGCATCCAGCTTTACTGGGCGCACCTATGATCCAAGGCTGGGCCGAGATCGCGGAAGCTTTGACGGTCACGTTTGCCAAAGCCGTAGAAAACCGTCCCGCAACGATCACAGACGACGCTCCACTTTACGTAGATAGGAACGGGTACCTAAAGGAAATATACTTCTCCTTTGCATTTACTCCCATGCTGAACGAATATGAGTTTACCGAAGGTTCCTACACTGCGATCGCCGAAACCACAAAGCAGCAATTGTGGGAGCGGAGAACAAGAACGTGAGGAAGACCTCCCAATGTGGTGACTCTTTAAGTTTTCAGCTTACCCGCACCTAGCTTGAACTCCATTGTGGTCACGCCTGATATGACTGGATACTGGGCTCAAGTTCTCTAAGGGTTCGAGAGCAGCATGTTCGATATCCCGTTGGCTGCGATCTACTCTGGCGACAACGTTGATAGTAGGACAAAGTTACCTTCTACCATCACATTTCAGGGTGGTCTAGGAGTAGCCGAAGGTCATTCGCTCGCAGTCTAATGCACCCCTCTGGCACACGGGCCTGAACTGATCAAGCCTCTGTTGAGGAGAGCTTTGGCGGCTAGAGAGCCCACGATCTTCCAGAGATCACGAGGAGATATACCTGAATGTCTGTTCCAAGGTTTTGCTTGGCGAGGCTTCTGGGAGCCCTCAGCCACCGTCGCAGTTTTGCCTCTTGTGGCTGTAGATCAGACCTTGGGATTCTTGCTCTTAGGACTTAACCCTCGGCTAGAGTACGATGAGGCTTTTGACAAATTTATTCGATTGCTCAGCAGACAACTCTCAGTATCGCTTTCGTCGGCTAGGATGATGAAGCGAGCAAAAGTGAAACAAGCAGAGCTGTCGCGAGATCTTGCTGAAGGCGAATCTAGGTTCAAGGCCATCACTGAGCTGAACACTGCTGGATAGTCCCATTGCTTCTTGAACTTATGCTCGTGCTAACAGAATGAGCCTTTAGTCTTTTCTATCTGGGTCCGCTGGGTGACGTGATCTATGCGAATGATACCTGTACGTGCGCTTGCTTCCTCTCTGACCAAACACTCCTAATGTAATCTAGGGGTGAACCTCAACCCTCAGGGATGAGACTGCCTAGTCCACTGGATTTGACTGATTCATTCACAGTTCGAATTGACTGGTATGGCTAAGAACCATGCTAGTACTGAAATGTGAGTGTTTCTACAAGCAAGCAACTCCTCCGAGATAGAGAAGTCCTTTTCGTCCGAATCGTTCCATACACCCTTGCCGGTCCATGTTAATCTCGCGCTTTCAGGATCTTCGTGCAACGCATATACACGGATGACGTTGACTTCATATCGACCCAATGGCACGACCTTAGCGTCCACAGGATCAATCAGTCATTTAAATTCCGGTCTAACAAGAAATGATATCACGAAGCAAGCGGCAAATGGAAGCCAACGTGGCTTTTCACAAATTGCAGTCCCTACGAGAATGACGATGGGTCACTCAGGAGCATAATGGACAGCGTGACAGACATCAGTCAATTGGTACAAGCAGAGGAAGATGCGCTGGAGCAAGCTGCTCTGTCCGAGCAGCTGGCTAAGACGCGAGCGGAGGCCAACCAGGTTTCGATACGCAGTAGGATCGAGGCAGAAGAGGCGAAGAAAAGTATGGAGAAGTACATTGATATCACAAGCCATGAGATGCGCAACCCTCTAAGCGCAATCCTCCAAAGTGCCGATGGTATGAAGACTTCGATTCTCGACTTCATGGCGTCATCGAAGTCGAGTGTGAAGATCGATGAGCTTGTCGCGAGTGCCCAGGAGGCCTGCAAAATCATCACTGTATGATTTACTGCGGCGCGGCCTTGCCATTACATTGCTAACATCTAAGCACAGCTTTGTGCACAACATCAAGGTCGTATAGTCAATGATGTTCTGACGTTGTCAAAACTTAATTCGACAATGATGAATGTTTCGCCCGTGTGCACCCAGCCCTCGACCGTTATTAGAGAAACCCTGGAGATCTTTGAAGGAGACTTTGCCTCAAATGCCATCGAGTATTCTTTCTTGGTGGAGCAATCATATAAGACTGCAATGGTAGATTGGGCGATGCTCGACCCTTATCGTGTTACCCAAATCCTTGTCAACCTCACGACGAATGCCATCAAGTTCACTAGGCTCGAAGAAAAACGAGTGATCACAGTCTTCATCACAAAGCCTCCACACTTCCAGGGAGCAAGTCTCCAGTGGTTTCCATCGAGCAAAGCGGACTTGAAAAAGGATCCAACGCTTCGCGCTGACTGGGGCCAGGGAAAGCCTGTGTTCTTGTTCTTCGCCGTGCAAGACACTGGTCGGGGTTTGGATCAAGAAGAGAGAATGCGCTTATTCAATAGATTCGCGGTAAGTTTCCATCAGCATTGCTGGCTATGCAGACTGCGGACGCTGATACCGACTACAGCAAGCGAATACCCTTACTCACGTCACTTACGGTGGCTCGGGTATTGGTTTGTTGATCTCACGAGAAATCACGGAGTTACACGGCGGTGAAATTGGTCTGTACTCGGAGAAGAGCAAAGGCAGTGAGTCATGGGGCGATTTTATGTTAGCGGTTTGTACAAGCCACTGACTTATCCCAAGGCACCTTTGCATTCTATGTCAAGGGACGAAAGACAGCTGCGCCAGAAGGCACAATCCAAAAACACACCGGGCCGCAAAACGAAGAAATCAAGCTTCCGCTGGCAAAGGTCCCACGGTTGGACCCCTCGGCAAGAGCAATCAGCTCACCAAGCCTGCCAAGCGTAACAAAAACGACCAAATCCCGCCCCGGCAAAGACCCATCTTCCTACGAAGTGCTGCTCGTAGGAGACAACCTGGTCAACCAGAAAGTGCTCGCACAACAGCTCCGCAAAGCCGGTTGCATCGTGCACGTCGCCAACCATGGCGTCGGGGCCCTCGACGTTATTGAGCATTCCAAGTCTTGGAGCCTCAACAACAGCGGCCATCATCTTGATGTTGTCATTATGGACCTCAAGATGCCCATTATGGATGGTCTGACTTGTGCACGCCACATTCGTGAGCTGCAGAATGAAGGGACCATCAATGAATATCTGCCGATTATTGCGGTTACAGCGAATGCGAGGAAGGAGCAGATTGAGACTAGCATAGCTGCTGGAATGGTGAATTTGTCTGTTTCTAGGTAAGTGAAGAGGACGGCTGTGCTAACGGGGATGCAGGACCATGTTATGCCAAAGCCGTTCAAGATTGCAGAACTCCTGGCCAAGATGGAGAAAATGAAAGGACAATGCCGTAGTGTAGCCGACTAAGATTGGAGGTATGGTTAGATACCTACGTACCCTATCTTTAATCAAAGAGGATTCAAAACCTCGTTCTCTTTAATTTGCCCCTGGCTAGTCTACGGACGAGCCAAACGATGGCTAGCTGGATTGAACATCTAATCATCCTTGCTTGGGGAACGGAGTACCGGAAGTCGACCGCATTCTTGTGACGAATCTTGGATAAGGATGAATACAGTGTCTCTGTTACTCGGCTTGGCCTGCAACAGTTCCAGAATCATCTATCAATGATGAAGAACTGGCGCGTTCGGTGATAGACTCGATTTGATGCTGCTCAAGATTGGAGGAGTAGGGCTCCCCATGGATCGTAAACACAAGATGCTGATAGTTGGTCAATGGCCTTCTCGCCGCATAGACTATCAACACACTGTTTACACAAGAACTCGCTGATTTTAAGCCTATGTAACGCTATGGGTTCAATTGATGGTATATGAATAAGTACATCGATAACGCTGCGATGTGGGACCTGCGCGTGGCCGTTATGATCATATATGATGGGGTGTCTTTGGCGCCGAGTCCACGCAACGCAGTGTAGCGAGAAGGTAAATGCTCCTTCCACGTTTGTATCTGTTTTCGCTCCTGCTTCCATTGCTTTGCTCTTGTTGCTGCCTTGCCAACGGAAGCCTTGCCTTTTTCTCCGTTCCTCTTTCTTTCGGCTCTCTTGCTCTTTGACCTGTGCAGACTCGCTCACCTTGACTTCATCTTCTATCATTAGTCCACAGCAGCAGCTCACACTCGCATTCACATTGATTCAAGCAGCTACTTTATTGCTCCTAAGGCCATTATTATCTGTTACACCCTTTCTACCTCTCGGATTCAGCCCTCTAGCCCCTACGATAATCTCGACCTTACCCACTTCATCTGTGTCCAGACCGAATTCAATTCTCTCGACCAATCACCGCTACCACCATTCACACTTTTATTCTTCTCAACCGTTCGATAATGTCTGCCAAGCCCAACGTCGACTTTGGCATGCGAGGTATGTATTGTACACTCTCGATATGCTGTTCCGAGTGTTGCTGACGTTTGGGTTCCTACTACAGGTAGAAAAGAGCCGAGACGTGGTTCTGCGTCATCCCAATTTTCAGGAAACACAGCTTGGTCAGTCGCCAAAGCCAACCTTCCTTCAACAAATTTCATCACAGTGGCTGGTGAAATGTATCCGCTCAGCGGCATGAGTGAGGCTTCGGCACAACCTGACACGAGGCCTCCAACTCTCAGCTCTCAACCTTGCACCACACAACTGGCTTCTGATGCCGACGCCCATGGCCCTTCAAACGTTACCGACTTCGCACTCGACAAGCAGAACGGGTATCTTCTATCCCCAGTTGAGCTGCAGCCTCAGGCGATGGATTTTGAGACCACTTCCAATGGAACAATATCTCTCAAGCTCTTCATGCAAGCCGTTGCCACTGAGCGTCTCCATCACATGCCTCATCGGGCATCTAGGTGGGACAGGATGATCAGACACATCGAAGGTAATATCTCGGAGACTTGTGTCGCCGTGACAGATTAGCTCACATTTTCAGGCTTTGCTATTCAAATATCGGCGTTCGCAGACCAATGTCAAGCATACGCCGTCAATGTGCACGACTTCTCATCTATCGTGTACGCAAATTGCCATGCCCTAATGAGACTCGGCTCAGGCCACTCCGCGTCATTAGAATTTCTTTTGCCGTTATTGATTGATACGTCGAACGCACTCTCGGTGATCGTACGGGGTTCTCAAAGAAGCACCAGAGTCTCGGAGCTCCTTGGGCAGGTCTTTGACAGAGTATCAGACATGACGACAAAGATGAACTCAGACTGTCAGGAGATTATAAATGCACCAACTCAGCGAAGCGCTATTGGTACCGATATGCCTTTCCCAACTCGTAAATCAATGGAATACTTTCTCCAGCTGAAGGACGAAATGATTGAAGAGCTCTGGGGTTTTCACCGCCCAGACACTTCAAGCATCCTTGGACCCCTTGTGCCGATCACACGAATTCGTCTCTGGCTTCAGCCACAAGACCTGGTGGTACAACGCGTCTACGCAGACATGCTTCGGGGTAGAGCCATCCGAGACGAGTTTACTTGCCAATGGTTCTCTGGGAGTTTGCTCGAATTTGTGCGCAGCTCCGATCGTCTGTTCTGGCTTGAGGGTCCTCCTGGATGTGGAAAAAGTACCCTGTACGGCTGGACGATAGAAAGTCTGCGCCGACCCGTCGGTGGTCAAAAGTACGACGTCATCACCTATACTGTTGATTCTACGCTCCCAACTGAAGCCACCATGTCATCTTTGGTCAAGGGACTTCTCAGCCAGCTCGTTGAGTACCATATCGGCCCCAGTGGCTTATACAGCGCCCTCTCTAACATGATCAATGCAGCGGCGACATCGGCCAACAGCGTTGGGGGCACGAAGGCTTTGATGGATGCATTACTAATCGCATTTCGAAACATTGCGGATCCGCTCATGGTGGTAATTGATGGACTCAATGAACTTGGAGACCGAGAAGACCAGATCATAGCCTTGCTTCACGTCCTGGTCGACTTTGAACCCAATACTAATATCAGAACCATCATATTTTCTCGCCCTCTCAAGCTATCATCCGACTTCTCTCCGCGCCGGTTGAGCATTGAACCCTCCTGTGTACAAGACGACCTGCACCGGATGGCTGCCAGCTTTCTGTCGTATCTGCCTAGTCGAGAGCGCGCAGATGTTGTCCAGAGCATTGTTCAGAGAGCGCACGGGAACTTCTTATGGCTCATGTTTGTCTTCCTACCGTGGGACACTACAAAGGAGATCTTGCCTTCCGATTTCAAAGCTCTACCTAATGCTCTCGATACCGCTTGCAAGCAATTGATCTCCGGGGTCGATCTTTCAGCTGAGACTGTTCCTCTCCTCTTGTCGACATGCGCTGTTGCTCAGCGTCCGCTAAGCCTTGGAGAAATCGAAATCCTGATGAGACTTGATTTGGAAAACAGGAAGTGGCTCAGAGTCAAGACGAACGTCCAAGAACTCGTCGTAAGGAATTGCAAAGACATTCTGATCATTCGAGGCGGCCTTGTCCAATTCCGGCACCCGTTCCTCAAACAAACCTTTGCTCAGGACCATACAGCGCCTACCATGTATGCTCACACAGACTTGGCCAATAGACTTCTCCTGTATCTCAGGATTGTCCTGGCAGGCCCTTCCGAGCTCGCTTTCAACCCTGTAGCCCCATACGTCATGGAAAGGCTGGAAACTACTAACCTGCTTTTGAATTACGCCTTGCGCTACTGGACCGTCCATTTCAGAAAATCAGAAATGTTTGATGACCCAGGTTCTCCTATATTGAACAGCGCCTGTAGGGTTTTCTTCCCGAATAGCGTCTACTCTGCGATTGTTGAGAATACATTCTGGAGTTCTCAGCCAGCCTATGACTCTCTGCAAGCACTTACACTGGCGACACGTCTAAGAATGGATCTTTTGGGGAGTCATCTCTCAGTTCTGCAGTCGACCGTACTGTCTGCCAAAACCCTCGACCGGATGAGTCAGTTTGAGCCAGCATTACTCAACTACAAGCTCGCGTTTGATCTGAGCGTCAAGCTCTTACCCGAATTCCATTCATTTATCGCTCTCTGCGCCAACGGCTACCTGGATATTCTCAATTCCCACCCTGACTTTGAGCATGGAGACGCAGACTCAGCAGAGCCCGAGATACTAAAATACATGATCGATGTGCACGGAAGGGAATTTGGTTCCAGTAGTGACGGGGCACTTCATTTTAATCGACTGCTTGCTCAGTATTACGGAAGTCGTGATGCTGGCCAATCTGCACAAATCTACCGTCGCATCCATGAACTCAGCGTGCAGCGATATGGGAAAGCTTCGCCACAGACAAAAGCTGCTACAGATATGCTCGTAGCAGCTCTGCAACGAAATGGTCAGCGCCAAGCTCACGAGATCGTTCAATACAGTGATTCCGTCTTTGACAACATTGTGCATTCTTTTGCAGTTACTGATCCTCAGCGCATCAGGGCATCAATCTCGAAAGCAGAGTCCTGCAAAGATGGCGTACGAAATGATCTCATCGACGCGGAGCTCCTATACCTTAATCTTTGGCACGGTATTGCTGATGCACACCAAAGAAAAGGGGATGATTCTGTCGAAAACATCGAAAAGCAACTCGAGATCGCATTGCTATACGCACGATATCTAATCCAATCGAAAAGAGTAGCCGAGGCCCAGGGCATCCTCCTTGGGCTTTGGGGCCAATTCGAACGTGCGCAAAGGTCTTCAAGCGTCAATGACTTGTTTGAAGAGATCGCTTTAGAATTGAACTCGATGGGCCTTACAGGGCATTCTCTCGAAATCTTGGGCTCTGTCTTGGACTGGAATCGCACGCATGATGCTTTTAAGTCCGAAGAAGCCCGGGCGTCCGCCCTTAGAGCTAGACGAGCAATGCTGAACGGACTGGAGGATAATTTCTCTCTACAAAACCAAAGTCAAGAGGTCTTACGTCGGACGTTCGAGACGGTGACAGAGGGTTCCCAAACTGACCAATCAGCTATCAATCTTGCTCGTACCTTGATAGAGAGTTTCAAACAGAGCCAGCGCTGGCAGGACGTGATCTGGGCCGCCAATAAGGTTCTACAACTGACCTGGCCCTCTGTGCTTGGTGATCAGGTTAATGTGCCCGATATCTACCATCCTGAGTTAGGGAACATGGTACTTGATCTTGCACAGGCGCATATGATGATGAAGCAGCTGACTGCCAGCGGACAACTGTATTGGCAACTCTTCCATGCCGCCAAAGGAGCCCACAACGTTGATTCATCGTCTACAGTTTCCAGAGCTGCCCAGGCCGCATTGGTCATCTACAAGAAGACTGGCCACAAGGATCGCATCCAGCACGTTTACCAAGACCTTCATGAATACTACCAGGCAAATTTTGGCGAAGCTCACGAATCTACCGTTGAAAGTCTTTACTCTTTGGCATCTTTCTCAATGGAGCAACAAGACACAAAACATGCCGTACAGTACTTCTCGAAAATCGCTAAGTCGCTAAACGGACCGGACTGCCATTCCAAACAAGCCATACCAGCGCTAGAAGCCTTGTTTCGCATTCACCTTACCGAGCAGTCCTGGACTAAAGCGAGATCCGCTTTCCAGAGCTTGTGGAAGGTCTTCATCCTGAAAGCAAAAGCATATGACATTTCACCAACAAGAGCCAAGATTCTATATACTGAATACATCCAATTCCTGGAACACTGTTCTCAAGCTGGACCAGATGTCCTCTGTAAAGTGACCGAGGAATATCGCGCTGGTTGTATAACGGCCTTTGGCGACACAAGCCTAGTAGCTGTCGAAGCAGCGTCATACTTGGCCGAAAGATTGCGCAGTAATGAGCAAACATTCTTGCAGGCAATCTCCTTATACGAGTGGATTAACGACGAGCTGCAGGACAGGCCAAGCTTATGCAGTGACGAGATCAAAATGATAGAGTCTCAGGCTCAAAGCGTTCTGACCGAATTCTATCGTGACCATGTGTCAGATATGATAGTGGATGTTGCACTTTTTAGGGCGGCTTTCTTGCAGGAAAAGAGATATTCCAACGATGTTAAGTTGTATGGACCATTGTCAGTCCTCACGTTGACAAGCTTGTCCTTTTGGATATCTTTCTTGTTCAAGCAGGCAACACAAGAGGCTTCGAACGAAGCCCTCCAAGAAATGCAACACGTGGTCGAGGATTTGATGAGTTTAGCAAGAGAGCCGAGTGCGCTTTATGATGCTGCAACCCTCTTGTCTTCCTCTTACGTCAATAACGGCCATGCTGCAGAGGGTCTGCTTCTTGTCCAAAGACTCTTGCAGCGAACGTTCTTCCCAACATCCAATGCGGATGTACTATCGGATTCCAAGAACTTGGAGGGTCCAAACTCATCCAATCTCATGTTCCTCACTACCCTCGAAGCATGCCTTACTGGGTCGAAGATGAGTTTGGGGAGAGTGCACTCGGCGGCCATGTTAGAAGCTATTCTTTGGAAGAACTACCAGCTTTTGCGGAAAGCAGATACGTCACGCGATACTGCTATCGTCTACGGCGCTCGACTATGGAATCTTCTCCTCTGCCAAGGCTCATCTTCCCTGATAACACAGATCGAGGATTCACTATTTGACAGCTTCATGACCAGCTACAGCTGCGCCTTTGACCCCCATGCGCGGACGATACGGGCTTTCTTCAAGATTCTGCTTCAGGAGCTGGGCCAGGAAAGACTGGAGGTTGATGTTCCCCGATCTGCTTGCATCGCGCTCAATCAACATCTGCAACATATCCTGGGACAAAAGAGTATGCTACCAACAGTCTCAGATGTTTCATGTCCAGGCTACCAATTCATTTCGTTCATCGGAGCTTACGAACAAGAAATGAATGTCGAGTATGGCTTTGAATTATCGCTCCTGCTAGCCAGTGACACAATTCGTTCGGCTTCGGATCAAAATTTCAGTACCGAGATGTTCGAACTCAGTAAAAGCGTGATGTGCGATGTTGTACGTATCTGTAAGACGTACGACTACAGCTTTGAACGGGTAGACCCTGCACATCTCTCTAAGATTGTGTCACTGATGGGGCTTCATCGAAATTTTGAGGATCTAGAGGTATGTATATGTATCCGTCCGCTTAAGGAAGCCCGATTATTGACAAGACCTCTAGTGGGTCCTTACTCGCCTCTGGGACGGCCGCGACCAATTCAAGTCTCTTAGCCAAGATTCTATTGTCATGCTTGGCCGTCGATTGGTTGAAGCACGTTGGGCGCACGGGCATACTACCTCGGCAACCGACCTGGCTGAGGACATTTTGTATAACCTGCGGCGCGTGTATGGACCCTCACATTACCTTTCTATCGAGATGACGGGTCTTCTGTCGTCGATGTACATGGCCGCTGGAAACGATGCCGCCATTTTAGCTGTCAACGAAGAGGCTTCAGGCGGCGGATTAAAAGACGGCTCGAACGCTGCTCTGGCCGTCGAGGCTGTAAAATCCAATCTCGATTACCTTATGCAGGTGTACAAGCAATCCGATGGCACGATCAAATCTGTGAAGCAGTATGCAGCTCTCATGGATGACTTGGTAAAGAGAATTGGTAAACCCAACTCCGGAATTTCAGCTTCAGACTTGGCAGTCACCCCTCTGCCTGTGGGCTGGGGTTTTGTGGAAGAGGAAAAGACTGTAAACGAAGATTGAAGAGTGCTGTCATTACCTAGAACCTGGTGCCGAGCGAACGAAATTGTTGTTGAGGTGGGCTGCGGCGATTACAATGCAAGAAAGAAGACTGGTTTAGGGGTACGCAATAGCCAGTAGGCGCTCTCGTTTCTTTTTGGGTAGCAAAAGCAGAACCTATTCCTACCTTCAAGCCTAGCCACCATGTGGTAAACACAGTCCACTTCAAAGATTGTGCTGATGATATTTCCCTTGTACCTGCCTGCGCCTCGAGATAGGCTGGGTTGGATCTCGGTTAGTCAGGGAAAATATTGAATGTGCGAAAACACCCTAGATCCCGGCTAACACGCTGGACATGTGTCAAGGTCTACTTTGACCACTTTGACTTATGATTGGCTTTAAAGGGAATCCCATTCAGACTCGTCTCCACACGTCAAAACCAGTCGTACACTCGGCTCCGATCCGACGAAGATGGTTCAGTGAGCATCGAAGTGAGTCTCTATCGGTGAGGAGGAATGTCATTCGAAAAAACGGCTTTCGCACTTTGGATCCCGCGCCTTCGGGGAACGGCCAGCTGCCCCTTATTTCAGAGCCCTGTAAGTCCTTAAAAATCCCGTTTCGAGAGTCGAGGCTCAAATCCCTCGGCGATTGTGTGTGTACTGTATGAGCATCGTTGCCGGCAGCCACCGCTCTAACAGGGCGGGAGGACCATGTTCGCCACTCTCCCGGTGTAAAGTAAGCAAGCTGGTCCGGAAGTCTCCCTGAAGTATTGTGCTGTAACCCTAGCCTGACTATGTAGTTGTTAGAGAACTCCCATGCTGTTAAGACTCGAGCGTCAAACATCGAGTAATTGTTTCGTGATCCAGTTTGTTGAGAAGCAAAGGATGCCTCCTACAGAGAATCTATCTACATAGAATGCGCATTCTCCGTCACCCAAAACTTTTGTAGATGATTCTAGGGTAGGACTGGTCGTACACCCTAGCATGTGGCTGCAGGTACACCCCCAATCAACTAGCTGTACAACTCCTTTGATTAGGTTGAACTCAAAGTAGCCGAGCCAATCATAATGTCGAATTTTTATCCAAAAATACAATTACAGTTTTAAACATTAGCAAATCTGCAAACCTGCTTAGGGTATACTTTGTACACCTTAAGGACAAATTAATAAAATTGTTAAATACATATATTATTTATTAAAAAATTTATTTGAATATATCATAATTTATAATTTAATTTGTTTTTATAATATATTTAAAAAAAGTAAAAATATTTTATTTATTTATTTTTTATAATAAATATATATTTTAATAAAAAGTTATAAAATTTTAATATAATATTAATATTGTTTTTCAAATTAAAACTATTTATAAATAATAAATAATAAATAATAAATAATAAATAATAAATAATAAATAATAAATAATAAATAATAAATAATAAATAATAAATAATAAATAATAAATAATAAATAATAAATAATAAATAATAAATA
>JAABUQ010008070.1_pt1 | contig 14922 bp, 21 predicted proteins | sample 5560001 | NCBI WGS metagenome assembly JAABUQ01 (sample SAMN10711888, study PRJNA513371) | rock metagenome | isolation source: Antarctica rocks | place: Antarctica: Victoria Land, Finger Mt nord | collected 2015-12-18 | reverse complement strand
CTCTGCCCCCTCTCCCTCCTCCCACCCTTCTCCCTCTCCCTCTTCCTCTCAAACTGCCCCTGAAACTTCTCCCTCTCGACCTCCCCGCGTCCCGCCAACTCCCCCTCCATCACCCTAAACGCACTACCCTCCGCGTTGACCCCAACCATCCCCTCCAGCATCTTAATCTCCCGTGCCCAGATACCCTTATCTTCTATTTCCTTCCCGTCAGGGTCGGTGCTGTCGATCGGTGTTTCCAACACCATTGGGAGGTTTGAGAAGGGGGCGTAGTTGACTATGTTGTGGAAGGCGCGGAGGCCGAGGAAGCCGAGGCCGATGTTTTGGCTGGGGGGGATGGGTGGTCAGTTTTACTTTTTTTGATGATTTGGAGGTCATGGGGGGTTGAGGATGGCTTTGGGGGGGGGTCCTGCCGCGGTGTGTGCCACTGCTCGTGGCTTTGATTCAAAACAAGGGGGTAGGGACAGCGAGGATACGTACTGTAAATCCCGATGACTCCCCAAAGGCGCCTTACTATCGTTCAAATGCAAAGCGCGCAGGTAGCGCAGCCCTACCACTTTATCAAAATTTGACATTGTAGCCTCGAACGCGGCGGGCGAGCGGATATCGTAGCCCGCGGCGAAAACGTGACAGGTATCCAGACAGACACCGATGCGCTCTTTCTGCTCCACGAGGGCGATGATGTCGCGCAGGTCTTCGAAAGTGGAGCCGATGACGTTGCCCGCGCCGGCCATGGTCTCCAGCACCGGAATTACCGTTGAGGTCTCGGCGTGAGCGCGGTTCAAGGCCGCTGCTATACGAGCGATGGCCGAGGGTCGGGGGAAGGGGCCCGTGCTGCCGGGGTGGAAGTTGTAGAGGCGGATGCCGAGGGCTTCGCAGCGGTGGAGGTCGTCGATGAAGCCGTTGTAGGCTTGGGTCGCTTTGGTTGGGTCGGCTTGGGCGAGGTTCACGAGGTAGGACCCGTGCGGGAGGATGTGCGCGCCGGGGTCGTAGCCGTGGGAGGCGCAGGCGGAGATGAATTGGTCGCGGTGGGAGGGGACGAGGGGGGGGTTGTCCCATTTGCGTTGGGATTTTAGGAAGAGGGCTAGGGCGTTGGCGCCGATGTGGACGGCGTTGGTGATGGAGTTTTGGACGCCTTTTGCGGATGAGACGTGCGCACCGATGTAGAGAGGGAGGTTGGGGGTGCGTGTGGCTAGGGGCATGGCTTCGGCTTCCTTCTCTTCTTTGGTCTTTCTGGGGCGTCTAGTCTTTTTGGGAGCTTCGTTGTCGTCGACTTCGTCTTGCTCTTTCCCCTCTTTTTCCTCTTTTTTGGCTTTAATCTTCCGTTTGGTCTTTGATGGAGATACCGCGGCGCTTGAAGCCTCCTCCTTCTTAAATTCTTTGGTCTTTTCGGGCTTGCTCCTCTTAGGGGGTGGACTGATATCGGCTAGTTTTTCCCTTTCGATCTTTGTAGGCTTCCAGCGTTTCGAGGATTGAGGCGTCGTTCCTTCGAGTATAGCGTCTTCTTCGGTGTTTCCCGCTTTTCTTTTCTGCCTGGAACTTTTGGGAGTTGTCGTGGGGGCAAAGTCTACTTTTTGGCCGTTTTCTTTCCCTTGTTCGATTTTTGGCTCCTTCCGAGAGTCCCTGGACGTTCCAGTCTTCCCTTTACTTAGGGATGCCTCCTCAATACCCGCATCTGACCGCTGATTTCGTCTGTTGACTTGGGCCTTCTTAAGCTGCGTGGGTTTCTGCGCTGCCGAGTGAAGACTTTCGGCGGAAGCTTTGTTGGCAGCTTTGCGAGTCTGCGATCTTGGACTCGAGCGTGTAGTGTTGGGCAAATTCGACGAGCGGTTCATAGCTACTTGCAGTCTGCTGTCTGGGGCTTGGGGAGCATGGCTTAGTAAATTGATAGGTGAGGGATTGCTCTGGCTGGTTCAGTCAGTATACAGTAGATCAACTCCATGACATGCTGTCGCAGCAACTCGTTTGGGTTGTGACGCGGATCTACTCTAGCTCATTTCTAACGCGTACTAAATAAATTACAATATCGCGTTTATTTCAACATTAGTGCCAAAATTGGCCAATGACCCAGCCCATTCACAGTATAAAACGATTTCTCGGAGTTCTATTAAGGTACCGTGATGTTTTCACACAATTCGTGACCTAGTGGCAGCTTCGTATCAGCTATTGCTTAGTTCAGTATTAGATGCACGGGTCCCTAGAACCTACTTCTTGGTTCCATCCTGCCTGCTCCAGTGTATGATCGCGGAGCCTTAGATCTTGTGGAGCCGCAGGTCGACACCTTGGTGATTCACAATATACTGGTATACCTTCACCCCTTTAAAACTCCGACTCAGCCAAGCACCTTCAAACCCCCTTTCGTCTTTCCCTGCTTCTTCTGCACGCCGCCGCCACCAATTCCCTTCTGCCCTCCCCCCCCTGTCCCGCCCTTCCCTTTCCGCTTGTCATCCCTGTGCACTGTCGGTCGAATCTCCGTGGTACTCTTCCTCAGTAGCACAGGATGACTCCCAATATACTTCCCCTGCATATCCCTGGCAGCCTGGAAATACTCCTCTCCGTCCACAAAACTCACAAAACCATACCCCTGGCTCTTTGTCGTCCTTTTGTCCCTCACCACCCGTGCTTTCTGCACTGACGGGTATTTCGAAAACGCTTTGAGCAAAGATTCGTCTGTAACTTCGCCAGCGAGGTTGCCGACAAAGAGCCGGAAGTGCGCGGGGTCCCATTCTAGTAGTGAGGGGTCTTGCCAAGTTTTCCCGCCGCCGCTGCGGATCACAGTCTTCTGTTTGCCATCCGCACCTGTGACGACAGCTGCGATACCAGTGTCGGCATTGGCGGCGGAGCTGATGGCTGAGTTGGACATTTGGGGTCCTGCGGCGTCAGGGCGGACGCCTAGTGGGGCAGTGTTGGCGCCTGTAGAGGCGGCGCTTCCTTCACCGCCTGTGTATCTGTTGAACGTGCGCGTGGCGTTTGAGGAAGAGTCTTTGCCTGCATAGGCACTTTGCCATTGGGCAATTTGCGCTTCCATTTCTGGGTCGAGGGGTTCTTGGCCACGTCCTCGTCCACTGTCTTGGCCTGGGAGGGGGAATGGATTGCGGATTTGGGGTGTTGATACCTCGGGGTAGGATGAGGGAGTTTGATTGTAGGACGCGGATGTTGGTTGTTGATACGACTGTTGTGCTTGAATTGCGCCATTTGAATAGGTGGTTTGGGGTGCCGAAAAGCCAGTAGGAGGGGCGGGACCCGCTGATACAACTGGGCTGTGTGTGCGGAATGGCTGGCTGTTCGTAGCTATCGATCGTGGTTGGAAGCCCGTGAAGCCACCGAAGACAGCGGCTGGTTTGCCAGTTCCGCTACCTGCGTTATCATTGTAGCCTCGAGTTCCTGGTGCTGATGAGAAAGTAGGGGTGGAGGAGGTGGCTGGTTTGAAGGATGGTGGAGGGCCAGCTGCAGGTGGCGGTCTTGGGGGTAATGATGTATGCGTCGGAGGTGTTGACGAAGAGGAAGTGATAGGCGGCTTTAGACCTGGAGGTGGTGGATATGACATGATGAATTGCTGTGTAGGAGTCTTGGGTAAGATGAGGTTACGTACCTCGCGCCTCAGACGCTTCAGCTGCCCAGATCGGGGTTCGGATGTATTACTGGACGAATGGTGCCGCTTACTCTAATGCAGTCTATGATTCCGCAATCCAAATGTGTGATTACGGAGTTCATGCAGGATGCGGGATAGAGAGATGATTTTACTAGCGCCGGAATTACTTCGGTTGGTCAGCCTTAAGCAAGCCCTCTCGGCCGGCATAAAAACGTGCACTGCCCACCTTCAATTTTGAGCGGTTTTTTCTTCTTATGTCACTGTTGACTCTCTTTTTCTCGATGCGTTAAAGAGAACAACATATCATTCACCTTCAATACAGACTGTCGTCCAATTTCAGAAAACCGAATCAAATAGCAAAGATGACAGAAAAAGCAGTGTAAGTTGTAAATCTTGTTCCCTCATGCATCCAATTGCCCCACTTCAAACAAACACGACATATTACCCACGACGCTACCTCTCTGAGTTGTAGTATATGAAGATGATCCTCAATCTCTGCAATTCACAGTGTCGAATCAAGTTGCTGAGAGCTGTTGGCTAATTGTAGCGCACGTCTCGCCGGCATCAACGTCGGCGGACCTGCGCGGATGTCTCCCAGTGCTGATTTTGGCCTCATCGGTCTGGCCGTCATGGGCCAAAACTTGATCATGAACGTTGCCGACCACAAGTTCAAGATCGTTGCCTTCAATCGAACTGTAGCAAAGGTCGACCGCTTCCTTGATAATGAAGCCAAAGGTCGGCTCCCACTTGGACTGTCGTCCTGACCAAATGACGACCGCTGATGTTCCTTAATAGGCAACGAAAACATCTTGGGGGCCCACTCAGTGCAAGAATTTGTCTCCATGCTCAAGAAACCGCGTCGTATGATGCTTCTCGTCATGGCAGGCAGGCCTGTTGACGATTTCATCGAGCTTTTGCTGCCATTCGTCGAAGAAGGAGACATTATCATAGACGGTGGCAACTCTCACTTCCCAGACACCAACCGTCGAACCCGAGCATTGAGGGAGAAAGGCATCCGATTTGTCGGTACAGGAGTCTCGGGAGGCGAGGAGGGTGCCCGCTATGGACCCAGTCTTATGCCAGGGGGCAATGAAGAAGCCTGGCCTTACATCAAGGACATTTTCCAGTCTATCGCTGCGAAGAGTGATGGCGAGCCATGCTGTGATTGGGTTGGTGACGAGGGTGCTGGCCATTATGTCAAAATGGTCCATAACGGTATTGAATATGGTGATATGCAATTGATCTGCGAGGTATGATCTCTCTCGTTAGCGAGAAGGGGTCTTGCGGAGTGAGATGTGCTAAGAATTGATCAAGGCATACGATATCATGAAGCGTGGTTTGGGGCTTCCGGACAAGGAGATATCCGATGTCTTCGCCGACTGGAATAAGGGTGTCCTCGATTCCTTTCTCATCGAAATCACCCGTGATGTTCTTAAATATGAGGATGACGACGGTACATCATTGGTTGAAAAGATTCTTGACTCCGCTGGACAGAAGGGCACAGGGAAATGGACCGCGATCAACGCCCTAGATCTCGGTATGCCCGTGACCTTGATCGGAGAAGCTGTCTTTGCGCGGTGCCTGAGCTCGCTGAAGCAAGAGCGCGGACGTGCGTCTCAAGTGCTCTCGGGCCCGAAGCCAAACTTCAAGGGAGACAAAAAAGAGTTTCTGGCGAACCTTGAACAAGCTCTATACGCGTCAAAGATCATCTCTTACTGCCAGGGTTTCATGTTGATCCAGAACGTAAGTTTCGAATCATCGCAAACACCAAGAATGCAGCAAAATACTTATTGGAATATAGGCTGCAAAAGAATACAATTGGAAGCTCAACAAGCCTTCGATTGCCTTGATGTGGCGCGGAGGGTGTATCATCCGATCAGTCTTCCTCAAGGACATCACCAGTGCCTACCGCAAGAACCCCAACCTCGAAAACCTTTTGTTCGATGACTTCTTCAATAAGGCCATTCACAAAGCCCAAGATGGATGGAGAGATATCGTCGCATGCGGAGCCAAATGGGGTATCCCCACGCCGGCTTTCAGCACCGCCCTCAGCTTCTATGACGGCTATCGCGCCAAGAATCTGCCTGCGAATCTTCTGCAGGCGCAGAGAGATTACTTTGGCGCTCATACTTTCAAGATTAAGCCCGAATTTGCCAGCTCGAAATATCCGGAGGGCAAGGACAACCATGTCAACTGGACTGGAAGGGGAGGCAACATTTCAGCGTCGACATACCAGGCATAGACCTTGTTGGAGCGCGATGGAACAAAAACGCGTAGCCATGGCTCTTGCAATACGAACACTGAGTGTCTAGCTAGGTAGACGAAGTACATGTAGTAGAACTTTGGTACCTTTTGTCTTGCACAAACTCGAACTAGGGCAGATATCTCGATTGAATGGTCTGGGTCGGCTTTTTCCTCTCCCGAATGACTTGGAATCCCTATTCGCACCAAACTACTAGGTCGTGCCTCCTTAATTAGGGTCCTATTGGGGCCGAATAGCGTAACCCCCCCCAGTTTGAGCCTCCACACGCCGCAAATTGTGCCCCAGAACTAGTACCAACAAATCTGTCCAGTGATCGCTGCCCAGTATTGACACGAGCTCGACATCGATGAGGGAAGTCGAGAGAGGAGATGACGGATGCCATGAGGTAGTCCGCGGTATTCGACCTTGGTGCACCCTCTCTACCTGACCCCTATATTGTGAGCCTTGAGATCAGTAACGTCCTCACGATCCATGGACCCCAATGGATGCTCCTAAAGGACCTTCACCAGAAGAAGAGGAGTATAGAGATAGCCGCCAGACTACGACCTCATTCTCAATTCCAGCTGTAGAGTCCGAATTATCTACAGCGACCAGACCAAGCGTCGAGAGCCTGCATTCTGCATTTGAATCCGACACCGATGATCTCCTCTCGCCAGACATGGATGGTCATGGCGATGCATATCGCCGCCGTAAAGCTCAATTGATGGCCGAATATGAAAATGGGGCCATCGAGGGTAGACACAGCGGAAAGAGAGCTCCTTCCCGGCCTAAGTCGAGAGCTTCGAATGATAGCTTGAGACCGCCACCATACACGTCTGCTAAGGGCCAGGAATCAGACTTCTCATCCATGTCTACAAGTGATGATGTCGAGATGGACCACCTTCATTCGGAAGAAGGGTTGACCGATGACGAGGAGACCGGCTTGACCAAGAAAGACAAGCAGCATAGAAAGAGACGACGGAGAAAAACTGCAGGCTTGGACGCAAGACTTGTTGGAAACTCTCAATCATCTGGCATCGAGCAGAAGCTTGCAGACCGGAATATTCTGAAGGCGATGATCATCAATGTGCTTCTGATAGCATCGTGGTATACATTCTCGCTGTCTATATCCATAGTAAGTGTCCTTTCCCTGGCTAGATGAAATACAACTGACGACCAACCTAAAACCGCAGTACAACAAGTGGATGTTTGCACCGGATTACTTGGACTTCCCCTTCCCCCTCTTCACAACATGCGTGCACATGCTCGTACAGTTCATGTTCGCCTGCATCGTTCTCTATTTCATCCCTCGATTACGACCTCGAGTAGACAGCATAACCAATCCGCACAACCACACTCTCGTACAAAGAGACTCGTCTCAAGCTGAAAAGCCTCTGATGACGCAGATGTTCTATCTAACTCGTATCGGCCCCTGCGGTGCTGCTACTGGCCTTGATATTGGCTTGGGGAATATGAGCATCAAGTTCATTACTCTTACCTTTTACAGTAGGAATCCACCTCTACTTTCAGCAGTGTCGCAGCGCTGACCAGCTCTAGCAATGTGCAAGTCATCATCCCTGGCTTTCGTCCTTTGCTTTGCCTTCCTCTTCCGACTCGAAACCCCATCCGTCAAACTCATCCTCATCATCGCCACCATGACAGTCGGTGTCATTATGATGGTAGCAGGCGAAGCAGCCTTCAACCTCCTAGGCTTTGTCCTCGTCATCCTAGCCGCCTTCTTCTCCGGTTTTCGCTGGTCGCTTACCCAAATCCTCCTCATCCGCAGTCCAGCAACGAGCAACCCATTCAGCAGTATCTTCTTCCTCGCCCCAGTCATGTTCCTCAGTCTCGCTATAATCGCCATCCCAGTCGAGGGTTTTTACGACCTCGGTCAAGGCCTAGCCAAGCTTGTCGCGGCCAAAGGCGCTTTTATGACCCCCTGCATCCTGCTCTTCCCCGGACTCCTCGCCTTCCTTATGACAGCCTCTGAATTCGCTCTGCTGCAGCGTACTTCAGTCGTCACTCTGAGTATCTGCGGTATTTTTAAAGAAGTCGTCACCATCGTTGCCGCCGGCCTCACCTTTGGTGATCCTTTGACCCCAATAAATATCTCCGGCCTGATCGTTACCATCGCCAGTATCGCAGCATACAATTATATAAAAATCACAAAGATGAGACGAGATGCTAGGATAGAGGCAGAGAGGACACAGAAGGAGATTGATGAAGATGTTAGTGAAGGAGACGAAGACGCGGTTGAGCCGATGCTCTCGCCCCCGAAACAGAGGGCAGGACGCGCAGACTCTTTGCGACCACCGGTGGGGCGGTCCAGGACGGCGTCATTGGCGTCTTTGAAGAGTTCACGCTCGAACGAGTGATTGCATCCTACACGTCTGATGTGCAAGGCGTTGTGGAGGTCTGGGTAGGCTGGGACCATAAGCATTCATGGTGCCCAATAGAGCATGGTTTACATGTTCGGGTACCGGCGGAGGTATACTGTAATTACAGAGCATCTACAGGAAACATTCTTCATGTGCATCTACCCTTCAGCTATGCTTTCGCTGCTGTAGGAGTGATGAGTGGTATTGCCCATGCGATTTCAATTCCCCGTCAATCGCAGCAGACAATATATCTCTCTATCTGATCGGCGACCCATCTACTACATCCAATCCCTCACATTCCTCCATTTTGACCTTCCCAGCCCCCTGGGAAGGCGGCCCCCCCCTTTCGCTCGTCGACCCATCATCCCAAAACTCCACATCCCCCTCCCCTAGACTCCCCTTCTTGACCAATTGCCCCTTCTGCCTCATCAAATCCTCAATAGTAAAACTCCTATCATTGAAAAATTTAAGATGGTCGCTGATCACGTGTCGGTTCTTGCACTCCGGGCACGTAATCAGCACGGTCCCGCTGTGGTATCCTTGCTTGGAGATTTTGTGGGTCGAGCGGTGGGAGCAGGGTTTGCAGGTTAATGTTATTTCGTAGGAGGGTGCGGGGAGTTCTTGGGGTGTGGGACCTGAGCTGGAGGCGGTGGTGGTAATGATAGGGGAGGTGGGAGAGAGGGAGGAATTGCGCCGTGTTTGGTGGAAGGGGGAGGGTGGATATGGGCGTCCGGTGATGGAGGATTTAGGCGTTAAGGCGAACGTCCGGAGTGGGAGGGAGGTTCGGAGGAATGGAGACAGGGTCAGACGGGCGGAGGGCCGTAACGAGCGGATAAGAATGCTGAGGGGGGTTTGAGCTAGCATGCTTGCAGTGGTGAGATATGAAGAGGATAAGAGGAATGCTGAGAGATGGATGAGCTGTAGGCCCAGAACGTCACTTTCTCAACCCGCTTGCGGCACAATTCCGCCTGCGATTTGCATGGAAGGCCTCATATACAGTTCACCTCTAATGCTCTTTGTGTAAGTCCGAAAGGTCTCATACAGGTATAGATTAGTTGCATCTGGGAAGTTTGCTTTCTCAGACTCATCCTGCGTCTGTAACATGTCTGCTCAGTTCGTCATGACTCCTCCATTCACGTACTTGTGAAGACTCGAGCCCTTACCACCAGGTACCAAACAGCGTCTTCCTCTGGCATTTGCACTGTCGGGCCGGAAACGTGCGTACTGAAAGATACAAATTGTCGCCATCATGATTGCAGGGAGGGGTAGAAGCAAGATCAGGCCTCCGAGAAGGGTAATTAATTCCCCTCCAGTCAAAAACGAGCATCATGCGGCCTGAATCGTCACTTTCATTTGACCCCTTAGGTTCCTTCTTCAATGTTCGCACTATCATGTTGTCTTTGGATCTCTCCGACCCTTTTTATTGTATTTTCATGTAGTATGACACGGACTTACATTCGCCGCTACAAGGGTCTCGGAGATACCGACGCCATCGACTTCGAAGCCTCCTGGTACGTCCTCGCCTCATCGTTACGCGAGATACATACCAAAAACGCCTCAAAACTCTCCTTCGAAGAGCTCTACCGTAATGCCTACAAACTAGTATTGAGGAAGCGGGGCGAGACGCTCTACGAAAAGGTCAAGGACTTTGAAGAAGCATGGCTTGCCGGCGAGGTTCAACCTCGAATCACATCGGTCTTGTCGGCCAATCTCCTCATGGCGACCTCTGGAGGCTCTACAATTGCTACAGCGAATGAGAAAAGAGCGGAGGGGGAGAAGCTGTTGAGGTCGTTGAAGGACGCCTGGGAAGATCACAATCTGTGCATGAACATGACTACGGATGTTCTCATGTATATGGTACGTCGCGCCAGCTACGCGCCCGAATTCCTGTCAGGACTCTACGGCTGACCATCTGGTTCTCGTCCAGGATCGCGTTTACTGTAAAGACGTTAAGAAACCCTCCATTTTCAATGCTTCGATGGGGCAATTCCGAGACTTCGTCCTAAGGACACCCTTATTTCCCGATTCAGATCATCAGACCACCATCGCCCAGATACTCAATTCCGTAATGCTTGATCAAATACGAATGGATCGGGAAGGCGACATGATCGACAGAGCTCTACTCAAATCATGCGTTTACATGTTGGAAGGTCTTTACGAAACAGAAGAGGAGGATGAAACCACAAAGCTTTACCTCACAAACTTCGAGCCTACGTTCCTCGGCGCGAGTAGGGCCTTTTACGAAGCCGAAGGGACATCTCTCTTGCAGGAAGCAGACGCAGGGACGTTTTGCAGACATGCTGTGAAACGATCGAATGAAGAACAAGATCGATGCAGATCAACATTGTCTCCTTTGACTTCTGGGAAGATCAAGTCTGTCGTGGAGGAAGAATTGATCAGGAAACATTTGCGGGAGGTCATTGCATTAGAGAACAGCGGCGTCAGGTTCATGATGGACAACGATCGACTTGGCGAATTAGAAATGATCTATGACCTCAGCGCGAGGGTCGATCCCAAGAAGGACGAGCTCAGAAAAGCGCTGCAATCTCGAATTGTGAACTTGGGGACAGAGATAAACAAGGCCGCCACTAGCGTACCAGCAGCACCACTGTTGAACGAAGCGGCGCCTGAGGCCGAGAAAGGTGACGGAGAGGTCAAGGCGCCCGAAAAGCAAATCAACCAGCAGACTGTCGCTGCAATCAAGTGGGTCGACGACGTCTTACTACTTAAAGAGAAATATGATCATATAGTGGCCGTGCCGTTCCAGGCGGACCAAGGTCTCGAAACGGCACTCACGCGCAGCTTCACCGACTTTATTAACGAGTTCGAGAGAAGCTCCGAATACCTGTCCCTGTTCTTCGACGAGAACATGAAAAAAGGTATCAAGGGCAAAACCGAGAACGAAGTAGACGCGTTACTTGACAAAGGCATCACGCTTCTCCGGTACATCCAAGATAAGGACATGTTCGAGCGATACTACAAGAAACATCTTTCCAGGCGTCTTCTGATGAAACGCTCCGTCAGTATGGACGCAGAGCGACAAATGATCTCGAAAATGAAGATGGAAGTTGGAAACACCTTTACTCAACGAATCGAAGCCATGTTCAAAGACATGGCTGTCTCCGCTGATTTGACCTCGAATTACAAACGATACGTTGCCGACCTAGGCGCCCCCGATCCCAGACGCGCTGAGATTGAAGTCAACGTCCTAACAAGCACAATGTGGCCCTTGGATGCCATGACACCTTACTTGGAAGGTGACACACGACCAACCTGCATCTTTCCGCCCCAGATCGAACGCGTCAAGCAAGGCTTTGAGAAGTTCTACCTCGACAAACACAGTGGCCGCAAATTGACCTGGCAAGCCCACATGGGTACCGCAGACCTCCGTGCTTACTTTCCGGAGTGCAAAGGCGCAAAGAAAACACGCGAGATAAATGTCTCCACTTACGCCATGGTCATCCTCCTCCTATTCAACGACCTACCAAAAGGGGATTATCTGACCTGCGAAGACATACAAGCACAAACAAACATTCCGCTCAACGAACTCTCGCGAAATCTCCAGTCCCTCGGAGTTGCCCCGAAAACACGCGTCCTAAAGAAAGATCCCATGAGCAAGGATGTGAAGCCAACGGACAAGTTCTACTTCAACGAGTCGTTCTTCAGCCAATTCCAGAAATTCAAGATCGGTGTTGTGAGTGGGAATAAAGTTGAGGATGTCAATGAGCGGTCTGAGACCGAGCAGAAGAACGATTTGACTCGAGCTGCTGTCATTGATGCTGCGCTAGTTCGAATCATGAAGTATGTCCTTCCCTTATTCTTCCTTTCCCTACCCCTTCCAGCCCTGGGACCTTCCTCTCCGGTATTTTTACGGAGGCTTGACTAAACTTCCCTCTCCCATCACAGACAGCGTAAAGAATTCTCCCACAGCCAGCTCATATCAGAGGTCATTGCCCAGCTGACAGCACGTTTCATGCCGGACGTCTCCATGGTGAAAAAGGAGATCGAGAGCTTGATCGAGCGCGAGTATTTGGAACGCATCGAGGATCGGGAACCGCCTTCGTATCGCTACTTGGCTTAGCTGATCTCATTGAGGACATCATTTTGAGGGATGGCATAACTACAGATGAAATCCACGACTTACAAGTGGACTGAACAGCAATTTAGCGCGGCGCGGGGTGCATTTCTTTGGCATTGCTGGGGTCTTTCTACGCTTCTACGACATTCATCTGGAGAGGGAAGAGGCAGGCTCTGCGAGTACCTGGGAGGGGCTTGAAGACTTTAGGCAGGAGTGTTCGACAGAGCAAGAGCAAGATTGGTGTGACTCAGAAACAGGAGACTTGAGGGACCCTCGGGGCATTCTTGAGGTATCTTGCTCGGGAAGTGCAAAGAGCTAAGGCTCGAAAGTGGGAGTCCAGAAGTGGTTGGCCAAATACTAAATCGCATGCGTGATAGAAGGATACTAAACAAATAGCCTATCAGACCACAATGAGGACAAATGAATGCCCAAAGTGATATGATATCTCACTTCTCCCCATTGCCCAATCACATACTAGTCTTAGCGTCCTTCAAATTTACCGTAATGTATCTTCCTAGCTCCCCAGCACTTGCAGGCGCCTGCTTGGTTTCAACCTCTCATTCCCTTTACATCTCACCGCCATATAGCAGGAGGTGGTGGAGGGCGTGTAGCTTTCATTCTCCCTCTCTTCTTATCCTCTTCTTGTCGCTCCTTAGCCCAAGCCCATTCCGCCAAACCCTGTGCAGTACCACCACGCCATCTCGAAAGGGACTTCGATCCCCTGCAGGAACAAATGCGTGTTTGAACCCCGAGAGCGGCGCCAGAGCACGGACAGTGTGAGGATGGCAGAGGCCAAGCGGTCCAACAACGCTGGAGGGAAGACTCCAGCCAGTGTTGCGACGCCGGATGTCGGACCACAGAGTACGGTCTCGATGGAGCAGGCGCTGAGTGGAGCTATTGGAGCTCGGTGAGTCCTGCTCTTTCACCTCTTCCTACTCTCTACAAAGTACTCCCAACAATACACACTCTTCGCCAATCGACTCATGCTCCCACTCCCCAAACATATACTAACCCAACCCCCCAGAATCCGCATCCAAACCGCCCTCCCCACCTCTCAAACCCTAGAAGGCACCCTCTTTACCATCTGCCCGCGCACCTCCCTCCTCGCCCTCACCACCCCCCAGACAACCCACCTCCTCCCCCTCTCCACCCTCACCACCTTCACCATCCTCTCCCCCGCCCCCCCCACCCCTTCCCTCCCCCAACTAAACACCGCCGCCCTCGAAGCCCGCGTCGCAACGGCCTTAGCCCGCGCCAAGGAAAAAGCCGCCAAGATCAACAAATCCGTGGGGAAGGAAGTGCAGGATATTTTCGACGCACTGGACCGGCAGTTCAGCGCTAAGTGGCAGGGGAAGGACATGTTGGTTATGGAGCAGGTGGTTGTGAAGGGGCCGGGGTATAGAGCCGAAGATTGTAGAGCGCCGGGGAGTCAGGGGGCGGGGTTGTTGGGAAGGGTGAAGAAGGTGGTGAGTGCTTCTTTATTTATATTACTGGGGGTTTGGTTTGGTTGCTATCGCATTGGAGGGAAGATAGTGCATGCCCGTTTTTCTGGCAGGGAAGAGAATGCGCTGATAAGATACTGTGCAGTTGGAGAACGAACGCAAAAGGCTCCAGGTGCGCGAGGCCAAGGCGGTGAAGCCCGCCGTGCCGAATATCGTCCCCGCGGTGCCGGCTCCGCAGGGGCAGAGGAAGGGGGGTTAAGCAGAGGAATAGATACCTCGGGTGATTTTCGACGCCATCTCGAAATGGTACGAAAAGCGGTTCGAGGGCGGTACGCTGGAAGGGGGAATGGAAGATCTGTGGCGCGTGATTGTGATTGTATGGGGACTTTTAGATTTGGAGGGCGTGTGGATTGGAAGTTGTAAAGGAAGGAGGGATTCAAGGGCGGCAGGTCAGAGCGTTGAAAGAGTTGGGCTGGCATCCTTTTGAGAATGGTGGGAGTGGGTAGGGGAACTTAGGGGGAACTCAGGGGGGCATAACGCTTCTCCGAACAGGAAATAAGAGGGTCGGAGGAGAATTAAAGACGTGTCGTTTTAAGAGCATTGAGCTGGAATGTCATTTCCCACTACCAACCAACCCACGGAAGGTTTTGTATTGCATTTGTCGGATGGATCAAATGATCGAGTATCTATGAGAAACACATATTCTACAGTCTCAGCCGACATTCTGGTAAGCGCCGTGGTATGCGAATGAATTCGATATCCCTCACGCTCCTTTCACACATTATCAATCACCCCCTTATCGCCTAGCCCTTCTTCTTTCTCCGCTCCCACATCCCGTCCTCAATCCCCCTTTAACCAAACCCCACCATCCCAGCCCCTCCTCCCAACCTCCCTCACCAACCCCTCCTCCACGCCCTCTCCTCCTCCCCCCTCTCCCTCCTCCTCTCCCTCCCCCCCTCCCTCTTCCTCCTCTTCACCCTCCCGGCCCTCTCCGGCTCAGTCACCCTCTCCAAAACCCTCTTCCTCCTTCTCCCGTCCCTCCTCCCCCTAACCCTCTCCCGCACCCCCTGCATCACCCTTACAAACTCCGTTGTCCCCATCTTTTCCTGCAGGGTGGTTAAGATTTCTTGGGAGCCGGTGACGAGGGTTCTGTAGCCTTCCACGAAGGCCGGGTCGGAGGAGTGAGGGGGGGG
>JAABUQ010008069.1_pt1 | contig 14923 bp, 9 predicted proteins | sample 5560001 | NCBI WGS metagenome assembly JAABUQ01 (sample SAMN10711888, study PRJNA513371) | rock metagenome | isolation source: Antarctica rocks | place: Antarctica: Victoria Land, Finger Mt nord | collected 2015-12-18 | reverse complement strand
CGTCGACGTGATCCAAACTGATCGCCATGCGCCGTGCTACCGCCGCGACCGACATCTCGCGCAGTAATGCAATCGCGATCCGTTCGAACCGTTCGGTGAATTCCGAACGACCTGCCGACCACGGCACACCACGGTCAACACCCCATGCTCGGGACAGTCGACGCGGGGAACCAGCGCATGAAGGTATAGTTGATCGCCGCACAGATCGAGGTCGCGTCAAAAAAAACGCGTTCGCGATGATCGTGTTTGCCGCACTCGAAACTGCACGATGGGCAACGACCCCGGCCGCGCCATTCCAGTCGGACGTCGACGCGGCCGCGCTCGAGATCGAGTTTGGATTCGGTGACATCCCAAGGGTCTTCAACGCGCAGCAGGCCACGCAGCAATTCGGTATCGCGCATTCCATACCTTACGACGTCCGCCGCGATTCCTGCCTTGCCCACTCGATCTGCTGAAGAGTCATTTATTGAGGCGTTTCGCCACACGCGCGCACCGGCCGCGGACGAGATGTCCTCCGTGATCCGTGACGGTGTTGTTTACAATACAGCCTTCGCCGTTCCTCACGATGGCGTAACTCAGGCGGCTACCCTCGTACCGCACTTCCCGTTCGGGAAACGTGGACCGCTCCGACTCTATGACGCGGGCGGCGGGAGCGTCCCTGTCACGAGGAAGGTGACAAAGTTCGGTATCGGAGCCGAAGATCTCGCCGCTTCCTTCCAATGGTCGCGATCGCCGCGGATGTCGGCGGCCGACATGCTCAGAATCGCGAAACGCTCGACGCCGTTGAAAGTCGGCGTTCCATACACGGGGCTGACGTCTCCGTTTTTGAAATACGTCACCCGAACCTCGAAAGACTTAGCTCTCGGAACGCTCGGCCCGATTTTTGCAAGCGCGTCGAGAGCGTCGCGTTCGAGGCGCAGCGTGCCGTCGGGTGCCGTCGCGCGTGTCTGTACGATGTCTTTGACCTCGGAACTGACGTCGTAAAGAATAAGAGCCTTGCCCGCCGCGATTCTTCCGACGATGGGATGGCCCGGAAGATCGTCGGCGCTCGCCGCAGGGCCCACCGTACATGCCAGGAAGGCGCTCAAAGCGACGATCATAGTTCGCATCGCGCTTCGTTCAACCAAAGCGGACCGAAAAACCTCGTCCCTGATGTTCGAGCGCGATTCGTCGCCTTTCCTCAAGAGCCGTTGCCCCTCCAGGGGTGGCAACGTTCGAGGAGCGAGATGGCGTCGCTCGCCACGATGTGGCGTCCGGCGGAGGCGAGATGCCAATCGTTGGAACCGAACAGCGGCCGGTGATTCGCCGTCTTCTCAGCAGCTACGAAGTCGGATGTTGCATCGAGCGTACACGCTACGTGAAGCGAGTTGACGACGGTCGGGATCTCCTCGACCGAGCGCGCGAACGTTCCTGTCGCGATGCCGTTGCCTCGATTGATTTCGAGGTCCGCAACAGCCTCATTCGGGCCGAGGTCCGCGGCGACGGGATGGATGACAATTGCGAGCGGCACCTGCGCTCCTCGCAGTTCATCGACGATCGTCGTGAGATCAGAGAGGAATTTGGGTCGCCACGTCGCTTCGCTTTCGTTTAGCGGAGTCCACGGTGTCACGCCATATGACGTGTAAATATTGGCCGTGTTCAGTTGGAGAACGACCGCGTCGAACAAGCCCGACGTCAAAATCTCGCGGGCATAATCCGCGACGCCGTCTAACGGCCCAAACCGGACCGGATAGACCTCGATGCGTTTCGTGAGGCCGATCGAACCGGCGTCGCGGTTGAGACGTGCTTCGAGAGTGCCCGGAATCGAATCTTGCCACGACGTGTCGTAATAGATGTGAGAGTTGCCGACGTAGGCGATGCGATAGGTACCGCTAGCCTTCGGCGGCGGGATCTCGGAGGGAATGTGGAACGAGCGTCGGTCGACGCCGGGCAAGAGCACGATGCGACGAGACGCGGTGCTCGCGATCGCGAGGCTTCCGTTGCGTCGGATCGCGATGCCGTCGGGCTCCAGGAGAGCGTCTGCCGTGGGAATCGTGCTGGTCGCGTCCACGTCGATGTAATGCGCATCGTTACGTTCGGCGTCGACGTACACGAATTCATCATCGCCATAGACCGCGAACGCCGCGGGGTAGCCCGTGGCGAGCCCCCCTTCTAGCGTGGCGCTGACCCCCTGGAGGTTCTTATCGAGCCGATTGATCGACCACACACGCCACGAGCGGTCGACCATGTCGAACTGGACGGTCTGCCAACCGTTGGTCTCGAGCACCATTTGATGTCCGCCGGAGACGAATAGCGCCATCGCCGTCACGCGCGCTCCGATGACCGGGACGTCGATCGTCGTGACCGTGCCGGTCGCATCGATCCGTCGCAAGCCGGCGCCGTGGTCCGCGACGTAAACCGAACCGTCGGCGCCTAGCGCCAGGTCGCGCGGCTGAAAGAAAGCGGCTGTTGCGGGTGATCCGTCCGCCGCCATCGTTCGTTCGGGAGATCCTGCATAGGTCGAGACTTGTCCGAGCCGGATACGCCGAATGCAATGATTGCGCGTGTCGGAGACGAGGATCGATCTGTCGCGATCGATCGCCGTCGCGGTCGGATGATCGAAGCGTGCGGAACGTGCCGGACCGTCGCGATATCCGCCGGGCACGCCGAGACCGAGCGCATCGAGAGCGCCGCTCCCGGCGACGGTTACGACAGTGCCGTCGGCGAGAACCCGCCGGATGCGCTGCGCGCCGGAATCGGCAACGAGGAGCGTTCCGCCATCCTCGGTGACGCCGAGTGGAGCGACGAAGCTCGCTCGCGTAGCGGGACCGTCCTCGAAACCCAGTCTTCCGGATCCGACGAACGTCGGAGGAGTCGCGCGAGCGGTCGCGGGGAGGCTGCCGAGCGCGATGGCGAGGGCCACGCCGGCGAGCGGGAATAACTTAACCATCATTCATCATCTCAGTCGACTCTTGCTCCGGCGGGCTCTAACCGTTGTTGGCAATACAGACGAGGCCTTCGGCCCACTCCTGCTCGAGAATCGTGCAGATCGCGATGCGAGGCAGGAACGTTGCGAGGCGCATCGCGCTGTAGAGATACGACGTCCGAAAGACGTCTACGGACGAAAATTGCAAACGAAAGATCGCGTAAAGGTCGTACCATGGATAGGCTTGCACGTGGGTGAAATCGCGAGCGATGCCGCCGGGCGACGTCGGGTTCGGGAGGCTGACGATGAAGGCGCCGCCCGCATTGAGCTTAGCGGCGAACGGCGCGAGCATGGTCGTGACGAAGACGTCGGCCGGGATGTGCTCGATCACCTCGGCGGCGATGATCAGATCGACGCCACGTATGAGATCTTGCGGCTTCGAGACGACCGTCCACGGCCCAGGCAGACTGTTGTCACGATCGAAGGAGAGGTACTCCTCGATCTTCTCCGGGAAGCGTGCGATGAGCTCTCGTGCTAGCTCGCCACGCCCGGGCCCGATTTCGAGGATGCGTAACGGCCGCTCGGCTCCGGCGAGGCGACGAGCGCAAAAATCGACGACCGGTGGATTGTCGATGAAATAAAACGGTCCGATCCGTTTCTCTTTGGTCCCAAAGCTTTTCGTCGAAACTTGCGGAAAGCGGATGATGGTCGGCGGCCCGACGAACGTGCTACGATCGTTCGCGCCGTAGCGCGCGAACGCTTCATTCCGCCTTTCCATGATCGAATGATAGATATCGCCTAATGCGACATGGTCCGGATCTTCCAAGTACACCATTCCCTCGCCTTGTACGTTCCTCATCTAAGCCCCTAGAAACCGGCATTCCTCTCAAAGTCGCCGAACCGATCGGCCTGCGTCGGTCGTCCCCTACGAGCTCGAGCGCTGTCTTTGCAGAGGAGACCAAATGGCGGAGGTACATGAACGAATCATGAGACGCACGGCCGGCCGGATCAAAGTCGGAATCCTCATCAACACCTTCAATGCAAACGCTCCGGCGTCGGCCGGTGGAAATCTCCATTATACGGAGGTCGCAAAACGCTGGCCGTCCTTCGATCTCGTCGTATTCGGCCCGGAAGCGGCGCGCGCCGTCGTCGAGGAAGCGTTGCCTCGGGCGCGCTTCACGGCGATTCCGACGCTCGCATTGCCTCAAGCGTACAAGCAGGTCGAGAACCTGATGCGCTCTCTCTCGTCCGCGCTCGTGATACGAGCGCTGCGGCGATGCGACGTCCTGCTCGCGACGTCGCATTTTCTACCCGACGTTCTGCCCGCGCTGTTCGCACGAGGCGGCCGGAGCGCCATAACGCTGCACCACCTCCTCGAGGCTCCGGGCCGTCGCCCGGGCTCGTTTTTGCCAAATGCGATTTCGTACGTCTTTCAAGCGCTCGCGATACGGCTCGCGCGGAACCGCGCGGCGCGCTTTTTCGTAACCGATTCAGAGCTCGCGACGGCCGCCGGGCTCGCCGACGACGGTCGCCTCGTGTTCATAACGCACGGTGCCGACCACCTCGCCGGAGAATTCGACGCTGCCGCGGCGACGCGCGACCGGCATCGCGCGCTCTTCCTTGGCCGCCTCGTACCGACGAAGGGCGTCGACGATTTGATCGACGCGTGGGCGATCGTCCTCCGCGCGATGCCGAACGCGCGCCTCACGATCGCGGGTACCGGCGAAGAAGCGTACGAACGGCGCCTCAGAGCGTCTGCGGAACGGCTCGGAATCGGGAATTCGATCGAGTTCGTGGGTTTCGTCGACGACCAGGCGCGCGCGCGTCTTTTGTCGACGCACGACCTCTTCGTCTTCCCGAGCAAAGAAGAAGGTTGGGGCATCGCGATCGCCGAGGCGATGCACAGTGGTCTTCCGGCCGTGACCTACGACCTCCCGGCGTATCGGCACGTCTTCACCTCCGGGCGCCGATCGGTCGCGACGGGGGACGTCGCGGCTCTGGCTTCCGAGATCGTCAGGCTCTATACCGATGCACCGATGCTCGAAGCTCTTTCGGAGGACGCGCGGCGACTTGGCAGGACGTTTACATGGGACCATGCCGCGCAGATCGAGCGTGATGCGATCCTCGCGATGATGCGAAGCGTGGTTTAGGCATCGCGTTGTCTGGTCGAGGAGCGTGCGAATTTCGACCGAATCGCCGAACCTAGCGATGAGAGAACGGAACGACAATGGTGAGACGGTCGGTGAAGCCCGTGGGGAGGTGCCGGCCGTCTCGAAATCCGGCGTGGATGTGGTGACGAGCCGGTCGCTCTTCGCACTCATCGGTCTCGTGGGAGCCGTCTATCTCGCGTGGCTGATCGCGTTCGTCGCGGTTCCGGCCGAGCCGTTCGGTTTCTATAAAGATCTCGGGTTCAATTGGGAACTCGTCGAGTGGGCGCGGGTCACACTCAAGGGACCCGTCGATCTCGTCGACGCGATCGGCTGGACGCCGTGGTCGTCGTCATCGCTCTTTTACCTCAATTCCATCGTCGGCGACGTTCCGGCAATACTTATTGCGAAGGTACTCGGCAATTCGTGGCTGGCGATCAAGTGCGTCGAAGTCATCCAGGTCGTGTGCGCCGGTGTCGGCGCTTCGCTGTTCTCACGATTCGCCGCGGGCCGCTCGCGAACGTGGAGTGCGATCTTCGGGTTGCTGTACGCCGCCGCTCCCGAAACACAATTGACGATCCGCTGGAATCAAGATTTCGGCTGGATCGTCGCGTTGATGCCCTGGGCACTCGTCGCCAACGCCGTCTTAACGAGGCGATACGGCGCGCGAGCGTTCCCGATCGTCGGGGTGATCGGCGGTTGCGCCGGCTATCTCGTCGCGTTTCAATTTCTCGCGTTCGTGTCGGTCCCGATCTTCGCGGTCTCGGTCGCGGCTTCGCGCGTGCGGCGGTCCCTCGCCTCGGTCGCTTTCTTCGTTGTGGGTCTGGCGACGACGTGCGCGCTTGGCGCTTTCTACGTCTTACCAACCTTCGTCCATCCGCTCTACAGCGACTCCGTCCAGCGGACCGAGTCGCTGCAAAGCGCAGCGTTCCTGGGTGATTTTAACGAATCATTAAGCGACGTCGTCGCGCTCATCGAACGCGAATGGCACCTCTCGCCGGTCGCGGAGTTCAACGTCGGAGGCTCGACCGCTGGGCTCGTTCCGGTCGGCTTGCTCGTTATCGTCAGCGCGATCGGCTTCCTGATCGCGGCGGCTCGGTCGCGGTCGACCGAAGGCTATCGGAGCGCGGGAACGATCGGCATCCTCGTCTCGCTCGTCTTCCTGTCGCTCGGGCCGGCGATTCCCTTCGGCCGTGAGTTCTGGCTCGCGCTCTACGCGATTCCACACGTCGACGGTATCCGCACGACCGATCGCTTCATGGCCGTACCGTTTTTCTTTGTCATCTTTTGGTTCGCCGGTGCCATGGAGCGAATCGCCGCTCGCGTTGGTCGTTCCTTCAAGCCCGTTGCGCTCGGCTGCGTGCTCGTGACGACCGTGACCTGGCTGTCCTTCGGCGCAGCGACGCACTCGTTCTTCGTTGACGCGACGATCGGAAGCCGAGAGCCGCGCATCGACGATGTGCGGCGAGTCGTCGAACGCGACGGCACGAGGACCGCGTCGTTCCTCGGAGTCAACGGCGGCGCGTCCGAAGATTCGGCCGTGTACGGACGACCGGCGCCGTTCGATTTCTACGTCGACACCGATCTCGGCAGCCGGTTTCTGCTCGACGGCGTCGCCGGGATGGGGGTCCTCGGGCGCGTCTCGATCGCGTCGATCGTATCAGGTCCGAACTGGATCTACGACCAGCCGTATTGGCCTGCGACGAACGACCTGTTTCGAAGCTTGCCCAATGCTCGCACGACGTTCTCTTCAGACGGCGTCATGGTCACGAAGATTCCGGCGGTCGCTCCCGTTTCGTCCATCGATCCGGTCTGCGTCGTAGGTGGCCCCGGACAGTTCGATTATCTCGATCTCGTACCAGAACTCCGCGACACGGGCTTCACCGAATCGAGCGAGTGCGACGCGAACGTCGGCCTGATCGATTTCGACCCTCTCGATTATCCCGATACTGCGCGGACCGTCGCGCGATACAGCGGCGCGCAACTCGCTCCTGCGGCGGATCGTCTCCGCGATCGCGATTACCGGCTGGCCCTCAATCGCACGTTTTTGAATATCCCCTGGTACCGAAATTCGATCGACGGCGACCGACCGGTCTTCGATGTCGCCGGTAGCGTACAACTCGCGACTGGGCAGGCCATTGTCATCCCCGTCGAACGGACTTGGCCTGCCGGATCACAGCTCGGAGTGCGAATCGCGACGCATGGCTCCCTCACGCTCGTCCTCTGCATAGCGGATCTCCCGTGCCAGCGCGACACGCTGACGCGAACGAATGGCTTTCGATGGGCAACGTTCCGCCTCTTGGCGCGGATCGCCCCGCGAACCCTCGTCACGTTGCGAGCCGAAGATCAGGTCGATGCCGGTCAGCTTAGTGACTCCTGGAGCGGCAACGCTCTCGACGGTGTCGCGATCACGGATCCTTCGCGCACCTCGACGCGGCCCACCCCGAGCGTCAAGTTCGTAGCAGCGTCGCTCTCGCGCGCGGTGCCCATTCCGGAGCGTCGCGCCGAGCCCGTCGATCTGGCTCCGATCGGTCGCCAGAAGCCGATCGCGAGCGATGGATTCGTCGAAGCGTCGATCGCTCACCGCTCGGTCCTCGTCGCATCGAAAGCGGATGCGACCGCGACCTATGCGTGGAAGGGCGATGCGGCATACGTCTCGCTGGAAGTGGCGGCGCGTCTGCTGCGGCCCTATGCAATTCTCGCCCTTCAGAGCGGGTCGGCGCGAACAACGGCTACGAACGTGTCCGGTGACACGATATTGCGACTTCGAACGCATCTCTCGCCCGGTTCGATCTTTACCGTTCGTTACATCACGCCCGATTATGAGGCGAGTCTTCGCGACCACCTCGACTCCGTGCGAGCCGTTCCCGTACAACAGCCTCCGATCATCTTCGACCCGTCGGGCGCCTCCGAACGGCGGTACGATTTCCGCTCCGGTGAGAGCAACTACCATAGCGCGACCCACCTGAGCAATGGCATCGTCTTCGACGACGGAGGGCTGCACGGCCGTAGCGGTGCCGAGGCAGATCTCGCATTCGACGTTCCGAGCGGCACAACGGCTGTATCCGTACGCGCCGTGCGCGTGGGTCCGCCAATCGCTGCCGACGTGCGCTGCGGTCGCGCTCATCAGACGATGCTGTTCACAGATGCGACCGACACGATCGTCTCCCTGACCCCGGATCCGCACCGATGCCTCGTGCGCTTCCGGTGGCAGGACGATGAGACCGAACTTCAAAATGTCGCCGTCACCTTCACGTCGGTGACGTCCTTTCGGCGGCATCTGGACGTCTGGCTTCCGGCCGGAACCTTCGATAAAGAGATCGTCTCCGATCTCGGCGTGATCGACGGCAGGCCGGCGCTCTCGTGGCCCGGTTGTTCGGAGAGCGCCGCGCGGTGCACGGTGACGTCGGCGAGATGGGAAACGGTCGACGTTGGCCCATCGGCGCCGGCACGCGGCGATATCGTGTTTGCAAACGCCGCGGCCGAAAGAGAACCTCCGGCGGTCGCCGTCGAACCGATCGCGAGCGAGCGATGGCGCGTCGACGTTAAAACGACGACGTCCCTCCGGCTCACCGAACTCTTCGACGGGAACTGGCAATTATTAAAGGATGCGGCAACGTCCGGTCCGATCGGCGAACCGTGTGACATCGCGGCTACGTGTTTCGAACGCGTGCCTTCCGGAACGTACACGATCGTCCACCGCTATGGTTCGGTGCTTTCGATCGGGCTCTTGACCACGGGTACGACCATCCTCTTCACTCTTCTTTGCCTCGCTCTGCCGTTTTGTCGGGCGCGCGGCGAGGCAAGATCAGGCTAAGTTCGATTGTAGCATCGATACGTCCAGCGTCGCGGCTCGTTCCCACGTGAACGACGACGCCATAGTAAGAGCTTCCATTGACACAATGTTGTATTTCGCTGCATCGGACAGGAGGTCGAGCACGGTCCGACCGTACGCTTCGGGAGCGTCCGCCGCTATGAGTCGCCCGAGCGGAAACAACTCGCGGAAGATCGGCAGATCGAGTGTAACGCACGGTAGCGCGTACGACATCGCCTCCGCAAGCACAATTCCGAAGCCTTCTTCGCGACTGGGAAAGGCGAACAGCGTCGAGGATTCGAGAAGGCGTGTCTTCTCGTTTTCGCCGATGCGTCCGTGGAACACGATGCTCTCCGAGACGCCCAACCGAGCCGCGCGCCGCTCGAGTTCGCTCCGATAAAGAGGCGAACCGTCGCCGGCGATTTGCAGTCGGGCGCTCGGAATCGCCTTCACGACGGTCGACCATGCGTCGATGAGCAAGTCGAGCCCCTTCGTCGGGGAGAGACGGCCTACATACGTCAACATCGGTACCGCCGCGAGCGTCTTCGGGCTCGTCGCTCGGTTGTGTCGTCCGGCGCTCCGCGGTGCGTTCGTCGTGACGACGATCGGGCGGTTCCCGCGGAGCGTCGAAATCTGGCGTTTCACGGTCTCGGAGGACGTGACGAAGCCACGCACTCCGAACGAAGCAAACCACAGTGAAGCCCGCTCCGTTACGTAATGCGCTGCGTTGGTCAGGAACGACCCGCTTCGGCGTAGTGGGCTGGCGGCGAGATGATGAACGACGACGATACCCGGTCGCCGGGCGTACAGCAGAGGGAGGACGTCGCCGAGGAAGTGGGACGTTGCCACGATGACGCTGCTTCGTCGATAGACGTCGCGTACGGTTAACCAACCGAACAGTGAGGCGATCTGAAAACCGATGGTCGAACGTCGCGCGAAGGCCGGAAGCCGAACGATGCGGAGCGCCAGCGTCGGGAATGCCGCCCGCACGTCGCCCTCGAGAAAGTCCGGGATGACGACGACGACATCGTGGGTCCTGGTGAGGACCCTCGCGACCTCGAACGCGTGCACGGCACCTCCGGCGTTTATTCCGAACTCCGGCCACTGAACGATCGCCCCGACACAGATCGTTCCTCCGGTCGACTTCACCAACGCTTCGAACGCACCGCAGCGAGCCAGCCGAATGCCGCTTGTAGAACGAATCCGAACCAGAGCGAGACGGCGTACAGAGGAGCGCGGTAGGAGAGGTGCACGGCATCTCGGCCACATGGCACGATCCAGCCATTGGCCCAACCGTCGACACGGAAATGCGTCGCGACGGGCGCACCGTCCGCTTCGGCCTGCCATCCTTGGTCGTATGCCGTCAAGAGTTCGATCGGACATGACGTTCCGTCGGATCGAAGATCGACGCGGTAGTCGACGGGCGACGCCTGACGCACGTTGACTCGGACGGTCGGCTTTCGCGGATCCAGGACGGGAAGGCGGCCGACCCTCGCATCGACTGCCGAGCGTTGCGCCGCTCCGAGGAAGAGGATCCGCCCGATGGCGATGCCGTCGTTCGCGTGTGAGAAATGAGCGACATATTGGGTCGAAGCACGAACCGAAAGATCCAGACGAAACCAGCGGTAACTCGCACGATGACCGCGTTCGAGCGGCACGAGCCGTCCAGAAGTGAGAGCGTGACCGTCGTCCAAGCTCACAGCCGGTACCTCGAGTCCACCGAATCTTGCCCAAAAGTACAACGCGCCGGGTGCGGAGGAATCCGGGACGCGAAGAACGAGCCCGCTTTGCGAGAGGGTGAACGTCGGATCGAGCGACGAGCGCGCGATCCAATCGTTCCAGCTCCCGACCATCTCGATCGGTGCCCAGCCGTTACGGGGGTCGAAGTCGGTTCGTTGCGCGTTCACGGTGACGAGATCGCGGTCGGTCGTCGCGATTGACAAAAAATCATCCGAGGAACCGGTCGTCGGCCGCTCGATCGCATCGTTAACTTTGCCGGGGCCGAGGGCGCCGGCATCGGCCGCGCTAATGCCGATCGGTGGCACGTCGTCGTCGATCGACGCTCGGAGCGCGTCAGAGCGGTCGTCGGAGGTCAGCAGGAGCGTCGCCGATGCCCGGACCATGCTCGCCGTGCCGGGCGCGTGGAAGAGACGGACCGTCGCTGCATCCGGAGTCTCCCCTTCGCGATATCCCGCCGCGAGCAGGGCGCCGGATCGTTCCGCATCCGCTTTCTTGGGATCGGCCAGATGTGAGTCGGCGTGCAATCCCGTTGTTTCGAGGTCAGGACGATCGAGAACCGTGTCGACACCGAAATCGTTGAGCGCGCGAGCGGCGAGGCTTGGGTCGGTACGGATGACCGACGACAGCCAAAACAGTTCGTCACCCGGGATCGCCGCATTGATCGTGGATCGTTCATACGGTTGACTGATTTGAAAGTCGGCACCCCCGCCGACGTTGCTTCCGACGGGTCGCATGGGAGTGATCATCGGCAAGAGCAGGAGCCGTCCGCCGTTGGTTCCGGGCTTCGTCGTGGCGATAACGTCTTGCAGCGGGTCGTCGTTATAGAAAGCCATTGAACTCGCTGACAAACCGCTCTCGAACGGAAGACTGACATAGGCCGCGGCGACGACCGTCACGCGCGCGAGAACGGCGAAGGCGCGATCTCGCATCGAGAGCGAGAAGAGCAGGTCGATCGCGATACCGACACCGATTGCGACGAAAAGGCTGAGCAGACCCATCGCATGATAGAGTTCCTTGATAAGAGCGGCGCCCGGCACATCGCGGAAGAAGTCGGTCGTCAGCGGCCCGAACGGTGCGTTTGTGCCCGAGACGATGATCGCGCCGACGACCGCTCCGAAGAGCAAAACGCCGAGCACCGTGCGATCAAATCGTGTGAGCAGGAGCGCTACGCCGACAGCAATGCACCCTAGTGCGAAAAATAGCTGCCAGATCGGCTGGATCGTTGGCCAGAACGGACTAGCGAGCACGAGCCGATCGTAATAGGCAGGGGGATAGCCGATTTGTGAAGTCAGCTCCGGCACCGTCACGGACTCGGAGATGATGCCCCCGTCGACTGCGCGCTGGGCGTCGAGAGCTACGGAAGGCGCGGCGTGCGTGAACGCCAGCGTAAGTGTCACGACGGAATAGCTATGAACGAGGATCGGAAGAGCGAGGGCGATCGCGAAAAAACGTCGCCGCATTGCGCGCCCGCCAACGGCGGCCGCCGCGACCAAGAGCTCATCGAAGAGGAAGAACTGGGCTTGCGCGCTTGCGACCGAGATGATCAAAGCGAGCGCGAAGACGCGCTGACGATCCGACACGTTCCGTCGAGGCGAGCAATACGAAACGAGCCACGGCAACGTTGCATACGCGATCCAATAGTAAAAATGGCCGGCGCCGATCTTATTAAAAATTACCGGCGAGCACGCGAAGAGAAATCCCGCGACGTAGCGTGGAGTGCGCGCCGTCGCTCCGGCGAGCGCGCAAAGACGGCCCGCGCCGTACCCACCGAGAGCTTGGCATGCGACCAGGAAGAGGCAGAGCGCGAACTTCGACCCGAACGCGGACGCCACGGCCAAGAGCGCGATCTGCGTGAAGGCCCCGAACGGATAAATCGGCCGTTGTCCGAGGCCGAAGTAGGACCAAGCCGAGAGCGCGTTCGCGAGTTGCGCGCGGACCTCGACGGTGCCACCGGGCCAAAGCCAATCGTGCTGAAATGAAGGCGTGCCCGGGGTTGCCATGAAGCGCAGCGTCGAGAGAACGCCGGCTATTACCATAACGATCAGGAGGTCCACGTCGGCGATGCGTGCGAGCGGCGAGCGGCTATATCTATTAATAACCAGAGCGAAGAGGCGCTCGAGTTGATCCGCGTCGCTCGCAGCGATCGTGTCCGATCGAGCGGTCATCGGCCGTCCGTCGACGATCGCGTCGCGGAGTGGTGCGTCTCGATCCTGAGACCGGGCATCAGGTGCGATGGTCGATCTTCGTTTGCAACGTGGAGTCTCGAGTGTCGTGCGGGAAGATCGGTAACTCGGTCGCGGAATCTTTTGCGAAGACGGCGTTCCACGGTTGCGCCCGACGTATCTGCTGGAGAGTGCGCGAGGCGGTGCGACTCCAGGAATACTGGTTACCCCATGCTATCGCGTTTTCCGCGAGTCGCTTTCGAAGGTCGGCGTCGATCAGCAGAGATTGCAGTCCTCGACGGAATGCGTCGTCGTCGCGCGCGAGGAGGCCCGTCTCGCCATCGAGTATACAATCGCGCAGTCCGTTGACGTCGAAAGCGATCGCAGGGGTCGCGCAACGCGCGGCCTCGATGACGACGATGCCCCAACCCTCGAGCGTTGAAGGCATCCCGAAGACCCACGCTTCTTGATAGAGCCGGACCTTCGTCTGGTCATCGACCAAACCGGCGAAAATGACGTCGTCCAACCCAGCGGCGTACGTACGTAACGAGAGTTCATCATCGCCGGTTCCGGCAATTACGAGGCGTGCGTTCGGGATGGTTCTCTTTATCACGCTGAAGGCATCGATCAGTTTGCGAACGCCCTTGTATCGGCGGAGTCTACCGAGATAAAGAATCGTGGGTGCGGAGTGCTTCGTCCCGGGACGCATGTCGTCGGAGACCCCGCTGTGAATGATCTCGAGCGGCAGTCGCGTGATCTTCAGTTCCCTCATCTCCGCCGCGCTGGATTCGCTGATCGTCAAGAAGCGCGTACGTCGATAGATGAACGGAACGAGTTTGGTCTCGATCGCGACGGCGAGATCGCTGAGCGGCCAAGGCAATTCTTGGCGAAAGTGGTGTGAATGCACGTGATAGAGGAGACATGCTTTGGGTTTGCTGGAGAAGAGCGGTGTGAAGAACGGAACTCCGTTCATGACGTCCAGGATAAAGTCGAAACGCCAGCCCGATTGAAAGACATACCACGCCGCCGCAAAAGGGAAGACGAAGAGCGAGCGACCGCAGCGCACGATCTCGATGCCGTGCAAGGTTTCGCGTACTGGAGCGCCGTTGAACTGCTGCGCGACCCACGTGACGCGGTGTCCCTGCTCGACCCAACAGCGAGCTTGCTCGTGGAGGTAGACTTCCCCGCCGCCGGCCTTCGGTGAATTTGGATCGCGCCAGCAGAAGACGAGAATTGAATACGACGCTTTTTGCGTCAGTACGAACGGGCGCCCGAGTCGTAGGACGAGGGGATGGCCTCCGAAGCGGCTCTCGAGTAAGCGGAGGGCTATTACGGCGGCGAAGGCGCGCGCGCCGATCGAAAACACGGGCCATGTCGCCGGCCGCGGCGACCCGACGATCGACGTCTCGCGAATGCGAAGGCCTGCTTTTCGCGCCCTGTACACGAGATCCACATCGAAGGCTGCGTTGAACAATTGAAGCCGATTGACGATCTCGTTCAGAGCTCTCGCTCGAAAGATTTTCAACGGCGCCTGCACGTCGCTCGTTCGCAAATTAAGGAGCGCGCCCGCGGAGAAGTTGAACAGGCCGCTATACCACGGAAGGCGGTTTCGGTAAGCGAAAAGCCCGTCGAGCGTTGGCTCTGCGTCTAGCTCTCGAAGCAAGTTTGAGATTTGAGCGACATCGACACCGAAATCGAGATTGAGGATGGCGACGTACGTTTCCGTGACGTGTTGCAAGCCCAGCCGAATCGCGGCGCCACGACCTAGCGGGGCACCGACGACGCGCACGTCGATGTTTTCGAGATGGTCGAATGAGGCTCGCAGATAGGGATGCCGCGTCGGCGAGATCTCTTGCGCGATGGCGAGGATTCGGCCCGCAAAGGCGTCGGCGAGGATGCATACTGCATCGATCTCGGCGTCGCTCGCAGGCGAGAACTCGACGACAACAACGGCGTCCTTCTCATTCATTAGGGCTTGAACTCGACTCTCTTCTGGGGCGACGACAGGCTTCGTCCGGTCTTCCCCGCTTTCGCGGTCTTCAGGTCGGCCCTCTTTCGGGGCTCGAGACGTCGGAGGCGGGCGATTCTTGGACTTCGAACAAGCGAACGAAGAAAACCGCTCTGCTCAAGGGGACGGCCGGCTGGCCGGCACGTT